>Ga0111539_10006114_pt1 | contig 15542 bp, 12 predicted proteins | sample RhiMethybrSRZTD1_FD_79667 | JGI IMG/M metagenome (GOLD analysis project Ga0111539, IMG submission 79667) | Populus rhizosphere microbial communities from Tennessee, USA - Rhizosphere MetaG P. TD hybrid SRZTD1 (version 2) (version 2) | ecosystem: Host-associated > Plants > Roots > Rhizosphere >... | reverse complement strand
TGGGGTCATTAGCGGACATCCATCCTGTTCGAGCCACGTCGGGAAGGACATTCTACGCCCGAAGGTATCGCGAGCCGGATCAGAAGCCGCGACGGCGGGCGGCGCTTCTTCGCCATCGACTGGGCGATGTCTGCGCCAGGCTTCAGCTGGCCGGTCAGCTATCACCTGGTTTGGACACCGATTTATGAACGCTTCGTCGTGACCGCATCAGCCGATTGCCCGGACGCATTCAGCTATGCGGATTTTGCGCGGGGCCACTTTGGTAGTGACGAAAATGTCGGGCAGTCCGTCATCGAGATCATCAAGGGCGACTGGATGATGCAGCGAGACGAGTGCGGCCAGAGGCGATGGGAGGAATTCCTGCACAGCGGACTGGTCAAAAAAGCTGCGGTTCACGCTCGCCGACCAAGTGTGGGCGGAGAATAATGATGAAGATGACACCGCGACGCATCGCTAGTCACGCATTGAACCTAGGCGGGGAAAAGCACTTGCACGTGAATGTCGGGGGCCGATGCTCGATCGCGCAAGTGCCTGCGGTTGTTTTCGCGGCGGGTAAACTCCTTGTGACGCGAGCGATTTATGTCCCGCGTTTGGCTTGCCGGCCGAGATGGTGGGCGCCGCAACATGCCCCATCGCCACTGTGCATTGCTCCAGTTGCGCAGTACACAACGTCGCGAGTCGCGCCGCGCGCACTTCTCGCGCTACGTGTCCTATCATAGAGCTGCTGACTGATCCGAGGTGACACTTCTCCACTTTCTAAACAGCAGATCACGAAATCGATTTGCAGCGGGCGAAAGGCTCCCGCCTCGACGCTCCACGATTCCGATGGTACGAGTGACTGTTGGTTCCACAATGGCCTTTGTGACGAGGCTTGGGTGAGTGCTTGGAGTCGCAAGACGAGGAAGCACTGAGGCTCCCATGCCGGTTTCCGTCAGTCCGAATGCGGTCGAAAGATGATTCACCTCATAAAACCAGCCGACATGTACATTCGCCTGCGCAAGCGCATTTTCTAACACGATGCGATTGCCGCTCTCACGACTGACCCCAATGATGCGGTGGTGTTCCAGGTCGCTCCATCGCACGCGGCGCTTGCCCGCGAGCGGGTGGTCACGCCGACAGATCAGCATGAAGGGATCGTGCATCAATGGAGTTACCGTAAGATCAGGGTGGGTAGTACCCAGGATATTTATCCCAAACTCAGCTTCCGTGCGTGCAATGCTTTCGAGGCCTTCGTTCGAGGATAGATCCAAGATCCGAAATCGGATGTCCGGGTAATGCGAGTTGAACTCCTCAATGACGCGCGGGAGAAAGTAGATTGCCGCCGTTGGAATTGACGCGATGCTGACCCGCCCACGTAGCTTTGTACCAAGCTCGGTCAGCGAGAGGACTGAACCTTCCAGCTCTTCGAGAAGCCGCCGCATTATCGGTTCGAGTTGCCTGCCTACAGCGGTAGGCGCGACGCGTCGCGTCGAGCGTTCCAGGAGCGGCGTTCCCAGCGATATTTCCATAGCTCTGATGCGGCGCGACAACGCCGGCTGCGACAGCCCTAGCGTCTCCGCGGCGCGATGGAAGCTGCGCATTTCCGAGACGGCGAGCAGGGCCCGCAGGTCCAGCATTTCAAAATTGATGCTCATGACGCATCAATAGAGCCATTCTTTGCATTGTACAAGCATCGCATTGCCTGCTTAGCATATCGAAAAGGTTCTATGCGGGAGGAGAGGATGAATGATCTCGCGCGCATTCCATGCGTTCTGATGCGCGGTGGCACGTCAAAAGGCCCGTATTTTCTGGCATCCGATCTTCCTCCCGATCCGCAGAACCGCGACCAGGTATTGCTGGCCGTCATGGGGTCTGGCCACTGGCTGGAGATTGATGGCATTGGCGGCGGCAATCCGCTCACCAGCAAGGTTGCAATCGTCAGTCCTTCGAAACAGCCCGGTGCGGATGTTGATTATCTGTTCGCTCAGGTAAAGGTCGAAGACCGCGTCGTGGATACCTCCCCGAATTGCGGAAACATGCTCGCTGGAATCGGTCCCTTCGCTATCGAGGCTGGTCTCGTCCCGGCTCAGGCCGGCACCACGACGGTTCGCATATATAATGTCAATACTAAACGCCTGATCGAAGCGCGCATTGCCACTCCCAACAAGACCGTCACCTATGACGGGAACGTCGCGATCGATGGCGTGCCCGGCACGGCCGCGCCGGTGCATCTCGCCTTTCTCGGCGCAGCCGGATCGAAGACTGGCAAACTCCTACCGACGGGATCGCCGGTCGATAATGTCGAGGGTGTGGAGGTTTCTTGTGTTGATGCCGCCATGCCGGTGGTCATTGCGCGCGCCGCCGATTTCGGAAAGACCGGCCACGAGAGCGTGAGTGAACTCAATGCCGACAAGGCATTTCTGACGCGGCTGGAGAAGACGCGCATCGCCGCTGGAAAGCGCATGGGCATTCACGATGCCGCCGAGCGTGTCATTCCGAAACCGGTCCTAATCGCTCCTGCGGCGCGCGGAGGGACTCTGGCCGGACGATATTTCATGCCGCACCTTTGTCACGGGGCTTTTGCAATTACCGGATCGGTTGCGGTTGCGACTGCAGCGGTTACACCCGAGACACTGCCGGCCGCTCTAGCGGGATCACGTCCATTGCCGACCGATCTACGGATCGAGCATCCCTCGGGACACCTGGATGTACGTCTCGAAGCGCATCCTAATTATGCGGAACCGGCAGCATTTGTCGTGCGAACCGCTCGCCGGCTATTCGAGGGACACGTTCTGGTCAAGCGCTCTGCTCTGAGGAGCGATCGAACATCTGTGACCCCGCATCAAGAGCACGGCGAGCACGAACCAGAAGAGGTGGCGTAAGGGGGGCCAGCCTCGTTTGAGTAACGGGATTGGAATCACTTTTGTAGCTCCTAGGGAAGAAGCAGAATGAAGATCAATCCAGTAGCCGGCCATGCCAAGCCTAAGAAGCTGTATCAGCAGCTTTATGTGCAAGTCCTCATTGGCGTGTGTCTCGGAATTTTCGTTGGTCATTTCTGGCCCGAGTTCGGCGCCGCGATGAAGCCATTCGGCGACATCTTCGTGAAGCTCGTGAAAATGATGATTCCGCCGGTCGTGTTCTGCACGATTGCGAGCGGCATCTACTCCATGGCCGATAGCAAGGAGATAGGAAAAACTCTGATCAAGGCCTTAGGGCTATTCTACGCCCTCACAATCATTGCTCTGCTCACCGGGTTAATTGCGGTCTATATCCTTCGGCCGGGAGTAGGACTTAACATCGATCCAGCATCCATCGATCCTGCCGTCGCTGCCCAGTACACCAAGCAGGTAAAATCGATGGGTTTCGTCGAGTTCATCATTCACATCATTCCCAACACCTTTTTTGCAGCTTTCACCGAAGGCGAAGTGTTGCCGGTACTTTTGCTGGCCATTCTCGTGGGATTCGGCCTGACGCGGGTTGGAACCGCGGGCGACCCCATCAAGAAGGCAATTGATTCGTTCTCCACCGTACTTTTTGCGGTATTCAACTTCCTTATGAAGCTTGCCCCTCTCGGCGCCTTCGGCGGGATGGCATTCACTGTCGGACGTTACGGCATCAAGTCGATTGGCTCGCTCGGTATGCTGATCATCACCTTCTACGTCGCCTGCGGGTTCTTTGTGTTCGTCGTTCTCAACTTACTGGCACGAATACATGGTTTCAGCCTGATGAAACTTTTGCGGTATACGAAGGAGGAACTGCTCATCGTGCTGGGCACGTCCTCGACCGAGCCGGTGCTTCCTCGCTTACTGTACAAGTTGGAACGGCTTGGCTGTAAGCGGGGCATCGTCGGCCTGGTGCTGCCGGCTGGCTATTCGTTCAACCTCGACGGAACGGCAATCTATCTCACCCTCGCTTCTGTGTTCATTACACAGGCGATGAACATCGATCTCTCTTGGGGTCAGGTGCTGGGCATGCTGTTCGTTATGTTGCTGACATCTAAGGGCGCAGCGGGCGTGACCGGAAGTGGCTTTGTTGCATTGGTAGCGACACTGACGATATTCCCGGAGGTCCCGGTGGCTGGCGTGGCGATCATTGTCGGGATTGACCGCTTTATGTCGGAAGCGCGTGCGCTCACCAGCAGCGTCAGCAACACGGTCGCTGTTGTTGTGGTCTCAATATGGGAGCACGCTTGTAACCGCGAGGTGCTCCAACGCGAGCTCGACCAGAATTATGCTCAGACTGAGGAGGCGCTCGAAGAGGCACAGGTCTCAGACGCGTCGCTCACGTCGGAGCGCGCAGTCGCAGGATGAAGGCAATGACGCCTCCGAAGGCGAAACCCGACCCCAGGGGATTCCATGTTGGCCCAACAAAAACAGAACAGTTTTGGAGCGCATCAGACGCTCACTGTCGGCTTTCGCGATTATCTGATTGCTTCGATACCCCAGGCGGAAGCTGAAGGGCTTTTCGGCGCGAGCCGTCTCCCGGTATCACTCAAGATTATTCTGGAAAACCTGTTGCGCCACGAAGATGGCCGCTCCGTCGGCCGAGAAGATATCGAGCATGTCGTCAAATGGGTCGATGATCGCGGCAAGGCGAATTGCGAGATTGCGTTCCGTCCGGCGCGCGTGCTGATGCAGGACTTCACTGGCGTACCTGCCATCGTTGACCTGGCCGCGATGCGCGATGCGATCCACGATTTGGGAGGAGATCCGAACCGGATCAATCCACTCATCCCAGTCGATCTCGTATGCGATCACTCGCTCGTTGTCGACAGCTTCGGTTCGAGGGATGCCCTGTCTAAGAACATCGCCCTCGAATACGCGCGAAACGGGGAGCGCTATCAGCTGCTCAAGTGGGGGCAGAACGCATTCTCAAATCTGCGTGTCGTGCCACCGGGAGCAGGTATCTGCCACCAGGTGAACCTCGAACTCCTCGCGCAATCAGTATTTCAACAGCGTGACCAATCAGGCGCGGCATGGGCCTACCCCGATACTGTGATCGGAACTGACAGCCACACGACGATGGTCAACGGCCTCGCAGTGTTGGGATGGGGCGTCGGGGGCATCGAGGCGGAGGCTGCGCTGCTCGGCCAGCCGATGTCGATGTTGATACCGGAAGTCGTTGGCGTGCGCCTTCTAGGGAGTCTTGCGACCGGCGTTACCGCAACAGATCTCGTGCTCCATGTCACGCAGATGCTGCGTAAATTTGGCGTGGTTGGAAAGTTCGTCGAATTCTTTGGGCCCGGACTGGACAAGATTCCCGTCACTGATCGCGCGACTATCGGCAACATGGCGCCGGAATACGGTGCCACCTGCGGCTTATTCCCCGTCGATGCACGCACGCTCGAATACATGCGGATGACCGGACGCAGCGACGAGCAGCTCGCGCTGATCGAGGCTTACTGCCGCCATCAAGGAATGTTTCGAGATCGTTCGACACCCGATCCGGAATTTACAGAAGTCTTGCAGCTCGATCTCAGCTCGATCGAGCCTTCAATCGCGGGTCCGAAGCGCCCCCAGGACCGCGTGCCACTCGCGCGGGGTCGCGAAAGCATCGAGGAGCTCATCCGACAAGAATCGACCTCGGTGCAGGCACACGACGAGCGCCAGCCGGTCGCAAATGCCGATTTCAGCATCGGTCACGGCGATGTCGTCTTGGCTGCGATTACCTCCTGTACCAATACGTCAAACCCGAGCGTAATGATCGCCGCCGGTCTTTTGGCGCGCAACGCCATAGCGCGGGGGCTGCGGACGAAGCCATGGGTCAAGACGTCTCTGTCCCCCGGTTCCCAGGTTGTTGCTGGATATCTTGAGGCGGCCGGCCTGCAGCCGGCATTGGATGCTCTCGGATTTAATCTAGTAGGCTTCGGTTGTGGGACGTGCATCGGGAATTCCGGGCCCTTGCGGCCGGAGATTTCACAAGCAATAGGCGATGCAAATTTGATCGGGGTCGCGGTCCTCTCTGGAAACCGAAATTTCGAGGGGCGCATCAACCCGGATGTGCGCGCGAATTATCTCGCTTCTCCCCCGCTAGTGATTGCCTATGCTCTCGCCGGCACGATGCGGATCAACCTGCAAACCGACCCGATCGGTCGCAATAGTGATGGAAAACCGGTTTATCTGCGTGAAATCTGGCCGAGCGATGCCGAAGTTGAGACCACGATCACTCGGCACGTCACGAGTCAGCTGTTTCGCGAACGGTATGCGACCGTCTATCAAGGCGACGCCAACTGGCGCTCGGTACCGATCAGCAAAGATCCCACCTATAGGTGGAACGGTCATTCAACTTACGTGCAGCGCCCACCTTATTTTGCCGGCATCAAGATGGCATCGGAGCCCGTCGAGGACATTGTATCGGCGAGAATACTTGCTCTCCTCCTTGATTCGATTACCACCGATCACATCTCTCCTGCCGGATCGATCAAGGCCGCATCCCCCGCCGGCTTGTATCTCCAGGAACGGCAGGTGCGCGTGGCCGATTTCAATCAATACGGCACAAGGCGCGGCAATCACGAGGTGATGATACGCGGCACGTTCGCCAATATTCGTATCAAGAACCAGATTGTGAAGGACGAGTCGGGTGCCGTCGTCGAGGGTGGATGGACCGTCAAGTGGCCGGAAGGCGAGCGTCTTTCCATTTACGACGCTGCGATGGCTTACGCGCGCGAGCGCGTACCGCTCGTGATCTTTGCCGGCAAGGAATACGGGACCGGCTCGTCGCGCGATTGGGCTGCCAAGGGTACGAGGCTCCTTGGTATCCGTGCAGTCATTGCCGAGAGCTTCGAGCGCATCCATCGTTCCAATTTGGTCGGCATGGGCGTCCTTCCACTCGTCTTCGATCAGGGCACGACTTGGCGGTCACTCGGCATCACCGGGAACGAAGTTGTTACAATTCGTGGACTGTGCGGTGGGCTTGAACCACGACAACGGCTTGAGGCGCAGATCAAGCGACAAGACGGATCAAGCTTCGGCATACCGCTGACATGCCGGATCGATACTCTTGATGAGCTTGAATACTTCAAGAACGGTGGGATTCTCAATTTCGTACTTCGGCAGCTTGCGGCATGACGCAGAAATATCAGGAAAGTACGATGGCAACTGTCCGCAAAATTCCAGCAACTCTAATTCCGGGCGATGGAATTGGACCGGAAATCACCGAGGCAGTGACCCGCATACTCGACGCGGTAGGTTCACCGTTTGAATGGGATGTGCAGCAGGGTGGTATGGCGGGTATTGGCAACGGCGGCGATCCCCTGCCCAAGTCCACCTTGGACAGCATCAAGCGAACCAAGCTGGCATTGAAGGGCCCACTCACGACGCCTGTGGGCGGCGGCTTTCGGTCCGTCAATGTGCGGCTGCGTGAAGCATTCGGCCTGTATGCAAACGTCCGCCCGGTGCGCACCATCCTGCCCGGCGGGCGCTACGACAATATTGATCTAGTGCTGGTGCGCGAGAATATTGAAGGCCTCTATGTAGCTTTCGAGCACTTCATTGCAGTCGGAGATGATCCGCAGGCCGTCGCAATCTCGCAGGGGATCAATACCCGCACGGAATGTCTGCGTATAACGCGGTTTGCTTTCGACTATGCAGTGCGCCACGGGCGAAAAAAGGTCACAGTGGTACACAAGGCAAATGTGCTCAAGGCGCTTACCGGCCTCTTTCTGGAAGCCGGACGCGAGGTCGCCAAAGAATACGAGGGCCGTGTGCAGATGGACGATCGCATCGTCGACGCCTGCGCCATGCAGCTAGTCATGAATCCGTGGCAGTTCGATGTGATCGTCACCACCAACCTATTCGGGGACATTCTCTCTGATGAAATCGCTGGTCTTGTAGGCGGCCTTGGCATGGCGCCCGGCGCCAACATCGGTTCCGGCGCTTCGATCTTTGAGGCGGTGCACGGATCCGCTCCGGATATCGCCGGGAAGGGGGTCGCGAACCCATTGGCACTGCTCCTTGCCGCTTGCCTGATGCTGGAACATGTCGGGCGCGCGGAGCTTGCAAACAGAATCAGGGGCAGCATTTCCGATGTACTGGTCAAAGACACAATCCGGACGCCGGACCTTGGGGGAAGGGCGACCACCAAAGACCTCACCGGCGCGCTCGTGAGGCGGATCCAGCACTAGTCCTTGATTTTCACTGGCGTGCAAGCCGCGGAGCCAAGTATGAATATTACAAGCATGCTTTATGGGGCACCTCTGCTGGAGCACGTGGAATTTCCCAGCTCTGAAGTATTGGGTCCCGGGGCAACCGAGGATGAAATCCAGAGCCTGATCGACAAGCATAAGCTCATTTTCATCAAGCCGCTGTTCAAGGGCGGCATTGGCAAGAAGGGCAAGTCCGGCCTGATCGGCAAGGCCAGCGATCTCAAGACAGCACTGGCGGAAAAAGAGCGTCGCTATTTTGCGGAGCATCGGCATGGAAATGGGCGTGAAGGCCGAGCTATTCCCGACCGAGGTGCGGGCGCTGGGCGTGGGCCTTCCCTATGCGATCGCGAACGCAATGTTCGGTGGCACCGCCGAGTATGTGGCGCTGTGGCTCAAGTCGGCGGCGCACGAGCAATGGTTTTTCTGGTACGTCGCCGGGATGGCCGCCATTGCGTTTGCAGCCTCTCTCATCATGCCCGACACGCGCAAATACGGATATCTCGAGGGGACTGGACAAATCGAGCGCTGAAAGTGCGCCTCGGTTGCTTGCCGCTATTCGTGTTGGATTTGGAGCATCAATATGACCAACGGTTCCGATCTTCTGGTTGCTGCGTTGGAGAATGAAGGCGTCGACCGCATCTTCGGCATTCCCGGCGAAGAGAATCTTGACGTCGTCGAGTCGCTGCGACGATCTAAGATCGAGCTCGTTCTCACCCGTCATGAGCAGGCCGCAGCCTTCATGGCGGCAACGCACGGACGCCTGACCGGCCGAGCCGGTGTGTGCATCGCAACGCTCGGACCTGGCGCGCTCAACCTCTCGACCGGCGCGGCCTACGCCCATCTCGGCGCTATGCCGATGATTATGATCACCGGCCAAAAGGCTATCATGACGGCGAAGCAGGCGCGCTTCCAGATCGTCGATGTAATCGCTTCGATGCGTCCGCTGACGAAGATGACGCGCCAGATCGTCAGTCCAGGCTCCATTCCGGCGATCGTGCGCGATGCGTTTCGGGTCGCAATGGAGGAACGGCCCGGGCCGGTGCACCTGGAACTTCCGGAGGACGTCGCCGGGGAGAAAACTGAGAACGTTCCGCTGGTATCACCGCATCCGATCGAGCTACCGGTCGCACCACCGCCCGCGCTTGATCGCGCCGCTGAGATGATTCTCAAAGCGCAGCGGCCATTGATCATGCTGGGCGCGGGATCAAGCCGCCCCAAACTTGTTGAGCCGCTATCAAGCTTCGTGCGTCGAACGCGGATTCCTTTCTTCAACACCCAGATGGGAAAAGGCTCCGTGACCGGCGGCTCCAATCTCTACATGGGAACCGCTGCGCTTTCCGCCGGCGACTACGTTCACAGAGCGGTGGATCATGCCGATCTCATCATCGCGATCGGGCATGACACGGTGGAGAAGCCTCCCTTCATCATGGGCCCACGTGGCCCGAAGGTGATTCATGTTGGTTTTACGGCAGCCAATGTCGAACAAGTGTACTTCCCGCACGCCGAGGTTGTCGGCGATGTCGGACCTAGCCTGGCGCTGTTGGCCGACCGGATCGAAGGAAAACTGAGGGCAGATCCCGTGTTTACCGGGCTGCGCAGCGAAATCATGGCGCGCATCCGAGACCGGGCAGACGAGGGACGATTCCCGCCCACGCCTCAGCGCATCGTCCGCGATGTGCGAAAAGTCATGCCGGAAGACGGCATCGTTTGCCTTGACAATGGCATGTACAAGATCTGGTTCGCGCGCAATTACCGCACTCACGTCGCGAACACGCTGCTGCTCGACAATGCGCTGGCGACGATGGGCGCCGGGCTGCCATCCGCCATGATGGCATCGATCCTGTATCCGAACCGCCGTGTTCTTGCGGTGTGCGGCGATGGCGGGTTCATGATGAACTCTCAGGAAATGGAGACAGCGGTGCGGCTGGGACTGAACCTAGTCGTTTTGATCCTGGAGGACTCCGCTTATGGGATGATACGCTGGAAGCAGGCGGTCGACAATTTCGCTGACTGGGGGCTCACGTTCGGAAATCCGGATTTCGTCAGATATGCGGAATCATACGGCGCGATCGGACATCGCGTGCAGCGCACGGACGATCTCGTCCCGATCATCGACGGCGCCTTCAAGGACACCGGCGTGCACTTGATAACAGTTCCCATCGACTACGTTGAGAACACGCGGGTTTTGGTGGAGGAGCTGCAGGGACGCGTTCCCGAGGTTGCCTGATCTTATCTACTGAACCAAAGGAAGAACGACATGGTGGTAAAACAGCAATTGGCCGACCAATTGAAGGCGCAGAGCGACATCTGGCGAGCCCAGGTCAAGGACTATCAGGAGCGACTCGAGCAGATGGGCGAACAAGCGCGCAGCGAGTACAAGAAGACGATGGAGCAGATGCAAGCGAAAGCCGAGGAGGCACAAAAACTTGCCGAGCAGGTTCGCAGCGCCAACGAGGCTGCGTGGAACGACATGATGTCAGCAAGCCAGAAGGCTTTCGCCGAACTTCAGAAGGGGTGGGCTGAGGCAGTCGGACGTTTCAAATAGTCACTAGTGACGCCCGACCTCTGTTTGTATCGCCGTTGTTGATGGCCGCTGAGATTCGGCTGACCAATTTGGACTGTGCGATGAAAATCAAAGCTGCCGTTCTAAATAAAATGGGCATCGAGCCACCCTACGAGAAGACGAAGCCACTTGCGATCGAGGAATTTGACCTCGACGACCCAGGCCATGGAGAGGTGATGGTGAAGATCCGGGCGGCCGGTCTTTGCCACTCCGACCTTTCGGTTATTGATGGCAATCGTCCGCGGCCGACGCCCATGGTGCTAGGCCATGAAGCGGCCGGCATTGTCGAGAAGCTCGGTCCGGGTGTGAACGACCTTAAGATCGGCGATCACGTCGTGATGGTGTTCGTGCCGAGTTGCGGACACTGCCTGCCTTGCGCGGAAGGCCGTCCTGCGCTGTGCGAGCCCGGCGCTGTTGCCAACGGCGCTGGCACGCTGCTTTCTGGCGAGCGACGGTTACATCGCGATGGCCGCGACGTGCATCATCACCTCGGGTGCTCGGCGTTCGCCGAATATGCGACGGTGTCGCGCCGGTCGCTGGTCAAGATCGACAAAGAATTGCCGCTTGATGAGGCCGCACTGTTCGGCTGCGCGGTGCTGACCGGTGTCGGTGCCGTCATCAATACCGCGAAGGTATCTGCAGGAGCTAGCGTCGCGGTGATAGGCCTTGGCGGCGTGGGCCTGAGCTCGCTACTCGGTGCCGTCGCCGTTGGCGCGCGCCGCGTGGTCGCGATTGATCTCTCCGACGAGAAGCTTGGGCTTGCGCGCCAGCTTGGTGCGACAGACACGTTTAATCCAAGCACCCCGAACGCTGCCGACGAGATCAAGGCTGCAACGGGCGGCGGCGTCGAGTTCGCTTTTGAGATGGCGGGCTCGGTGCGCGCCATGGACCTTGCATACAAGATCACGCGCCGTGGCGGGACCACCGTAACGGCAGGATTGCCGCCGCCGACACACACCTTCGCGTTGCCGCAAGTGAACCTCGTCGCAGAGGAGCGAACGGTCAAAGGGAGTTACATCGGAACTTGCGTGCCATCGCGCGATCTGCCGAGGTACATAGAGCTCTACCGGCGCGGCAAGCTGCCAGTCGACCGACTGATGAGCGGTCGACTAAAACTTGAAGAGATCAATTTCGGATTCGATCGCTTGCACGAAGGCAAAGCGGTCCGACAAGTGGTGGTGTTCTGACGTGACGCCGCTCGACTACATGAAGGCGATGGCGGAGCTGTGGGGCCGAGGCGGAAAGGATTTTGCGGCGGCACAGCAGAACTTCTTGGCCGGAATGATGAAAGCGACTGGTAGCGGGACTCCTTTAGGCGCATTGCCGACCGACATGTTCGATACGCAAGGCCTTGCACAGGCGAACGAGGCGTTATCCAAGCTTTGGTCATCGGCGCTTGAAATGTCACAGACCATAACTCGCAAGATGCAGAGCGCCGAGCAGCAGGACCCCGCGGTTGCGGAATTGCTAAGCAAGATTTTCGATCCACGTGCATGGCTCTCTGGCACAGACGGCATGGATCAGGCACTGCAGAGAATGGCGGAAGGACCGCGTCTTGCAGACCTATGGGACACTGAGCGCAAAATGCTTACCCTATTTAATGCGTGGACTGCGCTTCGCCGGAGGAGTCTTGAACACAATGCAGTAATTCTGGAAGCATGGATTCGAGCAGCCGGCAGATTCGCCAAGGATCTGAACGAAAAAGCAGATCGCAAGGAAGTGCTTGGCTCGTGGCGCGATGTGGTTACGCTATGGGTCGAGACCGCGAACACAACGCTCCTCGAAACGCAACGCTCTGAACCGTATCTCAACAGTCAGCGCGAAGTTCTTAAAGCAAGCACCGACCTTCGTCTCGCGCAACAGGAGATGGCCGCTTTTTATAGCGAGATATTCGGTTATCCCACACGCGAGGAAATGGATGATGTGCATCGCACCGTAACAGAGCTTCGACGCGAACTGCGTGCTTTCCAGCGGGCGAATCGAGGCACAAAAACAGGATTGCGCCAGCAAAGCCGCGCCTCGCAATCGCGGATACAACATGACCCGGACCGGGGCACGTCGTCATGACGGCAAATCAGATCAGATCCGAGCAGGCGATATCCGAGGCGGCAGCTCTCGGCGAAAAGATTGCGCGCGGCGCAACGCTGTTCTCGAAACTGCGAGATAACGACGTGGCGATCGCCACGACGCCAAAGGACGAAGTCTGGCACCAGGACAAGGTTTCACTCCACCACTACCGACCGCTCGCCGAGCAGAAAATCGCGACACCGGTTCTCATCGTGTATGGGTTGATCGGACGGTACACCATGGCCGACCTACAGGAAGACCGCTCTTTGGTCCGCAATCTGCTCAAACTGGGCGTCGATCTTTACGTCGTGGACTGGGGCAATCCTTCGCGCGCCGACCGCTGGCTTACGCTGGATGACTACATTGATGGATATCTGGCCGATTGTGTTGCGGCGATCCGTGAACGGCATGGGATCGACAAGGTCAACCTGCTCGGCATTTGCGAAGGCGGCGTGTTCACCACGTGCTATGCGGCGCTTCATCCGGAGACCGTGAAGTCAATGATGCTGACTATTACGCCAATCGATTTTCATGGCGATACAGTAGAGAACCGCCTCGGACACGGATTCATCAATGTATGGACGCGCAGCCTTGCGCCGGAGGACATCGACCGCCTGATTGATGCCTATGGCAATCTTCCGGGCGAATTCATGGGCGCCGTTTTCTCACAGATGACGCCGATGCGCACACTGCTGAAATACAATCTTGATCTCCTGGAAGTCGTGGATGACGACAAGAAGTTCCTCAACTTTCTCCGGATGGAGAAGTGGATCGCGGATCGTCCGCACCATCCGGGCGAGGCCGCCAAGCAGTGGCTGAAGGACCTCTATCAGGACAACAAATTGATTGAGGGCACATTCACGATCAACGGCCGAAAAGTCGACCTCGGTAACATCACGATGCCAGTACTGAACGTATTCGCCAAGGACGATCACATCATTCCCCCCGCCACATCGCAGGCCCTTGGCGCGAAAGTTGGTACCAAGGATTACAAAGAATTGCCGCTGCCAGGCGGACATGTCGGTGTGTTCGTTGGCGGCAAGTCGCAGGCCTTGCTTGGCTCGGGAATCGTGAACTGGCTCGCTGAAAGGTCTTGAGCAAATGGCGCTCAAGAACAAAATCGTTTCCGCCGATGAAGCCATCGCCATCGTGCGCGACGCCGACACGATTTGTGTGTCAGGCTTCGTTGGTATCGGCACCCCCGACGAGCTCATCATTGCGCTTGAACGGCGCTTCATGAAGGAGCGCCATCCTACAGCCCTCACGCTAGTATTCGCGGCCGCTCCAGGTGACGGAAAGGAACGTGGCCTCAATCACCTCGCGCACAAAGGGCTGATCAAGCGTGTGGTGGGCGGGCATTGGAGCCTAGTGCCGAAACTTGGCGAGCTGGCGCTTAACAACGAGATCGAGGCCTATAATCTGCCGCTTGGCTGCGTTTCGCACCTGTATCGTGAGATCGCTGCGCGGCGTCCGGGCGCGATTTCGAAGGTCGGCCTACGAACCTTCGTCGATCCGCGCGAGCAGGGCGGCAAGCTCAACAGCGTGACAACTGAAGATCTCGTCGAAGTCCTGCAAATCGGCGGCGAAGAGTGGCTGCGCTACAAGGCCTTTCCGATCAACGTCGCCTTCATTCGCGGCACGACATGCGATCCAAATGGCAACGTCACCATGGAGCGCGAGGCACTAACACTCGACAATCTCGCTGCCGCGATGGCAGCAAAAAATTCTCGCGGGTTTGTAATCGCGCAGGTCGAGCGAATTGCTGCCGCGGACTCGCTTAATCCGCGCGAAGTGCAAGTTCCTGGCATCCTTGTTGATTGTGTTGTGCTCGCCAAGCCGAAGAACCACGTTCAGACCTACGGCACGCCGTACAACCATGCTTACTCAGGTCGTCAGCGCGTGCCGCTCGATCGTATCGAGCCGATGCAATTCGATGAGCGCAAGATTATCGCACGTCGCTGTGCCTTCGAATTGCCAATGGGGGGCGTGGTCAATCTTGGAATTGGCATGCCTGAAGGCGTCGCGGCGGTCGCCGCCGAGGAGCGCATCCTAAAATACGTGACCCTGACGGCAGAGCCGGGGATCGTTGGCGGAATTCCGCAAGGCGGGCTTGATTTCGGAGCTGCGCTCAACCCGGAGGCCGTCATCCAGCAAAATCAGCAGTTCGATTTTTATGACGGCGGCGGCCTCGATCTCGCTTGCCTCGGCATGGCGCAGTCAGATGCGAACGGCAACGTGAACGTCAGCCGCTTTGGGCATCGGCTCGCTGGCGCAGGTGGGTTCATCAACATCTCGCAGAATGCCAAGAAGCTGCTTTTCGCGGGCACCTTCACGGCGGGCGGACTGAAAATTGAGATCACGGACGGCAAGTTGGCAATCACAACCGAAGGCAAGTCAAAGAAATTCATTGATCGGGTCGAGCAAATCACCTTCAGCGGAGCCTATGCCGCCGAGGTTGGTCAGCCAGTCTATTATGTGACCGAGCGCTGCGTATTTCAGTGCACCTCCGACGGCGTCGAGCTTGTCGAGATAGCGCCCGGGATCGATCCGGAAAGGGACATCCTGCCACACATGGGCTTTCGACCAATCGTGCGTGATCCGCGTTTGATGAACGAACTTATTTTCAAGCCGGAACCAATTGGGCTGGAGCAGTTGCTGCTTGGGCTCAGTCTTTCCGAGCGCATCACCTATGATCAGCAACGTAATACAATCTTTATCAACTTCGAGGGCTTTCAAGTCCGTACGACGTCTGACGTCGATCTTGTTCGCCGAGAAGTAGAGTCGCGATGC
>Ga0111539_10006112_pt1 | contig 15543 bp, 12 predicted proteins | sample RhiMethybrSRZTD1_FD_79667 | JGI IMG/M metagenome (GOLD analysis project Ga0111539, IMG submission 79667) | Populus rhizosphere microbial communities from Tennessee, USA - Rhizosphere MetaG P. TD hybrid SRZTD1 (version 2) (version 2) | ecosystem: Host-associated > Plants > Roots > Rhizosphere >... | reverse complement strand
GCTTCGACGGCTACGCGCTGCCCATGCTGCTGACCATCGCCACCTACCTGCTGGCGATCGCGCTCGAAGCGCGCTTCTTCTGGAACGTGCGGCACGTCGGCCTCGCGCCGCGGCCCGCGGCCCCGGCGGCGGCGCCGGCCGGCAGCGACGCGGCCTGAGCTAGAGCGTCAAGCCCTTCTTCTCGAGCGTGGCGCGGACGGCCTCGAGGTTCGGGCTCTCGGGCTCGAGCTGCTGCAGCAGCCGCGCGTACTTGAGCTGGCGCGGGTCGTCGCGGTGGTTGCCGAGGTCCTGCAAGGCCACGAGCAGAAAGGCCGCCTCCGCGCGGTGGCTGCCGTGGTCGGCGGCGCGCTCGAGGATCGTGTTCGCGGCGCGCCAGTCGTCCTCGGCGTGGAGGTCGCGGTAGCGGCCGACGAGCGCGAAGCCCTGGACCCACGCGAGGTCGCCGGCCAGCTCGTCGGGCAGGCTGTCCTCGTCGGCCAGCCCCTTCTCGGCGTGCGTGAGCGCCTCGCTGCGGCGGCCCAGCTTGAGGCAGGCGTTCGCGGCGAGGAGCTCGAGCTCGGGGTCGGGCCCGACCTCGAGCAGCGCGCTGCGCGCGACCTGCAGCGCCGCCGACGGGTCGTCGACGAGCTTCTCCTGCCCCTCGGCGAGCTTCTGCGCGCGCACCGCGGCGGTCGAGGGACCGCAGGCGGCGGCCGCCCACAGCACGCCGGGCAGCACGAGCAGGAACGCGACGCGGCGAGTCGATCTCATCGGCGGCAACCTCGCGGGCAGGCCATGGTCGTCTGACGCTGCACGGCTTTCCAGTCGTCCCGAGCTATCCGTTTCCGGAGCGCCGCGCGCGGCGACTACGATGCACCGATGGACCAGGGCCCGCCACGCACGTTCCTGATCGACGGCTCGGCGCTCGCCTACCGCAGCTTCTTCGCCAAGGGGCCGGGGCCGGCCTACGCCTACGCGGCCTCGCTGCTCTCGCTCGTCGAGAAGGGCCGGCCCGACTTCGCCCTCGTGGCCATGGACACGCCGGAGCCGACCTTCCGGCACCACGCCTTCGAGGCCTACAAGGCCACGCGCCAGAAGACGCCCGACGAGCTCATCGAGCAGCTGCCGCAGTTCGAGCGCATCGCCCAGGCGCTCGGCTTCCCGATCTACGCGCTGCCCGGCTGGGAGGCGGACGACGTGATCGGCACGCTCGCGCGCCGTGCCGAGGCGGCCGGGCACGACGTCTACCTGGTGACCGGCGACAAGGACTTCCTGCAGATCGTGGGCGAGCGCATCCGCATCTGGAACCCGAGCCTGGGGCCCGAGCCCGCGATCCTGGGCGTCGAGGCGGTGCTCGAGCGCTTCCACTGCCGGCCCGACCAGGTGCGCGACGTGCTCGGCCTCATGGGCGACACGAGCGACAACATCCCCGGCGTGCCCAAGGTCGGCGAGAAGACCGCGCTCAAGCTCATCGAGGAGTACGCCGGCCTCGACGACCTCTACGCGCGGCTCGAGAGCGTCAAGCCCCCCGGCTTGCAGGCGCGGCTGCGCGAGGGCCGCGAGCTGGCCTACCTCTCGCGCGACCTGGCCACGATCCGCACGAACGCGCCCATCGCGCTCGACCTGCCGCAGCTCCGCTACGCGGGCCCGGTCGCGGACTCGGCGCGCGCGCTGTTCGTCGAGCTCGACTTCCCCTCGCTCGCCGAGCGCATCGGCACGCGTCCGGCCGAGGTGCGCGCCGGCGAGCGCCACTACCACGTCGTCCGGACACGCGAGGAGTACGAGGCCTTCCTGGCCGAGCTGCGCCGGGCGAAGGCGCTCGTGCTCGACCTCGAGACGACCTCGCTGACCGCGCTCGAGTCCGAGATCGTCGGGCTGGCCTTCGCCTTCACCGAGCACGAGGCCTGGTATCTGCCGGCCAACCTGTCCGAGCCGATCTTCGGCCCGGGCGAGCGCGGGCTGACCGCGCGCGAGCGCTTCGGCGACCCGGCCGCGTCGGGCGCGACCGACGGCGCGGCCTCGATGTTCGCGCACGACCCGGCCGCGTCGCGCACGACCGGGCGCGGCCTGCTCCACGATCCGCTGCGCCCGCCGCCCGGCAGCGACCTGGCGCGCTTCCTCGACGACCTGCGGCCGGTGCTGAGCGACCCCTCGGTCGCCGTGATCGGCCAGAACATCAAGTACGACCTGCTCGCGCTCGGGCGCTACGGGCTGAGCCCGCCGAACGTGGCCTTCGACACGATGCTCGCGAGCTTCTGCCTCGACGCCCACCAGAGCCAGCACGGGCTCGACTTCCTGTCGCTCAAGCACCTCGGGCTCACGAAGATCCCGACCTCGTCGCTCATCGGCAAGGGCGCCAAGCAGATCTGCATGTGGGACGCGCCCGTCGAGCGCTGCGGCGAGTACGCCTGCGAGGACGCCGACGCGACCTGGCGGCTCTACGAGCGCTTCGGCGAGCAGCTCGACGGGCACGAGGTCGAGCGCGTGTTCCGCGAGATCGAGATGCCGCTGCTGCGCGTGCTCGAGGACATGGAGCGCCAGGGCGTGCTCGTCGACGCGGCCTACCTGCGCGGGCTGTCGACCGAGATGGGCGGGCGCATCGAGACCCTGACCGCACGCATCCACGAGCTCGCCGGCGCGCCCTTCAACGTGGGCAGCCCCAAGCAGCTCGCCGAGGTGCTGTTCGAGAAGCTCAAGGTCCACGAGCTGCTCGGCGTCAAGCGCCTCAAGCGCACCAAGACCGGCTACAGCACCGACGCCGAGATGCTCGAGACCCTGTCCGAGCACCCGCTCGTCGCCGTGATCCTCGAGCACCGCCAGCTCACCAAGCTCAAGGGCACCTACGTCGACGCGCTGCCCGCGCTCGTGCACCCGGTCACGGGCCGCATCCACACCTCGTACAACCAGGCCGGCGCGGTGACCGGGCGGCTCTCGTCGTCCGACCCGAACCTGCAGAACATCCCGATCCGCACCGAGGAGGGCCGGCGCATCCGCCGGGCCTTCGTGGCCGCGCCGGGCACGCGGCTGCTCTCGGCCGACTACAGCCAGGTCGAGCTGCGGCTCATGGCGCAGCTCTCGGGCGACGCGGCGCTCATCGAGGCCTTCCGCTCGGGCGAGGACGTGCACCGCCGCACGGCGGCGCTCGTCTTCGGCGTCGCGCCCGGGGCCGTGACGGCCGGGATGCGCGCGCAGGCCAAGACGATCAACTTCGGGATCATCTACGGCATGGGCGCGCCGCGCCTGGCGCGCCAGATCGGCATCCCGCAGAAGGAGGCGGCGGCCTTCATCGAGCAGTACTTCAAGGTCTTCGCCGGCGTGCGGGCCTGGCTCGACAAGACCCGCGAGCAGGCCCTGCGCGAGGGCCTGGTCACGACGCTGACCGGCCGGCGCCGCGTGATGGTCGGCCTCGACAGCGCCGACCCGCGCGAGCTGGCCGGCGCCATGAACGCGGCGGTCAACACGCCCCTGCAGGGCACGGCCGCCGACCTGATCAAGATCGCCATGGTGCGCCTGCACCGCGAGCTGCTCGGCCGCGGGCTGCGCACGCGGATGCTGCTGCAGGTGCACGACGAGCTCGTGCTCGAGGTGCCCGAGGGCGAGGTCGAGGCCGTGACACCGCTGGTCAAGTCCGTGATGGAAGGCGCGCTCCCGCTCGACGTCCCGCTGGTGGTCGACACGGGAACCGGCAGCAACTGGCTGGAGGCGCACTGAGCCGCGTCGAGCGGGCGCCGGGGCCCGACGGGACGCGCCTGACCGGGCGTTCCCGGCCTGCTCGGCGAGGATTTTTCCCCGCCGGCCGCGGCTCTGGGTAATCTCTGGGTCTCTCTCCGTCCCCTGGAGCTCGCCCATGTCGTGCTCGCGCCTGCTCTCCGTCCTGACCGTCGGCGCGCTGCTGGCCCCCGCGGCCGCCGCGCAGAGCTTCGTCAATTTCGAGACGCCTCACGTGCACCCGCTCGACCTGACGCCGGACGGCACGCGGCTGCTCGCGGTGAACACGCCGGACGACCGGCTCGAGGTCTTCGACGTGTCGGGGGCGGCGGTGACGCTCGTCGGCGCGATCCCCGTGGGGCTCGACCCGGTCTCGGTGCGCGCGCGGACCAACGGCGAGGTCTGGGTCGTCAACCAGATCAGCGACAGCGTGAGCGTGGTCGACCTGGCGACGATGCGCGTGCGCGCCACGCTCGACACCGACGACGAGCCCTGCGACGTCGTCTTCGCCGGCGCCCCGCAGCGGGCCTTCGTCTCGTGCAGCCAGGCGAGCACGGTGCTCGTCTTCGATCCCGCCAACCTCGCGGCCGCGCCGGGCAGCGTCCCGATCGACGCCGAGGACCCGCGCGCGATGGCCGTCAGCCTCGACGGCACGAAGGTCTACGTCGCCGTCTTCAACTCGGGCAACGGCTCGACGGTGCTCGGCGGTGGCGGCATGACCGGCGGCAACCTCTCCTTCCCGCCCAACGTCGTGAACGATGTCGCGGGCCCCTACGGCGGCGTGAACCCGCCGCCGAACAGCGGCGCGAGCTTCGTGCCGCCGCAGAACCCGGGCAACCCCGCGCCGCCCAAGGTCAGCCTGATCGTCAAGAAGGACGGGAGCGGCCAGTGGATGGACGACAACGGCGGCAACTGGACCGCGCTCGTCTCCGGCCCGCAGGCGGTCAAGTCCGGGCGTCCCGTCGGCTGGGACCTGCCCGACCACGACGTCGCCGTGATCGACGCGGGCACGCTGGCGGTGAGCTGGGTCAACCGGCTCATGAACATCAACATGGCCGTCGCCGTGAACCCGGCCGACGGCCGCATCACGCTGGTGGGCACCGATGCCACGAACCAGATCCGCTTCGAGCCGGTGCTCGAGGGGCGCTTCCTGCGCGTCGAGGTGGCCTTCTCGAACCCGACGGGCAGCTCGACCGCCGTCGTCGACCTCAACCCGCACCTCGACTACCTGACCGGCACCGAGCCGCAGAGCGAGCGCGACAAGTCGCTCGGCGACCCGCGCGGCATCGTCTGGAACGCGGCCGGCACCAAGGCCTACGTGACCGGCATGGGCAGCAACAACCTCGTCGTCATCGACGGCGCCGGCGCGCGTGCCGGGCTCGCGCCCACGATCGAGGTCGGCCAGGGTCCCACCGGCATCGCGCTGCAGGCCAGCCAGAGCCGCCTCTTCGTGCTCGACAAGTTCGAGAGCGCGATCTCCGTGGTCAGCACGGCGAGCGAGCTCGAGACCGCGCGCGTGCCCTTCTTCGATCCCTCGCCGGCGGCCGTCAAGGTCGGGCGCAAGCACCTGTACGACACGCACAAGAACAGCGGCCTGGGCCAGATCGCCTGCGGGAGCTGCCACGTCGACGCGCGCTTCGACCGCCTGGCCTGGGACCTGGGTGACCCGGCCGGCACGATGAAGTCCGTCGCGGGCCAGAACCTGGCGGCGAACATCCCGGGCCTGAACGGCGGCTTCCAGGACTTCCACCCCATGAAGGGCCCGATGACCACGCAGGACCTGCGCGACATCATCGGCAAGGAGCCGCACCACTGGCGCGGCGACCGCAACGGCCTCGAGGAGTTCAACGGCGCCTTCATCGGCCTGCAGGGTGACGACACGAACCTCACCGCGCAGGAGATGCAGCAGTACGAGGACTTCCTCGCGACGCTGTACTACCCGCCCAACCCCTTCCGCAACTTCGACAACACGCTGCCCACGAACCTGCCCCTGCCCGGGCACTTCACGACGGGCCGCTTCAACCCCGCCGGACAGCCGCTGCCCAACGGCAACGCGGTCACGGGGCTGACGCGCTACCAGCCGCCCAACCTGCTTGACTCCGGCGCGCTGGCCTGCGTGACCTGCCACACGATGCCGACCGGCGTCGGCACGGACTACAAGGCCAATCCGCCCACGTTCGCGACGCTCGTGCCCATCCCCGTCGGTCCGAACGGCGAGCACCACTCGATGCTGGTGAGCCAGGACGGCACGACGAACGTGAGCATGAAGGTGCCCCAGCTCCGCAACCTGTTCGAGAAGGTCGGCTTCAACGCGACGCAGCTCAGCAACCGCGCGGGCTTCGGCTACCTCCACGACGGCGGCGTCGACAGCATCGAGCGCTTCGTCGCCGAGCCGGTCTTCAACGTGACCAGCGACCAGGACGTCGCCAACCTCGTCGCCTTCATGCTGAGCTTCTCCGGTTCCGACCTGCCCCAGGGCAGCACGCAGACCTTCAACCTCCAGCCGCCGGGCGCGGCCAGCAAGGACGTCCCCGCCTCGGTCGGCACGCAGACGACGCTCGTGTCGCTCGGCTCGGCGCCGCCCGCGCAGGTCTCGCTGATGAGCGCGATGATCTCGCTGGCCAACGCGAACAAGGTCGGCCTGGTGGCCAAGGGCCTCTCGGGCGGCCTGGCGCGCGGCTGGCGCTACGACGGCGGCGGCAGCTGGCAGTCCGACCGCGCGGCCGAGACCAAGACGACCGCGCAGCTCCAGGGGCTGGCGGCGCCGGGCGGCGAGATCACCTTCACGGTCGTGCCCGAGGGCAGCGAGACGCGCATCGGCATCGATCGCGACCTCGACGGCGTCCTCGATCGCGACGAGCTCGACGGCTGCAGCGATCCGGCCGACGCCGGGTCGGTGCCGGGCGACTGGACCGACCTCGGCAGCGGCCTCGCCGGCCTGCACGGCGTGCCGGCCTTCAGCGGCTGCGGCACGCTGGCCGCCGGCGACCCGGTCAAGCTCGCGCTGAGCGGCGCGCGAGAGAACAGCTTCGCGCACCTCTTCGTGGGCGTCTCGGCGCTCAACGCGCCCTTCAAGGGCGGCACGCTCGTGCCTTCGCCCGACGTCACGATCCTGTTCCTCCCCACCGGCCCGGCGGGCACGCTCAACCTCGCGGGCACGATGCCGGGCGGACTGCCCTCGAACTTCAGCCTCTACCTGCAATTCTGGATCAACGATCCGGCCGGCCCGGCGGGCTTCGCGGCCAGCAACGCGCTGCGCGGCATCACGCCGTGAGGACGGCCTCGGCGGGCCGCCGACTTGACAGTCCCGGCCTGTGGTCGAGAATGCCCGGGCGGCCGTGACGCGGATCGGCAGCGGTCCGTGGGTCCGACCGGCTCACAGGAGGCGTCCCACCATGGCTCCGTCGACCCGATTCGCTCTCCTCGCGGGCGTCGCGTTCGGCCTCGCCGCGGCGGCTCCGCTCCGCGCCCAGCAGATCCTCTATGACTTCGCGGGCTTCGGCGGCGCGCACTTCGGCTGGCACAGCGACACCCTCGGCGACATCAACGGCGACAACTTCCCCGACCTCATCGCGGGCGCCCCCGAGGACAACTTCTTCGTCCCCGAGGCCGGGCGCGTGATCGTCTTCTCCGGCCGGGACGGATCGCAGCTCTTCGAGCTCTTCGGGGAGCACACGCTCGACCACTTCGGCGAGTACGTGAGCGGCCCGGGCGACGTGAACTCCGACGGCATCCCCGATTTCCTCGTCGGCGCGCCCTTCGGCGACGGCCACACCGTCGACTCCGGATACGCCGAGCTCCGCTCGGGCGCCGACGCCTCGATCCTCCTGCGCTTCGACGGCGACCTGCCCGGCGACACCTTCGGCGACACCGTCGAGGCCGCGGGCGACACGAACGCGGACGGCCGGATGGACTTCATCGTCGGCGGACGCGGCAGCGACGGGAACGGGCTCGACTCGGGGATCGCCCGCATCTACTCCGGCCTCGACGGCTCCATCCTGCGGACCTTCTACGGCTCGGGTCCCGGAGCCCTGTTCGGCTCGGCCACCGACGGCGTCGGCGACGTGAACGGGGACGGCCACGACGACGTGATCGTGGGCGCCCGCGGCGCGTCGGTGAACGGCATGTCCCGGGCCGGCATGGCCGTGATCTACTCGGGTCTCGACGGGTCGGTGCTGCTCGAGATCGACGGGCGGGCCGCGGGCGATGGGCTCGGCAAGGGGGCCAGCGGCCTCGGCGACGTCAACGGCGACGGGACGATCGACGTCGCCGTCGGGGCCTGGCAGGTCTTCAACACGACCCCCAGCAACCGCGGCTACGTCCTGGTGATCGACGGCACCGACGGCCACGAGATCTACCAGGTCACGGGTGACCACCCGCTCGACACGATGGGCACGTGGGTCGATGGCGCCGGCGACGCGAACCGTGACGGCTACCTCGACTTCGCGGTCGGCTCGGCGCGCTACGACTGCTTCGACGTGGACACCGGTCAGCTCCGGGTGTTCTCGGGCAAGGACGGCTCGCTGATCTACCTCATGTGCGGCCTGAGCGGCGGCGACGGGCTGGGCCACATGGTCTCGCTGGCCGGCGACGTCAACCAGGACGGCTACGACGACGTCACCGCGGGCTCGTACTGGAACGACCTGGTCGGGCACGACGCGGGCGCGACCTACGTGTTCTCCGGTTGCCCCGCGGTGCTCGAGCGCGTCGGGACGGATCTCGTCGGCAGCAACGGCCTGCCGCCCAACCTCGCCGGCTGCGGCACGCTCGAGGGCGGCGACCGGCTGACCCTGCGGATGATCAATGCCCGTCCGCAGGCGCTGGCGGCATTGATCGTCGGCCTGAGCGAGATCGACAAGCCCTTCAAGGGCGGCCTGCTCGTGCCCGCGCCCGACGTGCTCATCGTCCTGCCGACCGGCCTGGCCGGCACGATCGACATCGATCACCCCTGGCCCCAGGGCGTGCCCTCGGGCTTCCAGACCTTCTACCAGTTCTGGGTCAACGACCCGGGCGCGCCCACCGGCTGGGCCGCGAGCAACGCGCTGCGCGCCGTCACGCCCTGAAGGCGCACGCGCCCATGACCAGCGTCAGCCGGGGCCAGCCCCAGAGCTCGAGCCCCTCGTAGGGCGTCAGCTTCGCCCGGCTGCGGTGCTCGGCGCCGCGCACGACGCGCCGCTCGTCGGGATCGACGAGCACGAGGTCGGCGTCGCAGCCCTCGGCCACGCGGCCCTTGCGCGGATAGTCGTGCACGCGCGCCGGCGACGCGGCCGCGCGCTCGACCACCGTCGCCAGCGGCAGCAGGCCGCGCCGCGCGAGCGTGAGGCACAGCGGCATGAAGATGTCGAGGCTGGGGATGCCCGAGGGCGCCTGGCGGAACGGGCGCGCCTTCTCCTCCGCCGTGTGCGGCGCGTGGTCCGACGAGAGGCAGTCGATCGTGCCGTCGCGCAGGCCCTCGAGCAGGCGCTCGCGGTCGGCCGCGTCCTTGATCGAGGGATTGACCTTGAGCAGCGTGCCGACACGCGCCGTGTCCTCGTGCGTGAACCAGAGGTAGTGCGGACAGGTGCCGGCCGTGACCGGCTGCCCCGCCGCGCGCGCCTGCGCGATGAGCTCGGTGGCTCCGGCCGTCGAGACGTGGAACACGTGCAGCCGCGTGCCCTCCTGCCGCGCGAGGCGCAGCGCCTTCGCGGTCGCCTCGACCTCGGCGGCCGCGGGCCGAGCCAGGTGGAAGGCCGCGGCGCCGGCGTCGCCCCAGCGCGCCAGGCCCGCGTCGACGAGCGGCCCGTCCTCGGCGTGCACGACGAGCCAGCGGCCGGTGCGCGCGACGGCCGCGAACATCGCCGCGAGGCGCTCCTCGCCGCGCACCTCGAGCTCGCCCGTCGACTGGCAGAGGAACAGCTTGTAGCCGGCGACGAGGTCGGCCATGGCCCCCACCTCGCGCAGGTCGCCGTCGGCCAGGCTGCCGTAGACGGCGACGTTCACGGCCGACTTCGGCCGCACGAGCGCGAGCTTGGCCTCGACCGCTGCCCGAGTCGTCATGAGCGGCGGGTTGTTCTGGATCTCGATGAGCGTCGTGATGCCGCCGGCCGCCGCGGCCCGCGTGCCGGTCGCGTAGCCCTCCTTGTGCTCGAGGCCGGGCTCGCGCAGGTGCACGTGGTCGTCGATGAAGCCGGGCAGCAGCCACAGGCCCCGGCCCTCGACGACCTGCGCGCCCGCGGCGCGCAGCGTGCCGCCCGCCGCGACCGCGGCGATGGCGGCGCCCTCGACGAGCACGTCCCTCCTGCGCTCCGGCTCCTCGTGCGGGAGGACGACCTCCCGGAAGAGCGTGGCACTCAGCGGTCGGCCCTCAGGACCGCGACGGTGACGTCGTCCATCGGGGCGAAGGCATCCCCGGCCCACGACTCGGCGTCGTCGAACACGCCGCGGAGCAGCTCGTCGGCGCCGTGCCGCCCGTGCCGCTTGAGCGACTCGATGACCCGGGCGCGGCCGTAGAGCTCGTCGCCACGCCGCAGCTCGGTGAGCCCGTCGCTGAACATGAGCACCGTGTCGCCCGGCTCGAGCTTGAAGGGCCCGCGCTCCTCGTAGTCCATCTCCGGCTCGACGCCCAGCGCGATGCCCGTCACGCGGTAGTCCTCGGTCTCGTGCGTCGCGCCGCGCAGCAGCACCGGGCGCGTGTGCCCGGCGTTCGCGTAGGTGAACTCGCGCGTGCGCGGGTCGAGCACGCACAGGAACATCGACATGAACATGTCGGCGCCGAGGTCCTGGCCGAGCGCGCGGTTCATGCGGCGCAGGATCGTGCGCGGCGAGTGCGAGCTGGCCGAGTAGCCGCGCAGGTAGGCGCGCGCCGCCGACATGACCAGCGCCGCGCCGATGCCGTGGCCCGAGACGTCGCCGACGGCCATGAAGAGCTTGTCCTCCGACCCGCCGACGCGCGTCATGAAGAAGTCGAAGTAGTCGCCGCCGGTCTCGGCCGCGGGCACGACGCGCCCGCGCATCGAGTAGCCCTCGCGCTCGAGCGGCCGCTCGGGCAGGATCTTGGACTGGATCCGCCGCGCGACGTCGAGGTCCTGGCGCATGCGCTCGCCCGCCAGCCGCTCCTCGAGCATGCGCCGGTTCGTCCAGGCGATCGTGAGCATGTCCGCGAAGGCCTCGAAGTAGCGCAGGTCGCTGCGCGAGAACATGCGCTCGCTGGCCCGCGTGTCGACGCACAGCACGCCCAGGCGCTCCTCGTGGCTGACGAGCGGCACGCACATGACGGCGCGGATGTTCAGGTCGATCATCGAGCGGCTGGGGTCGAAGGGCCCGGCCTCGTCGATCTTCTCGCAGACCGACTTGCCGCTCGCGAGCACGGTCTCGACCACCTTGGTCGAGAAGGCCGCGTTGCGCGGCAGGTCCTGGCCGTTGGCGCCGCGCGCCACGCGCAGCACCGGCCGACCCTCGTCGAGCGTGAACAGCAGGCCGCGCTCGGCCCCCACGAGCTTGAGGGCCCGGTCGACCATGCGCACCATGAGCTCGTCGGGGTCGGAGGCGGAGCTGACCTCGCGCAGGCTCTCGACGAGCATGCGGATGCGGTCGGTGTCGCGCCGCGCGTCGCCCGTGACGTACATCGTCTGGGTCGAGTCGCCCATCGGGGCCGTCGGGAGTCCGGGGAGCTTCGGCGGCGCGGGCGGCGGATCGGAGCGGCGGCGGAACAACGCGGACATCCGGGCAGTGTACCAGCGGCCGCTGCGCCTCCCTCCGCTTGACCCGACTCGGCGCGCCGCCCAGAATGAGCCCGCCGCGTCCCGCTCCGCCGCTCGCGGCGCGCACGCGCGGAGGAGGCGATCAAGACCCGATGAAGCTGGTCAAGGAAGCGCGTGACGGCATCACCGTGCTCACGCTCAAGGGCGAGTTCGACTCGTTCGTGACCGGGAGCTTCTCGACCGAGATCGGCAAGCTGCAGGAGGAGGGCGCGAACCGCATCGTGCTCAACCAGCGCCTCGTGAAGTACATCAACAGCACGGCGCTCGGTTCGATCATCAAGGCGCGCAAGGCCTGCCGCGAGGCCGGCGGCGACCTGGTGGTGAGCAGCCCGAGCCCGGCCGTGCGCGAGGCCATGGAGTCGCTGGGCCTCGACCGCGTCTTCCGCATCTTCGAGGACGACGACACGGCCGTCGCCGCGCTGGCCTCGCCGGCCGAGCCGGGAGCCAGGCCGTGAAGCTGCTCAAGGAGAGCCTGGGCAACGTCACGCTGCTCACCCTGAAGGGCGAGTTCGACTCCTTCGTCACGAACGCCTTCGGCAACGAGATCGCCAAGATCCAGGCCGAGGGCGTGCACCGCATCGTGCTGAACATGGCGCAGGTCAAGTTCGTGAACAGCACGGCGCTCGGGGCGGTCATCAAGGCTCGCAAGAACTGCCGCAGCGCGCAGGGCGACGTGATCATCAGCAGCCCCAGCCAGCCGGTCCGGGACGCCATGGACTCGCTCGGCCTCGACCGCCTCTTCGCGATCTGCGACGACGACGTCTCGGCCCTCGCGGCCATCGAGGGCACCCAGTCGATCGAGCTCGACGACGACAGCGACAGCGCGGTCATGATCCACGTGGCCGAGGTCCCGCGGCCGATCGTCGGGCGCCTCAAGCGCCTCGACCAGACGGGCCTCGAGTGCCGCCTGACCGGCGCGCCGCCCATCAAGTTCGCCGACGGCCGCGAGCTGCGCCTGAAGTTCCGCCTGCCGCTCTACCGCCGCGAGTACTTCGAGCTCCAGGCGCTCGTCGACCGCGTCGAGGCCTCGCCGGGCGGCCTCACGCTCGGCCTGCGCTTCACCGAGATGTCGGACGAGGATCGCGCGGCCATCGAGAGCTTCGTGGCCGACATGAACGAGCTGCGGAAGGCGGCTCGCGGAGAAGCGTAGTCGGGCGAGGGCGGCGAGGCTCGGGGACGGGCCAACTCAGGTCGCGAGGGTGATCACGCGGACCGAGGTCGCGCCGGCGCGGAGCAGGGCGCGCGAGCAGGCGTCGGCGGTCGCGCCGGTGCTGAGGACGTCGTCGACGAGCAGGATCGGAAGTCCGTGCACGTGGGACGGGCGAGCGCGGAACGCGGCCGCGGCCTGGAGCAGGCGGCGGTGCACGCTGCGTCCCGCCTGCGGGCCCGACTCGCGGCGCCGCGCGAGGGCGCGCGCGTCGCAGCGCAGGCGGCGAGCCGCGGCGAAGCCCGCCGCCAGGCCCGCGGCCTGGTCGTAGCCGCGCCGTCGCAGCGAGGCGCGGCGCGCCGGCACGGCCACCACGAGCGGATGCGGACTCCCGCCGGCCAGTCCCGCGGGTCGCGGGCTGCCCGCGAGCAGGCGGCCGAGCGGCGCGAGGAGGTCCTGCCGCCCGTCGTACTTGAAGGCGTGGACCAACCGGCGGACCGGCCCGCGGTAGCGCCACAGCCCGGCGGCCGACGCGAAGGCGAAGGGCCGGCCGAAGCGCCGGCAGCGGCCGCAGTCCCCTCCGCCGCCGCCGGCCGCCGTCGTGCCGCGCCGCCGGGTCCACGGCGCCCCGCAGCGCAGGCAGCAGGGGCCGGCGGGCGCACGGCAGCTCCGCAGGCAGTCCTCGCAGAGCGGACCCGGCGCGCCGCGGCCACAGGCCGCGCAGCATCCGGGCAGCAGGAGCTCGGCTAGGCCGCCGCCGACCTCACGAGCGACCCACCTCGCGCAGCGGAGCCAGCTCGTCACCGCGCACCACACGCGTCGGCGAGAGCGCCGACAGGGCCGGCTCGGCCGGCGTCAGCCGCAGCGCGACGCGCACGCGGGCCGCGTAGTCGCCGATCGAGTCGTCGGGGAGCTGCTCGATCGAGAGGATCTCGCCGATCTCGCGCGTGACCTGCGGGTGCTTCTCGAAGCGCCACTCGGTGTGCTTGGTGAAGAACTCGGTCAGCAGGCTGCGGAACAGCGCCAGGCTCCAGACGTGGCAGGCCACGCGGAGCACGATCGTCACCGCGAGCACGCCGGCCGCGAGCACGAGGAAGGCCTGGAGCTGCAGGCGCAGCATCGTCGGGCCGGGCGCCGGCGGCGGGCCGAGGGCGGGCGAGAGCTCGTCCACGATCTGGAGCGAGAAGCCCGCCATCAGGAACAGGAAGCCCACGAAGATCTCGGCCTTCGAGCGGAGCTGCTCGAGAACGCCGCGCAGGTGCTGCTTGCGCTGGATGCCGAAGTACTCCTGGATGAAGCGCCGCGGGCGGCGCACCCCCATCGCGTTCGCGAGGAAGATGACCCCCACGACCGCCAGGGCCAGCCCGCAGATGCCGAGGGTGAAGGAGTCGAACATCAGGCGCCCGATCATGCCACAGGTCGGGCCGGAGCCGGAAGAGTGCAGCCGCGGGTCGTGGCATCGGGCCAGCGACGTCCGCGCGGCCGGCGCGTTACCGGCCGCGGGCCACGGGCCGCGGGCCTCAGCCGCCGAGGCCGGCCCGGATCGCGAAGGCCGCCACGACGCCGAGCACGAAGACCAGGAACAGCCCCTCGCTGTTGTCGTGGAAGCGCTCGGCGCTCCAGGCGCGCACGTTCGTCCCGTAGGGCCGCAGCCGCGGGATGATCTCGGGCACCTCGCGCGCCCAGGCCGCGTAGGCCTCGCCGTGCAATTTCGTCAGCCGCGCGCCCTCGACGCGGCGCTTGCGCGGCAGGTAGTAGCCGAAGAAGACCGCCAGGCAGACGAGCAGCACGATCGCGTTGGCCGGCAACTCGTGGCCGCCGATGCGCACCGGCTTCCAGGCCATGATCGCGAAGCCGGTGAGCAGGCACAGCCGCCCGAAGTAGAGCGGGTTCTGGACGTGGCGGTACGGGCCGCTCACCGCGAGCTCGAGGCTCTTGAGCAGGTGGCCCGAGGCCCACACGCGGAAGACGAGGCCCAGAGCGATGAAGGGCAGGCCGGCCGCGACGCTCCAGGGCGTCGGCTCGGAGAAGGCCACGAGCAGCACGACCACCGCCGCGGCCGTCAGCACGCGCAGCGAGCCCGACACGCCGTGCTTGCGGGCGCTGCGCGCGATCCGTCCCAGGACGCCGCTCTCGCTCACGGCTCGTCCTCCCCCTCCGCGCGCCGGCCGCTCCCCGGACCGCGCTCGTGCTTGACCAGGCCGAGGGCCGAGCGGATCGAGAGCTTGAGCCGGCGCAGCCGCTCGTAGCCCGCCGGCGGCGAGGCGAGCCGCGCCTGCTGAGCCGCGTCGAGCGAAACGCCGAAGCGCTGCCGCTGGCGCAGGCAGGCGTGAAGGTCGAGCGCCATGAGCCGGCGCGCGAGCAGCCGGCCGAGGCCGCGGCGGCTGTCGAAGGCGACCTCGAAGTCGACGAGGTGCACCTCGCCCGCGTCGCCGACGAGGACGTTGCGGCGGTGCAGGTCGCCGATCGCCACGCCGCGCGCGTGGATCTCGGCCACGATCCGGTCGAGCGCGTCGAAGACCGCGGCCGGCACGTCGCCGCGCGGCAGGCTCGTGAGCATGCGACCGGGGACGAAATCCATGACCAGGCCCCCGGGCCAGCGCGCGAGCAGCGCCGGCACGCCGGCCACGCCAGCCAGGCGCTCCAGGATGCGGGCCTCGCGCCGCAGCGCGAGACGGCGGTACAGGCCCAGCGGCGACCAGCGCGAGAGCGCCGAGCCGTCCTTGCACACGACGCGGCGTTCACCGTGCGGTGCCCAGAAGAGCCGCGGCTTGGAGCGGTTGCGCACGGGCGCGAGCGGCCGCCACTCGAGGCCGGCCCACGGCTCGGGCAGCGGCCCGGGCCGCTGCTCGGGATCGGGCTGGCCGCGCAGGCCTTCCACGCTCCGGCTCCGCTGGGCCACGCCGCTCATCATGGCGCGAGTCTAGCAAGTGCCGCGCGCTCCACCGCTCTGCTAGCATGCGACGCTCG
>Ga0111539_10006111_pt1 | contig 15545 bp, 10 predicted proteins | sample RhiMethybrSRZTD1_FD_79667 | JGI IMG/M metagenome (GOLD analysis project Ga0111539, IMG submission 79667) | Populus rhizosphere microbial communities from Tennessee, USA - Rhizosphere MetaG P. TD hybrid SRZTD1 (version 2) (version 2) | ecosystem: Host-associated > Plants > Roots > Rhizosphere >... | reverse complement strand
GGCGATGAGGTCGTAGGGAACGCCGGCTTCCGCCAGCAGCACGTTCATGTGGCCGGGCATGCGGCCCGCCACCGGGTGAATCGCGAATTTCACCTGCACGCCGCGTTCCAGGAGCAATTGGCACAGTTCCCACACCTTGTGCTGCGCCTGCGCGACCGCCATGCCGTAGCCGGGAACGACAATCACCTTGGAAGCGAAGGCCATCATGACGCCCACGTCCGAGGCTTCGATGGGCTTCATCGAGCCCTTCACGTCGCCGGCCGCCGCGGCGCCGCCGCCTGATCCGAAATCCGAGAACAGCACGTTGGCCAGCGAACGGTTCATCGCCTTGGCCATGAGTTGGGTGAGCAATGTGCCGGCAGAGCCGACCACCGTCCCGGCGATGATCATGGCGGCGTTGTCGAGCACGAAGCCTTCGAAGGCCACCGCCAGGCCGGTCAGTGCGTTGTACAGCGAAATCACCACAGGCATGTCGGCGCCGCCGATCGGCAGCGTCATGGCGATACCGAACAGCAGCGCCAGCGCGAAGATCAGGGTGACATGCAGCGGGTCGGCGCCGTGGTGCAGCACCACGATGACACCCACCGCCAGCGATCCGAGGAACAGCACGCCATTGACAAATTTCTGGCCGGTGAATCTCAGCGTCTTGTTCAACACGCCCTGCAGCTTGGCCCAGGCGATCAGGCTGCCGCTGAAGGAGATGGCGCCGATGATGCCGCCGATCACGGCCAGCGACATGACGATGGTGCTGTGTTGCACCGGCTCGTGGGCCGTGTTCGCGAAGGCCGCACGGTACAGCTCCACCGCCGCGATGGCCGCGGCCGCACCGCCGCCCATGCCGTTGTACAGCGCGATCATCTGCGGCATGTCGGTCATCGCGACCTTCTTGCCACTCCACCAGGCGACGATGGAGCCGACGACAATGGCCGCGATGATGAGCTCGTAGTTGCTCATGTTCGGGTACAGGAACGACACCAGCGTGGCCACCGCCATACCGGCGCCGGCCCAGACGATGCCGCTGCGTGCGGTCACCGGCGAGCTCATGCGCTTCAGGCCCAGGATGAACAGGCAGGCCGTCAGGAAGTAGCTGATGTCGATCAGCAGCCGCGGCGAAAAAATGCCCGGCGTTTGCATGGCGGATTCCATCAGTGGCCGCCCTTGTTCTCTTTCGGGGTCTTCTTCGCGCCGGAGGACTTGAACATCTCCAGCATTCTCTCGGTGACCACGTAGCCGCCCACCGCGTTGCCCGCGGCCAGCAACACGCCGATGAAGCCGATGGTTTTCTCGAGCGGCGTGGTCGCGCCGCCGAGCGCCACCATCGCGCCCACCAGCACGATGCCGTGCACGAAGTTCGAACCCGACATCAGCGGGGTGTGCAGGATGACCGGCACCTTGGCGATGATTTCGTAGCCCGTGAACGCGGCCAGCATGAAAATGTACAGCGCAACGATACCCGTCATGGACTAACCCTCCACCGCTTTACGGGTGGCTTCGTGTTTGATGGCGCCGTCGTGCGTGAGCACCGCGCCGGCGAAAACTTCGTCGTTCCAGTCGATCTTGAGTCCGCCGGTCTGGTCGATGGCGGGCTTGAGGAAGTTGAAGAGATTGCGGGCATACATCTCGCTGGCGTTGTAGGCCAGCGTGCCGGGCAGGTTCACCGGGCCGATCACCTTGACGCCGTTGGCGGTGACCACGGTTTCGCCGGCCCTGGTGAGTTCACAGTTGCCGCCCTGTTCGGCCGCGATGTCGACGATCACGGACCCGGCGCGCATGCGCTCGACCGCGGCCCTGGAGATGATCACCGGCGCCTTGCGGCCCGGCACGGATGCCGTGGAAATGACGGTATCGGCGGCGGCAATGCGCGCATCCAGCGCCTCCTGCTGCTGCGCCTTTTCCTCGGGGGTCAGCTCACGGGCATAGCCGCCCGCGCCGTCGGCGCTCACCCCGGTTTCGACGAACTTGGCGCCCAGCGATTTCACCTGTTCGCGGGTGGCGCTCCGCACGTCATAGGCTTCGACGACCGCGCCCAGGCGTCGCGCAGTGGCGATGGCCTGCAGCCCCGCCACGCCGGCACCGATGATCAGCGCCTGGGCGGGCCGGATGGTGCCCGCGGCCGTGGTCAGCATGGGCATGAACTTCTCGAGATTGTTAGCGGCGATCAGCACCGCCTTGTAGCCCGCGAGAGCTGCCTGCGAGGACAGGCCATCCATCGACTGGGCCCGGGAAATGCGCGGAATCAGTTCCACCGCGAAGCTGGTGACCTTGCGGTCGCGCAGCGCCCTGACCTCGGCGTGGCGGGTGTGGGCCTGCAGGAAACCCACCACCACGGCCCCCGGCTTCAGCTGGCCGATCTGTTCGACGGTGAGCGGCGCGACGGTCAGCAGTACGTCGGCCTGCGACAGGATGTCGGCAGAACTCGCCAACCATTCGCCCTTTTTGTAGAGGGCGTCGGGAAACTGCGCCCGGGTGCCAGCCCCCGATTCGAGCACGACACGTGCTCCGGTGGCCGTGAACTTGTCCACGACCTCGGGTACCAGGCTTACGCGAGTTTCACCGGGCGCGCTTTCCTTCAGCGCGCCGATCGTGATCGGCATGTGGCTTGACTCCCCGTTCTCTTATGGAAGGCCTGCGGTCGACGTGCCAAAGGCCTTTTTTTCCTGTGTCAAATGAATGTCTTGCGGCGTTGAATTCTCGCACACGACTGGTCTATCTTACATGCCCAATGTTGGGCATCGACCTCGAACGCGCCGACGGAGGTTTCTCCTCCGATCTGCACCTCATCGCGGGCAACACCAGTCGCGCGCTCTCCCAACTCGTTCTGCGAACGGACGTGTCGGGCATGCCGCTCGAATGGATCGACTACAAGGAGGCGGCGCGGCTGTATCACCAGGAGCAGGTGGCGTACACCTGCGGAAGCCCGTTGTTCAAGCTCTACGGTGGTGTCAGCGCGCGCTCGGGACTGCGAACCATCCTCGAGGTCAATTCCATCGTCGCGACCGTGGGGCACACCGGCAATCCGGGCAACACGCGTCACGACTATGTGCCGCCGCTCAACAACCAGACTCTGTTCCGCCGCGACGCGCACTTCTGCATGTACTGCGCGCAACGCTTCCCGGTACGCGAGTTGTCACGTGATCACATCCGTCCCTTCAGCCAGGGAGGTCGTGACGTCTGGACGAACGTGGTTGCGGCCTGCCGCCGCTGCAACAACCTGAAGGCGTCACGCACGCCCGAGCAGGCCAGGATGCAGCTCATCGCGGTGCCATTCACCCCGACCTACGCGGAATACATTTTCCTGAAGGGCCGGCGCGTGCTCGCTGACCAGATGGAATACCTGCGCGCACACTTTCCGCGACACTCGCCGCTGCACGCGCGGATCAAGAAGTACCTGAGCTAAGAAAATGGGGACATTCCTATTTTCCTTTCCAGGAAAATAGGAATGTCCCCATTTTCTTTCTCGAGGCTTGTTACTCGGTGACCCGCAGCCAGAACCGCGCCACCACTTCTTCGTGCTCCGGCGAATGCCCGCGCACGATGATGTCGTAGTCACCGGCCGCCAGCGCTTCCGGTTCGCTCATGGCGAACGACAGTACCGACCCGGACGTGGGTAACTGGCGCGCAGAACGCCAGGCCAGCGCCGATCCATGGCGGCTCACCAGCTCCATCTCGTATTCAGGATATTGCGGCGTCTCGGGCGCGGCGCCCCCGGCGCATTCGAGCTCGATGCTGCCGTCGGGACAGGTGAACACCACGACTTCGGGTTCGATGGTGAGCACGCTCGGCGGTGCCAGGCGCGACAGCGTGATATCCGGCGTCGTGACGAGGCTGCGAACCGCACCGAGTCGCACGATGCGCGGCAGAGACGGAACCACCTGACGAGCACTGGCAACTGTCCGGGATTCGTTGCGCTCGGCATTCGGCAGCACGAAACTCACGCCGATCGCGAGCAGTGACACGACGACACTGGCGGCGATGGCCATGCTCCAGCGTCGTTCGCGCACTTCCAACGCGTGTTCGGTGCCGCGCTTCAGCCAGCCGCGTCGCGCCGCACTCGCCATGCCACGCCGCAGGCGGCGCTCCATCTCGACCTCGGCAGCGAGCTCGGCGGAGGCGACAAGCCAGGCCTCGAATTCGGCCCGTTCCGAACGTGACAGGTCGCCAGCGACATAACGAGATACCAGCCGCGCCTGTTCTTCAAGCGATTGCCGATCAAAAGTCTTCATGAGTGAGATGTGTCACCAGAAGCCAAAATCTCTCACCCAAAACGTGAAAGAAATCGCCAATGGCAGCAAAACCGGGATGATTCGCGGCACCAGGGCGAGGTGGGGCGCGCGCCGTTCGATGATGGTGCGCAGCCGCGTGCGGGCGCGCATCAGCACGCGGTCGAAATGCTTAGGGGAAAGGCCGAGTTCCTGGCACAGCTGCTGCTTGTCCGTGCCATCTAGATAGAACCGGACCAGAACCTCCCGGTCACGCTCGGTGGGTAGTTCGTCGAGCAGTGCCATGATGGCCTGCGCGAGGTGGCGATCGTCCGCCTCCGAGAGTTCGCTGGGCTCGCTCTCCATGTTCTGCGCCAGCTCGTCGACGAGTTCCGAGTCGACCACGGTCTGCTGGCGCAGCATCTTGCGTGCGGCGTTCAACGCCATGTTGCGGGCGGTGGCCGCGGCGAACGCGAATACCTTGCGTGGATCGTCGATGGTGCGGGCACGCACGCGCTCCACCACCACCTGGAGGGTTTCCTGGGTCAGGTCTTCGGCGTCGATCCAGCGATGAAATGCGCCAAAACGCAATACCGCCAGTACACCCGGCCGCAGCGCGATCAGCATGCGCGATTCGGCCTGGCGGTCGCCAGTGAGCGCCGCGGCGACGATCTTCCCGATTTCATCGATGGAGAGACCGTTCACGCGGTGTCCCCCGCGCGCGGATAGTTAGGTGCAGCCGAGCGCCTGCATGGCAGCGCGGCAGTCAGCGCCTGCGTCGACCTTGCCAAGTTCACCGAGGAAATCGACATTGATCCATGGGTACCGTGAGGTGCTGCTGGTCTTGCTCCTGCAGAACAGCAACTGTTTTATCTGCTGGGCGTCGCATTTGTTCAGCGGCGGGCTGCCCCAGACCAGGGCTACGGCGCCGGACACGTAGGCGGCGGCGCTGGACGCGCCGGCTGCCTCTGAAAGCGCGTAACCTCGCTCGGAATTCTCGGTCGTTGTCACCACGATGTCCACGCCGGGTGCCTGAATTCTGCCGTCCGTCGCAGTTGGCCGGCCGGCGGGATTGAACAGATCACGGCCCCGCATGTCGGTGGGCACGGCCGCGAGCACGCCGGCCAGGCATCGATAGCGCGAAGGGTAGTATTCCCTCACGGATTCATCGCGCTGCAGGCTGGTGGCATACCCGGTGACCACCAGTCGCCGGCCGGAGGAATTGCCCCCGACCGCAGCGAAGATGGCCGTTGAAATTGCGCGGCTGTCGACCGGCCATTTCGCGCTGATGTTGATGACGTCGGCCCCGCCGCGCACCGCAGCATCAATGCCTTCCGCGATCGTGGACAAGCGCGCCAGCAGACCGTGATCGACCCGGCTGATGACGATGGGCAGCAACAGGCTGTTGGGTGCGACCCCCGCAATGCCGATGCCGTTGTCCATGCGACCGCCGATCGTGCCGGCCATTTCCGTGCCGTGTGGGAAGCAACGGCCGCTGGTGGCGCAGCGCGCGTTGAGCCGGCTGCCCTGGGATCGCGGCGGTTCTCCCGGATCCACGTTCACCATCACGTTGTCCGCCAGATCCTCGTGCGAAGCATCGATGCCGGAATCCAGTATCGCGACGATGCGCGGCAGCGAGCGCGCGGCGATGTCCGAATTCCAGCCGATCTTGGCGTGTCCCCACAGTTCGTCGATGCAGGGATCGTTCGGAAACGTGTCGCGCGCGGCGCGCTTCCAGCAACCCGAGCCGTCGCCGACGAAATCGAGCGCATCGATGGAGGTGGTCAGGAAATCCGGCCCGTCGCAATCGGGCTCGGCATAGTCGATTACCGGCTCAGCCAGGATGTCGCGAAGTTTCTGCGTCGATATGCGGCGCTCGAACGAGACCACCACGAAGCGGCTGGCGGTTTCGACGCTATAGACGTGCGCATTTCGTCCGAGCCGCGTGGCGAGCGCCTGCAGGCCGAAGTCTGCCGTCGGAAAAACGATGAAGCGTGCCGGCACGGCATCGCCGCGCGCCTCCTCGCTCGCGCGGCGCCGGTCGGAATAGGTTCCCGCCCACGAGGCGCAGGCGTCGCGCAGGTCGAAGTGCCCATTGCCGGCCAAGTCATCGAGGTAGCTGGTAACCGCCGCCGGTGCACGCGGGCCGTTGGCCGCGCGCTGCGGCGCGAGGTTGCAGATGCCGGGATCGCTCGCCTGCGCGCCTCCCCCCGCCAGTGCGGCCGAGGCCGCGAAAGGCAGGAGGACGGTGAAAAAACTCCGCGCAGGCGAACGTCTGGTCAAAACGAATCGCCGATGATGTGGCCGGCATGCGTGACGCGTGCCGGCGAGTCGAGCAGGATCGCGATCGAATGTCCCTTGCCTGCAACGGGCTGAAGCAGGAACACGATCACGTCGTGCAGCTCCACCGCACCCTTGGACGCCGCCGGATGCAGCGCCACGTCGTGGCTGCGCAGGCGATGGCAGGTGGCGAGTACCTCGGCATCGCCGGTGTTCACATCGTCAGCCGTGCAGTAACGCTGCCCGGGCACGACGTTGAGTGCCACCATGCACGGCACGGCGAAATCCATGCGCCACACCGCGCGCCTGGTCGGAACCGAACGCGTACACACGCGAACCAGATCGTCCTCGCCGTCATACACCAGGGTCAGCTTGGCGCCCGCGGGCACGTGGTCCGTCAGCGACGACGAGGTGATGGTGATCTCCTTGCCCAGCCACGGCGCGACCGCTGGATCCGGATCGGCGGCGCTGGCGGTCACACTCGTGAACGCGACAGCCACCAGGCTGAGACACGTGAAACTGCGGAAGCTGTCGGGGAACTTGAACATCGGGGTCTCCTTTGACGAAATCAGGGGAATTCATTGGCGCGGACCACGAAACTGGTCCACGCGGCGCCGGAGCGCTCGTGCAACTGGGCGGTCCGCAGGGCGTCGGCTGCGCGGCCGCTCTTGCGGTACGCGTCGTAAAATTCCTTCATGAAGCGCGCCGTGGATGCATCCTGAATCGGCCACAGCGATGCCACGACAGAACGCGAACCGTTCGCGAGAAATGCATACGTGAGGCCGAGAACGCCTTCGCCCCGCACTGCGCCGCCGTCGCCGGTCGCGCAGGCGGACAGCACCACGAGATCCGCGCGCAGTCCGGTGCGCGAGATCTCGTCGGCCGTGAGCCGCGACGTGGCATTCGCTGCGCCGTTGGCGCCGTATTCACTGAGGTAGAGCGCGGACTGCTCGGGTGCGTCGCGCCGCGCCAGCGCGTGGGTCGCGAAGTGCAGCACCGACAGCGGCTGCGAGCGCAACTCCAGCACCCGCTCCGGCGTGGCGTCGAATCCGCTGATCTCGACCGGGTGGCTGCCGGCAAATGCACGCGCGACAGTGCGCCCTTCCAGGCCGGAATACGGCAAGCGCGTCAGCTTGTCGCGCGGCTGCTCGTCGCTGCGAAACGCACTGACGTCTGCGGCGGCCGCGAGGTGCAATCGGCTGTCGTCCTGCGCGTAAACCGGGTCGGAAATCACCGCCACGCGAGTGGCCGCCGACACCGGTCCTGCGTGCCCGTGCATGGCGAGCGCCAGCGATGGCGCGTAGGCAATCACGAATCGTTCGACCAGCACGCCGGAACCGGGTGACGGTCCCGGTTGCAGGGCTGCGAATGGCACGCCGTTCAACGGACCGTCCGCGATCACCAGCAGGCGTTTCGCGGTGACATCCCCGAGCAGCGAACCGAGGAGCGTGCGGCCGGCGTCTCGTGCCGCAGGTGTCGCCACGCCACTGCGGCTGGCGGCGACGAAGGCATCTGCGGTGCGCTGCAAATCGGCGCGCCGCGCCAGGGTGGTGTGCCGAAGCGTGTCGCGCGTCAGCAGCCAGGCGTGACTGGTCTCGTCGCCGACAAAGTAGGCGAGTACCGCGGTGTCGGCCGGGATGGCGTTCTGCACCTCGCGCAGGCCGTCGGGAATCTGCGCAGCGCCGGCGGCCGCGCCGCGTGATTCCTGCTGGCGCAGCGAATTGGCATCGATGCGTGCCCGGATCTCCTCGATCGAACGACGCAGCTCGCTGATTTCTGCCGGATCCGCGTTGGCACGGTCCATGCGGCTTTCCAGCCGCAGCTGCTGCGCGGTCAACTGGGCGCGCAGCGCGTTGCCGGCCGGATCGGCCAGCGTCTTGTCGCCGTGTTCGCGCGCCGCGAGTTGATCGGCGAGGGAACGCGCGCGCACGGTTTCGGTGGTCCGGAACGCGCGCCACACCGCATCGTCGCCGCCAGCGGCGAGTTCCGCTGCAATGCGTGCTTCGTACGGCGTGTATCTCTCGGCGAGAAAGCGGGCGCGCCATTCCGGGTTGGCCGAGCCGACCCGGATGCGCTGTTCGATGGCGATGGCCGAGTCGGCGGCGGCCAGCGCCGCGCCCGAGTCGCCGAGCGCGACCAGCGACTGGGACATCAGCGTGTGGGTCTCGATGCGGTCGAAATCGAGTCCCAGTGCCACGTACAAGGCGTCCGCGCTGCGGGCGTCCGCGAGCGCTGCAGAGAAATCGCGTTGTGCGCGGCGCAACCTTGCACGCTCGGTGAGTGCATCCGCGCGCGTCAGTTCGTTGCCGTCACGCTGCGCCTCCACCAGCTCCCGCTCGGCTCCGCGCAGGTCGCCCAGCGCCCGCAGCTGCGCCGCGATGAGTACGCGGGTGCGGGCCACGGCGTCCGGCTGCACGTCCTGTTCCATCGACTCGCGCAGGTAGGCCAGTGCTGCGCGCGGGTCACCCAGCGCGCCGGAAACGTTGCCCGCCATGCGCAGCGCCGTGGCACGCGCCGAGCCGGCGCCGACGTGCGCGTGCACCTCGATGGCCGCGCGCAGCGTCGATAGCGCGCGCTCCAGCTCACCGACGCGAATGTACAGCCCGCCGAGCGCGTTGAGCTGCCTGCCGCGATCGGCGTCGAAGCCGCGCGCACTGAAGACCTCGAGCGCCTGCGTGTGCAGCGTCAGCGCCCGGTCGAATTCACCCAGCGCGATCAGGCACTGCCCGTAGTTGGTGATCGTGGTCGCATACATGTCGGCGTCACGGTCGCGGTCCAGCAGCGGCACCAGCGCCTGGTATTCGCCGGCGGCGCGCGCGATCTCGCCGCGCCGCTGGTGGATCCAGGCGAGATTGCTCAGCGTCTTCACCAGCAGGGTCGAATCCTGGTTGCGGCGCGCGAGCTCACTTGCCTGGGCGAAGTACTCCGCCGCACGCATGTCGTCGCCGGCGCTGAAGAAGCCGACGCCGCGCATGTTGATGGCGTAGGCCTCATCGACCGCTACCCCGTGAGCCTTGAAATAGGCGGCCGCTTCCCGCAGGCGCTTGTCGATCGACTCGAACAGCGCGCTGCGCTCGGCACGCTGCGAGCTGGCGCTCATGCCGGAGGCGATCTCGATCTCGGCGGAGGCGCGCAACACGCCGGCGCGGTGCCAGCCGCTCTGGTCGTCGAGCGATTCGTATTCGTCTGCGGCCGCGTCGGCCGCGCGGATCGCCGCCTGCCACTGCATCCGCAGCAGGTACTCGAGATTGCCGAGCGAATACTCTGCCTGGGCGCGCGCACCCTCGTCGTCGGCATTCGCGAACAGCGCGCTGGCGCGCCGCAACTGCTCCGCGGCGCGTTGCCAGCCCGCGGGTTCGCCGCGCGCGGTCTCGCGGCCGCTGGCGCCGAACGCGACGTAACCATTCTCGAGTGCGCCGGGTGGCGCATCCACGGAGTATCTCCAGCGCGACACGCGCACGCGCGCCATGCCGCGCTTGCCGCCGTAGTCGGCGCTGCGCGCCTGCACGTGCAGTTCCGCGGGTTGCCGCAGCCTAACTACCTCGGCATGCAGCCCGTGACGCTGCACGCCATCCTCGAGTTGCAGGCTTGCGCCGGCGGCTTCGATGGTCACGTGCAGATCGATGTCGCGCTCGCGCACCTCCACCAGGTACACGCCGGGTTGCAGTTGCGATGCGGCATTTGCGGGCGCGTCGGCGCCGACCGGCAGATCGGAGGAGAGAACTTCGTCAAGCTCCCGGCCCGATCCCCCAGTGCATCCGACGATCAAGAACGCGCAGGCGGCGAAAAAACCTGTGACTACGCCGGTCCGCGGATTCAGATCGAAATCTGTAGAGACGCGATCGCGCAAGGACATGCAAGCGGACCCCCCGGCGGCGGGGGCAAGTGTTTAGAGGCGCAGGCATTGTGCCGCAATTGACCGCCGATTTCGTCGGGAGGGTTTGTAGTAAGTCCGGCGAAAAAAAAGTTTCGCGGGCACGCCTGCAGGTGGGAGAAATCGCGGAGTCGTGACACTTATAACGAATGGCCGGCGGGTTTTGACTCCCGGGGACGCAGGTCGCGAACCGGCGACACGCCGGCCAGATCGCACGCGCGCAGTACTACGCTCCGCAATAAGGGTAGTTAGGTTGCGCGCCGGCGGCGCGCGCCCATTCAGGGCAAGCCGTTGGAACGCACCACGAAACTCGACCAGACCGTGGGCCCGGTCTTGCTGCGGGTGCGCAATTGCGCGGTTCGCAGCGCGTCGGCGGCGCGTCCCGAGGCGCGGTAGGCGGCGTAGAACTCTTCCATGAAGCGTGCGGTCAGCGCGTCTTCGACCGGCCACAATGAGGCCACCACCGTGTTCGAGCCGTTGGCCAGGAACCCGTAGGTGAGCCCGAGCACGCCTTCGCCGCGCAGCTCGCGGCCATCGCCGGTGGCGCAGCCGGACAGCACCACGACGTCGGCACGCAGCCCGCTGCGCGTGATGTCATCGGCAGTCAGCCGGTCCGACTGCAACGGCGAGCCATCCGCCGCGTATTCACTCAGAAACAGTGCGGACTGCTCGGGCGCGTCTTCGCGGATCACCGCGTGCGTGGCGAAGTGCAGCACGTCGAGGGCCTGCGATGGCAGCTCGATCACGCGCCGTGCCGTGGCGTCGAAGCCATTGAGCTCGATGATGCTGGCGCCGTCGAAAGCGCGCACGACGGCGCGTGCTTCGAGCGCCGAGTAGGGCAGGCGCGCCAGCCGCCGCGGTTGACCCTCGCCGCCGCGGAACAGGGACGCCCGGCTCGCGGCCACTGTCAGGCGGCGATCGTCCGGCGTGTAGACGGGATCCGAAATCACCGCGACCAGCGTTTCGGCATGGTCGTTGCGCGGGGTCGCCTGCAGCGCCACCGCGAGTGACGGCGCACCCGCAATCACGAAACGATCGATGAGCAGTTCGCGCGGCGCACCGCGAGGCATGGGGATGGTGGCGAACGGCATGCCGTGCAGCGGCCCGTCGGGAAGGATCAGCAGGCGTTTCGCGGTCACACCCTGCAGCAGCGTATCGAGCATCGGCGCGAAGGCATTCGCCGGCGGAGACTTGACCGGACTGCGCTGCTGCGCAATCGCCGCGCGCACCAGTTCGTCGAGGACACTGCGACCCGGCAGCACGCCATGGCGCAGCTCGTTGTGGGTCAGCAGCCAGCCGTGAGAGCGACGGTCGCCGACGAAGAACGCCAGGACTGCCGTGTCGTCCGGCAGCGCCGCCTGCACCGCCGCCCGCGACTCGGGAATGGCGAGCCTGTTTGACGACTGCACGCTGTTCTGGCGCAACAGCCGCGCTTCGAGCCGCGCCTGGGTGGCGTCGATGCGCCGCCGCGTCTCGAGTAACGTGTCCTCATCCACGGTCGCGCGCGCATGCTTGTCGAGATCCAGCTGCAGCGCGGTCATCGCCTGCCGGAGACCTTCGATCTCGGCGTCGCGACGGGTGGCGCCGCCGCGCGCGGTGTGCGCCAGCCGGTCGGCGAGTGAACGCGCCCGGATGGTCTCGGCGGTGCGGAAGGCGCGCCACACCGCTTCGTGATCGGCCGGGGCCGTCGCGAGATCGACTTCGATGCGCGCTTCGTAAGGCGCGTAGCTCGCCGACAGGAAGCGTGCGCGCATTTCCGGGTTGGCAGCCTTGACGCGGATGCGCCGTTCCATCGCCACGGCGGTGTCGGCGGCGGCGCCGGCGCCTGCGAGGTCGCCCGCGTCCAGCAGGGCGAGCGCCAGCGCCGAGCTCGAGTCGATGCGGTCGAAGTCGAGCTTCATCAGTGCGTAGCGCGCGTCTGCCGCGCGCAGGTCGGCCAGCGCTTCGCGTTGCCGCTGCTGGCGCATGCGCAGGCGCGCACGCTCCGCCAGGGCGTCGGCGCGCACCGACTCGTTGCGCGTGTGCAGCACCTGCTCCAGCAATTGATCCGCGCCGTGCAGGTTGCCGAGCAGGCGCAACTCCCGCGCGATCAGCACGCGGGTGCGATCGAGAGTGACGCCATGTCGATCGAGCCGCTCGGCCGAGCGCAGGTACTCGATCGCCCGATCGTGGTGGCCGAGTTCGGCGGCCGCGTTGCCGGCAAGGCGCAAGGCCGACACCTGGCCTTCCAGGTCGTGCGAACTCTCGTACAGGGGCAGCGCGCTCTCGAGCGTGCCGAGCGCGCGTTCGACACTGCCGGTGCGGAACTGGATCGAGGCGAGGGCGCCGAGCTCACGCGCCGTCTGGCGGTCGTCACCACGCGCGGAGAACACGCCGAGCGCGTCGGAATGCAGCATCAGCGCCCGGTCGAATTCGCCGCGCGCGATCAGCGCCGTGCCGAGCCGCGCCAGTAACGTGGCGTACATTTCGGGATTGCGACTGCGCTCGATGTAGGGGAGCACACTCTCGTAGAGCGCCGCCGCCCGCACGACGTCGCCGCGGCGCTGCGCGATGTAACCGAGCTCCTGCGTGGCGATCGCTTCTGAATACTGGTCGCCGCGGGCGTGAGCGCGTCGCCGGATGGCTTCGTAGACCGCGACGTTCTCCTCGTAGCGACCGAGCACATCCTCGCGGATCCGCGACCAGCCGAGCGCGGCCAGCGCGTCGGTCTGCAGGTCGCCGGCTTCGAAGAACTCCTGTGCTTCGGTCATGCGGCGCGCCGCGGTATTGAGCAAGGCGCGTTGCTCGGAGCGGGGCACCTCGGGGCCCATGCCGCCGGCGATGCTGAATTCGGTCAGCCCCAGCAGCATGGCGGAACGTTGCGCGCCGAGGGCGTCACCAGCCGAGCGGAAATGGGCCATGGCCGACCCAGCCGTCCGGCGAGCGGCGCCGAAGTCGTGCAGCAGGCCGTATTCGAGGTAACCACGCTGGTATTCGGCTTCGGCCAGCGACTGGGTGTCATTGGCGGCCTGGAACTGGCGCGCAGCCTCGCGCAGCGGCCCGAGCGCGGCGCGCCATGCCGCCAGGTTGTCCTGCGCGGCGAGCGCGTTGCCTTCTCCGAGTGCGCGGAAGCCGAGCAGGCGATGGTCGGGCTCCGCATCCGGTGCGCTCTTCGGCCAGCGCAGGATGCGCACGGCGGCGGCGCCCTTCCAGGTGCGCTGGTCGATGCTGATCAGGGTCACCACCAGCCGGGCCGGCGCTCCCAGGCTAACTACCGTGCGGTGCAGGCCGTGCCTCAGGTAGGCATCGCCGAGTTCGGTGTGTACCGCACCGCTGTCGATGCTGACGCGCAGGTCGATATCGCGTTCGCGGACCTCGAGCAGGTAGGTGCCTGCCTCGAGCTGGCGCGAGAGCGATTGCACCCGCGTGCCCCCCACCAGCACTTCGGTCGAGTACTCGACCAACGGGTCGGCCTCGAAGCTGCCGCTGCAGGCGCAAAGGCCCAACACCCAGGCGGTGCACAGTGTCTGGAACAGGGCGCGCAGGCGTTGTTGGTATCTGTCTATAGCGCCCGCGGACGTGCGCATGAAGCCGAGTCCCCTTGTTGCAACGCCAATGTTTACAGGCAGCCGTGCTGCCTCGCAACGGAAAATAGAGAATGGAGGCAGGGTTTCTAGTAAGTCTTTGATTGAAAATACTTTGTCTTATGGCGTTTCGAGGTGAGAGAAACCCTGACATCGTGACACTACTTAGACAAGACGAGTTTGATGTGCCACGACCACAGGCCAAGGGATGAACAGCGCCGACGTTTTCACTCTCGAGTTCGACGTTCTCACGCGCTCCTCGGCACTGGCCGGAACGCTTGCGTGGTTTCGCGGCAACGCCCTCGGCGCGGCCACTCATCGACAGCTTCTCCTCGAACTGAATTACGTCATCAACGTCCATTCGCGGCTGCGCGAGATCGCCGTGGACGTCGTGCCGGCCGAAGACTGGAGCGCCTGGCAGGACCTGCTCGCCGTTCCCGCGCTGGCGTTTACCCAGGGCCGCTCTTTCCTCGATGACCTGCGCTCGCTGGGACTGAATTCGCTGGACAGCGTGTCGCTGACTCCGCTGCCGCAAACCATCGCAATGGCGGCCTACGCGCACTACCAGCTGGTTGAACGCGCCGCGGTCGGACTGGTGGGTTATCTGTGGTTCTTCGAACGCATGCCGCGCGTGATCTATCCGCTGTGGTACGCGGCCTCGCAACGCGGTCGCGTGGCCGACAATGCGTTGCGCGCACTGGCCGAAGGCTCCATCGTCGACACGGTGCGCGACACCCAGGTGGCCGCGTGCTGCCGGCAGATCGTGCGGCGCCCGCGCGATCTTGGCCTCGCCACGCAGAGCCTGGACGACACCGCCGTATTGTTCGCGGCCATGGTGGACGCGGCCGTACAGCGAGCCGAGCGCCGGCATGTGCCGGTGATCGAAAGCAGCATCGACACTGCCCTGGAACAGGTCGCCCTGACCGGCTGAGACAGCGGCCGGATTCCCGCCCGGTACGCCGGCCATGCGAATCCCGTGCGGGCGCTTTCCGCGGCAACTACCATGCGCGCGTGATCTACCTCATCGACGCTTCGGTGTACGTTTTCCGGGCGTATTACTCGATGCCACCAGACATGACCGATCGCGACGGTCATCCGGCGCACGCCACCTTCGGCTTTGCGCGATTTCTCGGTGATCTCATCGAGCGCGCCAAGCCGCACTACATCGCGGTGGCATTCGACGAGAGCCTGACAACCTCGTTCCGCAACCAGATTTACCCCGCTTACAAGGCCAATCGCGACCCGCCGCCGGCAGATCTGAAGCTGCAGTTCGCAAGCTGCCGCGAATTCTGCCGTCACCTCGGCGTTGCGGCCTTCAGCCATGCGCAGTACGAAGCCGACGATATCGTCGGCACGCTGATGACCCGCTGCCGCCGCGAGGGACTGCCGGCCACGCTGGTGACACGCGACAAGGATTTCGCGCAGTTGATCCGCAACGGCGACGTCTACTGGGACTACAGCGACAATGCGCACTACCGCTACCACCAGATAGAAGAACGATTCGGCGTCGCTCCCGAACGCTTCGCGGACTTCCTCGCGCTCATGGGTGACAGCGTCGACAACATCAGGGGTGTACCGGGTGTCGGCGCAAAGACCGCCGCGGCGCTCATGAAGGAATTCGCCTCGCTC
>Ga0111539_10006108_pt1 | contig 15547 bp, 14 predicted proteins | sample RhiMethybrSRZTD1_FD_79667 | JGI IMG/M metagenome (GOLD analysis project Ga0111539, IMG submission 79667) | Populus rhizosphere microbial communities from Tennessee, USA - Rhizosphere MetaG P. TD hybrid SRZTD1 (version 2) (version 2) | ecosystem: Host-associated > Plants > Roots > Rhizosphere >... | reverse complement strand
TTCGTGCTGTACGGCAGCATGGTCGTCCTGCCCGTGATGCTGCAGACACTCCTCGGATATCCGCCGCTGCAGGCTGGCATTGCCATGGCGCCACGCGGCATCGGTTCGTTTTTCATGATGCCGCTGACCGGCTTGATGATTGGACGCTTCGATCCGCGCAAGCTGCTCGCGACGGGCTTGACGGTTGGAGGCTTCACGCTGCTCTGGCTCTCGCAGCTCAACCTCCAGGCGGGCTACTGGGACATCTTCTGGCCGCAACTGATTCAAGGCGCCGGCATGTCGCTGCTGTTCGTGCCGTTGACGACGGTGGCGATGGATGCCATTCCGCGCGAGCGAATGGGCAACGCCACGAGCCTGTTCAATCTCATGCGAAATCTCGGCGGGAGCATCGGCATCGCGATGACCGGCACGATGCTGTCACGCCGGCAGCAGGCCACCGGTTCGCTGCTCGGATCCAATGTGACGATCTTCGACCCGGCGTCGCAAACGCTGTTTGCCCAGACCCGCGCGGCCTTCATGGCCGCCGGTGCCGACATGGTCACGGCCACGAATCGAACCTATGCCGCGATGGCGGGCATGGTCCAGCGGCAGGCCGCGATGGTCTCATTCGTCGGGTTGTTTCAATTGCTGGGCATCATGTTCCTCGTCCTCCTGCCACTCGTGCTGCTGATGAAGCGCCCGCGGACGAGCGCGCCGCCGCCAGGAGCGCATTAGAGGCAAGAAACCTGTCAGGGCTGAGGGCTTCGCTGAACACTGTCAGGGCTAAGGGCTTCGCTGAATTCTGGCAGGGCCCAGGGCTTCGCTGAATCTGTCAGGGCTACAGGGCTAGGGAAAACCAGCAGGGCTGAGGGCTCCGCTAAATCCTGTCAGGGCTCAGGGTTCGCCGACTGAAGACGGTCCGGGCTAAGGGCTCCGCTCAATGGATCAGGGCTAAGGGCTTTGCTGAATTCTGGCAGGGCTAAGGGCTTTGCTGAATTCTGTCAGGGCTCAGGGTTCCGTTGAATCCTGTCAGGGCTCAGGGCTCGCAGGTAGGAACCTGAAAGGGCTAAAGGGCTAGGAGAACCGGCGGGGCTGAGGGCTGACGGGAATGGTCAGGCTCGGCCCCGAGATGTCGATGATTGAGCTGTTCTGATCGCCTTTCTGATCATTGTCAGCAGTTGATTTGACTCTTCTAGCTCCCAGGCGATTTCCTCCTGGGTGGCAACCTCGCTAGCAGCAGCGAGCCGAAGCCAGTAACGCGTCTCCCGGGACTCCTTTCGGGAAACGGCCATTTTGGCGATGTAGTCTGGCTTCGTTTGGCCTTCTTGTGCTTCCTCAGCGTTCGCTCCGATCGAAGTGCCGCATTTAATGAGCTCCGACGCGAGATGGCGACCTGAGGGGCCCCGCCGCCACAGGGCGTCGCACAGTCTGAGAATGCGACAGGCAAACACAAACGAACGTGCGCAGATGATCGAGTCGGACATCTATAACGAACATTCAATCGTTGCGCCAAACCCAAGTCTCCAGAGGGCGGCCAGTTTCACGTTGCTGCTGCGACGCAAATGCAGGAATTGCGGCGGCAGGGCAGTCGCACCGTGGAAGAAACTCGAGCCCACAACGCGCGTCAATGAGCCTTTAGCCCTCTCCTTCCCTCCCAGCCCTCGGCCCTGACCCATTCCGAATAGCCCTTAGTGCCCGCGAGCCCTCAGCCCTGACTAGCATCACCTGCCTGCCTTTAGCCCTAACTCGATCTCCGCCAGCCCTCAGCCCTGACTAGCATCACTGCCAGCCCTCAGCCCTGACTCGATCTCTGCAGCCCTTAGCCCTAACTCGATCTCTCCCAAGCCCTCAGCCCTGACTCGATCCCTTTCAGCCCTAAGCCCTGATCATCCTTCCATCGAGAGGTGTACACTTCTCCATGCTCGCTCGGATGCTGGCCACTCTCGCTGTCGTGTTCGTCTTGAGCCTCAGCGTCCGCAGCGCGCAAAACCCTGCTTCGCCGGTTCCAGCCGCTCCGCCCGTCCCCGCCGAGCGTCCGTCGTTTGCCGACTGGCTCGCTGGCGTTCGGACCGAGGCCCTCTCGCGCGGTATTCCGCCGAATGTCGTCGAGCTCGCGCTGGCCAATGTCACCGAACCGCTGCCTGTCGTCCTCGAGCGCGATCGCGCGCAGGCAGAGACCGTCCTGCCCCTCGAAACCTACATTGCGAGAAACCTTGGTGCGCGGGTCAGCGTGGGCCGGCAGATGTACGCGAAGCACCGAACCCTGCTCGAGCGCGTGTCGCGCAAGTACGAGATTCCCGCGCGCGTCATCCTGAGTATCTGGGGAGCAGAGTCGAACTTTGGCCGGTTCGCCGGCGTCCGCCCTACCGTGGATGCTCTCGCGACGCTGGCCTGGGACCCGCGGCGGGCGACGCTGTTCCGCTCGGAATTGTTCAGCGCGCTCGAAATCCTCAAAGGCGGGGATGTCGACATCACGAAAATGCGCGGATCGTGGGCAGGCGCAATGGGTCAGGCCCAGTTCATGCCGTCCAGCTACTTGAAGTATGCCGAAGACTTCGACGGTGATGGCCGGCGTGACATCTGGGGATCACCCGGCGATGTGTTCGCGTCGATCGCCAACTATTTAAAAGGCTACGGTTGGATCAGCGGCCAGCTGTGGGGTCGGGAAGTGACGCTCACGCGCGCGATCGCCTCACAGGTTGCTGCCGAAGTGGCGCGGCGGAACGAACCGGGTAGGTGTCAGGCCAAGCGAGAGATGACCGTGAGTCTGCCTCTTTCTGAGTGGCGACGGATGGGAGTTCTCGCCGTCAACGGCCGGCCCCTTCCAGTGAGCGAGCAGGCAGCGGCACTCGTCTCCGGTCAAACGCGACACTTCCTCGTCTATCACAACTACGACGTGCTGCTCGACTACAACTGTGCGCATGCCTACGCGCTGAGCGTGGGACTCCTCGCCGATCGACTGCAATAGCGCCGCCGCTAGCGGCGCGGGATCGGTGTCAGCGACCGTTCGAGCTCGTCGAGCCGGCTGTTGAACTCCGCCCAGCGACCCTGTTCACCGGCGATCGCCGACGACAACTCGGCCTCCTGGACTCGCAGCTGTTCTTCCTGCTGGCGCAGCTGAGAGACCTTCAACTTCAGCACGTCCAGCCCCACCGACGGCGGAGCGTCCGAATCGGGCCGGCCCGCAGAAGCCGGCGGAAAGACTCCCTGAATCTGTTTCAGCACGGCTTCAGTCTGGGTGCGTTCCTGCGCGAGCGCCTGCCATTGCTTCTGCACGTCGACAGACTGGCGCCCGAGCGAGGCGATCCGTTGCTCCTGAAGGGAGAGCCGCGCAACCAGCAGCTGCATCCGCATACTTGAACTCGCGGCCTGCGCCGAGTCCGCGCGCAAACCTCGCACTTCCGAGAGAAGCGCCTCCAACGTTGCGTTCGGAGCGATCGGTGCCGGCGCCTGCGCCGCCATGCCAGAGGCAGCGGCCACTATTGCCGCACTCATCGCGACGACTCCGACGATTCGCGCCTTCGCCATCACACACCTGACCTTTCATGTCCCAACGGCCTGCCTGAGCACAAGCGCACGTTCACTCCGCACGGAGCGCCTTGACCGGGTTGATACGCGCCGCCCTTCGTGCCGGGATGTAGCTGGCGAGCAGCGCGACGGCAATGACCGCAAGCGGCGTGGCGATGAAGGTCAACGGGTCGGTCGGAGCGATACCAAACAGCAGACCTTTCATCAGCCGCGACACCGCCAGCGCGCCGAGCACGCCGGCGGCGACGCCGGCGATTGACCAATACATTTCCCCTCTGACGATCAATCCGATGACGTCTCGACGGGGAGCGCCGAAGGCGAGACGAATGCCGATTTCCCGCGTCCGCTGCGCCGCAGCGTAAGCCACCACGCCATAGCATCCAACCAGGGCAAGGCCGAGCGTGAGGAGCGCGAAGCTGGAAATCAGCGTGAGGTTGAATTGTCGATCCGCCTGCCGTCCGTTCAGTATCTCCTCGAGCGTCCGCGCGCCGGCGATCGCCTGATCGGCGTCAATCGCCCACACGGCGCGCTGCAGCGGACCCACCACAGCTTTCGCGTCCCCGACGGCTCGGATGGCGAGGCTCGATGGCCGGGCAAACTGAGGGATCGGCAGCTCCGTTTGCCTTGCCGCAACGAACACCTGGGGTGTCGGGTCGGCAAGCCTGCCGTCCCGACGAATCTCGCCGGCGATTCCAACAATCTTCAAGGGCGGATACTTGACTCGGTCCGGTTGACCGTTCTGCAGGTTCCAGTCGAGATCGAGTCCCAGGCCACCGGCGGGCAGGCGGCGCGCGAGACTGTCACTGACGACCGCAACCAGAGGCGACCCTGGACGATCGTCGTCGCCGATCGCGCGTCCGCGAACGAGCGGCACACCCAGCGTGGCAAAGTACTCCGGGCTCACAACCTGGAACCCGGCACTGCCCCGAGCGCGACCCGCGGGTGTGTCCACGCTGAAGTCCGATCCCCAATTGAGATTCGCCATCGGAAACTGACTGGCAAACGCTGCGGACTGCACACCGGGCAGTGCCCGCGCCCGAGCCGTCAGGTCTTCGAAGAATCTGATCTGCGACGCCGCATCCTGGTACCGCTGTTGCGGCAGATTGATGCCCATCACGAGCACGCGCTCGGTATCGAACCCCAGCGGAACCCGATTCAACAACCACAGGCTGCGCACCAGCAACCCTGCGCCTGTCGCCAGCACCACGGCGGCTGCAACCTCCGCCGCGACGAGCATCCCCCGCCACCGCACCACAGACGGAGCCGCGGAGGTCGTCAGCGCCGTCTGACTGAGCGTGGATGCGGTGCGATTCGATGCCTGCACGCCGGGTATCAAACCGGCCAGCACACCGCTCAGAATCGACGCGACGGCAGTTGCCGACAAGACGGGAAGGCTCAGCGAGACATGCTGCAGGCGAGGAATCGTTGCCGGTGCGAGCGCCACCAGCGCATCGCGCGTCCACATTCCGCAGAGCAGACCGGCCGCGCCACTAAGCACGCCGAGCACCAATCCGCGGGTGAGCAGCTCGAGCAAGACGTGACGCCGGCTCGCACCGAGCGCCATCCGAATCGCCACATCGCGTCTCTGGCCAACGGCGCGAACCAACAGGAGATTCGAGACGTTCACGCACGCGACCAGCAAGACCAGGCTGGCTGCGCCGAGCAGAAGAAGAAGCGACGTGCGCACGTGACGGACAAGGTCTGCCGCGAGCGGCGCGATCGTCGCGCGAACCTCCACGTTCGTCTGCGGAAACTCCTCAGCCAGACGCAGTGACAACCGATCCAGATCGCGCTGGGCCTGGTCGAGCGTCACCCCCGGTCTCATTCGACCGACGACGTTCGCGATCGAATTGCTCCGATTGCTCAGCAGCGAGTCAGGATACAGGGCCGGCACCAAGAAGCGAATCGGCAGGCGAAAACGAAACGCTGACATCGCTTCGAAGGATTGGGGCATCACGCCGACCACGCTGTGAGCCTGCCCGTCGAGCGTGATCTGACGGCCCACAATCGCTGGACTGGCCGCGAACCGTGTCCGCCACAGTTCGTTGGTGATGATCACGACTCGAGCCGCCCCCCGCCGATCGTCGTCGGCGCGGAACGCTCGTCCGAGTGCCGGCTGCATACCGAGCACCGAGAAATAGTTCCAGGTGACCGCTTCGCCAGTGAGCGTTTCAGGCGAGCCGCTCTGCGTGAGACTCCTGCCGGTCACGTTGTAGCCAGCGAGCCCCTCGAAGGCGGTGGAGTCCCGGTTGTAGTCGACGAGATTGGCGGGCGAGACGCTGGGCCGAACCGGGCCGATGCCGGGCACTACGAAGTCGTTCATTCCTCCTCGTGCTTCCCACAGCGACACCAAACGATCGGGGGCTGGATACGGCAGCGGGCGCAGTAGTACGGCGTCAACCACGCTGAACACCGCAGTATTTGCGCCGATGCCCGCCGCGAGCGTGCCGATCGCCAGCACCGCGAAACCGGGCGACTGGCGAAGCAGCCGGAGCGCGTACCGGACGTTGTGGCGCAACATCACCGGCGCCGCGTTGAGCGAAGGCCGTGCCAGGCTGGAAACAGGCCCAAAGTGGGCCGATCCTACGCCAGAATCGGAAGATTACGTCCGCGACCGGGACCTGAGAATCCCACAACCGGACACACGGCAGTTCGTAAAATAGGGGGTATGGCAACCCTGGAGCTTGACGACCGCGGAATCGTCGTTTCGTGCGGAGGATGTGGGCAGAAGAACCGGCTCGGCTACCAGCGGCTGGGAGAGACCGTACGGTGCGGCCAATGCAAGCAGCCGTTAACTGCCCCGGCCCTGCCAATCGAGATCCCGACAACTGCGGACTTCGACCGGATCATTGCACGATCGTCTCTTCCTGTTGTTGTCGACTACTGGGCCCCTTGGTGTGGCCCCTGCCGAATGGTCGCGCCGGAGCTCGCCAAAGTCGCCGCTCGTTCTGCCGGCAGGTTTCTCGTCGTCAAGGTGAACACCGATGCCCTGCCAGATCTTGGCGAGCGATTCACCATTCGATCGATCCCGACGATGGCGGTATTCGCCGGCGGCCGGGAAATCGCACGCACATCCGGGGCGAGGCCGGCAGCTGACATCGAGGCGTTCATCGAGAAAGCGGCGTCAGCTGTTCATCACGAGGGGCGATAGACAGCACAGCCTGAGCCCTGAGCCCTGAGCCCTGAAAGCATCTCGCTCTAGCAGCCCTGATCATGACTCGTAGGCGCTCTGCCAGACGGCCCGCCCCACGAAGAAGGGTCCGAGCTTTTCGAGATACAGAGACGTCTGCTGCGTTTTTCTCATCGTCTGAACGATGGCGGAAAGCGGGTAGAGATCCTTTCCGACCAGGCCGACGATGAAGTCGTTGTCTTCCTTGTCGAGTCCGTGACAGGCCAGCCGCACGTCGTGTGCGTAGTCGCCGGCGCCGAAGGACATTCCAATCGCGCCATGCTCCGCGAGAATGACACGTTGTTCATCAGGAGGAAGTTGCGCGAAGCGTCCGCTTCGACGAAGCGGATACCAGATGGCCCATTTCCAGTCGGGGTTGAGCACCGTGCGCCGGGGCCGATCCAGGAGGATGTCCTTCAGGTCTGGCTCGTACCCGATCGAATAGGTCCGGCCGAGCATCGTGAACTCAGGCTTCTGCGAGAGCGCCGCAAATGGTGTCGTGTTGAGGAGTGGTCGGAGGCGGTCCACAAACCCCCCGGGATCCTGACTGAACGTCAACAAGCCAATCCCGCGGGGATCGTTGAGGTCCTCGTACAGGACTCCCGCCACTCCTGAGTTGGCGAGCGCCTGGCCCAGGTGCCTCGTGTCGGGACAGCCGCCAAACGCCAGAAACTGCATGAACAGTCGATCGTCGGATCGCTGCGGTTCACCGTTCCTGACGCCCCCTTTTTCACTCAGGTCCGGCGGCTCAGGCCCGCGCCGCGCCTCGGTGGTCTGTGCCATGGCGTCAGTATAGCCCGCTGTCGCAATGCGCCCGTCCGCGTTGGCGCGGGGCCGGCGGGGTACCGCCGAGAATCGGACCCGGTTGGTCGCCATTGATCCCGCTGACCGTCAAGGTATAATCCACGGGTTTCTGGCACGTTGTGTCTGGCACAGGCCGGACGTCACCCACATCAGGATAGCGACGGAGACTCGCGAGCATGCCATTTGTCATTACGGACCCGTGTATCGAAACCAAGGACACCGCGTGCGTGGACGTCTGCCCGGTGGACTGCATTCACCCGCGCAAGGACGAACCCGAGTTCGAAGCGATGACGATGCTCTACATCCATCCGGAAGAGTGCATCGACTGCGGCGCGTGCGTGCCAGCGTGTCCTGTTGCCGCCATTTACGAGAGCCACGACGCGACGCCGTCGCATCAAAAGGATTTGATCGAGGCGAACACGATCTACCGCAACGGCGACGCCGACACCATGGCGCAGGCGGAAGCCATTGTGAAGGCACATATCGCCGCGCAGCCGGCGCTGATGGCCATTCCAGCCGCAGAACGACAAGCGGCGCACGCCACGCACTAATTCGAAGCTGGTCAGTGGGTCATCTGATCACTGGATCATTGATTGCGCAATTCCGGACAATCAATGATCAGATGATCCGATGACTCAATGATCCCATTCGCCCTCAAGATCGCTACCTGGAACGTCAACGGCATCCGGGCACGGCAGGCACAGGTCCAGGATTGGATTGAGCGCGAGCGCCCTGACGTCGTCTGTCTCCAGGAAATCAAAGCCACGTCGGAGCAGGTGCCCACCGCTCTCTGCGAGATGGAGGGCTATTGGTGCGTGTGGCATGGCGGAAAGGGCTACTCCGGGGTCGGACTCCATGTCAGCAAGACCATCGCGCCCGAGCGACCCAGGTTCCTTCATCCTCCGTTCGATTACGAGAATCGGGCCCTCGCGGTTGAGGTCGATGGCATCACCATCGCATCGATCTATGTCCCGAATGGCGGGAAGGACTTCCCCGCCAAGGTGCAGTTTCTCGAAGCGATGGCCGTGTATGCACGGGCGTTCGCCGAAGGGGGACGGCCGCTCGTGCTGTGCGGCGATCTCAATGTTGCGCGTACCGAGCGGGATGTTCACCCGAAGGAACGCAAGCCGCGAGCCATCGGTCAGCTTCCGGAAGAGCGTCTACTGCTCGAGCGCATCATCGGGAACGGCCTCGTCGACCTCGGCCGCGCGCTCGATCCGGACAACGACGGATTGTTCACGTGGTGGGCACCCTGGCGGAACATGAGGGAGCGCAACATCGGCTGGCGGCTGGACTACGTTCTGGCCAGTTCCAGCCTGGCGGCACGCGTCACCTCGTGTCCGGTGCAGAAAGACGTCGGCACGAGCGATCATGCACCAGTCGTGGCGACGTTCGTGGGTGCCAGCTAAAGCCTCTCGGGCGCGACACGGAATAGCAGGACTGCGAACTGCGAACTGCGAACTGAGAACTGAGAACTGAGAACTGAGAACTGAGAACGATAGAGAAGCTCTGTATGCCCGACGTCCTCGAACGCTTCCTGCGTTATGTCCGGTACGACACCCAGTCCAATGAGCGATCGGTCACCTATCCCAGCACGCCGGGCCAACTCGTGCTCCTGCGCGATCTGACCACCGAGCTGAAAGCGATCGGGCTTGCCGACGCGACCATGGACGAGCACGGCTACGTGATGGCCACGATTCCATCGACTACGGCGAAGTCGATCCCGACGATCGGCTTCATCGCCCATGTCGACACATCACCCGAAATGAGCGGGGCCAACGTGAAGCCGATCGTTCATCGAGGGTACGACGGCCGTGATCTCGTGCTCCCGGACGATCCCGCGATGGTCTTGAAGCTCTCAGACAACGCTGATCTCGGCGAACAGTTTGGGCACGACATTGTCACGGCCTCTGGCCTGACGCTCCTGGGCGCTGACGATAAAGCGGGCGTGGCCGAGATCGTGACGGCCGCGGCCTATCTGATTGCACACCCCGAGATCCCGCATGGACCGATCCGAATCGGGTTCACACCAGACGAGGAAGTTGGCCGCGGCACGCTGCATTTCGACGTCGCGCGCTTTGGCGCCGCGTACGCATACACGCTGGACGGGGGCAGCGTGGGCGAGGTCGAAAGTGAGAGCTTCTCCGCCGATGCCATGACGGTGACGTTTCACGGCTTCAATACGCATCCGGGCTATGCCAAGGGCCGCATGATTAACGCCATCAAGCTGGCCGCTGAGTTCATCAGCCGCTTGCCGCCCGATGGCCTGTCGCCTGAAACGACAGACGGGCGGGAGGGATTCGTGCACCCCTATGTGGTCCAGGCGGGTGTCGATCGAACCGCCGTGAGACTCCTGATTCGCGACTTCGATCGCCAGGGGTTGCTCGACAAGGCAGCCTTCCTGGAGGGTCTGGGGCGCAAAGTCGCCGAATCGCACCGGGGATCCAGGGTCGAATTCGAGATCGAGGAATCGTATCGAAACATGCACGAAGTGCTCGAGCGCCAGCCGGAAATCGCCGAATACGCCGCAGAGGCGGTGCGCCGCGCCGGCCTGCAGGTTCGCACGAAATCGATTCGCGGTGGCACCGATGGGTCGAGGCTATCGTTCATGGGTCTGCCCACGCCAAACCTCTTCGCCGGCGAGCACAACTTCCACTCGAGGCTGGAGTGGGTATCGGTTCAAGACATGGAGAAGGCGGCAGAAGTGATCGTCCATCTCTGCCGCCTGTGGGCCGAGCACCGCGCGTGACCGCACGCTAGCGTTTCTTCTTGGCGCCAGCGCGTTTGCGCGGGACCTTGCCTCCAGCGCGACGCGCTTCGCTCAGCCCGATCGCGATCGCTTGTTTGCGACTCGTCACTTTCTTTCCACTGCCGCCGGACCTCAGCGTGCCACGCTTGCGTTCGTGCATCGCCCGCTCAACCTTCTTCGAAGCCTTCTTGCCGTACTTCGCCATGCGCTCCTCCTCTGATCAAAAGTGCAAAGAGGGTACCGACAGGTCAGCCGTACCGATTCTTCATTCGCACACTGAGGCATCCACCGCGTCGCGCCTTGCGTTAGCCCTTCAATCGCCGACGAAATCGGTACGTAACGTGCACCGATTTCATCGAGAAGTTAGATGTGAGCGCAGCAGTAAGCGATATCAGTAACGGATGTGGCCACTCTGGTCTCACGTTACAAGGAGGATCTCATGCGTGCAGTCAGGGCTCTGTTTTGTAGCGCGGCACTTCTGGCGCTCTTCGCACCGGGCGTTCGCGCCGACGATTACAACAAGCTCACCTATTTCACCTTCAGCGCTCCGGTTCAAGTACCGGGCGTGACGCTTCCTGCCGGCAAGTACACGTTCAAGCTGGCCGACCCCGAGAGCGGGCGGCGGGCGATTCAGATTTGGGATTCGGACGGAAAACTGCTGACAACGTTGCTCACCGTGAGCGATCAGCGGATGGATGCGAAGGAACCAATGGTGATGTTCAACGAAAAGCCGGCCGGAGAGGCTCCTGCAGTACGCTCTTGGTACTACGAAGGGGAGCACGCCGGCTACGAGTTCGTCTATCCCAAGGATCAGGCGATGAAGATCGCCCGTGCATCGCATCAGCCGGTTTTGTCGACCGACGAGACCGCGTCGGACCTCGGCGCACTCAAGGCAGCGAAAGTGAGCCGAGTCGACGAGACAGGAACATTGGCCGACGCAGACGCCACAACGGCACCGTCTTCCGGTTCGCAGTCACAAACGGCGACCACAACGGCGCAATCAACGTCGAGCACGTCGAGCACCTCGACCGCCTCGGCGACAACAACTGCCTCGTCCACATCCACTGATTCGGCGAACGCGGCGCCGCGACGGGCAGCTACTGCGTCGAGCTCGACGACCGCTACAGACTCAGCGAGCGCGACGACGACCGCTCCGGAGCCGTCAGCGAATCGAACCGAGCCGACCGCGGCAGTGGCGCGGACCGATGCGACAGTCACGAGTCCAGCGCCGGTCGGTACGTCGGGTTCCGTGCAGGCGAATGCAGCGCAGCCGGCCGCCACCGCACCGGCCACGTCCGCTCCCCGACAGGCCGCCCCGGCGCCAGCGGATACAGTGGCGCGGAACCGGGACGCGGCCCTTCCTAGGACCAGCAGTTCACTCCCTCTGCTCGCACTGCTGAGCGGCCTCTGCCTCGCGATCGGGCTGAGCGTTCGGCGTCTGCGTGGCCGAGTCGTGTAGATCAGCGAATCCCATGGGTGGGGTGGACGGGCGTCTTCCGTCCACCTCGCCTCGTCTTCAAGGCGGACTCATCTGGCCGTGTGGTCGAGAAGGCCTACCTCTTACCTACTTCGCCCGTGAACTGCCCCGCCGCAGCGTCAGCAGCTCTGCCGAGCAGCTGAACACCCTCGTCTCAATGGATCGCGCGCTCGAGTTCCATCGATTACGCCAGCGATTCCCCTTCCCATCCGCGATCGGCCCTCGCCAGCTCTTCTTTCGCGGGTCGGTATGCAACGTGCAGTTGGGGTCGCGAGAGCGCGCACGAGCGCGGCAGTTGGATTATGGATACGTCATCAATGGCGGATTTCAAGGAGAACCTCATGCGTGCAGTCAAGACTCTGTTCTGTGCGGCGGCGCTTCTGGCGGTGTTCGCGCCGGGCGTTCGCGCCGACGACTACAACAAGCTCACCTACTTCACATTCAGCGCTCCCGTGCAAGTACCCGGCATGACCCTTCCAGCCGGCAAGTACACGTTCAAGCTGGCCAACCCCGAGAGCGGTCGACGGGCGATCCAGATCTGGGACGATGGTGCCAAGAAGCTTCTCACAACCCTGCTGACGGTCACCGATGAACGGGTGAAAGCCACGAAGGACCCGATGGTGATGTTCAAGGAGCGGCCGGTTGGCGAAGCCGCAGCCGTGAGGTCCTGGTTCTACGACGGCGATCGCGCCGGCTATGAGTTCGTCTATCCGAGGAATCAGGCGATGAAGATTGCGCGGGCAAACCATGAAGCCGTGCTGTCCATGCCGGAAGCGGCCGGGCCCGATCTGGACGCGCTCAACGCGAGCGTCGCACGCATCGACGAAAGCGGTTCAGTGGCGGGGCAGGCCGACCGTGCCAACGCGTCACCGGCCGCAGCCACGCCTTCCGTTTCGCGCCAGGCCGATCAGCGGCCGGTGGATACACTCGCGCAAAACCGAGACGCCCAGCTTCCTCGCACCAGCAGTACACTGCCTCTGCTCGGGTTGTTGAGCGGCGTGTTCCTCGCGACGGCGTTGAGTGTTCGACAGGCGCGAAAACGCTTCGCGCAGGACAGCTAGGGGACAGCGGGGGCTGGGCAGCTGTCCAGCCCCACCTCGTTTTCCGAACACGGCATCATGCATCACACCACCCTCGCTGTCGCGTTGCTCGCTGCGGTGACGATGCAGGCGCCTCCGATTTTTCGCTCCGCGCGCGAGCTGGTTGTGCTGCCGGTGACAATCACGGATCGATCCGGCCAACTAGTCGGCGGGTTACCCGCCGAACGGTTTTCCGTGTACGACAACGATCGCCGGCAACCGGTCGTGTTCTTCAGCAACGAGGATGTTCCCGTCAGCGTCGCGCTCGTCGTCGACGATTCGGGAAGCATGGGACGCAAGCTCGGTGAGGTTCTCGCGGCGTCGCTGCACTTCTCGCGCTCGAGCCATCCTGAGGATGAACTGTTCCTCATCGAGTTCAACGACGACGTGCGCGATGCGCTGGGTGGCCGTTCCCTTTCCGCCCAGGATGCCGGACAACTCGAAGCAGCCCTCCGGTCGCTCGTCCCCAGGGGCCGGACCGCTCTCTATGACGGTCTCATGGCGGGGCTCGATCGCCTGGATTCAGGCGCCCTATCGCGGAAGATCCTCGTGCTGATCAGCGATGGCGGCGACAACGCGAGCACCATCGATCTGAACGCGGTCCTGGCGCGTGCCCGCGCGTCCAGCGTGACCATCTACACGCTCGGCGTATTCGATCCAGAAGATCGAGACGCCAACCCCGGTGTACTGCAGAGCCTCGCCAGCACGACCGGTGGCGAGCGCTTCCTCCCGCGCTCGGCTGGGCCGCTGATGCAGGCGTGCGATCAGATCGCCCGGGAAATCCGGAGCAGCTACACAGTGGGATTCGAGCCGCCCGAGCGCGACGGCCACTACCATCGCGTGGTCGTGAAGGTGGATGGTGCCGATCGTGGAACGCTGACCACTCGAACGCGCCCCGGCTACGTCGCCTCAGCGTCAGCGGAGCCCCGACGATGACGCTCGTTCGCCGGACGGTCGCATTGCAATTTATCGAACGATTGTTCCTGGCTGCCGGGTTGGGGCTGGCGATCTGGTGTACAGCGGTGCTGATCCAGGCGCGATATGTCAGCAACCGTCCGGCACCTCAGGCCCGATCGGTTTCGCCACTTCCCGGAGAGGGCGCGACTGAATCCTCCGCGCCGGCGCCTGACGAAGAGGCAGCCCCTAAGTCTGCCTCTCCTTCGCCAGGCGCCTGGGTCGCGAAGCTCGAGGTGCCATCGCGCGGCCTGTCAGTCACTGTCCTTGAAGGCACCGACGATAAAACCTTGAGGCTTGGGGCGGGTCGCATCAGCAGCACTGCGTTACCAGGCGCTTCCGGGAACGTCGGAATCGCGGGTCATCGCGATACCGTCTTTCGTCCGCTAAGAAAGGTACAGATCGGTGACACGATCCTTCTGACCACGGCCGACGAGGTCCGGGAGTATCGCATCGTCGACACAATGGTCGTCGACCCCGACGATGTCTATGTCCTTGATCAAACCAAGCAGCCAACACTGACTCTGGTGACGTGCTACCCATTCGCCTTCATCGGCTCCGCACCGCAGCGGTTCATCGTGCGCGCCGACCTTACCGCCACCAGAGCCCGTGGTGCAGGGCTCTGACCCGTGCTTCGGGCCAATTCCAGGGGATAGTGGTATTCTGGGGGAGATAGGCCCAGAAAATGGACGACGTCACGACGCCACCCGAACAGCCGTTTCTCTTTCAGGATCTGCAGCCCGAGCCCGCGGCAACCGCGCCGAGCGACATGCTGGCGGCGGACCCTGCCTTGACTGGTCCGCCGGCAGCGGCAGTTTTGAGCATCGGTGAGCAGGACGCTGAACCCGAGCGGCGGCCGCGGCCATGGCGACGCATCGGCGAGGAAATTGTCGCGACGGTGCAGACACTGCTCTCGGCTGCGGTTTACGCCACGCTCATCGTGACCTTCGGCTTTCAAGTGGCACGCGTCGACGGCCTCAGCATGGAGCCGACGCTGGAAGATCGCGATCGGCTGATCGTGAGCAAACTCGTGTATGAGCTGGGCGATCCGAGGCCCGGCGACATCGTGATGCTCTACTACCCGCCGAATCCCGAGAAAATGTTCGTCAAGCGGGTCATTGCCAAGGAAGGCGACACGGTTCAGATTATCGGCGGCCGCATCTACATCAACGACAACCAGGTGGCCGACGACTATCTGACGGACGAATGGCGCAGCCACGACGACTACGGTCCCGAGGTCGTGCAGCCGGGTTACTACTTCGTCATGGGCGACAATCGGAACAACAGCTCCGATAGCCGGAGTTGGGGACCGGTGCCCAAGAAGTACATCGTCGGCAAAGTGAAGTTCCGCTGGTGGCCGCTGCAGGACGCGAAGATTTTCTAGCCGGGCGCCCCGAGTTAAAGCTCGGGCCTACGAGCTCGGGCCTACGGCCGACTTCAATTGCGCTTCGTGTTCCTCGCGAAGCTTGTATTTCTGAATCTTGCCTGACGCGGTCATGGGGAATTCCGACACGAAGCGGATGTACTTCGGCACTTTGAACCGGGCCAGCCGATCCCCGCACCAGGTGGCCAGTTCTCCCTCTGTCGGTGTCGCACCAGGCGCCTGGCGCACCGCAACCGCCACGACTTCTCCGAAGTAGTCGTCGTTGAGCCCGTAGGCGTATGCGTCGGCGACGCCGCGATGCTCCCTGAGGCAGTCCTCGATCTCCTTCGGTGAAATATTTTCGCCGCCACGAATAATCAGGTCCTTGATGCGCCCGGTAATGCGAACGAATCCGTCCGCATCGATGCTCGCCTCGTCGCCGGTG
>Ga0111539_10006104_pt1 | contig 15550 bp, 10 predicted proteins | sample RhiMethybrSRZTD1_FD_79667 | JGI IMG/M metagenome (GOLD analysis project Ga0111539, IMG submission 79667) | Populus rhizosphere microbial communities from Tennessee, USA - Rhizosphere MetaG P. TD hybrid SRZTD1 (version 2) (version 2) | ecosystem: Host-associated > Plants > Roots > Rhizosphere >... | reverse complement strand
TGTTCCAGCACTTCGACATCGACAGCGACGGGATCTTCGACTTCCTCGAGGTGGAGCGCGGTTCCGACCCCAGCGATCCCGACGATCCGATGGTCGGCGGCGGCGACGACGAGAACGACGCCAGCGGACCGCCCCACGACCTCCTGAGCGATGCGCTGGAAGCGCTGCTCGTCGACCTCGGCGCCACGGCACCCGTCTCGAGCTACACCGACTCCGACGGAGACGGCGTGCCCGACCTCATCGAGGTGCACTGGGTGTCGGACCCGTTCGATGCGAACTCTCCGCTCGCGTCGGGCCAGCTCGACGTGAACGACGCGACGGGCCCCGCCGGTGACGGTCTCTCCGATGCGGCCGAGCACGTGCTGATCGCGCTGGGTGTGCCGGCACCGGTGCTCGCGACCGACAACTCGGACGGCGACGTGATCCCGAACCAGGTCGAGCTCCTCACGGGCTCGAATCCGGCCGACACGCACAGCCCGTTCCCCAACCGCAATCCCGACGTGGACGAGGACGGGCTCCCCGACTACCTCGAGTTCGCGCTCGGCAGCGATCCCTTCTCCGGCGACGACCCGCTCGCGGCCGGTGGCCTGGACAGCGACGGCGATCGGCTCACGGACGCGCTGGAGAGCGTGCTCGCGGCGACGGGAACGCCGCTCCCGATCACGCCGACGAGCGACGTCGACGCCGACGGCCTCTACGACTACCTCGAGATCGAGCTCGCCTCCGATCGCCACGATTCGAATCACCCGGTGACGAACGGCGGCTCGGACGTCGAGGAACGCACCGGCCCGGCCGGGGACGGCATGTCCGATGCGCTCGAGCACTTCCTCATCCAGAGCGGCGCCACGGCGCCGGCCAACAAGCGCAGCGACACCGACCACGACGCCACGCCCGACCACATCGAGGTGTTCCTCGCCCTGGACGCGTTCGACGCCGACAATCCGATCCCCCACGGCGCCGCCGACAGCGACGGTGACGGCGTCGCGGACTCGCTGGAGTTCGTGCTCGTCGAGCTCGGCGCCCAGGAACCGATCAACGGGCTCACCGATACCGACGCCGACGGCGGTCCCGACTACCTGGAGACGCTGGCGGGCGCCGATCCCTTCGACCCGAACGATCCGATCCCCGGCGGGAACCAGGACGTGGACGGAGACTTCGTTCCCGACGTGCTCGAGCGCGTGCTCGTCACGCTCGGGGCGCGCGCGCCGATCAATCGCACGAGCGACGGCGACGCGGACGGCATCCCCGACTGGTACGAGTACGTCTCCGGCACGCACCCGCTGAACGACGACCACCCGCTCGTCAATGGCGGTCAGGACCTCGCCAATTCGACGGGGCCCGTCGACCAGATCAGCGACGGTCTCGAGGCGCTGCTCATCTCGCAGGGCGCGGCCTCGCCGGTGACGCGCGCGGACGACAGCGACGCGGACGGAGCCCCGGATTACCTCGAGGTGTTCGCCGCCGCCTTGCCGTTCGATCCCGACAGCCCGGTCTTCGGCGGTCCCACCGACCCGGACAACGATCGGCTCTCCTCGGCCCTCGAGGAGACGCTCGTGCGCCTCGGCGCGGTCCCGCCGCTCGCGGTCGACTCCGACAGCGACGGCGACGGAGCCCCCGACTACCTCGAGGTCGAGGTCGCGGCGCACCCGCTGAACGACGACATCCCGGTGGCGAACGGCTCGACGACCGGCTTCGACGACAACGATTCGACCGGGCCCGAGGGCGACGGGATCTCGGACGCGCTCGAGCGCATCCTGATCTTCCTCGGCTGCGGCTCGCCGGTCCTGACCTTCGGCGACACGGACCTCGACGGCATCCCCGACTACTTCGAGGCGCTGCGCGGGACGAATCCGGTGGACGGAGACTCGCCGCTCGTCGGCGGCGGAGCCGACTCCAACGACGGCACCGGCCCGGCCGGCGACGGCATCTCGGACGGTCTCGAGGCGTTCCTCCTGGCGAGCGGCGCGACCGGACCGATCACGCTCACCACGGACACCGACCTCGACGGCGTGCCCGACTACTTCGAGGTCTTCAAGGGCTCGAACCCGTTCGACGACCAGAGCTTCATCCTGCCGGGCGTCAAGCCCGAGGCGCAGGACGTGACCATCCTGGGCACGAACTTCGTCGGACGCACGCTGATCGGCAGCTACCGCTACGTGGACGCCGATGCCGATCCGCAGGGCGCGACGACGGTGCGCTGGCTCCGCGATGGCGTCGAGATCCCGGGCGAGACGGGCTTCACGCACGTCATCACGGACGAGGACACGGGCAAGGTCATCACGTTCGAGGTCGTCCCGGTGTCGCTGTTCGCGTTCCCGCCGGACACAGCCACGGGCGAGCCGTTCACGGCGACCCGCCTCGTGCCCGTCCCGAGCTTCCCGCACGGCGAGGGCGGTCCGGGCGGAGTCGACGTTGCCCTGCTCGCGGTGTGGCTCCGCGCGGACACGGGAGTCACGACGGAGGACGACGGGAGCGGCGGACTGCAAGTCACGACGTGGAAGGACCGGCGTGCCGATGGGCCGATCGCGGACCTCGCGTCCGGGACGCCGCCCAAGCTCGTCGAGGGTGTGGGGCCGCACCAGCTCAAGGCCATACGGTTCGACGGCACGGGAGCGCTGAAGATCCCGCGCACGATCGGCTACCACCTCAGCCTGCAGGCGAGCTTCGTCTCGACCGACATGGACGGCTCCGCCACCAGCGCCGACTGGCCGTCGGCGCCCGCGATCCTCTGCACGGGGGTGTGCGGCAAGGATTTCTTCCTCGGGATGAACCACGGCCTGGGCCATTTCGTGTTCAAGGACACGCAGGGCACTCTGCAGCAATCGTCCACGACGACCGTCGCCGACGGCTCGCCGCACATGCTCCAGGTGACGCGCACGAACGGCGACCGCAACCGACTGTACGTCGACGGGAACCGCGAGGTGAACACCAGCAACAACAGGAGCTCGACGCTGGATTGCTCGCCCGACATGCTCATCGGGACGACCGACAACACGTCGGTCTACTGGAACGGGGATCTGTTCGAGGTGATCACGCGCGAGGGCGTGTGGAACACCGTCGAGCGCATCCTCATCGACCACTACGTGGCCGGTCGAATCGGGGCACCCCTCATCGATCCGGACGAGGTGCGGTACGGATTCTTCGCCACCCACTACGGCGACATCGCCGGCATCGGCAAGCTGGGGACCAACGGCGTCTCCTCGGCCGAAGGCACTGGCATGGTGAAGTTCTCCGATCCGTCCTCGCTCTCGGACGAGGACTTCCTGATCTGGGGCACCGACCTGCCGGACGACTTCACCTTCTCGAACAACGTGACGCCGCCCTTCTCGAACCGGCTGAAGCGCACGTGGGCCTACACGATCACCGACGGTCCGACCGGCGGCGGCGTGGGCAAGGTGAACGTGAGCTTCCTCATCGAGGGCCTGCCGATCACGTCGGACGTGACCCACTTCGCCCTGCTGCTCGACAGCGACACGGACTTCTCGGACGCCAGCTTCCACATCGTGGGCGCCACGCTCTCGAGCGACCCGGCCAGGATCTCCTTCACCGACGTCCTGCTGCCGGCCGCGAGCGGATACTTCACGCTCGCCTGCCAGCCGTTCTAGGGCTCTCGGATCAGCGCACCGCCGCGTAGCCGCGCTCGGTGAGCAGCCGCTCGATCTCGGGGCCCTGCCCCGGCGTGCGCGTCTCGATCAGGATCTCCACGTCGACCCAGCCCACGGGCACCTTCCAGCCGGCGCGGTAGTGCTGGACGTCGAGCACGTTGCAGCGCGTCTCGGCCAGGAGCGCCAGCACCCCGAACAGCTGACCCGGGACGTCGGCAACGCGCAGCTGCAGGAGGTGCGTCGAGCCCTGGCTCGCGAGGCCGTTCTCGATCAGGCGCGCGAGCAGGTTGAGGTCGATGTTCCCGCCCGAGACGACGGCGCACACCTCGGTCGCGCCGCCGAGCGCGATCTTCCCGCTCGCCAGCGCGGCCATGGCGACGACGCCCGCCGTCTCGGCCACGACCTTGCTCTTCTCGAGCGTCTGCACGACCGCCTCGCTGATCTCCTCGTCGGTGACGGTCACCACGTCGTCGACGAGCTCGCGCACGATCTCGAAGGTGCGCGCTCCCGGCGCGCCCACGCGGATGCCCTCGGCGATGGTCACGGGCGGAACGCGCACGGGACGCCCTTCCTCGAGCGAGCGCGCCATCGCCGGCGCCCCCGCGGCCTGCACGCCGACGACGCGCACGCCGGGCCGCGCGGACTTCAGCGCCAGAGCGACGCCGGCGGCGAGACCGCCTCCGCCGATGGGCAGGACCACGACCTCGACGTCGGGCAGGTCCTCCAGGATCTCGAGGCCCACCGTGCCCTGTCCCTCGATCACCAGCGGATCGTCGAACGGATGCACGAGCGTCGCTCCGCGCTCGGCGGCCAGCGCGGCCGCGCGCTCCTGGGACGCGTCCCAGTTCGCGCCGTGGAGCAGCACCTCCGCGCCGTAGCCCTCCGTGCGGCGGATCTTCACGAGCGCCGTGGGCTCGGGCATCACGAGCGTGGCCGTCGTCCCGAGCAGCCGCGCCGCCAGGGCCACGCCCTGCGCATGGTTGCCGGCCGAGGCGGCGACCAGGCCGCGCGCACGCTCCTCGGGTGAGAGCGACACGATCTTCCACAGCGCGCCGCGCAGCTTGAACGAGCCCGTGCGCTGCAGGTTCTCGAGCTTCAGGTGCACGTTGCAGCCCGCGCTCTCGCTGAACGTGTACGAGTACACGGTCGGCGTGCGGCGCAGGTAGGAGCCGATCTCGCGCGCGGCGAGGCGGATGCGCTCGGCGGCGCGTTTCCCTTCCGCGTCGAGCATCGTGGAGCGCCTCACTTCCCGACGAGCGCGCCGAACACCGCCGCCGCCGTCCACAGCCGGTTCTCGGCCTCGTCGATCACGGCCGACAGACGCGAGTTCAGGACCGCGTCCGCGACGACGACGTTGCGGCGCACGGGCAGGCAGTGCAGGAAGAACGCGTCGTCCGTGCGCTGCAGCTTGTCGACGTCGACGATCCACTCCGCGCGCAGCCGCGCCTTCGCGCGCCGCTCCTCGTCGAAGCGCCCGTAGTACTCGAGCGAGCCCCACTCCTTGGCGCACACGACGTGCGCGTTGCGGTACGCCGAATCGGGATCGTCCGTCTCCTGCAGGCTGCCGCCGCGCGCCTCGGCGCGCGCGCGCGCGCGGCGCACGACCTCGGGCTCGAGCCCCCAGCCGTCGGGGCGCAACAGCGTGACGTGCATGCCGAGGTCGGCAGCCGCGAGGAGCTGGCTGTGCGGCGTCGCGACGGGCAGCGACTTCGGGTGCCAGGTCCACGTGAGCACGTACTTCTTGCCGCGCGGCTCGCCCAGGCGCTCCTGGATCGTCAGCGCGTCGGCCAGACCCTGCAGCGGGTGCCAGCGGTTCGACTCGAGGTTCACGACCGGGACCTCGGCGAACTCGGCGAAGCGGTGCAGGAAGTCGTCGCGCGCGAGCTCCTCGTAGGAGCCGCTGACGGCCGCCTGCTCGGCCCCCACCGTGACCAGGTCCGACTTGCGGATGCCGACCAGGTGACCCATGCGCGAGAGCACCGGGGCGAGCTCGCGCACGTGCTCCTGCGTCGAGCCGTCCATGACCACGCCCTCGCCGCACTCGAAGTTCCAGGTGTCCTTCCCGGCCGCGAGCGCGATGCCGGTCCCGCCGAAGCGCGCCAGCGCCGCCTCGCAGGAGACGCGGGTGCGCACCGAGGGATTGAAGAAGAGCAGCGTCCCGACCTTGCCGGTGAGCGCGGGACGCACGCGGCCGGCCTTGATGTCGCGCGCGAAGGCCAGCAGCGCGCCGATCTCCTCGGGCGTGAAGTCGAGGCTCGAGAGGAAGTCGCGGCCGGCGAGGTCGATCATGATCGCAGGGGGACGTCTTCGGTGCGCGCGCCTGCGCGCACGAGGAGCTCGCGGTACCAGCGCAGGGTCGCGGAGAGGCGCTCCTCCTCCCCGGTGCACGCCCACACCACCGAGAGCGTGCGGCGCGTCGCGGGCGTGGTCTTCGTCCGCTGCGCGTCCTTCACGGCGTTCGCGCACGGCCCCTCGGCGTCGAAGAGGCACAGGAGCCCCTCGATGTCGATCGCCTGGCCGCCCGCGTTGAAGACGTAGCTCGCGTCCTTCCCGCCGAGCGCGATGCGGAAGGGCGGCACGGCGCGCTCGAGGTCGACGACGCTGATCGGCAGCCCGCTGGCGAGCGAGACGGCGTTGCACGCATCCACGGCCAGGTTGATCGAGCCCAGGGCGCCCTCCCCCACCGCGCGCACGAGGTACTCCGAGGACGGCTTGCCGCGTCCCGTCGGCTTGTAGCCGCCGCGGCGCAGGAGGTCGCGGATACGCTCGCGCGTCCCCTCGTCGCGCCGCACCGGCGTCTCCGCGTCGAGCGCGATCAGCGCCGCGAGCCACGCCGGGGACGCGAGCTCCCCGAGCGGGCGCGGGAACTCGCTGGTGAAGGCGCCCGCGCGCAGATCCGCGGTGACGTCGAGCGCGACTTCCATGAGGGCGCGGATTGTGCCGGACGTGTCGGCCGGGAGCCATGCCCGTCGTCTCCGCGCCCGCGCCGCGCTCGTCCGGGCCGGTTGCCGCATGCTGAGAGGGCGACCTCGAGCGCCGGAGCGCGGTCGTCGGCGGAGCGGGCGGCGCGCGCACGTGCTCGAGGCTCGCGGAGGCGCGCGACTCCGCGCGCAGTCGCGAGGCGCTCACCATCGGCGAGCGCGATGACAGTCCGGTCATGGAACCCACGACCGGAGCGCGCGGCGCGCGAAGCAAGTGCAGAATGAAGCCGCCGTAATCCGCGCCGATGGTGGACTGCTATCGTCGCGGACCGCCGCAAGACGGAGCAAACAATCGCCCTCGCGCGGGCGACCTCGCTCCGGCGCGCTCCTCGAGAACATCTCCCCCATCGAGATGCTGCCCATGAACCCGACTCGGCGTGGATCGCTCGCGGTGTCCTGTACCTTCGTGCTCGCGTGTCTCGCGGCGGGAGCGGCGGCGCAGTCCGCGATCGTGCAAGCGCGCGTCGAGACCGCTCCGATGCCCCATACCGGCGACTCCGCCGACGACATCGCGGTCTGGGTGCATCCGACGCATCCGGAGCTGAGCCTCGTGATCGGAACGGACAAGCAGGGCGGTCTCGCGACGTACAACCTCAACGGGACCCAGCGCCAGTACCTGCCCGACGGGCGTCTCAACAACGTCGACCTGCGCTACGGCTTCCCGCTGGGCGGCCTCGAGGTCGCGCTCGTCACCGCCGGCCGGCGCGGCGTCGACCGGCTCGTCGTCTACGCCGTCGAACCGAACACGCGCACGCTCGTCGACGTGGCGGCGCGCGAGATCGAGCTCGGCACGCGCGTCTACGGCTCCTGCATGTATCACAGCGCGGTGACCGGTGACTTCTACTTCTTCTGCACGACGGAGAACGGCGGACTCATCCAGCAGTGGCGGCTCTTCGAGAAGAGCGGGAAGGTGGACGCCGAGCTCGTGCGCACCTTCGACGTGGGCACCCAGAGCGAGGGCTGCGTGGCCGACGACGAGCACGGCTGGTTCTTCCTCTCCGAGGAAGACGTCGGCATCTGGCGCTACGGCGCCGAGCCGGGTGCCGGCAGCGTGCGCACGCTGGTCGACGCCGTTGGCAGCCATCTGCAGGACGACATCGAGGGGCTCGCGCTCTACACCGCCTGGAACGGCCGCGGCTACCTGATCGCCTCGAGCCAGGGCAACGACAGCTACGTGGTCTACGACCGGCTCCCGCCCCATGCGCACCGGCTCACGTTCTCGATCGGCGACAACCCGCTCCTGGACATCGACGGGGTCGGCGACACCGACGGGATCGACGTCGCCAACCTCTACCTCGGTCCGCGCTTCCCGGGCGGCGTCTTCATCGCGCAGGACGGGACGAACACCGGCGGAAACCAGAACTTCAAGTTCGTCGACTGGCGCGACATCGCCGCCGCCGCGACGCCGCATCTGCTCGTGAACCCGTTCAACGACGAGGGCGACGCGCTCTGCGAGCAGGCCGGCGGGAGCTACCGCTTCGGCTCGGGGACGAACCCGTTCGTGCTCCAGGCCACCGACGCGCCGGCGCTCGGCGCGACCTGGCGCGCGTTCCTGGACTGCCCGGGAGCGTCGACGGGCGCGGGCTACCTGTTCCTGTTCGCGCGCCCGAGCCAGGGGCACTTCGTCGAGGCCGGCGAGCTGCTCGTCGACCTGCGCAGCCTGCGCTTCCTCACGCTGGCACGCGGCGACCACGGCGGTCCGATGACCTTCGACGTGACGCTGCCCCCGGACCTGCTCCTGTGCGGCATCCACGCCTCGTGCCAGGCCCTGTGTCTGGGAACACCGACGCCGGCCCTCTCCAACGCGATCGATCTCGTGATCGGCCGCTGAGCAAAGCGTCCGCGCCGCGTCAGATCTGGATGTTCAGCGGCTTCAGGACCGCGATGCCGAACACGATCGAGGCCAGGAAGAACGTCACCAGGATCCCGAGCGGTCCGCCGGGCAGGAACCCGATGTGGCGCTCGGGGTACTCGAAGCGCACCGAATCGATCGGTGAATCGGCAGGGAACGTCGGCTCGGCCGGCCAGAGCCACGAGGACCAGAAGCTCGAGACGCGCTCGGGCTGGAAGCTCCGCGGCGCCGTGCTCCCGGCGCACACCGCTTTCGTCCCGACGAGCTGGTCGCCGACGAAGAAGCGCACGTCGCCCGTGCCCTCGGCGATGGCGGCGAACTCGACCACCGCGACGCCGTCCGACGCGTTGCGTGCGAGCGGCGAGAGCGCTTCCAGGTGCGGCGGGAACTCCGCGCGCAGCCGGGCCGCGTCGGCCGCGTGCTCGGGCTTCATGCGCACCTCGAGCATCGTGCCGCGGCCGGGGAGCATCGCTTCGGCCTTGGCCGCGTCGACGACCGGCAGCGGATCGAAGGCGTAGCGCACGACGAGCTGCGACGCGATCAGCACGAAGGGCGCGAACAGCGGCAGGATCGGTCCGAAGTTCAGCGCCAGGTACTGGAAGTTGCGCAGGACGACCTTCATCACCGAGCCGAACACGATCGCCAGGTCGTCCTGGTAGATGCGGATCGCGATCATGTGGCCCTTGATCTTGTCCTTCGTGCCCTTGATCCCCTTCTGCCAGCTGATGCGCTTGAAGAGCAGCAGCGCGAGGATGCCGAAGATCCCGCTCACGAGGACGAGCGCTCCGCCGTCGCCGAGCAGCTCGAACGGCGTCAGCACGACGTCGAAGGTCTTCGTCAGGATGTGGTGGACGGTGTTCAAGGGGTACGGGGTGGGAACGGGCTACCTTGTCGGCGCACCCGGTCCCCGGGCTCAAGCGGCCGCGGTCGGGCGCGCAGGGCGCACCCCGGCGGGACCGGGATCGTAGCCCTGCGCGGCCCGGCGGTCACGGACCGCTCTCGAGGCGCTTGCCGTCGGCGTCGATCACGATGACGTCGCCGATGCCCGCCTCGCGCACGCCCTGCTCGATCTTCGCGCGGTCGCCGACGACGATCCACACGGCGTGCGCGGGCGTGACGATGCTCTGCGCGGCGGCCTCCACGTCCGCGACTCCGAGCCCGCGCACCTTGCCCGCGTAGGTCTGGTAGTAGTCGTCGGCGAGGTCGTAGCGCACGAGCTGCGCGAGACTGCCGAGCACGGCGCCGTTCGTCTCCCAGTCGCCCGGGAGCGAGAGCGTCATCTGGTCCTTGCTGTCGGAGAGCTCCTTCTCGGTCGCGGGACGCGGGCCGAGGATCTCGGTCAGCTCCCTCTGCACCTCGACCATCGACTCCCTGGTCTTGTCCGTCTGCACCGGCGCGTTCACCGTGAACACGCGCGGGCCGTTCGCGTCGCGGATGCCCGAGCGCGAGCCGTAGGACCAGCCCTTGTCCTCGCGCAGGTTCATGTTGATGCGCGACGTGAAGGAGCCGCCCAGGAAGTCGTTCATCGCCTCGATCGCGATGTCGGCCGGGTCGCCCGTGGGCGGAGCGGCGATGGCGACGCGGATCACGGACTGCGCGGCCTGCGGGCGGTCCAGCAGGTACACGACCGTCTTGTCGATCGCGCGCGCCGCACCGATGCTCTTCTTCGGCACGTCGCCCGGCTTCCAGCTCGACAGCCGCTGCTCGAGCAGGGGCACGAGCTCGGCGAGCGTCGTGTCCCCCACGACGACGAGGTGCGCGTTGTTGGGCTTGAACCAGCGCGCGTGGTACTCGGCCAGGTCCTTGGTCGTCAGCGCGGCGAGCGTCGCCTCGGTGCCGTTGCCGCCGCCGAGCGCTCCATAAGGATGGCCGTCGCCGAAGACGAGCAGCCCCTGCACGCGGCTGGCCATCGAGTTCGGCTCGAGCTTGCTCGACTGCATGCGCACGAGCGCTTCCTTGCGCAGGCGCTGGAAGTCCGCGTCCGGGAAGGACGGGTTCAGCAGCACGTCCGCGAAGAGGTCGAGGCTCGGCGCGAGGTTCGCGGACAGGGCCGAGAGCGACAGCGTGGCCCAGTCGTCGTCCGCGCCGAGGCCGAGGCGCGCGCCGAGCCGGCCCTGGATCTCGCCGATCTGGACCGCGCTCTTCGTCTTCGTACCCTCGTCCATGACGTTGAGCGCCATGCCCGCGAGGCCCGAGCGCCCGGCCGGATCGACCGAGCTCCCGGAGTCGACGAGCAGCGCGAGCTCGACCGTCGGTACCGCGTGGCGCTCGACGAACACGACCTCGAGGCCATTGGACAGCTTCGAGCGCTGGAAGGCGGGGAAGCTCGCCTCGGGGAACGTGCCCACGTCGGGCAGCTTCGAGCGGTCCGCGCCTTCCTTCGCGACCTGGTAGCTCGGGAACGGCAGGACGGTCAGCAGGAAGCGTCCGTTCTCGAGCACGAAGTCCGTGCCCGCGGTCTCGAGGTCCGCGGCGGTCGCGCTCTCGATGTTCGCGAGGCGGCGCTTGTAGAAGCCCGGATCGCCGCCGTAGACCTCGCCCTCGGCCAGCTGGTCGGACTTGCCGAAGAAGCCGCCGATGCGCTCGAGGCCGCGCACGAACTGCGCGAGCTGCTGCGTGCGCACGCGCTCGAGCTCGTCGGCCGTCGGCCCGCCCTGGCACAGCTTCGCCAGCTCCTCGTCGACGACCTGTTCTATGTGACCGAGGTCGGTGCCGGGCTTGGCCGAGACCGTGAGCGTGAACTGGCTGCCGAGCTCGCGCCGCGAGACGCCGGCGCGCACGTCGGTCGCGATCTGCTCGCCCGCGACGAGGCGCTGGTAGAGGCGCGAGGTCTTGCCGCCGGCGAGGACGTCGGAGAACAGGCTCAACCGGTCGAGCGACGGATCGCCCCAGGGCGCGACGTTCCACACCATGTAGAGGCGCGGCTGACCGACGCGGTCCTGCAGCGTGTGGCGGCGCGTGCCGACCATCGGTGCGACCCAGGCCTTCGGGCGCTGCATCGGCGGGCCCGAGGGGATGTCGCCGAAGTAGCGCTCGACCTTCTGCTTCACTTCCTCGGTGTTCACGTCGCCGCACACGACGAGCACCGCGTTCGCGGCGCCGTAGGAGCTGCGGAACCACTCCTTGACGTCGTCGAGGCTGGCCGCGTCGAGGTCGGCCATCGAGCCGATCACGCTCCACGAATAGGGATGGCCCTCGGGGACCGTGCCCTCGGCGACCGCGTACTCGACCAGGCCGTAGGGCTGGTTGTCGCCCTGGCGCTTCTCGTTCTGGACGACGCCGCGCTGCTCGTCGAGCTTCGCCTGGTCGACCGCGCCGAGGAGGTGGCCCATGCGGTCCGACTCGAGCCACAACGCGAGGTCGAGCGCGTTCTTCGGCACCGTCTCGAAGTAGTTCGTGCGGTCGTTGTTCGTCGTGCCGTTCATGCCGGTCGCGCCGACGTTCTCGAGCGGTTCGAAGAACTCGCCCTGCAGGTTCTCCGTGCCCTGGAACATCAGGTGCTCGAACAGGTGCGCGAAGCCGGTCTTGCCGGGCTTCTCGTTCTTGCTCCCGACGTGGTACCAGACGTTCACGGCCACGATCGGCGCCTTGTGGTCCTCGTGCACGACGAGCGTCAGCCCGTTCGAGAGCACGTGCCGCGTGTACGGGATGTCGACGCTCGCGGCGATCGAGCCCTGCTTCGCGGGCTCGCCGCCGGACTGCATCGTCGATTCCACGTCGCCGACGCGCACGGAGCTCGCGCAGGCAAGAAGGAGGGATGCGGGGAGCGCGAGGGCGACGGCTCGGCAGTACTGCATGGTCTTCCGGGGCAGGAGGGGGCGGGGTGGAACCGCGGAGTATGACGGCGCGGCGCCGGTCCGGCGACCTCGGACCCGCGCGGCAGGCGCTCCGTCCCACGGGAGGAGCGGTCCGCGGGCTACCCGCCGCGCCGGCGGGTCCAGGAACAGGCCGTTTCGGCCGATCCGAGGTCCATGAGCTCCCTCCGCAAGAAGCCCTCGCCCGCCGGCCGCCTCCTCCTCGCGCTGGCGCTCTTCGCCCCGCTCGCCGGCTGCGGGACCCTGATGTTCCCCGAGCGCCGCGGTCAGGACGACGACGAGAAGCTCGACCCCAACATCCTGCTCCTCGACGGCCTGCTGCTCGTCTTCTACATCGTCCCGGGCGTCGTGGCCTACGCCATCGACTACGGCACGGGCACGCTCTGGCTCCCGGACGACAAGCCGAAGGGCGAAGGGCCGTTCTGGGGCGAGGGCGAGCTGTTCGACAAGTCTGCGGACTGACCCCAGCTGATTCATGAATCAGCCGGGCTCAGAGCCTGCGGTTCGCAGCGGGCGCGCCATCGACGGCGCCTGTTAGGCTCTTGGAGCCGCCGCGCGCGCTCCCGCCGGCGAGGACACCCTCGACGGCCCCGCCGCGTTGGAATGGCAAAGAAGAGGAAGGCGCAGGACAACTCGCACGAGGCTCGCCCCGAGCCCGCAACGCCAGCGACGCGCGAGTCGTGGCTGCGCGCCAAGGGTCCCGCGCTGCGCTTCGTGCTGATCAGCGCGGGCTTCATGCTCTTCTTCTACGGCGTCTTCTACACGTCGCCCGAGGACAGCCCGAGGATCGACGCACTCGTGCGCGCGTACCTGAACACCTACGCCGTCGCGGCGCGCGCCGTGCTCCACGTCCTGGGCTTCGACGCGAGCGTGCTGGGCTCGACGATCCTGGTCGACAAGCGCGGCGTGGACGTGGTGCGCGGCTGCGACGCGATGGAGCCGATCGCGCTCTACGTCGCGGCGGTCATCGCGATCCAGGTGCCCTGGCGCGCGAAGCTCGCCGGCCTCGGGATCGGCGTCCCCGTGCTCGTGCTCGTCAACCTCGTGCGCATCGTCGCGCTGACGATCGTCTCGGTGAAGTTCCACGAGCAGTTCGACACGGCGCACCTGACGGTCGGGCAGACGCTGTACGTCGTGTGCACGCTGGCGCTGTGGTTCGCGTGGGTGGCCTGGGCCACGCGCGAGCGGAGGAGGAAGGTTGGCGTCGCGGCCGGCTAGGCGCATCGCGGGCTTCGTCCTGCGCTTCGCGGTCGCGTACGGCCTCCTGATCCTCGCGTGGCCGCTGCTCGGGCCCCTCTACCGGCCGGTGTACTGCACGCTGGGAAATGCGCTGTTCCAGGGCGGAGCCGGCTCCGTCTCGTTCCGCGCGAAGGACACGAGCGAGGCGCTCGACGTGGAAGTCGTGATGCGGAAGCGCGACGCACCGGGCGTCACCGGCCGCGCGGAGAACGACAGCCGCATGATGGGCTACTTGCCGACGGTGACGCTCGTCGCGCTCGTGCTCGCGACACCGATCCCGTGGAAGCGCCGCCGGCGCGCGCTGTGGGTCGGGCTCGCGCTCGTCACGGCGTTCGTCGCGCTGCGCATGGCCATCCCCCTGATCCGCGACTACAGCAACCCGGACGCGCTGCAGATCTACGAGCTCGGTCCCTTCGCGCGCTGGCTGCTCGGCATCGCCGATCGCTCGCTGCTCGGCGCGCCGGCGAGCTTCTTCGTGGTGCCGATCCTGATCTGGGTGCTCGTCGCGTTCCGCCGGCAGGACTGGGAGATCCTCGACGAGGGTGCGCCTGCGCCGCCGAAATGAAGAGACCCCCGTTCCTCCTGGTGGAAGGACGGGGGTCTCCAGAGATCGAGTCGGAACCTAGCGCATCGCCGGGCGCGTCGTGCCGCGGCGGAGGCTCATGACCACCACGCCGCCGAGCAGGACCACGCCGAGGCCGATGAGGCCCCACTGACCGACGGTCGGAACCGCCGACGCAGGGTCGTACACGATCGTCAGCGTGCTCGGTCCGTTCCAGTTCGCGTCGACCGCGTCGTTGACGTCGTCGAAGCTCTCGTTCAGCTGGATGTAGAGGTTGCCGTCCGCGAGGATCGGGATGTCGGGGATGCCGACGTCCGTCAGGTCGATGACGGGGTTCGCGAAGTGCGCCGAGCCCGAGAAGCTGTTGCCCGCGCCGGGCGTGAGGAACAGACCGCTGAGGTCCTGGTCCGAGCCGTCGAAGTAGAAGCGCGCTTCCGAGAGCCAGCTACCGCCGACCGTCGCGAGGTTCACGTCCCAGCCGATGCCGGTCATCGCCGCGCCCGCGCCGAGCGGCACCGTGAGCACGGTGTTCGAAGGATCGTTCAACGCGTCCCAGCTCTGAGTTCCGGAGATGTCGAGGACGAGAGTGGTGTCCCCCGAAGAGTTCTGCGTCTGTGTGGCAATCTTCGCCGGGACGGTGGAGAACGACGTCGACGGCGGCGCCGTCACCCCAGCTCTGCCTGAGAGGACAGGGAGCGAGACGGCTGACTTCGACTGGGCGGCAGGGATCGCCGCCAGCGCCAATCCCGCCGCGAGGATCAAGGGTCGTTTCATGGTGTGTTCCTTCTGTGCTCCTACAAGGGACCTAGGGACTCTCTCTCGAGTTGGGCGCCGGCAGCATGGAACGCCGGGACCCCTCCGATGGCCGCTAGCCTACCTCTGCTTCCGTGGATGGTGGGCGGGGTTTTCGGGCAGATTCTTCCGCATTTCGGGCGTCGTGACGCGCTCGGTCTCGTTGCACACACCTGTCCGAGCACCCGGTCGAGGCTCTACGGCTCACACCCGACTTCCCCGTCCTGAATGGTTCGCGGGGACAGCGGCTCTTCGAGATCGGTTCTTCTCCCGGGCTCAGCGCGAGCGGCGCGACGGCTCCCGGACGCTGGCCACGCCCGAGCGGTCGCGCCGGACCTCCAGGATCCGGTCCACTCCTGGAACGCGGATTCCCTCCCGGGTCCCGTCGATCCAGGTCACCTCGAGAGCGTCCACCGCGTCGTGCTCCCCCAGGCCGAAGTGCACGCGCGGATCGCTCGCCGAGCAATAGCTGTAGGCGGTGCGAACGTCGCGCCTCAGGGACCGGGGACCGATGCGGATGGTGACCGTGGCGCCGAGCGCATCGCGCCCGTGCTCGTCGAGGACGCGGACGAGGAGCCAGTGGCCGCGGGGGCTGCGCGCATTCCGGAGCACGTAGGGCGCCGCGTCGCGGTTCACGACGACGACGTCGACCCCGCCGTCGTTGTCGAGGTCCCCGAAGGCCGCCCCGCGGCTGGTGTGCACGA
>Ga0111539_10006103_pt1 | contig 15551 bp, 15 predicted proteins | sample RhiMethybrSRZTD1_FD_79667 | JGI IMG/M metagenome (GOLD analysis project Ga0111539, IMG submission 79667) | Populus rhizosphere microbial communities from Tennessee, USA - Rhizosphere MetaG P. TD hybrid SRZTD1 (version 2) (version 2) | ecosystem: Host-associated > Plants > Roots > Rhizosphere >... | reverse complement strand
ACATTCCGATTCTGTGCCAGTTTCCCGCATGCTCCTTGCATACATCCACTTAGGGGGAATGTGCAGGTGCGGCCACGACCCGTTGTGTCAAGGAACGCGACTCCACATAAAGGCGTATCCCAAAGTCGGATTACGGGATCGATCCACCTTGGCACACCGATGCCGTTAAGCCTGCAACGCCGGCCGTTGCTAACGAGGCATAACAATGGCAGTGAACACCGGCCGCTAGACTTCTCCCGATGCGCGGACTCTCGACGACAAAGACATCGGAACAGCTGACGCTCGATGAAGCGATCCAGCTGATCGTGTACGGCGCGAGCTGCAGCGTGTGTCTTGAGACGCGGCGCATTGACCTAGCACGATTGAGAGATCGTCTCGGCGCTGACTTTCTGGTCGGCGATATTCGGCGCAGGCTCCGCTGCACGAAGTGCGGAACGCGCAAGGTTATCTCTGTCACGCTGTGGACTTCTGCAACCTCCACGGCAGCGACATCAGCTCATTGGAAATGAGGGATCGACGCGCCCCGCTCCTGATCCTGCGCGCCGTCCCTCAGATCAGAGATACGTTTTCTGCGTTAGCTCTGCACATACCGGCCGACGCTCGGGTCATAGTCTCTGAAGTAGTTGTAGTTCCGGCGCGGGCTCACTTGAGGGTTTACTGCCCTTCTGGGGACGGTGGCGCACTGAAGACGTGAGAAAGTACGATCCGTCCGTCTGCCATTGTCAGCCGCAGTCGGCAGTCCCTCCCTGCTTGCTGGCGAGCGTACTGAGCGTCAACAGACAAGAGCTTTGAACTGTCTGACGGCACCTCGATGGTTTGGGTCGAAGTCCATGAGCCTAGGATGACGTCTGGCTCCGACCAGTCGTCCTGCGAACCAGTGGGTAATCGACATTCCATGCCGTAGTGCCTTGGGAACGCCACGTCCGCGGTCTCGTTGCCGTCGAAAGCGATAGGACTCGATGAGCGATTGCTTAACTCGAAGATTGCTTGCGTCTCTACGAACCGCACTTGCACTAGGGTGACTCCCGCAACAGCTGCGGATTGGTGGTCATCTGTCTTTTGCGCTCCGCCATTGCATGCAACAAGTAGGAAACTAAGGACGACTAACGGAAGACCACGCATTGGTATCACCTGCTTACGGTCGCCTGAACGGATTAGAGTAGATGTGAAGTCCGCGATCCCAGAATTCACTCGAATCACGTTTTGCAGCTCGCAGCGCTGATTCCATCGCCGCCTTCACGACGACGGAAGCGTTGATTTCGCATGCCGCCTGGCTCGAAAACGTCTGCGATTCGCATATTGGCCTGCTGCTTCAGCTGGTTTTGCTTTTTGTATCTAGCGGCGCTTACGCGTTACCGATCAATTGGGATGGCGGACATTCTAGAGTCGGGGTCATTGTCGAGGACTTCAGTGACTTTGAGCCGCCCAACCGCTCTAGCCATTTGGTGACCGCGAACGGCACCATTGATCTGATCTCTGTCGTTCTGAGCTGCGAGGCAGGAAACATCGCCAAAGACGGCGCCAAAGTTCATCCCACCAGAACACGGTTGACCGAAGTCACAGAACGGATGTGGCCCACAGGTGGGCCCACAGCGTTGATGTATCAAGTTCATCTAGCTGAACAGTCAACATGTTACGTGCTGTTCTAATCTTCTGCATCGGAAAGTGACCTCTGGCGGAAGTGTCGCGAGCATCACTGGCGCCGCCAGGGCATGAAGACGAGGCCTCTGCCACACACCAACAACAACATGAACGATACGTCCGAAATCTCTCTTGTGGCGGCTCGCCGTCTTCGCGGCCGGGCTCACGTTGCTGTGGGTCATCGCATTCCTTGGCCTCGCCTTCTTTGGCGACGGGTGCGGCTTGGAATACGTCCTGCCCTGGTACGACGACCACTACAACATTTTGCGAAGCTCTCAGTGAATTCAGTAACGAGAAATACCTAAATGGCCTTCGTAGTTCAGCAAGCCATTCTGGCGACATCGCCGACCATTGACGGCTGAGCCACTAATGAAGCGTCGGGCTCTGCTGTCTGGTGTCGTGAAGGACTCTGGAATACTGGTCTCTAGCGAACTGCCGGGCAAGCTCGCCGACATCGTGCGTACGGTGCAAGCAATGGGCTTGGAGGGCGTGATCGCAAAGCGCAGGAATTCGCCGTATGTCCAAGTCGATCGATCGCCGCACTGGCTAAAGCTGAAGCTTGAGCGCCAGCAGGAGTTCGTGATTGGCGGTTTTCGGCCGGCGGCTCGACGGGCCTGGAGTCTGCCGTCGGCGGCTACTACGACAAAGAAGATCTTCGATTCGCCGCCAAGGTGCGCGCTGGATTTATCCCGCACGTTCGACGTGAACTACTTGCTGCACTCAAACCGCTGCAGATATCACGCTGTCCCTTTGTGGACCTGCCGAGCGAGGGAGGATCGCGCTGGGGGCGGCGGAATTAGCGCTGACGATATGAAGGACTTCGTGTGGACACGGCCCGAACTGGTCGCACAGATCAAGTTCGTTGAATGGACGGCAGAAGGTCGGTTGCGGCACTCCGCGTTCTTGGGATTGCGGACGGACAAGCGGGCCAGCGACGTGCGGCTCGAAGAGTAAGCCGAACGATGTCGCTGCTCTCAGCACGGCATGAAGCTGGCGTCGCGAAGTTGAGCGACAGATGTGTGCAGCTCGTAGCACGCGACCGAAGAGATCATAAGAAGTTGTGATTGGCGGTCATCGTAAGAACCGCGTGTGACGTCGAGATTATTTACACGACGCAAACACTCCCCCGATGTCACTCCAGCAGAATCAACAGCTTTTACATATGGCCTGAATCTTGCTGCCTGTCGCCGACCCGCTAAGAATTGAAAGAAAAAGGGACACTCCGGTGAACAACTATCGCGCAAGTATTCTGGCCGCCACCCTGTTGTGCCCGACAATCGCATCGGCAGTGCCGATCACGTTTTCCGGCAGCGGAATCTACGACACTGGTGAAAACATCCTCTTCAGAACGCGTCGCGGTTCGACTCCTGACCCTATGACGCAGACCGTGGGCTTGCGCGCTGAAGTCCAAGCCACGGGGAATCTGTTCTGGGATGTCTATGTAGCGCTGGAGCAGCGAACGTTAACGGGTTTCGGGCCCACGCTCTACTACGATTTGTCGGAAGCCTTTGTAGATCCCGATAATCGGTTCGACCCGGCGTTTAACTTCTATGCTTCTGGAATCGCCGGCTCGTTGCGTGGCAACACTGACTACCAGGCGCGTCTGGTGATTGCGTACCAAGGTGAAGGTGTTCTCGACTTCAGCTTTTTCCGGCTCTTTACGTTAGGGGGAGAAGACCCGAACGGGCCTGGGCCGGTCGCAGAAGTGTCCCTTACTGATCCGGCAGTTATCGGCAACCCAAACGTCCCTGAGCCAAGCACGGTTGTGCTTCTAAGCTTCGGGCTCGCAGCACTTGGCCTTGCTCACCGTCGCAGAGTGAAAGCATCTAAGTCATCGTAGAAGCGGCCGGACTAGCTGCCCGCCCCGCGTTCGCACGCATCGCGATCCTCGCGAGGTCTTGCGCGAGCATTGTTCTCGCAGGCGAAGCATCCGCTCGGAAGTTGGCTGCCAGCCGCCAGATTTGATCCGAGGGATTGGGAAGTGCAGCATGGCGGTCATGCTGTTAGTGAAAGGAGCACTAGACCGGCTCATGAGCGATTCGCTGCTGCGGCGAAACGTGTAGACAGGCGGATGGGGCAAGCGCTTCAGTACGGCGACTACGTTCGCGTTCGCGCGCTCTCTGCGCAGCTCCAGGAACTGACACGAAGAGCCATGGCAGAGCAGCCGCACAATTTGCGCTAGTCACTGCCGGTAGCGAATCGCGTACTTGCAGGATCTGTTCGGACGATTCGCTCCAGCCGTCGCCGAGAGTTGGACCGGAACCTATTGGTTGCGCGGCGGTTCAGTTGGAATCCAGATGCGAGGATTCCAGCATGGCTGACGACAAATCGAAGCGTGGCAGCCCCGACCGAGACCGGATGTGGTCACGGGTGAACTCAGCGCAGTCCGATCGCTGCAATGCAGTCGGCAGCCGTCTCATTGCCGAAGTCCGTGACCTACTCGAGCTTCTTGTTTCGCCATTCCCAAGGAGCCTCGATGTCATCATTCGGGCGCTGACCCCAAGCCTCGTCGCGTCCGGCGTTCATCCGAGCGCCGCCTTCGGGCGGCGTTTTCGTTTGCGCATCAGCACTTCAGCCAGCAGAGTGCGAGAGCACTTGCAGCCTCGCTAGCATCAGATGAGAGAGATAAGGCCGATCAGAGCGCAAAACCGTCCTATATATCTGCAACACGGTGCTAGATAACCGACCTGCTCCGCCGCAAGCTGCTAGACACTGAGGAACTGTTAACGAGGCGAGCCGTATGATGCTGCGAGCAAAACTCAACGCCGCAATTCCAGTCGTGCGTCCTCGCGTAACCCCGAACCCCGACCACGCTGCGGAGCTTCAGCGTCGGTTCCATGCGCTGACGTATCGTCCGGCCTGCGGCTTCCACCGTGATCAGATCCAGTCGCGCCGGAATGCATGATCCGCATCAGACGCTGCTGGCCTCCTCGGTGGCTGGTCTATTGCCGACGTCCGCTCATTGAGCGTTCGCAGTTCCTATCGGGAATGGGTCCGTCGCGAACGGTGTCGTCACAATGCTCCCACGCACCAAGCAGGTTCCGTATGCGCGGTCGCCGGGATTCGGGCCCGGACCGTTTGCCTTGCCCCAGTAGTTGTTGGTTGCATCGATGACACCTCCAGTGTCGTTGATCACTCCGCAGCCGTCCGCATCATCGCCGTTGCCGTAGATGTTGTTCCTGTGCATCGCGAACCGCTCGGTGGTTTGCGCCGGCATCATGAATTTGAAGCCGGCCTGAGTGTTGCCAATAATCGTATTTCCACTCAGTTCGCTGACGATCTCGGTCCCGATTTCGATGCCGACCTCGTTGCCAATGGCTACATTGTTGGTGAACGTAGTCCTAGTCCCAACAAGGGAAAGTAAGAACCCTTGCTTGTTACCGTTAGCGACGTTGTTGATCACGATGCTCCCGGGGCCAGTGATCTGGAGGCCGGCTTCATTGTCGATCGCGGCGTTGCCCTCGATCCTCCCTCCATTGGCGCCGGCGGACATTCCGATCGTGTGGCCCACAACGATGTTGCCGGCGATCGTAACGTCGGACTGGTCGACACCGCCGCCGTCGATACCTTCAGTCCCTGAGCCGCCGCCGAGGTCCAACTTGGTTCCAGTGATGGTGAAGCCGCCATTGAGCCGGCCGAAGGTCACGCCACTGGCACGGATGATCACGATCCGATTGGCGAAAGCGTCCCTGCCTCTGACAACGGTCAGTGCCGCGCCGGCTGTCGAATAGATCTCCACTGATTTGTCGATAGTGATGGTGCCTGGGTAGGTGCCCGGCCCGACCTCGATCAGATCTCCATCCGATGCATTCCTGACGGCCTGAGAAATAGTGCGACACGGACGCTCGCGACTGCCGCAGTCCGTGCCGTTGAACGCGCTGTTGGTGGCAACGAACCGCACCGTGGGTGTTTGCGCATGAGCCGCCTGACTCAAGGCTACCGACGCAAACAACGCAAAGGGAAATCGCAACGAGCGATTGCTACGCATGATGCCTCCGTGAAGTTATGTGCGCGCTGGCAAAGCCCTGCGTAAAGCGGCGACATCCCAAGCCAAAGCGGCCAAGCCGCTGAGGACTATCAAATCCTGATGGCAGGAATGCGATACGTACTTTGAGAGTGGCGTTGTTAGTACACGCTGTGGCGCTGTAAGTGGCAGCGGGTGTGGCGCTCCGTCTACCTGATATCAGCGCACGCTATCGAAACATGAAAGGGACGCTGCTGCGCTGCTCCTCGTAATCATCGATGGGGGACGAAGCGCGGCGCGGGATGGCACGAAACGTACCGCGCTGGACGACGCGTGGAGCAGCGCGCTTCGATCCCTCTCGCACAGGCGCAGCATCTGCTCGGAGGTTGACTCCCGCCGCACTGTCCGCGCCATTGTCTATGCTTGCGAACCCACCGCTTTCTGACTTTCGGCTGCGTCTGCGTCCTTTGAGGGTACCTTCACAAAGAACGCGCCCATTGCTGCGGCGACTAGTCCCTGAAACGGCCCTAGCCATAGGTTCGCTTGGTTCATCACGTCGATCGGCGACGCAGCCGCGAAGGGCTGAAGCAAGAACACGAGGAGCACGGCCAAAAGGTAAGCGGCCGACAATCCGCAAGTGAGCCGAAACAGGAAGCGATCCGCACGGAGTTGACTCGTTCCTTTGCCAAGTGCATCAATGACGAGCACGCCAATCACCAGGGAGAGTGTTGGCATGATCGTCGGAAGCAGCCAGCTCCATGCCTCCGAATTTTTCTCTCCGTACCTTCCGAGAATCGACTGGACGAGCAAGAAGAAGAACAGGATTCCCGCGCCGATAAACCACAGCGCTGCGAGATTCTGCTTACATTTGGTCATGGAAGCGGTCATTTGACGTTCCCCTTAGAAGTGCAACGCTGCCAAGTGCGCTGCTGCACCGAGTCGACCAGGCACTGGATTTCTCGGCTCGTCATCGCCGTTGAGTTTTTCGAATTCGTAGATGAGCGCGACGCAAGTTGTGCGTAACGTGAACGGCTGTCGGTCGAACGGTTCCGACAAATTTGATGCGCCTTCCCTCAGCCATTGCGCCGCGAGCTCCCGAGTGGTCACGTCATCCCCTTGTACGAAGGGCACGTCAGTTACAACAAAGACGATCACGCGGTAGTAGCCAGGGTTTGCTCGGAACAGCATTGAGAGGTAGTCGCCTAGCGAGAAGACTCCTCGGCGCGGAACTGATGGTAGCCAGCGCACGGCTTCTGGCTTTGGTTTTCCGTCAGCTTCGATCTGTTCCAATCTGGTAACGAGCGCGAAACCTCCAGGTACGAAATAGAAACTCTCCTCGACGTAGCCAGCATGCGACAGGGAGTCCTCAAGTATGTACGCCGCATCCCGCATGCTGAATGCCTTTCGCGGGTTTTCTCGTTGCTGCATATGTGCGAGCAGTGGGATACGAGCGAACGCGGATGCGGCCGGAGGTGGCCACGGGCGGAACGCGGGCAAATCGGACGAGGAGGGGGACGTTGGCTCGATCGGGTCACCCTGCTCATCGGGCGCCGGCGGGGACGGCGGGGACGGGTCCGGCCCACCGCAGGCAGGTAGCCAGACGATGACCACTGCGAGCAGGACAGTAATTCCTGGTCTTTGGCTCAGTGGCTTCGGCTGTCGCAGCGCCCACATGAGACCGAGTGGCGCGACAGAGAGAAGGGCGCAGAGCGCAATAAAGGTCCAAGACTGAGATATGGGTGCGCGTACCCAAATCAGTGCGACCGCAACAGACACTATCGTGGTTGCCCCAACTATCCGGGCGGAGCCAGGGATTCGCGTTTTCGGCTCGTGCTGGTTGGCCATTCCCATAGCCCTCCTCGCCGAGAGGATTCTTCTCTCCTGCGTCCCAAAGATCCAGTCGTACCTTCGGACAGGGATGCAACTATGGTGCTCGCGACGCACAACAACGCTAATGCAACCAACATCGATGCCAACGGTCGCGGGATCACAATCTGTGACTGTGCTGCGTTCTTGTCTTCAGGAGTGCCGAGCAAATGAGCAAGAGGAAGGTTCGACCATCTGGAGCTACGAGGTGCGCTCTCACGCCGGCATCAACGTGAACTTCAGGATGCCGAGGCCTTTCGAAGACAGTGAGCGCTCGCAGTCCTAGCGACGCACTGTTGCGCTGGTTCAGTTGGGCGGAAACAGACGTTCAAGATCTGCCGCGCATTGAAGGGAAGGTCATTCCGATACTTCCAGTACTCGTATAACTGCATGACTTTAGCGACGTCAATGTGACTGCAGTCGCACATGAGCCGCAGCAGCTCTAGGGAGACCATCGTGCGAATATCGAAGACCCTCGATGCTTTCGCATATCACGATCATCTGTGACGACCGGGATGCCTAACACGAACCGTAGGGCTAGTGATCTGCGTACTGAGAGAGACACTTCTTGCAGATAGCCGTACTCATTTAGCGGCTCTTTCAACACAGGAGGCGCGACAAGCTTGTCAAATGGCATAGGGTACAAGCGCGCGCAAGGTGCGCCCGATCTCTTGCATGTGAGATGTGCCTGTCTGTCGTTGTCGTTCCGCGCACTTTGCGAAAGGCGACTCGGGGGTGTGCTGCTCATCCGAGACGACGAGATCGCGAAAGGCAAGACCAGAAATGACACTAAGCCGAAGGAGTTTGTCTGGACGAGGGAGCGATTCACCGGAGAGCCACTTGGAGACTCCCCCTCGTGAGACATCAAGCTTATGCGCGAGATTTGCTGGACTCAGGCCAGCAGCAGTCAATGCAGCTCGCAGCGCGTCGACATTCAGGCGGTTGGGCACCGCCAAAGCCTAAGGTGTTGTCAACTTTCGTCAACCACTGTCGAGACGGTACAAGCGGGTACTCTCCGGCACACAATGCCAGCCTGGCCCACGCTCGGGCCCACAGCTTCCTAAGTGTGGAAGATCATGAACTTAGAAGTATTTTACAGCTTCGGCATCGGCAAGTGACGAGCGATCCGGCCTTGTCCAGCCCACTCTTTCTCAGTGTCGAAATCTTGATTGGTGGCAGATCAAGCGCCGTTCCGCGCCTGTTGAATGCGTTCACGCCAGCGACGCGTTTCGGCGAGGGTACTCACTGACGCGGGCAACCCGTCCACGAGCGCGGCAGCTTCTCGCAACAACGCATTGCGTTGCTTCGGATCCACCATCGCCTGAGCGTACAAGAGGCTCGCAAGCTCGAGCGGCACCCACACGTCGACATGGTTTTTCGCGGCGATCGCTCTCAGCTTCGTCACGAAGGGGGCGGCGATCTTCAAGGCCTCGTCGGTCTTGCCTTGTCGAGCCAGGGTCATGGTCAACCATGTGACGATGCCACCAATTTCCCTCGTGTCGAAAGGCCCGACGTCGCTCTGCGCAATCCGCGTCTTCGACGCGAAGCGCAGCGCGTCCTCCGCTTCGGCATATCGTCCCGTCAGATAGGCACTGCGCCCGAGACGCAATGCATTGCTGTGCTCCCACAGGCCTTTGGTGAACTGCTGAGTGGCATCCTTTGCCTTCACCGCCCGCAGTTCCTTGAGATTTAACATCGCGAGGCGATACGAGGTCTCGATGTCACCCTTGGTGTACGCAATCGCAGCTGCCGCGATTTTCGGTAAGACAGTCGCAGTCGTCGTGCTGAAGCCGCCTTGTGGTTCGAGTACACGTAGCGTCTTGCCGAGTGAGGGGTCGAGCGAGGCGATTCTGATTGAAGCGTTGTAGTCACCGAATTCAGCCTGGCGAACAGCACCGCTCATGGAAAACCCAACGTAGTTGCCAATGAAGAAGTCCCCGCCTGCTACCGTATTGCGTAGAAACTCCACGGCTTCCAACTGCTTCGCCAGAGATTCCTGGAGACGACCCCGAGCCCAGAGAGCATCTGCGAGCTGGATCTGGGAGATCCCAACATTGTTGGTGAAATTATTGGAATCCGGATCGATGCTGTGAAGCGTGAGCGAGGTCGCCTCTGCACGCTGGAAATACTGCATCTGTTCCTCGAACAGGAACAATTCGCCGGCAATGTATCCGACCGCCCCTTCCAGGATCTGCTTGCCTTTCAGCACCTGACGAAATCCCGGCCGGCGTGCAAGCACCCGGTCAGCAGCTTGCAGTACCTCCTTGCCGACCTTGAACCCTTCATCATTTCGTCCAGCGTACGAGAGCCACTGGACCAGCCACCCTCCAGCAACGACGTAAGCCCCCGCCATGTCCGTGTTGCTGGCGCCCAGTCCGCCATACGTCGCAGCCATATCCATCGCGTGCTCGAGCGTTGAAATTGCAGCGGGCAGATCATTGCCCTGACCCTGAAGCCAACCCGTTTCCGTCAGGGACTCGATGTAGAGCAGTTGTACCGATCCTGCCGGATTGCTGACCTCCGCGAGCGGTTTCAGCAGCTCGTTCGAGTGGATGGCAGCACTCATCGCCTCAGGATCCTGGCGATTGCTGAGAATTCTGGAGCGCACGAGATAGGCACGAGCGAGCGCGACAGTAGTCGCCTCGGATTGATCGCCCGCCTGCCGCTGATCCTCGAGCAGCTTGATCGCCTCAGCGGATTCCGGCAACGCCGAATCGTTGTCGCCCAATCCACCCACCGCATTGGCGTGATGGATCAGCGCGAGTGCACCATTGCGTGTCGATTCCGGCCCCCTGAGCGCCGGTGGCAATGCGCGAAAGTAATCGATCTGCCTCTTCGTAAAGGCAGCAATGACGTCCAGCCGACCGACGCTCGTCAGCTCCGGAATGAAGTCGTCCATCAGGTAACCGAGAAGGTGCTCCGCCTGGACTCGAGTGTCCTGTGCCTGCTTCTCCGCCCGCTGAGCTCGCTCGGAACTGATGTAGCCATAGATCGCGGCGGCCACGGCCCCGATCGCGAGCACGATGCAGACCACGGCAATCTTCCGAGCACGGATCAGCGCGTGACGTGCCGCCCGTGCCCGCTCCTTCTGCTCGCTGAGCGAGCGCTCTGCAGCCTCCTGCGCCTCGCGCGCATGACGCAGATCCCGGCTCGTCTTGACGACGCTGCAGAGCACGTCGTGCGTGAGTTCGACGCGGCGGATGTCGAGTCGTTCTTCGATGCGCAGCAATCGGCGGTTCACGAGCATGGCAAGCGTGTCGGGTGCTGCGCCGGCGGCGGCCAGATGCCGCAGCAGGTTCTCTTCCGCTACGTTCTCGCGAAATCCGGATTCGGTCAGCAGGTCATCCTCGATGATCCGCCGCACGGTCGCTGGCTGATCGGCGAGCGCGCGCTCGTAGAAATTGCTGAGAATCGTCGCGTGCGAGCCTTCCAGCAGGTCGAGCGAAATCTCAGTGCGCCCTTCGGCGATGCGCGCGTCGTTGAGCTCGCGACAGATCAGGCTCAGCAGCGATGGTTCGACTTCGGCGTTGGCGAGTTCAGCACCACCGGCAACGAAGCGAACGATCGCTGCCGCCACATCTTCCGAAACCAGCTTTTTCCCCGGCAACAACACGGCGGCAAGTGCCTGGCTGCCTGTCATCGGTGCGAGTCGCAGGCGATTCTGCGCGATGCTGGGCATATCCCTCTTCAGACTCTCAAGCGGTGCCAGATAGTCCTCGCGCAGCGCAATCAGCACGCGGTAATCGCTGCGGGCGAAGTCGAATCGCTCGGCCGCGCTGTCGTCGCGATCCAACAGTTCCTCGAACGCGGTCGGTGGGCGGTTCTCGACAAGATCCGCGAGCTCGGCTATGAAGCGTGCCGCCCGCGCACGACCGAACTCATCGCTCTGCGCCAGCGTAAAGATCTCCTCGAACTGATCGAAGATGAGTAGTGGCACGAGCGTCCTGCCGTTTTCGTCGCGCAGAACATCGTCGCGGTGATGCAGGAACTCCCACAGCGATTCACCTTCGATGGCGACGCCGGCCTGCGTCCATTCACCCGAGCGGCTGGTGGCACGAAAGATCGCCTGCTTGATCTGTTCTGCGGGTTCGGGCGTACCCCTGCCGTAGTCGATGCGCACGTAAACCGGGCAATACCCTTCGCCGCGCAATCGCGGCACCAGGCCGGCTCGCAGGATCGATGTCTTGCCGAGTCCCGACTGACCGAACAACACGGTGAGCAACTTGCGCTGCACGCGCCGGCTGAGCTCCGCTACTTCGTCATCGCGGCCATGGAAATACTGGCGCGTCTCTTCCGTGAACGACGCCAGACCGAGCCAGGGACTGGACTCATCGACGGTGGGCGCAAGCAACGCGCTCATTGTGATCGCGCCGTCATGAAGTCCGTCAGACGTTGCACGAACTCAGGTGTCACCTGCCCGGCTGGTAGCTGCGTGAAATGCAGGGAGCGGAACTTGTCGGGCACGAGCGCTTCGGCGGCTGTCGTTGCATCCAGGCTCACCGGAAGAATGAACAACGCGCCATCGGCCATGTTGCGCATTCGGTCGATGGCATAGCTCCATTCACGACGGAAGTAGCCTTCCAGCCGGCGTTGTGTAGTTGCCGAGATGACCGGAATGAAATAGGAGCACCGCGCGATGTTGCGCTGGATCTTGCGATCGTAGTCATCGCCGACCTCAAGCCGGTCGACGTCGAACCACGTCGTGATACCAGCGCTGTCGAGACCCGCCTTGAGCTGTTGAACGGCGGGCAGATCGTCGCGCGCATAGCTGATGAAGATGGCGTTGTCCGGCATTTCACGCGCCGGCGGCATGAAGCGTACCGGTGCAGCGACCACAGATCGCGCGGGCTCGCGGCGCGCGTGCCAGCGACGATGCAGCTCATCGACGAAGCGTGCGGCGCCCGTATATATGCGGGTCCGCACGCTCACCTGCTGCAGAAATGCCACCAGCCGTTCGTCCTCGCTGGTGTGATCGTCGGCCAGCACCTCGCCGACGTCGCGCGGGTCCGACAAGCGCCGACGCTTGGCCATCCGCAGGAACAAGCGCGCCAGCCAGTTGGTGAAATTGCTGCCGATGAAGAGCAGATGGTTGTGCTCGAGCTCGTGAAAGAGCTTCTCCGGCGCCAGGTGTTCGTTCTGCAGCGCGCAGATAAACTCGAGTAGATCCTCATCCGATATGACATACGTCGGTGAAGCCGAGAGTCTGCCGAACAGGTGATAGACGAGCGGACGCTGCAGGCGCTCTCGCTCGCAGGGAAGGTCGGCGACGCGATTGGGAGCGTACGAAACGACTTCGGTCGAAGCTGTGCCACCGAATCGCTCTGCGTTGATTGCCGTTTCGAGCAGCGAATCGAATGTCGTTGAAACGAACAGATCGAAGTCGGTGATGGAAGCAAGCCGTCGCAGGGCGAGCGGCGGTTCCAGATTCGCGTCCCTGACTATGCTGCGCAAACGAACGTAGGCCTCTTCGCGGCGACCGCGCGCAGCCAGAAACCAACAGACCACGTCGTTCAACGTATACGGCTGTGGCAGCATCCGCGTGTCGACGCTGAGTCGTGCGGCGAGCTTTTCTGCCACCCAGTCGAGCAGCAACCGCGGTCCGCCATCCGTCGCAATCTGTAACAACTCCGGACCGAGGATCGGAATGACGCGTCGTTCCTCGACGAAGCTCAGCAGATCATCCCATGCATCATTGTCGAGCGAGGCAAGGGACAGGATTTCCGCGGTCGCCTGAGTCATGATGAACCAGCCAGCCAGTGACAAAGTGACGCCTGGTGCGGTCCGAGCCGGGCCGGCTGCTTATTGCACTGCTGCCGACCGCGGTTGGTTTTCTTGTTCGATAGCCGAACTCGGCTTCGAGAATACACCCCAGGCGTGCGAAATGGTCAGAAAACCGGTCGCCGAATGGTCGCGGCGCTGCTAATCGTTGGCCTGTATTTCTAGTGCAAGCGGTGAGGTGGTGGAGGCTGTGCGTCTGCACGACCAGTTCCGCCGCCGCCGACGGTAAGCCGGGCTGGCAGAAGTACGCCGTCCCGCAGCGTACCGTTCTTCCATTAGTACGAGATTGACGTGCTGTCTCTTGTTCAATCGGTTGCTGAGACAACATCCATTCGCAGCTGGCGAGCTGTGGACACAGCGCGGTTCAACACCAAAATAGGCGGGTCATAAGTGTTTCACACCTCCCGCATCGGCAAGTGACCGCGCAGCAACCTCCCGCTCCACTCCTCACAGCGCTGCAGGAAATCTTCGGCGAGCCCGTCGAGCACGTGCGCGTCATCGAGCATTCCTTCTACGCACGCCTGCACTTCGGCGCCCGCGCCACGACCCGACGCAATCGCATTCTGCTGCGCGATTCGGCTGCCGCGTTCTGGCGCGATCCCGACCTGGTGCTGCACGAGTACTTTCACGTCCTGCGGCAGTGGCAGCCGCGACGGCTCACGATCTGGCGTTATGTCGTGGAGTCGCTGCGGCGGGGCTACTGGCTGAACCGTTTCGAGATCGAGGCCCGCCAGTTCGCTGCGGCGCATACGGCGCGGTTGCAACGGCTGCTCGATCGCACCCGCTCGTCCTAAAGGGCTGCTCCCTCGCCGGCCCGCGCGCTGCTAGCATCAGCACCCGCGCGAGACGATCAAAACCGCAAAACCGGAGGAAGACTCTCATGGCGAATGCCCTTCGATCGCGTTTTCTGTCGTGCTGTGTGGCCGGCGTGCTGGTCAGCGCCGCAGCCCAGGCCGACGTCACCATGCAGGAGTCGATGAACCTGAGCGGCGCCGGCATGATGAAGATGGCGAACATGAGCGGCACGACCACGACCACCATTTCCGGCAACAAGGCTCGCACCGAGAGCAACATGCAGTTCGAATCGGGGCTGATGCGCACGTTTGCGCGCGGCGCCGGCGGACCGCACATCGAGATCGTCCGGCTCGATGAGGACAAGATCTTTGCGCTCGATCCGAAGAAAAAGACCTACACCGAAACGACCTTCGCCGATATGCGAGCCAAGATGCAGCAGGCGATGGATCAGATGAACAAGTCGCAGGCGCAGCAGCAGCAGGCGACTTCCGGCGTCGATGAGTCCGAATGCGAGTGGTCCGATCCGAAATCGGACGTGAAGCGCACCGGCGAGCAGGCGACGATCGGGGGCTTCCAGGCGGAGCACGTCACCGTCACCGCAACGCAGACGTGCACCAACAAGAAGACCGGCGATGCCTGCGATTTCGGCCTCGCGCTCGACCAATGGATCGCGCCGGGCTTCCAGGCCTCGAGCGAAACGACGGCGTACCAGCGCGCCTATGCGGAGAAGCTAGGTCTCGGTACGGCCTCGTCGCGCGATTTCGCCGAGCGGGCACAAGGCATGTTCGGGCGCTACAAAGGCATCTGGGGTGAGCTCGGCAAGCGCATGGCCGACCTCCCGGTGAAAGGTTACGCCGTGAAATCCAGCTTCAGTCTGGGTGTCGGCGGCCCGCAATGTAAGAGCGCGCAGGAGCAGCAGGCGCAGGGCGGCGCGCAGCAGCAGCAACCTGGCGGCCTTGGCGGCGCACTGGGCGGCGCACTCGGGGGCATGTTCGGCAAGAAGAAGAAGCAAGACGAAGCCGCCCAGCAGCAGGCAGCGCCGCCGCCGACCATGGCAGGCGGGCTGATGCCGCTGATGAGCATGGGCACCGAGCTCGTCTCCATCAGCCGCGACGCCGCCGCTCCGACCTCGTTCGAAGTCCCTGCCGACTACAAGAAGGTCACGAAGGACTGAGCTCCTGATTCCTGCGCGCCCGATGCTGAGCGTCGGGCGCGCACCTTCTGCACGCGAACGTCGGTCGCGCCTTTCCAGTAGAGCTGTCGTTTGCCGGGTGCAAGCACGCCCGCGAGCGCGCCGTCCTTGTAGACGACGCCCATCTCCTGTTCGTCGAGCTCGACGATGTGGAAATGACGCTCCATCGTCGCGCGCGCCTGCGCCAGCAGCTCGTCCATGCGCGGATGGTCGAACTCGGGCACGTTCATGTCATACAGCTGCACCGCGATGCGCGCGGATGGCTGCAGGACCCAGCGCACGCCAGGCTCCAGAATCCCCACGAAGCGGCCCTGT
>Ga0111539_10006101_pt1 | contig 15555 bp, 12 predicted proteins | sample RhiMethybrSRZTD1_FD_79667 | JGI IMG/M metagenome (GOLD analysis project Ga0111539, IMG submission 79667) | Populus rhizosphere microbial communities from Tennessee, USA - Rhizosphere MetaG P. TD hybrid SRZTD1 (version 2) (version 2) | ecosystem: Host-associated > Plants > Roots > Rhizosphere >... | reverse complement strand
CGGCAACGGCGGCTACGCCGGCGAGGCGCTCGATGCGCAGGGGCGCGCCGGCGCCGCGCGCCGCGCGCTGTCGAGAGGGTTCGCGACCGTGCAGACCAACACCGGTCACGACGCCGCCAGCGAGCCGCTGGCGACCTTCGCCGCCTCGCCTCAGAAGTTCGCCGACTACGCCTTTCGCGCGGTTCACGTCTCGGTGGTCACCGCGAAGCGGATGGCGCAGGCGTACTACGGCAGCGCCGCGCGCCGCGCCTACTTCGATGGCTGCTCGACCGGCGGACGTCAGGGACTGATCGAGGCGCAGCGGTTTCCCGACGACTTCGACGGCATCGTCGCCGGCGCGCCGGTGCTCGATTTCTCCGGCACGATGATCAGCTACGCCGCCATTCAGCGCGCGCTGTCGGCGGCGCCGATCCCGCCGGCGAAACTGCGCCTCGTCGCCGATGCGGTCTACGGAAAATGCGACGCCGCCGACGGCGTCAAGGACGGCGTGATCGACGATCCGCGCGCGTGCCGCTTCAACCCCGCCGCCGACCTGGCACGCTGCAGCGGCGAGTCCGACGACGCCGGCTGCTTCTCGTCGGCGCAAATCGGCGCGCTCGAAGCGGTTTACGCGCCGGTGCGCCGCAACGGCGCCGAGTTCTTCCCCGGCTGGCCGGTCGGGCCGGAGATCGCCGGCGGGCCAGGCCCGGGCGGCGGCCAGGGCGGAAGCGGCTGGCTGCCCTGGTTCGTCGCGCCGACCGGCAAGCCGATTCAGGCCGCTTTCGGCGAAACCTTCTTCAGGTATATGGCCGTCGGCACGCCGCGGCCTTCGTACGACTGGCTGTCGTTCGACCTTGTCGCCGATCTCGACAAGCTCGAGGCAACGCGCGCGGCGCTCGACGCCACCAACCCCGATCTGTCGCGCTTCAAGGCGCGCGGCGGCAAGCTTCTGAGCTACTTCGGGTGGGCGGATCCGGCATTGAATCCGCTGATGGGCGTGCGCTACTACGAGCGCGTCGTGCAGCAGATGGGACCGTCGACGCCCGAGTTCTACCGCCTGTTCATGGTGCCGGGCATGTTCCATTGCGCCGGCGGCGTCGGCACCGGCACCTTCGACGCGTTCACGCCGCTCGTCGAGTGGGTCGAGAAAGGGACTGTGCCGCAAACGCTCGCCGCCTCGCGGCTGGTCGATGGCAAGGTGGTGCGGACGCGGCCGCTGTGTCCGTTTCCGCAGGCCGCCCGCTACAAGGGAACGGGAAATATCGACGACGCTGCGAATTTCGCCTGCGCTCTACCCTAGACCGATATCATTCAGCACGTTCTCGTCCTCGCGCCACTCGCTCTTCACCCGGACGTGGAGGTCGAGGAAGACGCGCGTGTCGAAGAACTTCTCGAGGTCCTCGCGGGCGGCGACGCCGATGCGCTTGATCATCTCGCCGCCGCGGCCGACGACAATCGGCTTCTGCGACTCGCGGTCGACGACGATCGTGCAGTAGAGCTTCAGCAGCCCTTTCGCCGCCTCGGGCTCCTCGAATCGATCGATCACTACCGCGGTCGAAAACGGTAGCTCCGCGTGCGTGAACTGCAGCAGCTTCTCGCGCACGATCTCGGCAGCGAAGAACCGCTCCGGCCGATCGGTGAGGTAGTCGGGCGGGTAGATCGGCTCGCCCTCGGGAAGCCGCTCGATGATCGCCCGCTCCAGCCGGTCGACGTTGTCGCCGGTGGCCGCCGACACCGGCACGATCTCGGCGAAGTTCGCCAGCTGGCTGTACTGCTGAATGATCGGCAGCAGCTTCGACTTCTTGATCTGGTCGATCTTGTTCAGGATCAGGAAGACCGGCGACTTCGCCTGCGCGATGAGGTCGATGACGTACCGGTCGCCCTTCCCCGGCGGCTCGGTGACGTCGACCACCAGGCCGAGGACGTCGACCTCGCGGATGGTGTCGACCGCGGTGTCGACCATCCGCACGTTCATTCGGTGGAGCGGCCGATGGATGCCGGGCGTGTCTAGGAACACCACCTGCGCAGCGTCGTAGTTCCTGACCCCGAGGATGCGGGTGCGCGTCGTCTGGGGCTTGTCGGACACGATCGCGAGCTTGGTGCCGACCAGGCGGTTGAGCAGCGTCGACTTGCCGGCGTTCGGCCGGCCGATCAGCGAGACATACCCGGCCTTCACGACGGCCGCCGATCGGCAATCGCGCGCTCGCCGACCCCCGCGTTGGCGGTGTCTTCGGCCGCCAGCCGCGACAGCCTGCACATCCGCACCTTGTTGATGCGCCGCCGTTCGGCGTCAATCACTTCGACGCTCAGGCCGTCGAGCTCGAACCGTTCGCCCTTGGCCGGCACGCGCCCGAGGTGCGACAGCAGGTAACCGCCGACCGTCTCGAACCCCTCGCGCTCGATCTCGACGTCGAGCCGCTGCGCCACCTCGTCGATGTCCACCTTGCCGCTGAAGACGAACCGGCCGCTGCCCTCGTCGACAATCGGCTCCGATTCGACGTCGTACTCGTCGCGGATCTCGCCGACGATCTCCTCCAGCAGGTCCTCGATCGTCACCAGCCCGGCGGTGCCCCCGTACTCGTCGACAACGATGGCGATCTGCGTCTGCTGGCGCTGAAACTGCTTCAGCAGCTCGGGCACCCGCTTGGCTTCCGGCACCACCACTGCCGGCCGCATCAGCCCGGTAATCGGCTTCACGTCGTCGTCGCTGCTCAGGGTGACGAGATCCTTGACGAAGATGAAGCCGGCGATGTTGTCGAGCGAGTCCTTGTAGACCGGAAAGCGCGAGTACTCCTGCTCGCGGAACTGCGCCCGCACGTCGCCGACGGTCGCCGTATCGCGGATGGCGACGATGTCGGGACGCGGGGTCATCACCTCCCGCACCAGGGTGTCGCCGAAGTCGACGATGCTCTGCAGCAGGCGGCGCTCTTCGCTCTTGATCAACCCCTCCTGGGCCGCGGTGTTGATGTAGGCCTTGGCGGCCTCGTTGGCCTCCTCGGCGGCTTCATCCGGGGCGGCGGCGCGGCGCGTGCCCGGCACCATGCGGGCGATCCACCGGGTCATCGGCCCGAGTGCCCGTGCCACCGGCGCGAAGGTCGGCAGCAGCACCTCGAGGACGCGCTCGGGGTCGCGGCCGGCAATCAGCAGCGGCAGCAGCAGCTCGAACACCAGCACGAAGAGCGCGATCGCGAGCGCCGCGATCCCGAAGGTGTGCAGGCTCAGGCCGAAGACCCGCACCATGAGGGCGGTCGCGGCGCCGGTCACCAGCCCGAGCAGCAGCCGCAGCGGCACGAACAGCAGCAGCGGGTCGTCGAGATAGGTGCCGAGGCCGCCGGGCCGGTTGGTGCGCTCGGCGGCGAGGCGGAGCGACAGCCGCATCAGCGCGCTGAACGCCGACTCGATCGCGCCGAGGTAGACGCCGGCGCAGGCGAGCAGGAACAGGCTCAGCGGGATCATGGATGCGCCCGCTCGATCAGGCCGTCGCGGAGACCCGCCTTGCGCAGCAGCCGCTGCTCGACCCGGCGCATGCGGCCGTTGTCGCGCTCGTGATCGTAGCCGAGCAGGTGCAGCAGGCCGTGGAGCGCGAGGATCTTCAGTTCGGTGAGCTCGGAGTGCCGGGCGTCACGGGCCTGACGCCGCGCGACGCCTCGCGCGATCACGATCTCGCCGAGGAAGGGGCTGGGGGCTGGGGACTTGGGGCTGGCTGCATCAGGGAAAGACAGAACGTCGGTCGCGTAGTCCTCGCGCCGGTAGGTTCTGTTCAACTCCCGGATGCGGCGGTCGCTGACCAGCGCCACCGAGACGTCGCCGCACGCTGCCGCAGGCGCGGCGCGCCGCAGCCACGCGCCCAGCCCCGGGGCGCGCAGGGGACGGCCGCGCTCGTCGCTGATCGTCACCCGCAACTGTCCGCCGCGTTCGTCACCTTCGGGCATGGCTTCAGGCCCGCGGCACCGGCACGCGAGCCACACCGCCGTTCGAGAACGCGTCGTACGCCTTGACGATCTGCTGCACCAGCTTGTGGCGGACGACGTCGCGATCGTCGAAGTAGACGAACGCGATCCCCTCGATCGAGCCCACCACCTTCATCGCCTCGACCAGCCCCGACACCTTGCCGAGCGGCAGGTCGATCTGGGTGATGTCGCCGGTGATCACCGCCTTGGCGCCGAAGCCGAGGCGGGTGAGGAACATCTTCATCTGCTCCGAGGTGGTGTTCTGCGCTTCATCGAGAATCACGAACGAGTCGTTGAGCGTGCGGCCGCGCATGAACGCGATCGGCGCGATCTCGATCGTGCCGCGCTCGATATAGCGGGCGACCCGCTCGGTGTCGAGCATGTCGTAGAGCGCGTCGTAGAGCGGCCGCAGGTACGGGTTGACCTTCTCCTGGAGATCGCCGGGCAGGAACCCGAGCTTCTCGCCCGCCTCCACCGCCGGCCGCGCCAGGATGATACGGCTCACCTTCTTGGCCACGAGATACGCGACCGCCTGCGCCATCGCCAGGTAGGTCTTGCCCGTGCCCGCCGGCCCGATGCCGAAGACGATATCGTGCTGCTCGATCGCGTCGAGATAGCGGCGCTGGTTGACGGTTTTCGGCGCGACGCGGCGCTTGCCCGCCGCGGTCAGGCTGCCCTTGAGGAAATGGTCGCGCAGGTCGACCAGCGTGTCCTGGGCGACCAGATCCGACGCCGTCTTCACGTCGGCGTTCGACAACTTCAGGCCGTCGCGCATCAGCGACGACAGCTGCCCTACCACCCGGTCGACCTTGTCGAGGTTGGCCGAGTCGCCTTCAACCAGCAGGTCGTGTCCCTGGGTGCGGATGCGGACGTTGAAGAGCGCTTCGAGGTGCTTGAGATTCTCATCGTAGGAGCCGAAGAGCGTCTCGATCCCCTCCTCGGGAACGGTGATGCGCTTCATCTGGCTCAATTCTGGGTCTTCAAATGGAGCTCACGCAACTGTTTCGGTTCCACCGGCGACGGCGCCCCAGCCATGAGATCCACGGCATTTGCCGTCTTCGGGAACGCGATCACTTCACGAATCGACGTCTCGCCGCTCAGGATGGCGACGATACGGTCGAGCCCGAGCGCGATGCCGCCGTGAGGCGGCGTCCCGTACTCGAGCGCCTCGAGGAAGAAGCCGAACCGCAGCTTCGCCTCCTCTTCAGTAATCCCGAGCGTGCGGAAGATCCGCGCCTGAATCGCCGCGCTGTGGATTCGGACGCTGCCGCCGCCGATTTCGGATCCGTTCAGCACGAGATCGTAGGCTTTCGCCCGGACCGCGCCGGGGTCGCTCTCGAGCTTGTCCAGATCCTCGTCGTGCGGCGAGGTGAACGGGTGGTGCATCGAGTACCAGCGGCCGTCCTCCGCGTGATATTCGAGCAGCGGAAAGTCGGTGACCCACAGGAACTCGAATCGCTGCGGGTCGAGCAGGTTCTCGCGCTTCGCGATCGCCAGCCGCAGCTGGCCGAGCAATGTCGACGTGTCGTCCGCCTTGCCTGCCGCCATCAGCAGCAGATCGTCCGGCGACGCGCCGGCGCGTTCCAGCGCCGGACGCAGCGTCGCCTCCGACAGCGCCTTCACCGAGCTGAGCGGCGGTTCGCCCGGCCGCACCCAGATCAGGCCGGTGAATCCCATCTGCTTGGCCTGGTCGACAATCACGTCGAGCTGGCTGCGCGAGTACTTGTTGCCGCCGCGCACCGCAAAGCCGCGCACGACGCCGCCGTCGGCGACGATCTGCTTGAAGACACGGAACTCCGAGTCGCGGAACACCTCGGAGAGGTCGTGAATCTCCATCCCCGGCCGCAGGTCCGGCTTGTCGGAGCCGTACTTCGCAATCGCTTCCGCGTACGGCATCCGCCGCAGCGGCAGCTTCACGTCGACGCCGATCTCCTTGAAGATCACCGGCATCAGCGGCTCGATCAGGCCGTAAATCGTCTCCGGCCGCGCGAACGACACCTCGACGTCGACCTGGGTGAACTCGAGCTGCCGGTCGGCGCGCTGATCCTCGTCGCGGAAGCAGCGGACGATCTGGAAGTAGCGATCGGTGCCGGCGATCATCAGGATCTGCTTGAAGATCTGCGGCGACTGCGGCAGCGCGTAGAACTCCCCAGGGTGGACGCGGCTCGGCACCAGGAAGTCGCGCGCCCCTTCCGGCGTCGACTTGGCGAGAATCGGCGTCTCGATCTCCCAGAACCCGTTGGCATCGAAGTAGCGGCGGACCGCCATCGCCACGCGGTGGCGCAGCCCGATGTTCGTCTGCAGCCGCGGCCGCCGCAGGTCGAGGTAGCGGTAGCGGAGCCGCACGTCTTCCGACACCGGGCCGTCTTCCGCGATCTGGAACGGCGGCGTCTTCGCCTCGTTCAGCAGCACGATCTCCCGCGCCAGGATCTCCACCTCCCCGGTCGCCAGCTTCGGGTTGACCGTCTCCGCGGAGCGCCGCTGCACCACCCCCTTGATGCCGACGACGAACTCCGAGCGCAGCTTCTTGGCGATCGGCATCAGCGCGTCGTTCTCGCGCACCACCACCTGGGAGACGCCCGCGCGATCGCGGATGTCGAGGAAGGTGACGCCGCCGAGATCGCGGATGCGGTGGACCCAGCCGAGCACGACGACGTCGGCGCCGACGTCGTCGGCGCGCAGCGCGCCGCAGGTGTGGGTTCGGGTGAGCTCTCCTAACGGTTCTGCCATTCTCGTTGTGTTGTTCGTTGTCAGGGGCGGAGCAAGCTCCGCCCCTACGGTTGCAGGGACGCGACGAATGCCGCGGCTTCCTCGGCTCGAACCGCCTGCTGCTCGCGCGTCTGAAGGTTCCTGATCGAGACCTCGCCGCGCTGCCGCTCGTTCTCGCCGACAATCGCCATCGCGCGGGCGCCGCGCGCCGCGGCGTACTTCAACGGCTTGTCCATCTTCCTGCCCGAATCGGGAAACACGTCGACGCGCAGCTTCGATCGCCGCAGCTCGGACGCCACCCGCAGCGCCTCCTGGCGCGACTCGTCGTCGAGAAACGTCACCACCACGTCGACCGCGCCGCCGGTGACCACCGCCGGGAACATGCCGCGCTCGGTCATGATCACGATGATCCGCTCGAGCCCCAGCGAGAAGCCGCACGCCGGCACGTCGCGGCCGAGAAACATGCCAATCAGGTTGTCGTAGCGGCCGCCGCCGCCGAGGCTGCCGATCCCTTCGACCGCGATCTCCATGATCGCGCCCGTGTAGTATGACAGCCCGCGCGCCAGGCTTGGATCGATCCGGATGCGGCCGGCGGCCGGGGTCGTGCTGGTCAGGCGCACGATCTGCTCGAGGTTTGCGACTGCCTCGTGCCCGGGCAGCATGTCCCGAAGCCGGCCCAGCGCCGCCTCGGGCTGTTCCGGCGCCGCGGCAAACAGCTCCAGCGCCTTCGCGCCGGCCGCGCCGGGGATGCCGCGGGCCGAAAATTCCTTCCCCACGCCGTCGACGCCAACCTTGTCCAGCTTGTCGAGCGCCACCAGCGCGTCGCCGTGCAGCACCGCGGCGACGCCCGCCGCCTCGAGCAGCGCCGTCAGCACGCGGCGATGATTCAGCCGCACCGCGAAGTCGCTGAACCCGAGCGTCGTCAGGATCTCGCAGACGGCGCCGAGGATCTCTGCTTCGACGAGGGCGGAGGTCGATCCCATCGCGTCGAGATCGCACTGGTAGAACTCGCGAAAGCGCCCGCGCGCCGGCCGGTCGGCGCGCCACACCGGTTGAATCTGGTAGCGCTTGAACAGGCGCGGCAGCTCGTTCTGATACTGGGCGACGACGCGCGCCAGCGGCACCGTCAGGTCGTAGCGCAGCGCCAGGTCGGCCTCGCCGCTCGCCTCGTGCTCGCCGCGCCTGAGGATCTTGAATATCAGCTTGTTGCCTTCCTCGCCGTACTTGCCGAGCAGGGTCTCGATGTTCTCGAACGCGGGCGTCTCGAGCGGCTCGAAGCCGTAGCGCTCGTAGACCTCGCGCACCACGCCGATGACGTGTTCCCTGCGCCGGATGTCGTCGGGGAGGAAGTCGCGCGTGCCCGCGGGAGGCTTCGTGGATTGCTTGTCGGCCAACCCTGCAATCTTACTTCGCGTCCATGTACTCGAGGCGGTAGCCGACGTAGCGGTCGGCGTACAGCTGGATTTCGGCGATCTCGGCCTGGGTCAGCAGCCGCTTCACCTTGCCGGGGCTGCCCATCACCAGCGACTTCGGCGGCACCTTCATGTTCTCGGGCAGGAGCGTCCCGGCGGCGACGATCGAGCCGGCGCCGACGTGGGCGCCGTTGAGCAGGATCGCGCCCATCCCGATCAGGCACTGGCTGTCGATGGTGCAGCCGTGGATCACCGCCGCATGACCGATGGTGACGTTGTCGCCGATCGTCGTCGGATGCGTCCCGGTCATCGCGTGGACGACGGTGCCGTCCTGGATGCTGGTGCGCTTGCCGACGCGGATCGAATGGACGTCGCCGCGAATGACGGCGCACATCCAGACGCTGCTCTCCTCGCCGATCTCGACGTCGCCGATCACTTGCGCGCTGGCGTCGACGAACGCGGTGGGGTCGATGCGAGGAAACTGACCGCGGTAGTAGCGGAGCAAGTGACTAAGGCTAGAAGGCGCCTTGACCTCAGTTGTTATTCGCGTTCCTCGCCCCAGGTACTTTCGGACTCGGGCCGCCGCGGAACGTCATGAGATAGTCGCGAATCGCCTGAATCTGCTTCTCGGCGTCGCCGCCAAGGTGCGGATAGAACGACTTCGGATAGTCCGGCCAGTACGCGGGCATCCGCGTGCCGGGCAGGATGTCGGACGGCTTCTTGAGCCACTGGATGATCCAGTCGGACTGCAGCCGCTCGTGCGACATCCGCAGATCGGGCGCCAGGTTCGACGTCGGCTGATCCTTCGGGATCGCGCCGAGGACGTGGCACTGCTGGCACTTGAGCAGCTCGAACAGCTGCTTGCCGGCGCCGCCGTCGGTCAGCGACGCGTTGGTCAGGACCTCGTTGGTCTGGAACGGCGCCATCTTGTTCGACACCGATCCGAAGTAGTTGATCACGCTGTTGATGTTCTGATCGTCGAGGCCGAAGGTCGGCATGCGCACGTCGAGCCACGGCCGGATGGTGATCGGCCCGCGGATGAACGAGTACAGCCAGTCGTGCTGCACGCGCGCGCCCTCCGGCGTCAGCATCGGCGGCCCCAGCGACGGCTCGGCGACCAGCTTCAGGTAATCGCCGCCGCCCCCTTCGATGATGTGGCAGCCAACGCAGTTGCGCCGGTTGACCAGCGTGCGCCCCTCGTAGATGTAGTCGTTGCGCGCCGAGCGCGCCGGCAGCGCCGCCGGCGGCTGGATCTCGCGCTGGAAGCTCATGATCGCGGTCAGCAGCCGGTTGTTCTCTTCCTCGCTCAGATCGAAGTTCGGCATCCGCAGCTTGTCGAGCGGCGGCAGCACGCGCCCCTTGTCGAAGATGCGCGGGTCGTGCAGCTTGGTGCGGAACCAGCCGATCTTCGACGAGTGCGGGATGTCGGTGATGAACGCGAAGTCGAGGCGCGTCACCAGCTTGGTCCCTTCCTCGGAGAGGTCGGTGCCGATCGGCTGCGCGGTCTCGAACCCCTTGATGTCGTGGCAGCTGAAGCAGCCGTAGCGGTTGATCGCGCGCTTGCCGAGCTCGACCTGCTTCTGCTCGGCGTTCAACTTCCCGAGCTGCGCCTGCGCGTCGGCGACCGGCAGCACCGCCTTCAGGTAGTCGAGCAGCGTCTCGTCGACGACCTTTTGATCGGGCTGGGCCTTCGCCGCGTCGCCCGCCGGCCCCTTCAGCCCGAAGAGATAGGTGGCGACGTCGGCCACCTGGCTGTCGGTGAGCCGCAGGTTCGGCATATAGGTGGCGGCGTTGTAGTGCTTCGGGTCGCGCACCCAGTTGTAGATCCACTCGTACGACGTCTTGTTGCCCAGGTTCTCGAGCGGCTGGCCGAAGGTGCGGCGCGGACCCGCCGCCTCGCGCGACCCCTCGCCCACCACGTGGCAGCCCTGGCAGCCGATCGACTTGACGATTTTCTCGCCGCTGGCGGCGTCGCCGCGCGGCGGAGTCTTGACCGCGAACTCGTGCTTGTCGCTGTTGGCGAACAGGTACGCGGCGATGCCGTTGATCTCCGCCTCGTTGCGCGGCACGTCCTCGGGCCCGCTGTTGTTCGAGTTGTACCAGAAGCGCGGCATCCAGGTGGTCGGCTTCACCGCTTTCGGGTTGCGGATCCAGTTCTTCACCCAGTCCGGCGACAGCTTCGAGTCGATCTTGGTGAGGATCGGCCCCGGCTTGCGCATGTTGACGTCGAAGCCCTTGGTCTTGTGGCAGGCGTAGCAGCCGGCGCGCTCGTAGGTCGCATAGGCGACGGTGAGGTGCTCGGCCTTGGGGATGAAGACCTGCTGCTTGTGGCACTTGGCGCACGACGCCTCGGTCATCTTTACCGGCAGCATCGGGTAGTCCCACAGGTGCGGCTCTTCCCAGTGGTACTTCTTCTCCCACTCTTCCTTCTGCTTTTCGTTGCTCGGCATGTGCGCGGCGTCGCGGAAGCTGACCGACTGCCCCATGCCTTCGTGGCAGACCGTGCAGCCGACCTTGTCGATCGGATGCGTCGAGCTGCCGCCGAGGAAGGTCGCCAGATCGGGATGGGTCTTGAACGGCTGCGGGTAATTCTCGTAGCCCTTCTTGTCGATCGCCAGGTGGCAGGTCTGGCAGCGATCCATCTTCGGCACGCGGATGAAGTTCACGTCGTCGACGACGTTGGGCAGGATGATCTGCTGCACCTTGATCGTCGGCGCCATGAAGTCGAGCAGCGGCGCGTTGCGGAAGTAGTCCTTGGTCACGCTCGGCGCGATCACGTCCAGCCGCTTGTTCAGCCGCGCCTGTTCAGCGTTCAGCTCCTCGATCTGCTTCTGCGCCGTCGCCGCCGCGCCGGTGTACTTCCCGAGCTCGGCCTGGACCGCCGCCTTCTCGGCGGTGGCCTTCTCCATCGCCAGGTTCAGGTCGGCGAGCCGCTTGGCTTCCTCCTCGGCGCGCGCCTGCTTGCGCTTGGTCGCCGACGAGTTGGGGTCGGCCTGGCGCTCGGTCTCGAAGTCGTAGCGATCCTGGTCGTAGGTCGCCTTCATGTAGTTGTAGTCGAGCGTCGCGCGGAACAGGTTCTTGTCCGCCTCGGCCAGCTTCGCCTCGAGCTCGTCGACCTTGGCCCGGTTCGCGGCGATCTGCTGCTCCGAGGTCTTCCGCTGCGCCTCGAGCTGGGCGATCTTGTTCCGGTCGACGCCGCGCGCCGCCTGGTCGCGCATCTGCCGCGTCACCTCGGTCTCGAGCTGCACGAACTGCCGCTGGGTGTTCTTCCAGTCGCGGTCGAAGTCATCCCAGACCATCCAGATGACCGAGAGGAAGAGGAAGATGCTGGAGGCCGCGAATACAACGTTGAGGAAGTCGACGTTGTATGCGTGCCCGACGCCTTTCTTTTCAGCCATGATCAGATGTTGAAGAAGATTTCAGGGATCGCGACGACGTACTTCAGGTTGAAGATCCATCGCGCGAGCATTTTAAGAGGCAGCGACATCATCATCAGGAACAGGACGACCGTGACGTAGAACCGCGCCGCGCCGAGCTTGGCGAGATAGGTCTTGAACGGCCCCCGCGCCAGCACCAGCGGCAGCGCGAACACGTAGAACAGCACCAGCAGGATTCCGAACACCTCACGCACCAGTGGATTGGTCGGCAGCGCCGTCCGGAACGCCCGCACCCAGATGTACTCCGACAGGTTGACGTTGGTCAGCGCCGCCAGCTTGTGGATGTCCCAGAACTCGAACGGCCCGAAGAAGTTCCAGTTTGGCCCGCGCAGGAAGGTGCCGAGCACGATGAGCGACGACCAGAGGACCACGAACCCGAACAGGAAGATCGTGATCTCGGCCTTGCGCTCGGAGAAGGTGTAGTAGCCGTTGCCCTTGGGGTTCTTGTCGACGTAGGGGATCGCGATCAGGCCGACGATGATCAGGCTGGGCAGGACGACGCCGGCGAGCCACGGATCGAAATAGACCAGCATCTCCTGCAGGCCGAGGAAGTACCACGGCGCCTTCGACGGGTTCGGCGTGTTCGCGGGGTTGGCCGGCTGTTCGAGCGGCGCCTTGAGGAAGATCGACCAGACGATCAGCACCACCGAGCAGAGGATCAGCGAGATGAGCTCGGTGTAGACCAGGTCGGGCCACACCCACACCCGGTCGGATTCGGCCTTCTCGATCGGCCCCTGCCCGGCCACGATCCGCCGATCGTTGAGGACGCCTTCGCGGATCGAGTACCAGACGAAGAAGACCATCAGGAAGATGAGGCCGACGATCGGCACGTTGTCCGGCTTGCCGACGATCGCCCGGAAGTTGGCGTCGAACGTGCCGAAGAAGAAGAAGAGGCCGAGGAAGCCGAGCAGGCCGTAGCCGACCGCGTTGGAGGCAATGGCCTCCCGCTTCCAGACCATGACGACCAGGGCGCCGACGGCGAGGATGAAGAACAGCCGCGGATCGGCGACCGCGTTGATGATCCCTTTCAGGAAACCCATAATTCTCCGGCCCTCGACGAATTCTTAATTCTTAATTCCTGATTCCTGATTCTCAGAGCGGTCCGCTGATCCCCCCGTCCTTGCGGACGCGCCAGAAATGGACCGCCATCAGCACGCCGATGACGAGCGGCAGGCCGACGCAGTGCAGCACGTAGAACCGCAGCAGCGCACCCTCGCCGACGAAGGTTCCGCCGAGCAGCGCGAAGCGCGCATCGTCGGCCGAGTGGATGAGCGGCACGTCGCCCAGCCGCAGCAATTGCGCGCCGGGGCCTTCGTGGCCGAGGAACGGCGTCGCGCGCGCCATGTTCGAACCGACCGTGATCGCCCAGATCGCCAGCTGGTCCCACGGCAGAAGGTACCCGGTGAAGGACAGCAGCAGCGTGAGGACCAGCATGATCACGCCAATCGACCAGTTGAACTCGCGCGGCGGCTTGTACGATCCGGTCATGAAGACGCGGAACATGTGAAGCCAGACCGTAATCACCATCGCGTGCGCGCCCCACCGGTGCATCTCGCGCATGATGCCGAGCGGCACGTGCTCGCGCAGGCCGACGATGTCGGTGTAGGCGTATTCGAGCGTCGGCCGGTAGTAGAACATCAGCAGCAGGCCGGTGAAGGTGAGCACGAGGAACAGGAAGAAGCTCAACCCGCCCATGCACCACGTGTAGCGGAGCTTCACGCCCGACTTCCGGATGCGCACCGGGTGGAGATGCAGGAACACGTTCGACAGCATCACCAGCACGCGGTTGCGGTCGCTGTCGGGGCGGCCGTGCCGGAAGATCGAGGTCCAGATCTGCGTCTCGGTCAGCCAGTTCCAGAACCGGGTGCCGGGGCCTTCCTGCGGGGCGACTGTCTTGGTCTCAGCCATATCTGCTATCTGCTATCGCGCGTAGTGTCCGCCTTCAGGCGGACCATCACACCTTGAGGAACGCTTCCGGATCCGTCCACTGCCCCAGCTCGCGCTGGAAGTGGCGGCTCTTGTCGACCAGGATCTGCCCGTCTTCAGCCAGGACGATGCGCGTCCGCTCCAGCGGCCGCGGCGCCGGCCCCTCGAAGTTCACGCCGGTCGTGCGGAAGCCGCTGCCGTGGCAGGGGCACTTGAACTTGTTCTCCGCCGACAGGTAGTTCGGCGTGCACCCGAGGTGCGTGCAGGTGACGCTGAGGGAATAGAAGCCGCTGGCATGTTGCTCGATGTCTTCGACCGTGCGCACCAGCCAGACGCCGTATTTCTCTTTCCAGCGCTCGTCGACGCCCATGCCGTATTCGTTGGGGAAGCCGGCCTTGAACTGCTGCGGCGGCTCGTTGAGCACGTTGGGAAACATGAAGCGGCCGGTCGCGGCGAGCGCCGCCGCCGAGGCGGCCGAGAACGCGCCCCAGGCCAGGCCCATCCAGGCACGCCGGTTCAGGAGCGGCGATGTGTCGTCGGCGTCGCGCGTCGTCGTCTTGGCGGCCGCGGGAGCCGGCGCGGGCTTGACCGCAGTGCCGCCGCCCGAGGCCACGCTGGTCGTCTTGCCCGCCAGATCGGGAAGCGGCGCCGCCGGCGGCCGCGGCGCGGCGGCGGGACGCGCCGCGGGCGTGGTCGTCGTGTGCGGGGTCGCCGCCGGATTTGCGCCCGTCGGCGGCGCGCTCGCGGTCGCGCCAGCGGCCGGCGCGCGCGTCGATGCGGCAGCGGCCGCCGTCGCCTCGCCGGTCTGGGGCACCACCTTCGGCGCGGGCGTTTCAGGTTTGGTTTCGTCAGCCATCTAGAGTCACCAACTCATAAGTGCCGAGGGTACGATTATTTATCCGATCACCTTCAGAGCTTCGAGCGCCGCCTGGCGCACCCTCATGCTGCGATCGCTCCGGCTCAGGCTGGTCACCGAAGGCTTCAACGACTCGTCCTTCAGCGTCGCCGCCGCACGCAGGCCGCTGATCATCACGTCGGCAATCGGGTCGGCGTCTTCGTCCTGACGCACGGCGCGTGTCACTGCGTGCTCGACGTAGTCGCGGTCCATCATCTGCTGCAGCACCGGCACGCCGTCGCGGCTGCCCTTGCGCGCCAGGGCGACGGCGGCGTTCCACCGCACGTCATGGACCGAATCCTGGAGCGCCGTGCGCAGCGTCGGCAGCTGGCTGTCGCCGGGCAGCGCGCCGAGCGCATAGACCGCCATCTTGCGCACACCCTGATCGGGAGAATCGTATAGCGAGATGAGCCTGGGCACGACCGTCGCGTCGCCGGACGACCCGAGCGCCCAGATCGCGCTGATTCGCGTCTCGTCGTCGGCCGACTCGATTGCCCGCGTCAGCTGCTCGATGGCGCGCGCCGGCAACGGCGGATCGAGCCGGCCGATGGCCAGGGCGAGATAACGCTTCACTCTGGGATCCGAGTCGGGAGTCTCGTCGAACGCCTTCACCAGCTCGGGACCGAGGGCGGGATCGGCGCGGACCTTCGGATCCGCCATCAACCTCGACAGCTCGTAGGCAGCCGGCCAGCGGCGGTCGGATCCGCCGTTGCGGACCTCCGTCAGGTAGTCCTGCGCCGTGCGCCGGTCGGTCAGGAGCGAACGAAACCCGACATACACCGTGACCGCGATTCCGACGACGGCCAGCGGGATTAGAAAGAATTGAACAGCGAGGGCGGGCGCGGCGACCAGTGGGTTGCGAGTCGCGTCTTCGCGCTCGACGAGTTTGTCCATGAATTGGAGAGTCAGGCGCGCGTTTCAGGACTGCGCGAGTCGCGCAAGTTTTACTACGGGGAAGGGCGCGCGTGCAAGGCTGGAAGGCCGGAAGGCGGGAATGGAACCTTGCGACCTTTGAGCCTCGCCTCCGGCCGTCGAGCCTTCCCGCCTTGCGTTTCAGCCTTTCAGCCTTCCAGCCCTCCCGCCTTGCACGCGCGCGCCCTCACCGCGCTCCCACCGTATCCTCCGTCGCGATCGGCTTCAAGAACGGCATGAGCGCGCGCAGCCTTACGCCCACCTGCTCGATCGGATGGTTCCGGTCGGCCTCGCGCAGCTTGTTGAAGTTCGGCCGCCCGGCTGCGTTCTCGGCG
>Ga0111539_10006100_pt1 | contig 15559 bp, 9 predicted proteins | sample RhiMethybrSRZTD1_FD_79667 | JGI IMG/M metagenome (GOLD analysis project Ga0111539, IMG submission 79667) | Populus rhizosphere microbial communities from Tennessee, USA - Rhizosphere MetaG P. TD hybrid SRZTD1 (version 2) (version 2) | ecosystem: Host-associated > Plants > Roots > Rhizosphere >... | reverse complement strand
GAGCACTGGTGTGTGAGTGCGGCGATGCACTACAATCAGAAGTTCCTGGGCCGGTAGCTCAATTGGCAGAGCAGCAGACTCTTAATCTGCGGGTTGGGGGTTCGATTCCCCCCCGGCTCACCAGACTTCGCTCGCCCTTCGGGCGAGCTTCGTCCAGGCAGGCGAGCACGCTGACACGCGGAGTCTGTCGCGCCGTAGCTCGCGCAGCGAGCGAAGGCGGACCTCACCCTTCTTCGCACTCCGTTCCCACACCAAGCAGTTGAAAAGTGGTGCCGTTATCGCAGTTCGATTGAATCGATTTCGGTCGTACGCGATTCCTTCCGGGAAGAACAGCGCCTGCAGCCGTTGCCTGTAGTCGAGCGAAGCCTGCACCCACAGGTCTGAAGCCCGCGGCAAAATGCGTTCTGCGAACGCCAGAATGCCCTGCCTGTCAGCACCGCTGATCCGCTGACGAACCCGGCGCACCGAAACATTAACCTCGCTAGCGTTGAGGGGGTGGCGGCGGAAGGTAGCGCCGTGGTTGCGACACCCCTTCTTGGGCTGATCGACAGATACACGCCAGCGAAGATCATCGCATTGCCGTCCCGGTCTTAACCGTCTCGGCAGCCCTCTGCATCCACCGTGTGATTGTGGACTGGCTGACACCCAGCAGCTTGGCCGCGCGAGTATATGAGCCGCTTTGCTGGGCAGCGGTAATCGCTGCATCGATCCGCCGCTGGCGTTCGTCGTCACTAATGCCTGTGGTGAAGGCAGGAGTTGGCGTCACGATGACTGCCGCTCCCGTTCGCGCGCCCGCTGCGCCCAATGGCGATCGATCGCCGACACGACCGCGTAGCGGTTCCTGCGTCCGACAGACCGTCGACGGGGTTGTTGGTGTCGTAATCGTTGTCGTTCATCTACGTCAATCTCCTGATTGCCGATTGACCGGAGCATCGTTGCGATCGTTGCCCCCGTTCGTATTGGTGTGGGACTGGTTTGGGCGTCGAGACACCCTCACCGGCCCTGATTGGTTTGCTGCTGATTGGCCGCGATGACGTTGCGGCCGGTAACGAAAACTCTTTGATTAGGGTCCCTACACGCGGGACGGCTTCCGGCCGATAGGGTGCCCAAATGGTTCGCCTCACCCCGCCGACTTTCATCGTTCTGGACAAAGCGCCGGAAGACGACCGGGTTCGTGATTTAGCGCCCATGCCTCGCGGGGCAATCGTGTTCTTGGTGATCGTCGTGACCCTCACAATTAGCGCCGCGCTGATCGGGAAGTTTTCGGCTCGCACACCAGTGCGGCCAGCACCAGTGCCAAGCAGCCCGGCGTGGACGTGCTGGAGCACCGACGCGAACTACTGCAAGTAACCCGTGGTGCGCTGCTCCGAGGATGGATTAGCCGATGGGACTGTCTCGGGGTGCGTTCCCCCTTGAAGCCTGTGAACGGCTGACTGGAGACCTGGGGTAATCGACCGATAGAGCGGCCATGGGGAACCTCGCGATCCTCGGCCTCGCGTTCCTGGGGATTTGGATTCTCGCTGGTGCGCGCTGGCGTCGGCCAACGTCTAGGCGCTGAGCCAGTGCTGGGCTGGCCCCGCACACCCCGAGACATCGCCCAAAAACGCCTGTCTATGTGAGTGGTTTGGTGTCTCGCGTGTGTCCTGGCTACTGCCTGATCGACAGCTGCCCGTCGACATCGACGAGCCACGCCTGTTCCGCCTTGCGCAAGCGGCTAACGGTCTTGCGGAACGTGTCGCTATCGACAGTCGGCCCAAGCTGTCGGCGGACCTCCGCCCGGGTTGCTGGTCCCGCCTTCAATAGTTCGCGGATACGGGTCGCAACTGACGTCTCCCCCGACTGCGTGGTAGGCAACCGAGTCTTCAACTGAACCGCCCCCCGGTCCTTACCGATGACAAGCAGGAGTCAGCTTGGCTCTCGCTCTAGCGGGCCGAAGTTGGGTCTTGGATGACTCGACGCCTCCACCGCACGCGTAGCCAATCGAGTCTACGACAACGTAATCGATACGGTGCCCTTGATTAATTCGATGCGTTTAAGAAAACGAGATTCTTCGAAGCCCTCGGTATGACACGTACCTCGTGGCGAAGTGACCACACGCGACTCGTGAAGGACCGCGGCGCCGCCTACTCACGTCAGGCGGACACTCGGACGTGAGAACGGCGCCCGCCCACCGAACAATCCGCTCGACGCACTCGAGGCAGCACTCACTCCGGCGCAACTCGCAAGCCTCACGAACTTGGCGTAGCATGACTCGATGGACTCCCTGCTGCGCGATCTCCGCTACGCGCTGCGACGCCTCGTCGCCGCCCCCGGCTTCACCGCGATCGCGATCGTGACGCTCGCGCTCGGCATCGGCGCCAACCTCGCGATCTTCACGGTCGTCAACGCGGTCCTGCTTCGGCCGCTTCCCTTCCGCCAATCCGATCGTCTCGTGCGCATCGCCGCGGATGCGCGCGCAACCAACGGCCGCAACATCGGCATCTCGCAGCCCGAGCTCCTCGACCTGCGCGATCGCGCTGGCATCTTCGACAGCGTCACCGCGCTGTGGCCAGTCAGCGCGTCGTTCGTTGGCGGCGATCGCCCCGAGCGGATCGAAGTGCTGGTCACGAGCCCGACCTACTTTCAGCTGCTCGACGCCTCGCCTCAACTCGGTCGCGTCTACGGATCCGCAGACGCCGTTCCAGGATTCTCCGATGCCGTGGTGATCAGTGACGGTCTCTGGCGTCGTTCATTCGGCGCGTCGCGCGACGTCATCGGACACCAAGTCGTGATGGACACCGACACCTACACGATCGTCGGCGTCATGCCGCGCGACTTCCATCATCCCGGCGAGACGGTTCGCGGCGAGGTCGACATGTGGAGCGCGTCCGGTTTCGCCGCGTCGCCATTCGCCGACCCGCCGCGGCGTCAGCAGAACTTCATTCCCGGCGTGATGGCGCGTCTCAAGCCCGGCATCTCACTGCCGCAGGCGCAGGATCGGCTCGCGGCGCTCGCCGCCGACTTGGGATCGACGTATCCGACCAACTATCCCGCCAACGTGCGGTGGACGCTCCGGCTCGAGGGAGTCCAGAACGAGCTGACGAATCGCGTCCGCCCGATGCTCGCCGTACTGATGGGCGCGGTCGGACTGCTGCTCATGATCGCCTGTGTCAACATCGCGAACCTCACGCTGGCGCGCGCGTCGAGACGCGTGCGCGAGATCGCCGTGCGGCGTGCGCTCGGCGCGACGCGCGGTCAGCTCATTCGACAGTTGCTCATCGAGAGTCTCGTCGTCGCGGTCGCCGGTGGGGCCACTGCGCTGGTGATGTTGGCGTGGTCGAGGGACTGGATTGTCGCCATGATGCCAACTGACCTGCCGCGACTTACCGAAGTGCGATTCGACAGCGGCATGGTCGCCATCGGCCTGGCCGTATCGATCGTGGCTGGCGTCGTGTTCGGCGTGGTGCCGGCGCTGCAGGCATCGGCCGCCAATCCCGCCGACACGCTGAAGGACGCCGGCCGTGTTGGCGCCGGGCGTCGCGAGCGCCGCTTCCGCGGCGCGCTCGTCGCCGCCGAAATCGCGATCTCGCTCGTGCTACTCGTCGGTGCAGGCCTGCTCGTGCGCAGCTTCTGGAGCATGCTGCAGGTCACGCCCGGGCTCGATCCGACTCGCCTCGGTTTCGCCCAGATCTGGATTCCCGTCCCGAACGATCAGGCGAAGAACCCCTATAGCACGCCTGCCCGACGCAACGCGTATATCAACGAGGTGCTCAGACGCGTCGGCGTTCTGCCCGGCGTCGAGTCTGTCGGTATGAGCGCCAGCAACCGGACACCGTTCAGCGGATCGGGCGTCACACAACGCTTTACGTTCGTCGGCGAATCGACGGCCCCGGCCGACGTCCGCCGCGCGCAGTTCCAGGTCGCAAGCCCGGAGTATTTCGCAGCCTTGAAATCCCCGATCCTTCGTGGCCGCGCGTTCACGGCCGGCGACACGATCGGAACCGAGCCGGTGGTGATCGTCAACGACACGCTAGCCAGGACGCATTCTCGCGGCACGGATCCAGTCGGGCGCAGCATTTCCCTCGGGCCCCAGTCCGCACGGATCATCGGCGTCGTCGCCGATATACACGACGACGGGCTCGATGTGCCCGTATCGTCGAGAATCTACTTCCCGCTGTTCCAACGCTCGAGCAACGCGCTGACGGTTTTCTATCGCTCATCGACGGAGCCCGCGTCGCTCGGCCCAGCAATCGAACGCGCGATCCACGCGGTCGATCCGACGTTGCCGGTATTCGGCCAGAGCACGATGCAGGACCTGCTCGCGGACTCGATGGTGCGCCGCAAAGTGGTGCTGGCGCTGATGTCCGTGTTCGCAGCCGTCGCTGTGCTCTTGGCGGCGATCGGCACCTACGGCGTGATGAGCGTCGCCGCGAACGAGAGGGTGCGCGAGATTGGCATTCGCATGGCGCTCGGGGCGCAGCGCCGCGACATCGAGCGATTGATGGTGCGCCCCGGCCTTGTCCTGGCCGCGATCGGAATCGCGGGTGGCATCTTCGGCGCGGTGTTCCTCGCCCGCCTGATCAGCGCCGTGCTGTTCGAAGTGACGCCGACTGACGCCGTCACATACCTCGCGGTGTCGCTGCTCCTGATGTTCGTGACGCTGACCGCCTGTTACGTACCAACACGCCGGGTGACGAAGCGCGACCCACTCGCCGCACTGCGCACGGAATAGGATTTTTCATCAGCACGTCGGACGGCGCCAACCCGATCGAAAGGTGGACCTTCGAACGTACTCGCGGCGCGAGCAACGATGGCTCGCCGCTATCCATCGTCCCTCAGTACCTCGGTCGGCTCCACTCGGAAGACCCGCAGAAGCGGCCCGATACAAGCGAGGGCACACACCCCCATCATGGTCGCTCCGTACATGAGCAGCAGCGCGGCATGTCTCGACACGGTGTCGAACCGCGCGACCAGGGCACCCATCATGAGGCAGCCCACGGCCACGCCCACCCCGACCTGAAAGAAGGGGCCGCGGAAAACGTTGGCGACGACGTTTGCGATCTGAGCCCCCAGCGCCACTCGAACGGCGATCTCGCGCGTGCGTCGCGAGACTGTGAAGGACGTGATGGCATAGATGCCTGCCAGCGAAAGCACGAGCGCGATGGCACTCACCAGCAGAATGAAGTTGGCAAAACCGTTCCAGGCGCGCGCATCGCTGCTCGTCCCCTGGTCCAGCCTCTGTACGTCACTGAGCCGAAGCCCTGGGCTGATCTCAGCAGCCATCCGGCGCAGCGACGGCAAGACCGAAGTGGGATCACCGCTCTTCACGTGTGTCGCGATATACAGCGGATAGCTTTCCGTCCGGTTGGAACCCAGGGTGTGGTACACGAGCGGCTTGGCAGGATTGTCAAAGCTCATGGGAGCCTCGGGGTCTCGCACCAGATCGCGCACCACGCCGATGATTTCGAACCACGGTGCCGGCCCCTTGATGGCTTGCGAATCTTTCACTCGGTAACGTATCCGGCGTCCGACCGCATTCCGGCCGGAGAGGATTTGGTTCACGAACAGACGGTTGACGACGACCGTGTTGGTACCGACTGCCGTGTCACTCGGAGCAAAGCCTCGACCTGCGAGGACGGGCGTCTGGAACACTTCGAAGAAGTCCGGATCCACAGCGGTCGTGGTGACGAAGTGCTCTCTGCCGGTCACCAACTCGCTCGGTCCCTCGTCGTCGAGTTCGATCACGCCTCCGTCCGATGGCATTAACGGGAGCCGCTCGGCCAGGGTCACGCCTGCGACTCTGGCGTCCGCGGCAACACGTTGCTCCAGCTCTCGAGCGGTCGCTTGGTAGCGCCGCAGAAAGGACTCGTCGACCGTACTTGCCCCCTCCTCCGTCAGGCCGTCACGGTCCATCTCGAGTCGCACGGCAAGGTACTCTTCGGCCGGGAAGGCCGTTGTTGCTGACGCGATGCCTGCGGCCTGGCGCTGTACGACATACGCCACTCCGGTGAAGAGCACCGTCGCGGCGATTTGGGCGACGATCACGCCAGTCCACATCCCACCCATTCGGATCCCGCCTGCTCCAGCGCTCGCCTGACGGAGACCGAACTCCATGTTCGTTCTCGTAACTTTCATCGCCGGAACCACGCCGGCGACGACCGCCGCGAGGACAGTGAGCCAGGCCGAATATGTCAGGGTCGTCGCGGAGAGCCCGCCTTCGAACCAGAACGGCCAGCCTTCGGCCTCGGTACTCATCGCGGCGAGTGCCCACTTCAACGCGAAATCCGCTGCGGCCAGGCCGAGCACCGTCGCAATGGCGGCCAGCACGAGCGCTTCGGTGAACAGCTGCATCACGATCCGGCTGCGGGCGGCACCGAGGGCGCGCCGCACGAGAATCTCCCGCTCACGCGTCGCCGCTCGAGCAAACATCAACAGCGCGACATTGCCGCAGACCACCACGAGAAACAAGCCAGCGAAGACGTTGATCGAATGAATACCCGCCCTGACAAGAAGGTCTTGCGGGATTCCAATGATGGATTCAGCGTACGGCAGCACCTGCGGCTGCAGGTTCTCGTATTGCTTCGGGAACTGATCGGCGACGCGAGACCCAAATATCGTTAACTCGCCCTGAGCCTGCGGGAGCTCGATGCCAGTCGCCAGACGGCCGAATGCGCGCAAAAACGGCCCTCGACCTGGTTCCTGCGGCAACTCGCGCACGCGGAGCGGCGTCCAGAGGTTCTGCCGGACAGGGAACGCGAATCCTTCCGGCATGACTCCGACCACAGTCGCCGGTGTCGCTCCGAGCCGCACGACACGACCTATCACCGCCGGATCCGCGCCGAATCGCATCTTCCAGAGGCGGTTCCCCAGCACGACGACTGCGGGCGATTGCGGAGACTCGTCCTCATCCACGAGCGCGCGCCCCATCAGAGGGGGAACGCCGGTCACCCGAAACGCCGCAGCGCTAATCTCTGCGGCGTCGACGGGGTCGCCGACTTGCTCGCCCACGATCAGATTCCGCTGGACCAACCGGAACGCGCCGATGTCCTCGACCGTTCGAAGTCCCTCCCGCCAGTTGAGGACGTCGTAAGCACTCGCCGGTCGAGCACCGGATTCCGCCCGGTCCCAGTAGTTCAGCCCGACGATGCGATCTCCGCCTGCTAGCGGGAGCGACGGCTCGGTCACACGCGTAATGACCTCGAATGTACCGGCACCGACGGCGATGGCGACGGCCATCGCCAGGCTCCCGACGACCGTGAGCATGGGATACCTGGACAACATCCGGAATCCCAACTTGAAGTCCAGCCAAGACAGTCCCATGCGCATCAGGCCTCCCCGGCGTCGGTCGCGCCATCGCTCCACGACGAAATGCAGCGTGAACGAGATCGTCTGGCGCCAATAACGTCGTCGCGCGCCAGGCACGCCGTACTTCCGACAATCGCGCGGGAAGACTTCGTCGAGATCGCCTGTGACGAATTCCCGCACGTCGGCAGTAATACGGTCGGACAGACGTCTTGGTTCACGCTCCTTCCGCCGTCTTACGGCGCCGCAGGCGAAGTAGCGTCTACTTCGCCGCTCCTCCACATTTTTCCAGCATGTCTCCGAGGACCTTCAGGGCGGCCTCCTGCTCGGAGTCGCTCATCTTCGACGTGATGCTTCTGGCTTCTTCGCGTTTGCCTTGCATATCGAGAATCATCGCCCGGTGTCCGTCCGACGACAGCGACGATCTCGCGATGGGTGCGCCGCATTTGCAAAACGCATCTCTCGTGACGCCCAATTCCTTGTCGAGCAACTGACTGGCGGCACCTTGTCCTTCGTTCATGCACGCTGCCACGAACTCCGAGTCACTCGGTCCCGCGCTACACGCCGTGAACAGGGCGCCCACGACAAGAGCCATTGCAAGGCGTGACAGGTCTCCCAGTTTTCTTGTCATGAATTTCACGTCCTCGATGGTGAATGGCGTCAAGAACAGGTAATAAAACGCGGCGTCATCATACTCTCGTCCGTTTTGTCAGCCAGAAAGCATAGACACGAGTGGCTCGTGACTCGGTCACGCGCGCGACGACAATTGCCGATAGAGCCAGGCCTTTGCCAACGCCCATTCGCGCTCCACGGTCGTTGGCGAAACGCCGAGCGCTTCGGCCGCCTCGTCGATCGTGAGCCCGCCGAAGAATCGCAGCTCCACGACCCGACACTGCCGCGAGTCGATCGCGGACAACGCATCGAGCGCCTCGTCGAGTGCCAGCACGTCCACGCTCGACGTCCAGGCGGCGGGCAACGCCTGGTCGAGACTGAGCACCGTCACACCGCCTCCGCGCTTGTCGGCGCGTTGCCGGCGGGCATGATCGACGAGGATCTGGCGCATCAAGGTGGCCGCCACGCCGTAGAAGTGCGCCCGATTCGTCAGTGTCATGCGGTCGACATCGACCAATCGAAGGTAGACCTCGTGGACGAGTGCAGTTGCCTGAAGGGCGTGTCCCGGAGACTCGCCGCGAAGTTGGCGGCGCGCCACCCGGCGCAGTTCGTCGTAGACGAGCGGGACCAGGCGGTCGAGCGCCGCGGCGTCTCCCTGGCGCCAGGACAGGAGCAGGTCCGTTACATTCTGCACGCGGAGCGCTTGATCGTCAGCTCGTGGAGGAAAGCGGCGCTGGTTTGCGCTTCATATCTTACAGGGACCGATTCAGGTTCCAAGGAGTGCTTATGAGAACCATCGGCGTTCACACACGCGTCGCTTCGTTCGTCACTGCGGTGGCGTTATTGATCCAGATGTCGCCAGCCGTGGCCGCCGGCCAGGACCAAGATCACAACAGTCGACCCGTCGAAATCGCCTTCACAAAATGGGGGGCCCCGCCTCCTGCGGTTCCCCCGACGCCGTTCTTTGGTCTCTTCGAAGGCTTCGCCGGTGACGGCCTCCTGGGCTCGTTCAACGCAGAGGTTCTCTGGCGACAAGCGAGCGTGAACGGACACGTCGCTGGACTCGAGGCCATGTATGAGGTCGTGGACGGGGACCGTTCGTTCACGGCCCTCATCCGGGGCGGGTCGAATGCGGCGGGGCTCGGCCTGCTCGACGGCGTCATCCTGGCTGGGTGGCGCACCGGTGCGCGTGTGCACGTCGTGTTTCAGAGGTATCTCGCTAATCCCCTGATGCCGAGCTGCGAGGGCGCACCCGTGAACAAAAACTGTTTCGAGGGAACTATCTACGTCGGGCGCGCCCCAAACGACTGAATGTTCGGCGCTAATGCACGGGATACGAAAGAGATTGGGCTGCGAATCTGTCGTGGTGAAGACGTAGGTCGAGGGGTCTGATCCCGGCGAGATCAGACCTTCCTCGATCATCCGGGCCCCGGGGAGGGCCGCCACCCGTGCGAGATCGGTGATTCCTCTCGCTGAAAAATCCGGTAATGCCTTGCCGGCCGGCACTGGAATCGCGACGGTTCTTCGGGCGGAGGACGTGGAGGTGTTCACGTCGCCTGAGACGTAAAAGAACTTCCCGTCCTGGACCAGCCTGTTATGCAGATCAATCGCAGATGCGTTTCGGAACACCACCGCGGATAGGGACGGCCATTACTTCGACCACCGGGCGATCCCCGGTAGGTGGCGTGTGGATGATCACCCACTCACCGTCGGGGGACACATCGCCCTTGTCGAGGATCGATACGGTCAGTAATCGTTCGAACCCCGTTCCGTCAGTCTTGATCCGGGCCAGCGCGTTGCCCTTTGCCAGTGACCGGAAGATCAACTCACCGGGCGCGCCGAAGGACACCTGGTCACCGCTCTCGACGATCTGGCCCTCGCCCAGGAACGAGTCACCGCCGCGTTTGAAGGTGACCATCCGCCCGTCGGGCGACAAGCTGGGCGCAGTGGCCGAGTCGCTGAAGTTTGTGAGCTGTACGTATTCCGATGGCGACGTCACGGCGACCGAGGGTTTCACGACATAGAACAGCGCTGCGCCACCCGCGAGCAGAACCAACGCGACGACAGCCGCCGCACGTGTACAGCGTGCGCCGCTCGATGGACGTCCCCTCGTCGCCTCGTCGTCGATCTGAAAATGCATGTCACCCAGATCGCGCAAGCGCCGCTTCGGATCCTTTTCAAGGCACCGCTGAAGCAGCTGCGGACGGCGATTGGTGTTCGCTTCGGGAGCGCGTCCCAGTCCGGCTCGCTTCCAAGGACGGCCGCGATGGTGTCTGAGACCGAGCCCCCCGTGAACACCGCGCGGCCGGTGAGCATTTTCGTACATCACGCATCCGAATGCCCAGATGTCGGTCCGCTTGTCGACGATCTGACCTCGCGCCTGTTCGGGGCTCATGTATCCGGCCGTGCCCAGGACCGCGCCCGTATTAGTGTGGTTCGCGGGCCTCGTGGGCGAATGCGTGAGGTCGGGCGTCGAGGCAGCGCCCGCGGTTTTCGCCAGGCCCTTGACGGCGACGGCTTGCTTCAGCGTCGTGTCGATCGCGCGATAGACCTCGCCATTCCGCCCTCGCCGATTTTCTCGAGGATGCGATATGGACCGAGGTCACTGCCTACCATCGTGAGGGCATGCAGGATACCGTCAACTGCACACACGCGGCCGGGTCACCGCCTGGTCAACGGCCCAGGTTGACCCGCACACCAAGCATCGCGCGCCTCGGGTCGATGAAGAGCGAGGGCAGGCCGAAGTTCGGGCTGAACAGGTTGTCGCTGGCAAGCGCTTCCTCAGCGGTGTCGTTGAGCAGATTGAGCACGTCGAGCAGCAGCTCGATTCGCCGGCCGCCGACTCCAAGTGTCCTCGACACACGCAGGTCGAGCAGCGATTGCGAGGAGAGGCGGCGTGAGCCACGCGGCTCGAGCAGCACCCGAGGGTTCCCCTGATTCGGCAGCACTTGCGTCGTCGCCGCCCACGGCTTGCCGCTGAAGTGCTGGAAGTTGGCCGACACGACGAACCCAGTCTTCGCCACATCGGTCGAGCCCATCACGCGCAAGATGTGCGGGCGATCGTTGGGGAGCCGGCCGTTCGCGTTCGTCAAGTGGTTCGGGTCGCGCCCGAACGTGCTGCTGGGAGCTATGCTGTTCACTTGAGCGCCATCGGCGGTCGCTGCGCTGGAGACCTGGAGACCGGCCGTCCGAGAGTAGGTGTAGGACCCGAACGCCTGCCAGCCGTTCGATCGACGCTTGTCCAGGGCGACGACGAGCCCGTTGTAGGTCATCGAATAGCCCGCAGGGTTCGTCAGCAGGAATCGTCTCGTCGCGGTCGGACTCGTCAGGACGAACACCGGCAGGTTCTGACCGTTGGCGAGGGTCATCGTGTCCTGACGGTACTGACCGGCGACGTCGGTCCATGCGATGAAATTCGCGCCATCCTTGCGGATGTAGGCCACGGCCGCCGCCAGCCGCGGTGTGATCTCGCGGTCGATGCCAATCGAGTACTCGTCGGTGCGAGGCGTGCGCGTATTGGGGTCGAGCGCGAGGTTGAGGCGTGGATCGATCACTTGCACGAGGCGGGTATAGTCGCCGGTTGCCGCCTCGAAGGCCCTCGTCGTGGTCGGCATGACGCCGGGGTGGATGGTACCCAGCTCACCGGTCAACACCCCTTGATGAAAGCGGCCGTAGCTCGCACGCAGCATGGTCCGGCCGTCAGCGGTGAGTTTTGCGGTCGCGCCCAGCCGCGGCGACACCACGTTCCACGTGTACAGCTTTCCGATCCCCTCGATTCGGCCGTCTGTCTCGCGGCCGGCCGTATCGAGCGCGGGAACGTCATCACTGATCGCGTCGCTGTGATCGAATCGCACGCCCAGGTTCACAGTGACGCGGTCGCGTGCGGTCACCGAGTCGCTGAGGAAGAGGGCAACCGCGTTGAATCGGCCGCCGTCGATTGAGGGAGACCTGTACTCGGCCTGAAACGGTTGACCGTTGCTCTCGGTGTACCGGACCCCGCCAGGGATCACCCAGGGATGATAGTGCTCACCGCGATCGAATTCGGCGCCGGCTTTGATCTGGTGATCCCCGAAGCGCCATCCGGACTTGAAGTGGTTGAGCACGGCCTTCGATGTGATGCGATCCATGTGCAGTCCACGAATTTCCCGCACATTGCCGCTGGTGACTCCCGTGATCTGGTCGAGTCGGCTTGGTGTGGTTCGGTCCCCAGTTGGGGACGCGTCGTCGCGGGAGTGGGTGAAGCGGCCGACGCGCACGTCCCAGACGGTGTTGGAGGAGAGCGTATGCGTCAGATGGCCGAACGTCATGCTCGGAACCGTTGCCGTCTGACGCACCGTCGCTTCGCGGCGGGTGACGATCGTTACCGGCGCCGGGTTGATCCAGTGCTCCACATGGAAGCTCTGCATGAGCTGAAGCGACGGCGTGAACCGCCATGTCAATCGTGCGAAGACCTTGTCCTGCTGATACCCTCTCGGGAACGCCGGATCGGCGCCGGGCTGACTGTCGAAGTCGCGCAAGTATTGGTAGCCGGCGAAGAACCAGAGCCGATCGCGCACCACGGGCCCACCGAGGTTGGTCGTGAAGTCGCGATACCGGTCGCGCTCGTACCCGCTCGACCGTCCAGCGCTCAGAGGGATCGGCAGCTCCACGGGCTGACTCGTCAAGCCAGACGCCTGCCCGTAGTACGAGGCGTCGTATTGAAAGCGATCGCCGCCCTGCTTGGTAATCACGTTGAACACGGCGCCCTGGATGTTGCCGTACTCGACCGACACGCCGACCGATTGCACCTGGATCTCCTGGATGACATCGATGCTCGGCTCGGCGCGAGACACGCCGATGCAGGGGCACGTGAAATTGGTGCCGTCGATCAGGAACAGATTCTCGTTGACGCCGGAGCCGAATGACGACACGGTGTTCACCGTGCCGCTCGACGGAGACGTGGGCGACACCCCAGGTGCGGCCCTGATCAGATCGAACATGCTGAAGCGCCGTGTCGGAATGGACTTCAGGTAGTCCTGCCCGAAACGGGTTTCGAACCCGCTGCTTCGGGCCTCGATGCGCGAGCTCCCCTCGACCACCACCGACTCGGAGACGCCCGCGAGTGTCAACGCCACGTTCCGCTCGAGCGTGGCTCCGGCGCCGATGCTGATGTTCTCCTCGCGGTAGGCGGCAAACCGTGGCGGCAACTCGATGACCAGCGTGTACTGGCCTGGGGCCAGAACCGGGAATCGCAGTTGACCCCGCTCGTTCGTGCTGACGGTCAATTCGCCGCCGATGAGGGCAGGCGATGTCATGCGCACGACAGCGCCTGGGAGTACACCGCCCTGCTCGTCCCTGACCGTCCCAACGAGCGCTCCTGTCAAGCCCTGCGCCAGTGCCGCAACCGGCAATGCCAGCGACCATGCAACGAGCATCAAGGAGATCCGACGCATCAGTGGCCTCTCTTCGGACTATTGGCTTACAAACGATACGGTAACGTCCGGCGCCGGGCTTCGAACGCGAAGTCTACAGTCTTTTAAATGGGGCCGTCGATCGGTTACGGCGTCCACGCTCTCCCCCGGCCGCGCTGACGTCACCTGCAGCTGCTCCTACAAGTGAACGAAGAGATGTTCGCGGCGATGTTGCACGAGGCATCCATTGACAGCCATGGTGCCACTCCATTAGACAGGAACCTGAATCGGCCCCTGTAAGATATGAAGCGCAAACCGGCGCCGCTTTCCCTCACGAGCCGTTGATCGAGCGCTCCGCGTGCATGATGTAACGGACCTGCTCCTCCTGGCGCCAGGGAGACGCCGCGGCGCTCGACTACCTGGTCCCGCTCGTCTACGACGAACTGCGCCGGGTGGCGCGCCGCCGTCTCCGAGGCGAGTCTCCGGGGCACGCGCTCCAGGCCACCGCGCTCGTTCACGAGGTCTACCTTCGACTGGTCGATGTCGATCGCATGACTCTCACGAGTCGGGCCCACTTCTTCGGCGTAGCGGCCACCTTGATGCGCCAGATCCTCGTCGATCACGCTCGCCGGCAACGCGCCGACAAGCGCGGAGGCGGTGTCTAAACCGCTTCGCGGTAGACGGTGATCGGTCGTTCGAGACCGTTCCGTTGCTGCTCTTTGGCTCCGGCACTGAGCCGGCCTGTTCTTCCTGATTTCCTGATCTCCACGTGCATATCGTTGGCGAGCCCGGTGAACCGCACCTGCTTCCAAGGCACGATTCGCGTGATGCCGGGCTCTGCGAGCTGAGCGAAACACGCGGCTAACGAGGATCAGTGCAGGGGTATGCGAAAGAGATTGCGCTGCGAGTCTGTCCTTGTGAAGACGTAGGTCGAAGGGTCTGATCCTGGCGAGATCAGACCTTCCTCGATCGTCCGGGCCCCGGGGAGGGCCGCCGCCCATGTGAGATCGGTGATTCCTCCCACAGGAAAATCCGGTAACGCCTGACCAGCCGGCACCGGAATCGCGAAGGCTCTTCGAGTGGAGGACGTGGAGGTCTTCACGTCGCCTGCGACGTAGAAGAACTTCCCGTCCTGAGACCAGCCTGTTGTGCAGAGCTCGCAGATTCTCTTCGGAACACCACCGCGGATAGGGACGGCCATTACTTCGACCACCGGGCGATCCCCGGTCGGTGGCGCGGTGATGATCACCCACTCGCCGTCGGGGGACACATCGCGCTTGTCGAGGATCGATACGGTCGGTACTCGTTCGAACCCCGTTCCGTCGGTCTTGATCCGGGCCAGCGCGTTGCCCTTTGCCAGCGACCGGAAGATCAACTCACCGGGCGCGCCGAAGGACACCTGGTCACCGGCCTCGACGATCAATCGGGGTGAGGTGCGCCGGTCGAGCGGCGCCAGCCAAATCTGCGATTGTCCATCAGCGTTCGTCGTCGTGAAGGCGACCTCCTTCTCGTCGCGCGACATCGCGAACGCGGTGACGGACTGGCCAGACAGCAGAGTGTCGCTCTTCCCGGTTGTCAGGTCGACCGATCGCAAGTCCGCCGAGGCGGGCAGCCAGCCGTCGGGGCGATTGCCCGCCCCGGCCAGCCACCAGTCGCGGACAAAGAGATAAAACACGCGAGTGCCATCGCGGGAAAGGCGAGGAGCGGTGGCATACCCTTCGGAGACGATCGCGCGCTCGCCGGCCGCGTCGTGAATCCAGACGGCGCTCCGACGCATGCCGATCGACGTCACGAGAGACCGGCCGTCAGGCGCCACGGCAATGCCTTCTTCCTCGAGCGGGCCGAAGGTGATCTGTTCGGGCGCCCCGTCAGGAAACCGCTGGCGCCAGAGGTGGGAGGTACCTCCCACGACCGCAGCGAAGTACATCCAGCGTCCATCCGGGGACCAGGCCGCTGAAAGACAGGTGCCATGAGGTCCAACCTGACGGCCAGTAGAACTGCCGTCGAACGGCACCAATCGGCACGGTTGGGTGAACGCGTGGGCTCCAGTCATTTCGACCACGAGCACCGACCGACGGTCCGGTGACAGGTACGAGTAGTGCGCCATCGCGTGCTCGTCCGGCTGGATGTAGATCTCGCGCCAGGCCGCCCGGCTCTCGGTCGAGGTCACGATCCCCATGTGGAGGCCGGACTTGATTTCGGAGAACAGCACCTGATGGTCCGCAATCCAGGTGAGTCCGGAGGCGTTGGGTAGGAGCCGCACCGGCTGGCCGCCG
>Ga0111539_10006098_pt1 | contig 15561 bp, 12 predicted proteins | sample RhiMethybrSRZTD1_FD_79667 | JGI IMG/M metagenome (GOLD analysis project Ga0111539, IMG submission 79667) | Populus rhizosphere microbial communities from Tennessee, USA - Rhizosphere MetaG P. TD hybrid SRZTD1 (version 2) (version 2) | ecosystem: Host-associated > Plants > Roots > Rhizosphere >... | reverse complement strand
GCCGGCGCCGCGGCCGGGCTCGCGGCCGCCGCCCTGCTCGTCCTCGCGCTGCGGCACATGCTGGTGCCCGACGACCTCGAGGTCGCCGTGGCCCTGATGCTGGTGGTGGGCTCCTACGCCGTGGCCGAGACCGTGCGGCCCGAGGCGGGCCTCTTCGCCACCACGGCCATGGGGCTGGCGCTCGCCAACCAGCGATGGGTGCCGATGGGCCAGCTGCGGGCGTTCGGCGAGCCGGTCGTCGCGCTGCTGATCGGGTCGCTGTTCATCGTGCTCGCGGCGGAGATCGACGCCGACGCCCTCGCGGACCACATCGTCGGCGGCCTGGTGCTGTCCGCCGCGCTCGTGCTGGTGGTACGGCCGGTGGCGGTGTTCCTCGCCACCGTCGGGACCGGGTCGCTCCGCCCCCGCGACCGGGCGTTCCTGGCCTGCATGGCGCCACGCGGCATCGTGGCGGCGTCGACCGCGGCGCTGTTCTCGCTGCGGCTCGAGGGCATCGGCCAGGCCAGCGACGTGCTGGCCCCGGCGGCGTTCGCCGTGATCATCGTGCTGGCGGTGGTCTACGGCGTCGGGTCGATCCCCGCCGCCCGCCGGCTCGGGGTGGCCCGGCCGGCGGCGCACGGCGCCGTGGTGGTCAGCGACGAGCTGTGGGCGCAGGGCCTGGCGGGCGAGCTGGCGGCCGCGGGCGTGCCCACCGTGCTGGTGGCGCGCGGACGCGCCGACCTCGCGGGCCGGGTCGACCTGCCGTACCGCGTCTACACGGGACTCGTGCACGCGCTGCCGGCGTCGGGGCTGCTCGACGACATCGGTCGGGCACTCGTGGCGTCGCGCGACGACGAGCTGGACCTGGTGGCGGTCTCGGTCCTGTCCGAGGCTCTGGGCCGCCGCAACGTCTGGGTGCTCCCCAGCCGCCCCGGCGGGCGAGCGACGGCCGGGGCGGCGGGCGCGCGGTCGCCCGGCCTGCCCGGGCGAAAGACGGGCGACGGCTGCGGGTCGGACGACGCCGACGAGGCGCGCCCGTCCGCCGTCCAGGCCTGGGCCCGCCGCCCGTTCGCCCGGGGGGTCACGCACGAAGGGCTCGAGGCGGTCGTCGAGCGGGGCGGCAGCATCCGCACCGTCGATGCCGCCGCGGTGCCGGACAGGGCGTGGCCGCTCGTGCGGGTGCACGACGGCGTGTGGTCGGCGTCGATCGACGGCCCACCCGCGCCCGGAGAGCGGGTGATCGTCGCCGCGCCCGCGGCCGCCGGGGGATCACCGCCCCCGTGAGCGGCCCGCGGGGTGCGGTGACGTGCGGTCGGGAGCCCGGGGCACGGTCCCGCTCCCCGGCACGGCACTAGACAGGAGCCGCATGGCAGACGTCCTGTCCCCGCTCACCGGCACGGTGGCCCGCGTCGAGCGGCCCGTCGGCGCCGCGGTCGACCCCGCCACGCCGGTGGTGGTCGTCGAGTCGATGAAGATGGAGTACGCCATCGACGCCGGCGTCGACGGCACGCTGGCCGAGGTGCGGGTGGCGGTGGGCGACGCCGTCCAGGTGGGCGACGTGCTGGCCGTCGTCGTCCCGGGCGACGGACGACCGGCCGCGATCGGCGGCGGGGCCGACGGCGGGCGCGAGCCCGCCACCGGCGGCGGGGCCGCCGGGGGGAGCGAGCCCGCCACGGCCGACAAGGCGGACGGCGCCGACGACCGCCAGGTCCGCGCCGACCTCGCCGAGGTGCTCGACCGCCACGCCGTCGGGCTCGACGCCGCCCGCGCCGACATCGTCGCCCGGCGCCACGGCCGGGGCCAGCGGACCGCCCGCGAGAACGTCGACGACCTCGTCGACGCCGGCTCGTTCGTCGAGTACGGCCCGCTCGTCATCGCCGCCCAGCGCCGCCGGCGCGAGCTCGCCGACCTCGTCGCCCGCACGCCCGCCGACGGCCTCGTGGCGGGGGTGGGCACGGTGGGCGGGCGCCCGACGGCGGTCCTGTCGTACGACTACACGGTGCTCGCCGGCACGCAGGGCTACCGCAACCACCACAAGAAGGACCGCCTGTTCGACGTCATCGAGCGGCAGCGGCTGCCCGTGGTGTTCTTCGCCGAGGGCGGGGGCGGCCGCCCGGGCGACACCGACGCCCCGGGCGTGTCGGGCCTCGACACGCTGGCGTTCCACCTGTGGGGCCGGCTGAGCGGGCTCGTTCCCCGCGTCGGCATCGCCAGCGGGCGCTGCTTCGCCGGCAACGCCGCCATCCTCGGCAGCAGCGACGTCGTGATCGCCACCCGCGGCGCCAACATCGGCATGGGCGGCCCGGCGATGATCGAGGGCGGGGGCCTCGGCGTCTACGCCCCCGAGGACGTGGGGCCCGTCGACGTCCAGGTGGCCAACGGGGTGGTCGACGTCCTGGTGGAGGACGAGGCGGAGGCGGTGGCGGTGGCCCGGCGCTACCTCTCGTACTTCGTCGGCCCCGCGGCGCCGCCGGCCGAGGGCTGGACGTGCGCGGATCCGGCGGCCCTGCGCGCCGTCGTCCCCGAGAACCGCCGGCGCGTCTACGACGTGCGGGCCGCGGTCGCGGGCGTGGCCGACACCGGGTCGGTGCTCGAGCTGCGGCGCGGCTTCGGCCAGGGGATGATCACCGCGCTCGCGACCGTCGAGGGCCGGCCCCTCGGCATCGTGGCCAACGACCCTGCGCACCTGGCCGGCGCCATCGACGCCGACGGCGCCGACAAGGCCGCCCGCTTCCTCCAGCTCTGCGACGCGTTCGACGTGCCGCTGCTGTTCCTGTGCGACACCCCCGGCATCATGGTCGGCCCCGACGCCGAGCGCACCGGCCTGGTGCGCCACGCCAGCCGCCTGTTCGTTGTGGGCGCCAGCCTGTCGGTGCCCTTCGGCACGATCATCCTGCGCAAGGGGTACGGGCTCGGGGCCCAGGCCATGGCCGGCGGCAGCTTCAAGGCCCCGCTGTTCTGCGTGGCCTGGCCGACCGGGGAGGTGGGCGGCATGGGCCTCGAGGGCGCGGTGCGCCTCGGCTACCGCAAGGAGCTCGCGGCCATCGCCGACCCCGACGAGCGCGAGCGCGCCTTCCAGACCATGGTCGACGCCGCCTACGAGCACGGCAAGGCGCTGAACTCGGCCAGCCACTTCGAGATCGACGACGTGATCGATCCCGCCGACAGCCGCCGCTGGATCACGACGATGCTGACGTCGGCTCCGGTCCCGCCCCCGCGGCCGGGCAAGAAGCGCCCCGTGGTCGACACCTGGTAGCCCGCCGGGCGCCGCGCCGTGCGACTCGACCCCGGGTCAAGGCAGGCGGCATGCTGCGGGGATGACGGATCTCTTCTCCATCGCCGGCAAGACCGCGGTCGTGACCGGGGGGTCGCGGGGCATCGGACTGATGATCGCCCGTGGCTTCGTCGAGGCCGGGGCCAAGGTCTACGTCTCGTCGCGCAAGGCCGACGTGTGCGAGCAGGTCGCGGCCGAGCTCCGCGAGGTCGGCCAGTGCACGGCGCTGCCGGCCGACCTGTCGACCGAGGCCGAGTGCCGTCGCCTCGCCGACGAGGTCGCCGCCCGCGAGGATCGCCTCGACATCCTGGTCAACAACGCCGGTGCCACCTGGGGCGCCCCCCTCGACGACTACGACGAGAAGGCGTGGGAGCGGGTGCTCGCCCTCAACGTCAAGGGCGTCTTCCACCTCACCAAGTTCCTGCGTCCCCTGCTGGCCAAGGCGGGCACCGCCGACGAGCCGGCCCGCGTCATCAACATCGGGTCGATCGACGGCATCCACGTGCCGATGCTCGAGACCTACGCCTATTCGTCGTCGAAGGCGGCCGTGCACCAGCTGACGCGCCACCTGGCCAAGCACCTGGCGCCCGAGATCACGGTGAACGCCATCGCCCCGGGGCCGTTCGAGTCGAAGATGATGGCGGCGACCCTGAACGCCTTCGGCGACCAGATCGCGGCGTCCGCTCCGCTCAAGCGCATCGGCCGGCCCGACGACATGGCCGGCACCGCCCAGTTCCTGGCCTCGCGCGCCGGCGCCTACCTCACCGGAGCGATCATCCCGGTCGACGGCGGCATCGCCACCGTCGCCTGACGGCGGCCGTCGCTACGAGGCGCCGACGGTGCCGCCCGGGTCGACCGGTGCCGGCTGGGCGTCCGGGGCGACGGGCGCCGCCAGCGGGTCGGAGAGGTCGGCGGGCGTGACGAGGAACACCGCCCCCGCGGACCAGGCGGGCAGCAGGTCCTCGGCCCGGGCTGCGGCCTCGCGGGCCGTCATCTCGCCCGACGCGACGGCCCGCTGCAGCTCCTCCCGGGCCCGCCGGTCGGCGGCCAGGGCGGGGCGGTCGGCGTCGCCGGCCAGCGCGATCAGCTCGTGGTCGGCGAGGTCGAGCGCGATGTCGATGTCGGTGTCGACCGCGACCTCGATCATCGCCCGCACCCGGTCGCCGGGGACGTAGACCCGGTCGTCGCCCAGGCCGGGGCTGTCGGCGAGCACGTCGACGCCGGCGTCCTCGAGCGCCAGCACCAGGCCCAGCCCGGGGCCGACCGCGCTGAAGGACCCCGTGCGGACGAGGACCGGGTCGTCGCCGGGGATCTCGTCGAGGCGGTCGCGCACCTCGGGCAGGAGGTCGGCGGCCAGCCCCGCCATCTCGGGCATCGGGACGTCGGCCCGGGCGGCGTCGACGCTGCTGAGCACGGTGAGCACGGCCATGCCGCCCAGGGCGACCCCGGTGAGGGCGCGGCGGGTGGCTGCGGGGCCGCGGTCGACGCCGACGGCCCAGAGCGCCCACAGCACGAGGACGCCGCCCACCATCCCGAGCACCCACGCCCAGTGCAACCGGTAGGCGAACAGCGAGCCGATCGTGCGGGCGGTGGCCACCACACCGACCACCGACGCCACCGCCCACACCGCGGCGAGGGCGCCCGCCGGCCACCGGCGGCGGCGCCAGACGACGTACGCACCGAGCAGGACCACGGGCAGCAGCACCGGGACGACCGTCTCGTAGACGGCGGCGGGCTCGGCCGTGAAGATCAGCCGCCCCTGGCCCGCGATCCACTCGGGCGGCATCGTGTACTGGTCGGCGACGACCCGCCAGCCCTCCAGCAGTGTGCGGGCCTCGTCGCCGCTCTCGCGGAACCAGCGGACGATGAGGCCGATGTTGCCCGGCTCGTGGACGAGCTGGTCGACGATCGGGGGCAGCCACAGCACCAGGGCGATCGCCGCCGACACGACCCCCGGAACGAGGAGCGCCCGCGGGGGGACGCGGTGCTCCGACGACCGGTCGCGCTCCACCGGGCCGTCGGCCGCGGTGTCGTCGGCGGCGGTGTCGTCGGGGTCCCTGCGGCGCTCGCGCCGGGCCGCGACCACCGACGAGGCGACCGTCCACGCCACCACGCCCGCGAACAGCGGCACCGCCAGGGCGACGTAGCCAACGTGGGTCTGGACGACGAACGTCGCCACCACGGTGGCCACCGGCAGCGCCCAGCGCTCGCCGCACACCAGCGCCCACAGGAGGTACAGCAGCAGGCCGTACGGCAGCACGGTGATGTACGTGTTCCAGGACATGGCCAGGAACTGCGGGCCGAGGGCGTGGAGCAGGAGCGCGCAGCCGACGAGCGTCGCCAGCGCCAGGCCGCGGCCGCCCCGCCGGCGGGCGACGACGGCCATCCCCGCCACCGAGCCGCCGTTGACCAGCAGGGCGGCGGCGCACAGAGCGGCGCCGTCGCTGCCGAACAGGCGGTAGGGGACGGCCAGCACGTAGAACAGCAGCGGACCGGGGTGGTACCAGCCGTCGCGCGAGAAGGGCCCGACGTACTGGAGGGTGTGGCCCACGTCGCGGACGTGCATCTCGGTCGAGGCCAGGTCGCCCGTCATGAGCACGTCGCCGCGCACCGACACCAGCAGGTGCCAGGCCGACACCAGCAGCGGCACGAGGACCAGGACGATGGCCGCGGGCACGAGGAGGTCGCGCTCGGGGCCCGGGGCCGGGTCGACCTCGGGCTCGTGCGACGGGGCGACGGTCACCGGTGCTGCACCCACGAACGGGCGAGACTACGGCCTCCGGCGAGGGCGTGCGATCCGGCCCGTCGAGGGTCAGCCGGCCCGCAGGTCGGTCACCGTGCCCTCGACCACCCGACCCACGCGGCCGAGCACGCGCCGGGCGGCCAGGGCGACGACGGCGGCGACGGCGGCCACGACCAGGAAGGCCGATCGCAGGCCGAGCAGCTCGGCGAGCGCGCCCATCAGCAGCGGCTCGATCATGAAGCCGAGGCGGGCCGCCAGCGACACGGTCGCCGCGCCCGCCCCCGGCGCGACGCCCGGCGTCGTGGCGGCCGCCGAGAACGCCAGGGGGAACAGCCCGCTGGCGCCGGCCCCGGCCACCACCAGACCGATCGCGAAGGCGGCCGGGGCGTCGACCGTGACCCCGACCAGCAGGCCCGCCACGACGAGCAGCATCCCGCCCCGGAGCACCGAGGCGCCCCCGTGCCGGTCGGTGAGCCGGTCGCCCGCCAGCCGTCCGGCGAGCATGCCGGCGCTGAACGCGGCGAAGCCGAGGGCGGCCACCCCCGGGCCGGTGCCGAGGCGCTCGAGGCGCAGCGCCGACCAGTCCGACGGCGCGCCCTCGATCAGGGCCCCGGCCACGGTCACCGCGGCGAGGGCCAGCAGCGGGCCGCCCCAGCGGGGGGAGCGCGACGCGGGCACCCGGGAGGACGTGGGAGCCGGGCCCGCCACGCCGGCCACCCCCGGATGGCCCGCCGCCCCGGCACCGGTCGCGCCCCCGCCGGCGGGCGCGACCGCGGCGACGTGGTCGTCGGCCACCAGCCAGCGCCGGCTCCCGAGCGACACGCCGGCGATCACGATCCCCACGGCGAGCAGGTGCCACGTCAGGGACACCCCTGCGGCCGCCGCTGCGGCGGCCACGGCGGCGGCGCTGAGCGAACCCAGGCTCCAGGCGCCGTGCAGCCGGTGCAGCAGCGAGTGCGCCGACCGGGCCTCGTAGGCGGCCCCGTTGGCGTTCATGGCGATGTCCATGGTGGCGTCGGCGGCGCCGATGCCCGCCAGGGCCACGAAGAGCACGAGCGGGTGGGGGGCCGCCCCCGCCGTCCACAGGCCGGCCGCCAGGGCGACGCCGGCCCCCACCGCGACGGACCGACTGCCGACCCGCCCCACGGCGCGCCCGGCGAGCGGGCTGGCCGCCAGCGCGCCGGCGGCCATGCCCACGAGCACCAGGCCCAGGCCGGCGTCGGACAGCCCAAGCGCGGCCTGGCGATCGGGCAGGCGCGGCAGGAAGCTGGGTCCGCCGAGCCCGTTGGCGACGAACACGGCGGCGATGGCCGCCGGCCGGGCCCTCACCGGCGCGCGCGGTCGGCAGGCGGGGCGGCGGGCATCACCGGCCCCAGTGTGGCCGAGCCCGGCAGGGGAGCGGTCGGGCCGCCGGCGCTACCGGGGGACCTTCGACCAGGGCACGTCCTTGTCGACCCGCGGCTCGCCCGGCAGGCCGAGGACGCGCTCGCCGAGGATGTTGCGCTGGATCTCGGACGTGCCGCCCTCGATCGAGTTGGCCCGGGATCGCAGGAACATCTTGCGCGAGCTGCCCGGGGGCCCGGTGAGGCCGAGCTGCTCGGCCCGCTTCATCTCGTAGTCGTAGCCGACGAGCGCGTCGGCGCCGAGCAGGTCGACGCACAGCTCGTAGATCGCCATGTTGACCTCGGCGAACTTGAGCTTGGCGATCGAGCCCTCGGGGCCGGGGTTGCCGGCCCGCCGGTTCTGCCCCGCCCGGATGTTGGTGAGGCGCAGGGCCTCGGCCTCGATCCACAGCCGCGTGAGGCGGTCGCGGGCGGCGGCCGTCCGCTCGCCGGTCTCCTCGTTCCAGATGCGCACCGCCTCGGCGATCGCGCCGGAGCCGCGGGGCGGGACGCCACCCCCGCCGCCGCCGATGCTGGTGCGCTCGTTCATGAGCGTGGTCATCGAGACCCGCCAGCCCTCGCCGACGTCGCCGATGCGGTCGGCGTCGGGCACCCGGACCTCGGTCATGTAGACCTCGTTGAACTCGGCCTCGCCCGTGATCTGGCGCAGCGGCCGCACCTCGACGCCGGGAGCGTGCATGTCGAGCCCGAAGTAGGTGAGGCCCTTGTGCTTGGGGGCCTCGGGATCGGTGCGGGCCACGAGCATGCCCCGGTCGGCGATGTGGGCGAGCGTGTTCCACACCTTCTGGCCCGAGATGACCCACTCGTCGCCGTCGCGCACCGCCCGGGTGGCGAGGCCCGCCAGGTCGGAGCCGGCGCCGGGCTCGCTGAAGAGCTGGCACCAGGCGTCCTCGCCGGTGAAGGTGCGCCGCAGCAGGCGGTCCTTGAGGGCGTCGTCGCCGTTGGTGACGATCGTGGGGCCGGCCATGGCCAGGCCGAAGAAGTGCGGCGCCCCGGGGAACTTGGCGCCCGCCCCGTAGATGCGCCGGTCGATGTCCTTCTGCAGCACCGGCGGCAACCCGAGGCCGCCGCGGCCCTCGGGGAAGTGCACCCAGGCGAGCCCGAGGTCGTACTGGCGGCCGCGGAACTCGACCTGGGGGGTGGTCGTCGGATCGCAGTCGGCGAGCAGCTGGTCGACGCGCTCGTCGACGAGGGCGGTGGGATCGGCCATGGCCGCACGATACGCCTCCGGGCAATCACTTGACCAACGGTCAAGGTTGGTCGCGCGGCCTCCCGTCCCGGCCGGCCGACCGAGGGGCGACGTGTGCTCTGACCGCATGTCGGTGGTTGCCGGACGTCACCTCGCGACCAGGCGAGGGGGCGCGGGCCGTCAGTCGCGGTGCTCCTTCGCCAGCGCCGCCAGCGTGAACGACGCCGCCGTCGACCGCTCGGCCTCGGCGATGGCGCGCCAGACGGGCAGCAGGTCGTCGTCCCGCGCCGTGCCGTCCCGGCCCGTCTCCACGCGGTCGCCGCCGTCGAGCGCCCGCATGACGTCGGCGACGGTGATCACGTCGGGGGGGCGGGCCAGCCAGTAGCCGCCGTGGCCGCCGCGCCTCGACTGCACCATCCCGGCGCGCCGCAGCTCGGCGAGGATGTTCTCGAGGAACCCCACCGACACCGCGTGGCGCCCGGCGAGCACCTCGCCCTTCACCGGTTCCCCTGCGGCGGCCAGGTCGACGAGCGCGTCGAGGCCGTAGCGCAGCCGCGCGGTCAGCCGCATCGGCGCAGGCGGACGGGATGGCCGCAGGACCTCAAACGGATCATTCCGGTAATGTTGACTGAAATACTCCGGATTGTCTACGTTCGCTCTGCCGGCCGGGGGAGCCCGGCCACGACTCGCCAGCGGGCGAAGAAGGACAGACCACGATGAAGAACCGCTTGCGCACCGCGGTGGCGCTCGGCGCCGCCTCGCTGCTGGCCGTGTCTGCCTGTGGCAGCAACGACGACGGGGCCGGGGCATCGGACGACGAGACGATCAGCATCGTCGGGTTCGCCGTGCCCGAGGCCGCCAACAAGGCGATCGCCGAGGAGTGGGCGACGACCGACGAGGGCGAGGGGGTCGAGTTCAAGACCTCGTACGGCGCCTCCGGCGACCAGAGCCGGGCCGTCGAGTCGGGCCTCGACGCCGACTACGTGCACTTCTCGGTGGCCAGCGACGTCACCCGCCTCGTCGACGCCGGCCTCGTCGCGGACACCTGGGACGACGGCCCGACCAAGGGCATCGTGTCGTCGTCGGTCGTCGTCTTCGCCGTCCGCGAGGGCAACCCCGAGGGGATCGAGACCTGGGACGACCTCATCCGGCCGGGCATCGAGATCGTCACGCCCAACCCGGCGTCGTCGGGTGCGGCCCGCTGGAACGCTCTGGCCGCCTGGGGCCAGGTCATCAAGGGCGGCGGCAGCGAGGCCGATGCCCAGGCGTACCTGACCAGCTTCTTCAACAACGTCGTCGCCCTGCCCGGCAGCGGCCGCGACGCCACGACGGCGTTCCTCGGCGGCACCGGAGACGTGCTGATGGCCTACGAGAACGAGGCGATCCTCGCCCACCAGAACGGCGAGGAGTTCGACTACATCATCCCGGACACGACGATGCTCATCGAGAACCCGGCCGCGGTGCTCGAGGACGCGACGCCGAAGGCGCAGGAGTGGCTCGACTTCGTGCTGAGCGAGGACGGCCAGCGGCAGTTCGCGCTCACCGGCTTCCGCCCCGTCATCGACGGGGTCGAGTACGGCGAGGTCGAGGGCGCCAACGACCCGGCCAACCCCTACCCGGACGTGCCGAACCTGCTCACCGTCGAGACCGACTTCGGCACCTGGGACGAGCTGTCCGACAAGTTCTTCGACGAGGAGACCGGCATCGTCACGCAGATCATCGCCGCCTCCGGGAAGGGCGAGTGACGGCAGTCGCCGTGCCCCGGGGCCGGTCGGCGCGCAGGCGCCGGCCGGCCCGGCCGGGCGGGCTGTCCCGCGTCTCGGGGCTGGGCCTCGGCGTCGCCATGCTGTGGTTCAGCCTGCTGGTGTTGATCCCCCTGCTCGCGGTCGTCGTGACCGCGGCCGACGGCGGCTGGGAGACGTTCCGCGCCGCCCTCACCAACGAGCAGACCGCCGCCGCCATCCGCCTCACGGTGGGGATGGCCCTGCTCGTCACGGCGATCAACGTCGTGATGGGCACGCTGATCGCCTGGGTGCTCGTGCGCGACCGCTTCGTCGGCAAGCGGGTGCTCGAGGTGCTGATCGACATCCCGTTCGCGCTGCCGACCATCGTCGCCGGCCTGGTGCTGCTGTCGCTCTACGGCAACGACAGCCCCGTCGGCGTCAACGTCGCCAACACCCGCGGCGCGGTGTTCCTCGCCTTCCTGTTCGTGACGCTGCCGTTCGTCGTGCGGACGGTGCAGCCGGTGCTCGCCGAGCTCGACCGCGACGCCGAGGAGGCCGCCGCCTCGCTGGGCGCCAGCCGGTTCACGACCTTCCGCCGCATCGTGCTGCCGGCCCTGACGCCGGCCATCGCCGCCGGTGCCGCCCTCAGCTTCGCCCGCGCCGTCAGCGAGTACGGCGCGCTGGTGCTGCTGTCGGGCAACCTGCCGTTCAAGACCGAGGTCACGTCGGTGCGCATCCTCAGCAGCATCGAGAACGACAACCTGACCAGCGCGGCCGCGGTCGCCACGATCCTGCTCGCCATCTCGCTGGCCGTGATCGTGACGCTCGACGTCGTCCAGCGCCGGATCGCCCGTCGTGGCTGAGCCCGTCGACGCCGCCGGGCCGGCCGACGCCGCGCCCGCCGACGGCCGCCGCGCCCGCCGGGGCTCGCGGCGGCGTCGCCCGCGTCCGGCGGTCGGGCGCTACGTCCAGCGGCTGATCGTCGTCGCCTACCTCTTCTTCCTCGTCGCCTGGCCGGTCTCGCTGGTGGCCAAGAACGCCTTCGCCGACGGGCTCGTCGACATGCGCTCGATCCTCGACGACCCCGACGTGATCCACGCCCTGCGCCTGACCGTCTACGTGGCGATCGTCGCCGTCGTGATCAACACGGTGTTCGGCGTCGGCATCTCGATCCTGCTGGTGCGCTACGAGTTCCCGGGCCGGAGGGCGCTGAGCGCGCTCATCGACCTGCCCCTGTCGGTCTCTCCCATCGTCGTGGGCCTGTCGCTGGTGCTCGTGTACGGCGGCCGGAACGGCTGGTTCGGCCCCGCGCTCGAGGACGCCGGCTTCCAGGTCATCTACGCCACCCCCGGCATCATCATGGCCACCGTGTTCGTCGCGCTGCCGCTCGTCGTGCGAGAGGTGGTGCCGGTGCTGGAGGAGGTCGGCATCGAGCAGGAGCAGGCCGCGTGGAGCCTCGGCGCCAACGCGGTGCAGACGTTCCGCCGCATCACCCTGCCGTCGATCCGGTGGGCCCTCGTGTACGGGGTCGTGCTCAGCCTGGCCCGGTCGCTCGGCGAGTTCGGGGCGGTGAAGGTCGTGTCGGGCAACGTCCTCGGCGAGACCCGCACGGCCACGCTCGTCGTCGAGGAGAAGTACCTGAACTTCGACCGCGGCGGCGCCTACGCCACCGCTTTCCTGCTCACGATGGTGGCCGTGGCCTGCATCGTCGTCGTGTCGTTCATCCGCCCCGACGAGGGGCAGCCGTGACCCGCCTCCGGAGGCACCCATGAGCATCGAGGTCGATCGCGTCGGCAAGCGCTTCGGCGACTTCGTCGCCCTGGACGACGTGACCGTCAGCATCCCGACCGGCCAGCTCACCGCCCTGCTCGGCCCGAGCGGGGGCGGCAAGTCGACCCTGCTGCGCATCATCGCGGGCCTCGAGCACGCCGACGAGGGGACGGTGCACATCGAGGGGGTGGACGCCACGTTCCTGCCGCCGCAGAAGCGCAACGTCGGCTTCGTCTTCCAGCACTACGCTGCGTTCAAGCACCTCTCGGTGCGGCGCAACGTGGCGTTCGGGCTCGAGATCCGGAAGCGCCCGAAGGCCGAGGTCCGCCGCCGCGTGGACGAGCTGCTCGAGCTCGTCCACCTCGAGCAGTTCGCCGACCGGCTGCCGGCGCAGCTCTCGGGCGGCCAGCGCCAGCGCATGGCCCTGGCCCGGGCGCTGGCGGTCGAGCCCACGGTGCTGCTGCTCGACGAGCCGTTCGGGGCGCTCGACGCCAAGGTGCGCAAGGAGCTGCGCGACTGGCTGCGCCGGCTGCACGACGAGGTGCACGTCACGACGGTGTTCGTCACCCACGACCAGGAGGAGGCCCTCGAGGTCGCCGACGAGATCGTGGTCATCAACGACGGGCGCATCGAGCAGATCGGCAGCCCCGACGTGCTGTACGACGAGCCGGCCAACGACTTCGTCATGCGGTTCCTCGGCCCGGTCACGCAGCTCGGTCCCGACCTCGTGCGGCCGCACGACGTCGAGGTGCACGCATCCGACCCGGGTGGGGCGGTGGCCGGCTCGGTGACCCGCGTCGTGCGCGTGGGGTTCGAGGTGCGGGTCGAGGTGGCCACGACGGACCAGGTCGTGCTGGTCACCCTGACGCGCACGCAGTTCCAGGGGCTGGGGCTCGATGTGGGGTCGTCGGCGTGGGTGCGGCCGGTGCCCGGCGCGCCGACCGTGCGCGCCGAGGGCTCGCCACCGGGCGACGGCGAGCTCGTCGCGGCCGGTTGACCCCTGGTCGAACGGGCCCCGGCGGGCCGCCACCCGGAAACCTGACGAAAAAGGTCGGGATTTGGGGTTGCCGGGGATCCCGCCGCCCGTTAAAACATGATCAAACAGATCGGCTTTCAACACTCCAGCCGGTCCGCCTCCGAAAGGCCACCGCGTGCCCCTCTCGCTCCACTGGTTCCTCCCCACCGCCGGCGACAGCCGCGACGTCGTGGGGTTCGGGCCGACCGTGGGCCGGCGCGAGGTCGACCTCGGCTACCTGTCCCAGGTGGCGCGGGCCGCCGAGCACGTGGGGTTCGACGCCGTGCTCACGCCCACGGGCACGTGGTGCGACGACGCCTGGGTCGCCACCGCGGCGCTGATCCCCGAGACGACCCGGCTGCGCTTCCTCGTGGCCTTCCGCCCCGGCGCGGTGTCACCGACCCTCGCCGCCCAGCAGGCGCTCACGTTCCAGCGCCTCTCGGGCGGCCGGCTGCTGCTCAACATCGTCACCGGGGGCAGCTCCGAGGAGCAGCGCCGCTTCGGCGACTTCGCCGACAAGGACACCCGCTACGCCCGCACCGCCGAGTTCCTGCAGATCGTGCGGGGAGCCTGGAGCGGCACGCCGTTCGACTTCGCCGGCGACCACTACCGGGTCGAGGGCGCCACGGTCGCCCACCGGCCCGATCCCCAGCCGCCGATCTTCTTCGGCGGGTCGTCCGCCGCCGGCAAGCAGGTGGCCGCGCACCACGCCGACACGTGGCTGATGTGGGGCGAGCCCCTCGACGAGGCCGCCCGGCAGGTCCGCGAGGTCCGGGCTCTGGCCGCCGAGGCCGGCAGGTCGATCAGCTTCGGCGTGCGCCTGCACGTGATCGCCCGCGACCGTCCCGAGGACGCCTGGGCGGTCACCGACCGCCTGCTCGACGCGATGCCGCCCGAGGTGGTCGCCCGGGCGCAGCAGCACCTCGCCTACGCCGAGTCCGTGGGACAGCGCCGCATGGCGGCGCTGCACGGCGGTCGGCGCGACGACCTCGTCGTGGCGCCCAACCTCTGGGCCGGGTTCGGCCTCGTCCGCAGCGGGGCCGGCACCGCGCTGGTGGGCAGCCACGACGAGGTCGCCGCCCGCATCGCGGAGTACCACGAGGCGGGGTTCGACCACGTCATCCTGTCCGGCCAGCCGCACCTCGAGGAGGCCTACTGGTTCGGCGAGGGCGTCATCCCCCGCCTGCGCGACGCGGGCCTCCTCGCGGCGCGGCCGGCCCCGACGCCGGCGGCCGCGCCAGCCGACGCGGCCGGCGCACCCCGGCGCGGCCCGGTCCCGGGCGAGCCGGCGCCCGCCCCGCCCGCCCCGCCGCCGCTCGTCCCGGCGAGCGCCGGCTGATCCGCCGCCCGGCCACCCCCGCCCGAGAGGACCGCCTCCGTGACCACGTACGCCCCCGACATCCCGCAGCTCGACGTGTCGCCCCTCACCGGCACGCTCGGCGCGGAGGTGCGCGGTGTCGACCTCCGCGCCGCGCTCGACGACGCCACCGTCGCCCAGCTGCGCTCGCTGTGGCTGCGCCACAAGGTCGTGTTCTTCCCCGGCCAGCACCTCGGGCCCGCCGACCAGGTGGCGTTCGCCCGGAGGTTCGGTGCGCTGACCGCCGCCCACCCCGTGCTGCCGGCGGTGCTGCCCGACCACCCCGAGGTCCTCGTCATCGACAACGAGCGGGTGCACACCCGTCCCGAGTTCGTGGCGATGCGACAGCGCGACCGCGACGTCGGGTGGCACACCGACGTGACCTTCATGCCGACCCCGCCCGACGGCTCGGTGCTGGCGAGCCAGGTCGTGCCCGCCGCGGGCGGCGACACGCTGTGGGCCGACACCGAGGCGGCGTACGAGTCGCTCGACGAGCCGCTGCGCCGCCTCGTCGACGGCCTCACCGCCCTCCACGACGGCACGCCCAGCTTCGGCGGGTTCCTCGACGCCGGCTATGCGATCGAGTGGGACGGCGTGCCGCACACGACGCTCGATCCTGTAGAGCACCCGGTGGTGCGCACGCACCCCGAGACCGGCCGGCGCTCGCTGTTCGTCAACCCGCAGTTCACGTCCCGCATCGTCGGCGTCTCCCGGCGCGACAGCGATGCGCTGCTCGAGCGGCTCTACGCCCGCATGACGGTGCCCGAGCGCACCGTGCGGTACCGCTGGCGGCCTGGCGACGTCGCCTTCTGGGACAACCGCTCGACGATGCACTACGCCACCCTCGACTACGGCCGGGCCGCCCGGGTCATGCACCGCGTCACGCTGCGCGGGGAGCGGCCGAGATGAGCGCGGCGTCCCCGACGGTGGCCACGGCGCCGCCGTCCCCTTCGCTGCCGACCGGCGGGCGTCCCCTCCGCCCGCCGGTCGGTGCGACCACCGGCGCCGGCGTCGACCACGGGCCGGCCGGTGCCACCGCCATCGCCACCGCCGGCCCCGGGCCGATCGGTGCCACCGCCATCGCCACCGCCGGCCCCGGGCCGATCG
>Ga0111539_10006096_pt1 | contig 15562 bp, 12 predicted proteins | sample RhiMethybrSRZTD1_FD_79667 | JGI IMG/M metagenome (GOLD analysis project Ga0111539, IMG submission 79667) | Populus rhizosphere microbial communities from Tennessee, USA - Rhizosphere MetaG P. TD hybrid SRZTD1 (version 2) (version 2) | ecosystem: Host-associated > Plants > Roots > Rhizosphere >... | reverse complement strand
GTCCAGCCCCTCGTCGATCAGCTCGGGGAAGATGAGACGGGTCTCCGCGGACGGAAACACCGCGTCCAGCGCCACGTCGGCGGCGGCGCGGTGGTCGGGGTGGTTGAGATAGACGTTGCCGTAGTACCGCACGGTCGGGTCGCCGCACATCACCACGGTGGGACGGTGGCGGCGGATGAGCCGCGTGAGCTCCCGACGCAGCGGGATGGAGGGCTCGAGCATGCCGTCCTCGTAGCCCAGGTAGATGGTATCCGCCACGCCGAGCACGCGGCAGGCCGCGCGCTGCTCTTCCTCGCGGATCTTCACCAAGCGCTCCCGCGTCATGTCCTTCGGCGTCCACTCGTTCGAGCCGGCGCCGCCGCTGGTGATGCACACGGTGATGATCTGGCTGCCCGCCTTGGCCCACTTGGCCAGCGTGCCGCCGATGGTGAACTCCTGATCGTCCGGATGCGCGTGGATGGACATCACGCGCTCGGGCGCAGCGGGCTCGGGGGCATCCGTGGGCGCCGGCCCCGCCCGCTCGGGGACAACCGGTGTGCGCTCCTCGTCCGGGATCTGGCTCATGGCGTGGACGTCAGTGTAACACTGGGGATATGGGCGGCCAGACCGCGCGAGCACAGTGCTGCATCGCCGGGGGCGGCCCCGCCGGCTTGATGCTCGCGCTCCTCCTGGCCCGCGCGGGGGTGTCGGTGATCGTGCTGGAGAAGCATGCGGATTTTCTCCGCGACTTCCGAGGGGACACCATTCATCCCTCGACGCTCGAGCTCATGAGCGAGCTGGGCGTTCTCGAGGAGTTTCTCGCGCTGCCCCACGAGGAGTTCCCCACGCTGCGCGCCCGCTTCGGCGCCGAGGTCGTGACGCTGGCAGACTTCAGCCACCTGCCGACGCGCTGCAAGTTCATCGCCTTCATGCCCCAGTGGGACTTCCTCGATTTCCTCGCCGGGCGCGCGCGGCGCTATCCCACCTTCGACCTTCGGATGCGCGCCGAGGTGCTGGGGTTGCGCATGGACGGCGGCCGGGTCGTCGGCGTCGAGGCCGTCACACCCGAGGGGCCACTGGCGGTGCAAGCCGACCTGGTCGTGGCCGCGGACGGCCGAGACTCGGTGCTGAGACAGACGGCTCGGCTGCCGGTCACGGAGCTGGGCGCACCCATGGACGTGCTCTGGTTTCGCCTCTCGCGGCGGCCCACCGACACCGATCAGCCCCTGGCCCGGTTCGACGCCGGCCGCATCTTCGTCGTGGTCAATCGTGGCGCGCACTGGCAATGCGGCTATGTCATCCCCAAGGGCGCGCTGGAGACGATCCGCGCGCGGGGCCTCGAGTGGTTCAGGCAGGAGATCGGCGCGCTGCTGCCCTTCGCCGCCGATCGCACCGCGGAGATCGAGTCGTGGGACGATGTGAAGCTTCTGACCGTGCGGGTCGATCGGCTCTCGCGCTGGCATGAGCCCGGCCTCCTTTGCATTGGCGACGCGGCGCATGCGATGTCGCCGGTGGGCGGGGTGGGCATCAACCTCGCCGTCCAGGACGCGGTGGCCGCGGCCAAGATCCTGGCCTCGCCGCTGCGCGAGGGGCGGGCGACCGACGATCTCCTCGGGCGTGTCCAGCGGCGGCGGCAATGGCCCACGCGCGTGACCCAGCGCATCCAGGTCACGCTCCAGCAGAACCTGGTCTCGCGCGCGCTCGCGAGCGGCCGCGCGATGCGCCCCCCGCTCTTCGCGCGCGCGCTGCGGCTCGTGCCCGTGCTCCGGCGCCTGACCGCCCGGGTCATCGGCCTGGGGATCCGCCCCGAGCATCTGCGGTGAGCGCGCCCTACCACCTCGAGATCATCGTCCTCCTGCTGGTGGCGGTGCTCATCCTCATGACGCTCGCCCGCCGCGTGATGATTCCCTATCCGATTCTCCTCGTGCTGGGAGGCCTCGCGCTCAGCCTCGTGCCGAACGTCCCGGTGGTTCGCCTGGATCCCGACCTCGTGTTCCTGGTCTTCCTTCCCCCGGTGCTGTGGGCCGCCGCGTACTTCACCTCGCTCCGTGACTTCGCCGGGAACCTTCGCCCGATCGTCCTGCTCGCGGTGGGGCTGGTGGTCGTCACCACCGGGGCGGTGGCGGTGGCGGCCCGGCTGATCATCCCCGGCATGAGCTGGCCGGTGGCCTTCGCGCTCGGCGCCATCGTGTCGCCGCCCGATGCGGTGGCGGCCACCGCGATCGCGCGGCGGCTGCGTATCCCGCACCGGCTCGTCACGATCTTGGAAGGGGAAAGCCTCATCAATGACGCCGCCGCGCTCGTGCTCTACCGGGTGAGCGTGGTCATCGCCGTGTCGGGGGGAACGATCACCGTCGGGGCAGGGTTGCTGGAGTTCGCCATGGCCGCCCTCGGTGGGGTGCTCGTTGGGCTCGTGGTGGGGCTCGCCACGCGGTGGGCCCTCCGGTTCACCGACGACAGCCTCGGCCAGATCGCCATCACCCTGCTGGCGCCCTATGCGGCGTGGGTGATCGGGGAGCGGACCCACGTGTCGGCGGTGCTCGCGTGTGTGGTGGGCGGCCTCTACGTCCGCCAGGCCTTTAGCTCGGTCGTCCCCCCGGTCACCCGCATCCAGGCGCGGGCGGTGTGGGATCTGCTGCTCTTCATCCTGAACGGGCTCATCTTCATCCTGATCGGGCTACAGCTGGGCGCCATCCGCGCGAGTGGGATGATCGACGACCTGGGCGTGCTCCTCCTCCAGGGTGCGGTCGTGAGCGTCGCCGCGATCGTGGTGCGGCTTGTCTGGGTTCCTCTCGCCACGCTCGTTCCCCGCTGGGCGAGCCGCTCCCTCCGGCGGCGCGACCCCATTCCCCCCGCCGGGCACGTCTTTCTCGTCGCGTGGACCGGGATGCGAGGGATCGTCTCGCTCGCGGCCGCACTGGCCTTGCCGTTGGACTTCCCCCACCGCGACGAGGTGATTCTCCTGACGTTCTCGGTGATCCTCTCGACGCTCGTCGTGCAGGGCCTGAGCCTCACGCCTCTGATCCGCTGGCTACACCTGGGGCACGACGACTCGCTGGAGCTCGAGGAAGCCTTCGCGCGCGAAGCGGCCGCGCGCGCGGCGCTTGGCCAGCTGGAGGCGGTGGATGAGCGCGCCACGGCCCGGGAGGAGGTCGAGAGGCTGCGCGCGTCCTATACCCAGCGGGTGGAGCGCTCGACGCCTATCTCCCTGGGGGAGGGAAGCGACGCCGCGCGCGCGCGGGCCGCTCGCCGCCGGCTTCGCCACGACCTGCTGACGGCCGAGCGCCGGGCGCTGATCGACCTCCGCGACCGGGGCGTGATCAGCGATGAGGTGCTCCATCGGCTGGAGCAAGAGCTCGACGTGGAGGCGATACGGCTGGGGCTCGGCGAGACCCGGCTCGACGGGGGCCCGGGCCCACCGAGCTCCGTGGCCTAACCCTCGATACCGCCGCCGCTGCCCGGATGGAGCGCCTGCACCTCGATCACCGACACGACGTTCCCGCGACTCGTCGGCGTGTAGTACGCCTTCACCGAGTGGGGGGCGGTCAGCATGGAGCGCGGGACGTTCACGCCCTCCGGCACGATGAGTCGTGTTCCATTCTTCAGGCGCAGGTACTCGCCGTCCGCGCTCGCCCACGCGATCGGGCCCTGGGCCATCGGCCCCAGAGTGGGCGAGACGTGAGTCCCGATGCGGGGCGGCGCTGCAGAGGCCATGGCCGCGACCATCGCGGCCGAGACGAAGCTCATCACCACGACCAGTCCACGTAGTCCTCGTTGGTTTCTCATGCCTCATTGAGGTGCATCGCGTGCGCCAGCCCTAGGGATGGGTAACTCTACGTCAGAACAGTCTTCTCGGATCTTCCGGGGACCACGCCGGGTAGAACGTACCCGGTCGCACTGCTCAGGACGGGAAGACTGGGCCCTGACGCAGCGCCCGGGCGAACACCGCCACGGTTCTCACTTGGGGCAGATGTAACCGCTGCCGGTCGGGCTCGGGAAGCAGCCAACCGACTGGGGGAGGAGCTGCTTGGGGAGCCAGAGAACGACGTTCGGAAAGAACACCGTGAACGCGATCGTGATGAAGAACACGATGTAGAGCGGCAGAGACCGGACCACCGCGCGGCTGAACGAGACGCCCACGAACTTGGAGGCGATGAGGAGGGACAGGCCGTACGGAGGCGTGATCAGCCCGAAGACGAGGGTCGTGACGATCACCACCCCCATGTGGACGGGATTGATGTGGCCGATCTGGGTGAGTTTGGTGATGATGGGCATGAAGATGATGATGGCGGGTACGGCGTCGATGAAGTCGCCCAGGATCACAAACAGCGCCACCAGCAGCAGCATGATCAACCGTCCGTCCGTCCCCGCGTAGTGGCTGATGAACTCGGCGACGGTGTCGGGGCCGCGAAGATAGGCCAGCATCCAGCCGAAGGCGGACGCGCCCGCCACCGCAGCCAGGGGCAACGAGTAAAGCAGGCCCGTGTACATGAAGTCGCCTGGGAGGCGCCGAATGTGCGCGGGGTTCAACAGTGGGACGAGCACGAGCAGGATGTAGGCAGCGGCCACGAGGCCCGCTTCCGTGGGCGTGAACCATCCCGTGAGGATTCCCCCCATGATGATGACGGGGATCACCATGGGGAGCGCCGAGCCTCGGGCGGCCACGAAGAGATCCACCAGCCCTGCGCGCTTCTTGAGCGTGCCGACCGGCCCGAAGAAGTAGCTGTAGACCATGAGCCCGATCCCGATCATCACGCCGGGGACCACGCCGCCGAGGAAGAGGCCCCCGATGGACACGTTGCCGGTGGCGCCGTAGACCACCGCCATGATCGACGGCGGGATCAGGTTCGCCATCGTCGAGGCGGACGCGATCAGCGCCGCGGTGAAGGCGCGGTCATAGCCCTCGCGGTCCATCTCGGGGGCGACGGTGCGGCTCAGGACCGCGACGTCGGCGGCGGAGGAGCCGGAGATACCAGCGAAGAACATGCTGAAGAGCGTCACCACCTGGGCCAGCCCGCCGCGGAGGTGCCCCACCATGACCTGGGCGAGGCGGATCATTCGTTGCGTGACGTCGGCGGACGACATCAGCTCACCGACGAGCAGGAAGAAGGGCACCGCGAGCAGGGCCTCCGAGTCGATGCCGTGGAACATCTGGCCGATCATGGAGCCGAAGCTGACCGGCGTGAATGCGGTGGCCACGAGCACCCCCGCCATGATGGCGAAGGCGACCGGCACCCCCATGTAGCCGAGCCCGAGGAAGATTCCCGCCATGAGCACGATGAGGGTCCCCGACCTCACTGAGTGGGCTCCGGGTCGTGCAGCTCCATGTCCTCCGGCCCTTCGTAGCCGCCCCCGATGCCGTTGACGATCTGCTCGACGTTGAAGAGCACGATGAAGACCCCGGCGATCGGGACGATGCCCGTGTAGACAGTGAGCGGGATGAGCCACGGCATGCGAAAGCTGCCGAGGTCGAGGATCGCGTTCTTGAGCCCGTACCAGACCATGAAGGCCGCCACCGCGGACACCACGAGACGATTGAAGGTCTCGATCACCGTGCGCTTGGTGCCGCGCATCCGCTTGGTGATCTCGGCGAGGTAGATGTGGTCGTTGCGTCGCGTCGCCGCCGCCATGCCGACGAACACGCCCCAGGCGAAGAAAGCGGTGGTCGCCTGCTGGAGCCACAACCACGGATGCCCAATCGTCCGCGTGAGCACGTCGAGGAACACGCAAAGCGAGAAGCCCCCGATGCAGACTCCGCAGAGGATCATCAACCCGGCTTCCAGCGGATCCAGTGCCCGCCACTTGAGATGCCGGTGGCGCGGGATGATCAGCGAGCGGGTGAGGGCGAAGCTGCCCGCCACCGCGCCCGGCTTGGCGGGCGGAGCGCCCGTCACTTCACGTTGCGGACGAGGTCGAGGATCTTCACCGCGTGTGGCCCCAGCTCCTTGGCGAGCTGGTCCTGGATGGGCTGGGCTGCCTTCTGGAAGCCGGACTTGTCGACCTTGTCCACGACCCTCACGCCGATCTTCTTGAGATTCACCGCCGAATCCTGCTCAAGCTTGAACGCCATGGCCGGCTCGCGACGCGACACCTCGTCGGCCGCCTCCTGCACCCACTTCTTCTCCTCGGCGCTCAAACTGTTCCAGGTCTTGTCGCTGACCCAGATGCAGTTGTTGTTGGCCTCGTGCTGGGTGATGTTGAGAATCGGCGCGACCTCGAAGTGCTTGTTCTGCTCGTAGACGTTGATGCCGTTCTCGGCCACGTTCACCACGCCGGTCTGCAGACTCGTGTACACCTCGCCGAATGGCATGTGCACCGTCTGGGCGCCGTAGGCGGGGAAATGAGTGTCCTCCGTCTTCGTCGCCTGCACGCGCACCTTCATGCCCTTGAGATCCTCGACCTTGGTGATCTCCTTCTTCGCGTACATGTTCCGGAATCCCATGGTCATGAGACCCAGCACCTGCCCTCCCTGAACGGAGTCCTTGATCATGGCGCGGAACGCGGCGGCGACCTGGGGGTCGGCGAGGGCGCGGCTCAGGTGACCCTCGTCGCGGAAGATGAAGTGCAGGGAGAACACACCCGCCTGCGGCGCAATCGACGAGGCGTTCGCGGTGGAGGTGATCACGAAGTCGATGTCGCCCGCCCGCATTTTCTGGAGCGTCTGAGGTTCGGTGCCCAGCTGGGCGCCGGGAAACTGGTTCACGGTCATCTTGCCGCCGCTCAGCTGCTTGAGCTTCTCGTCGAAGAGATTGGCGGCGATCCCGTATGCGGTCGTGGTGGGCTGGTCGTAGGCGAGGCTGAACTTCCGCTGTGCGGCGACGTCGCCGGCCCAGCCGAGGACGAGGGCGCTCACGACGAGCGCGAAGAGCGTCGGTGCCATCACGCGTCGCATAGGATCTCCTTCCCGTGCACGGTCAGTGTAGGGCTCTACGCCGGCTGGGGCTCGATCGGCCCCGCGTATCCTCGCCGAACCCCGCGGCGGCGTCAAGGCGGGCGTGGGCCCGTCACGTCGAGGAAGCGCTCCGCAGCACCCGCGCGAGCGGCGCGCGCAGCCGCCCGGGGGTGACCCGGCGCAGGACGATACGCTCGGCGCACACGAAGCGGCCCAGCGATACGAGCGCGTCGGCAAGCCCCGCGAGGATCTCGTCGGTCTCGAGCCGGGGGCCGCGGCCGGCCGGCGGCGCGCTCCCCGCGGCGGCCCAGCGCTCGAAGTGCACGTGCCGCACCTCGAGCCTTCCCTCGCCGCGATGGGTCTTGGCGTCGACCCGACCCACGAGTTGACCGTGGTGGAGGATGGGGAGGGTGTAGTAGCCGTGCACGCGATCGGCCTGCGGCGTATACACCTCGATGCGGTAGTCGAAGCCGAACAGGCGCGCGACGCGGCCGCGATACCAGAGGAGGGAGTCGAACGGCGAGAGCAGGGTAGTGCCGGTGGAGGCGGCGGCCCGGCGCTCCGCCCGGCGGAGCGCCGGCAGATCGCGCGTGAGGATGAGCCAGCGTCCCCGGTGTCCCTCGACCTCGATCTCGGTGACCGCACCCGCCTCGAGCAGCGCGCGAAGGCCGCTCCGGCGTCCGGCCGCGAAGAAGCGGGGGAAGGTGAGATAGCCCGCGAGATCCTGGTCGGTGGCCGCGCCCATGGCGTGGAGCGAGCGCTCGACGTGCCAGCGGCGGAAATCCTCGACGGACACCGCGTCCGTGGGCACCCCGGGCAAGGCGCGCTCGATCACGTCGTAGCGCTTCTGAAAGTGCTGACGGCCGTGGATCGCGACGACCCCCGTCATCCACAGATGGTGCAGGGCGTGCTGCACCGGCTTCCACGACCACCAGCCGCCCCGGCCCGGTCGACGCACACCCCGCTCGAACTCGCCGTGGCTCATGGGCCCGTTGCTCCGGAGGGTGTCGGTGACCTCCTGGATGAGGCGCGAGTTCTTCTTGAGCCATCTCGACCAGCCGGTGTGGCGGCCCTGGTAATCGAGCATCGCACGCCGCCACCACGGCAGCGTCGAGACCGGCACGAGGCAGGCGGCATGCGCCCAGTACTCGAACAGGAGGCGCCGGCGATAGACCATGCGATCGAGGCGCGCCCGTTGATAGGGCCCGAAGCGGCTCCACACCGTGAGGTAATGCGCGCGCTCGAGCACGTTGATGGAGTCGAGCTGGAGCCCGCCCACGTCCTCGACGAAGCGGAGGAGCCGCCCCGGTGTCAGCGCCTGGGAGCGCGGCCGCGTCAGGTGCTGGCGCTCGAGGAAGAGCGCGGCCACCGCGCGCGGCGACACGACGGGGCGAGGGCGCGCGGGCGCAACGGGTTCGGCGGATGGGGCAGAGCGCGTGGGCATGGCCAGGACACGGTAGCACCGATCTGGCGGTGAAATGGCGCCTGCTGCTACCATCCGGGCCAACGAGGCATCGTCCTGTTCACCCTGGCGCGGAGGAGCGTGCGTATGCGCGTGATGACGAGGCTGGCCCTGCTGGGCATGCTGGTTTCGCTGGCGACTTGCGGCCCGGCCGCCGCGCAGACGCCGATCAAGATCGGGTTCCTGTCGCCGCTGTCCGGCGCCATTGCCGCCGCGGGCAAGGACATGTACTCCGGCTGCGAGCTCTACTGGAAGGAGACGGGCGAGCAGATGGCCGGGCGCAGGGTCGAGGTGATCCTCGAGGACAACGAGGGCCAGCCCGCCACCACCCTGGCCAAGGCCCGCAAGCTGGTGGAGAGCGACAAGGTGCACGTGCTGATGGGCGTGATCCTGTCCAACGTCGCCTACGCGCTCGTGCCCTATGTCGAGCAGCAGGGCATTCCCACCATGTACCCCATCAATTCGGCCGAGGACCTCACCCAGCGCAAGCGGCCCAAGTGGCTCATCCGCACCGGCTTCTCCGCGGGGGGCAACATGCATCCCTTCGGCGAGTACGCGGCGAAGACCCTCGGCTACAAGAAGATCGTCACCATTGGCCTGGACTACGCCTTCGGGTGGGAGACGGTGGGCGGCTTCCACAAGTCCTTCGAGGACAACGGTGGCCAGATCATCCAGAAGATGTGGGTGCCGCTCAATGTCCAGGACTATGGCCCCTATCTCGGCCAGATCAGGAAGGACGCCGACGCGGTCTTCGTCAACGGGTTGGGCCGCTGGACGCTGCTCTTCGCCAAGCAGTACTCGGAGAGCGGGCTCCGCGGCAAGCTGCCCCTCCTCGCCAACGGCACCTACAGCGACGAGCATGTGCTGCCGCAGCTGGGCGACGAGTCCCTCGGCGTGATCAGCGCGCACCACTACTCCGCCGCGCTGGAGACACCAGCCAATCAGAAGTTCCGCGCCGCCTACGAGAAGGCCTACGGGCGGCTGCCCGGCTTCTACGGGGAGAATTGCTACACCGGTGCGCGCATCCTCGCTGAAGCGGTCAAAGCAGTCGGGGGCAAGGTGGAGGACCGCGCGGCCCTCATGGCCGCCCTGCGCGCGGTGAAGGTGGGGGATGCGCCGCGCGGGCCGGTGGAGATGGACGCCTACGGTAACCCCACCCAGAACATCTACATCCGCAAGATCGAGCGCGTGAACGGGAAGCTCCAGAACACGGTCATCTACACGTATCCGCGGGTGAGGCAGTTCTGGACCTACAACCCGGAGGAATTCCTGAAGCAGCCCGTGTACTCACGCGACTTCCCGCCCTGCCGCCACTGCTGAGGGGCGCCGCGCGGTCCGCAGACGGGGATGTTACACTCCCCCCACCACGGAAATCGGGAGGACTTGCCATGAGCGAGACCAAGCAGACGTTCAGCGTCAGCCGGGCCGAGGAGGCGGTGTACAAGACGGGGCTGCGGAGCTTCATGGAGTATCGTGACCTCGGCGTCGACGCCGCCACCCGGGGGCAGTTCCGGGCTCACGTCATCCGCATCAAGAAGGACGCCCCCGGCGATCACGCGCTGCACACCACCGGGCTCCACCAGCACCTCTGCGACTTCCAGATGTTCTACGTGCTGAAGGGATGGATCCGCTTCGTCTACGACGGGCAGGGCGAGCACACCTTCCAGGCCGGTGACTGCGTGCTGCAGCCGGCGGGGATCGTGCACAACGAGCTCGAGTGCTCGGACGACGTCGAAATCCTGGAGATCTACTCGCCCGCGGTGCACCAGACGGTGGTGGTGGATCAGATGCCGGCCCAGGCGGCCGCCCGCTAGCCGCGCCTTCACATCGGCCCGGCGCCGCCGGGCAGGGGAGGACCTCATCATGACGACGCGTCGCGCATTCCTCGGCACGGCCGGTCTTCTCGGCGCTTCCGCGGTGCTCGCGGACGGACGGTGGGGGCTCGCCCGCGCGGACAAGCCGGTCAACCTTTCCGGCTGGGTGTTCAAGCCCGACACCGTGAAGGACTACATCGACTTCTACAACAACAAGCACCACGGCCAGGTGAAGTACGAGGCCATCCCGTGGGCGCAGTACCACCCCACCATGGAGACGCGGGCGCTCGCGGGCGAGATCGTGGACGTCATGTACTGCAATCACAACAACCGCGAGCGGTGGTACGAGAACGGCCTCCTCCGGCCAGTGGACGACCTCCCCGGCGTGGACGAGCTGAAGAAGAAGATGACCCCCGCCAACCTCGACAGCCTCAAGAGCAAGGACGGGACGAAGCTCCTCGGCCTGCCCTACTTCACGAGCCTCTTCATCCTGATCTACAACGAGCCCATGCTCCAGCAGGCCGGTATCAAGGCGCCCGCGAAGAGCTGGGACGAGCTGGTCGAGCACTGCATGAAGCTCAAGAAGGACAAGGTCAGCGAGACGCCGTTCCTCCCGAACTGGAACAACAGTCCCTCGGGGACCATGCCCCAGTTCATGAGCGACTGTTTCTCCGAGGGCGCGAACGTCTTCGACGCGAAGAACCGCGTCATCGTCGATCAGGAGCCGGGGGTGGCGAAGGCGATGGAGCGGTGGCAGAAGGTGTACAAGGCCGACCTCGTGAATCCCGAGGTCCTCACCAAGACGTCGTCCACCGACACGCACCGGCTGTTCTGGTCGGGCCGCTACGCGTACCACACGAATCACTCGTACTACCTCAAGACCATCGCGGCGGAGCCGGAGAACTCCAAGCTGGCGCCCAAGAAGGCCAAGATGGTCATGTACCCGGGCACCGGTCAGTCGTACATGTGGACGGACTCTTACGTGGTCAACGCCAAGTCCAAGAATCTCGAGGACGCGTGGAAGCTCACGCGCTTCCTTGGCGGGAACCTCAACGGAGACTGGTACGTGCAGCGGCAGTGGTGCCTGATCTCCGGCCTCGACAACCCCTACCCCGAGATGTACGACCATCCCGAGATCATTGCCTCGTACGACAAGTGGATCGACCTCAAGCTCCTGCGCGAGCAGTACAAGAAGGGCAAGGTCATCTCCGCCTACAAGGAGCCGTGGTACGGCGAGTACGACACGAAGGCGGTGGCGATCGTCCACAACATGATCCGGGGGACGACGGCGGTGCCCAAGGGGCTCAAGGAGCTCGTCGCGCTCCAGAAGTCGCTCGTCTAGCGCGCGGGACGCGTGGTGGGTGTCGAAGGCGCGCTCCCGGTCGCAAAAGGCGCGCGGACGGGACGGATGCCGCTCCGTCTGTCCGAGGGCTGGTTTGCGTTCGCGCTCGTCCTGCCCGCGCTCCTCGGCATCTTCGTGGTCGTGCTGTTCCCGCTCGCCTATTCGCTGTGGCTCTCATTCACCGACGTCAATCTCCTGCGCGCCACCGGGCCCGCCATCGAGCTGTTCGGCGTGCGCGTGCCCCTCTTCCGCTGGGTAGGCCTCCAGAACTACGCGCGGATCTTCGATGACCCGCTCTACTGGAGCTCGCTCTGGCGCACCCTCTACTTCGTGGGGGCGTTCGTGCTGGAGGCCACCCTCATGGGGCTGGGAATGGCGCTGGTGCTCAACGAGCGCTTTGCCGGCCGCCCGCTCATGCGGAGCCTGCTCCTCATCCCCTGGTCGCTGTCGCGCGTGGTGGTGGGGCTGCTCTGGGTCGGCATCCTCGACTTCGAGTTCGGCGCCCTCAACGGCCTCCTGCACAACTGGGGACTCATCGACCGCTCGATCGCCTTCTTCAAGGAAGGGTTCACCGCGCTCAACGTCCTCGTCTCCGTCTACATGTGGAACCAGGCGCCGTTCGCGACCCTGCTCTTCCTCGCCGGGATGCAGTCGGTGCCCGAGGACCTCTACAGCGCCGCCGAGGTCGACGGGGCGGGCTACTGGCAGCGGTTCCGCTTCGTGACCCTGCCCGCCCTCCGGCCCATCCTGTTCCTCGTGCTCGTGCTCGCCACCGTGAACGGCTTCCTGATGCTCGACCTGATCTACGTGCTCACCATGGGCGGGCCCGCCAACGAGACCACCACGATCTCGTGGCTCGGCTTCCAGACCGCCTTCGCGTTCTTCAAGTTCGGCCCCGGCACCGCCATCCTCTACACGCTGACCGCCCTCTGCCTGCTCGTGACCATCGTGTACCAGCGCCTGATCCTGGGGCGCTTCGAGCCGGAGCGCTGAGGCGATGGCGCGCCGGCGGGTGGGGAGCCGTCTCGTGCTCTACGGACTCGTGGCGGGGATCACCCTGTGGCTGATCGGGCCGTTCGTGTGGCTGTTCGTGACCAGCATCTCCTATCAGCGCAATCTCCTCGCGCGGCCCCTGTCCCTCATCCCCCCCGAGGTGACGTTCGACAACTACCGAATGGTCCTGGGGCTCGTCCGCTTCCACGCCGAAGGCCAGGCGTCGAAGATCATCCCCGCGATGGTCAACAGCGTGGTGGTCGGCGGGCTCGTGACGGTTTTGAACCTGGTGATCGGGACCACCGCGGGCTATGCCTATGCCCGCTACCGCTTTCCCCTCAAGACGTTCTCGCTCTTCGCCCTCCTCTTCACGCGGATGCTGCCCACGGTGGTGCTGATCCCGGCCTTCTTCCTCATGCTCCGCGCGATGGGGCTCCAGAACACCCTGAGCGGGCTCATCGTGGCGTACTGCTCGTTCACGCTGCCGTTCACGGTGTGGATCATGAAGGCGTACTTCGAGACCGTGCCGGCGGAGCTCGACAAGAGCGCGCTGGTGGACGGCTGCAACCGCCTCCAGGCGTACTACCGGGTGGTGCTGCCGGTATCCGGGCCCGGACTGGTGGCGGCGGGCGCCTTCACGTTCATGCTGTGCTGGAACGAGTTCATCGTGGCGCAGGTGCTCAATACCAAGCCGGGCACCACCACGCTGCCTCCCGTCATCGCGGGCATGAACGGGCAGATCAACATCGACTACTCGGTGATTGCCGCGTCCGGATTCCTGGGGGCGCTGCCCGCCGTGCTGCTCGTGCTCTTCTTCCAGAAGTACATGGTGCAGGGTCTCACCGCCGGCTCCATCAAGGGCTGAAGAACGAACGCTGAAGAAAGGACAATCGTCATGGCCGCCACCTCGACCGCGTCGCGCGACATCGCGTATCAGCTTCACCCCTTCACCAACCTCCGGAAGCACGAGGAGGAGGGGCCGCTGGTCATCACCGGCGGACACGGCATCTACGTCACCGACGAGGCCGGCCGCGAGTACATCGAGGCGATGGCCGGGCTCTGGTGCGCCTCGCTCGGCTTCGGCGAGGAGCGCCTGGTGGAGGCGGCCATCCGGCAGATGCGGCGGCTGCCCTACTACCATCAGTTCAACTCGAAGGCCCACGACACCGCGGTGAATCTCGCCGAGCGCCTGATCGGGCTGCTCCCCGTCCGCATGTCCAAGATCTTCTTCAATAACTCGGGCTCGGAGGCCAACGACACCGCGGTCAAGCTGGTTTGGTACTACAACAACGTGCTCGGCCGGCCGCGGAAGAAGAAGATCATCTCGCGGCTGCGCGGCTACCACGGGATCACGGTGGCGAGCGGCAGCCTGACCGGCATCTTCTCCGCCCATCGGAACTTCGACCTCCCGCTGCCTCAGATGCGCCACGCCGAGTGCCCCGACTTCTACCGCCACGGGCGGCCCGGCGAGAGCGAAGAAGATTTCGCCACCCGCATGGCCGAGAGCCTCGACGCGCTGATCCTCAGAGAAGATCCCGAGACGGTGGCCGCCTTCATCGCCGAGCCCGTGATGGGTGCGGGCGGCGTGGTGGTGCCGCCGCGCACCTACTTCGACAAGGTGCAGGCGGTGCTCAAGAAGCACGACGTGCTCTTCATCGCCGACGAGGTGATCTGCGGCTTCGGGCGCACCGGTCGGATGTTCGGCTCGGAGACCTACGACCTCAAGCCCGACATCATGGTGATGGCGAAGGCGCTGTCCTCCGCCTATCTCCCCATCTCGGCCACCGCCATCTCGGAGGGCATCTACCAGTCGCTGGTGTCCGGCAGCGACAAGGTCGGCGTGTTCGCTCACGGCTACACCTACTCTGGCCACCCCGTGCCCTGCGCGGTGGCGCTGGAAACGCTCGACGTCATGAAGGAGCGCGACCTCCTGGGCCACGTCGCCACGGTCGGTCCTCGGCTCCAGGCCGGGCTGCGGCGCTTCGCCGATCACCCGCTGGTGGGCAATGTGCGGGGCGTGGGCCTGCTCGGCGCGGTCGAGCTCGTGAAGGACCGGGCGACGCGCGCGCCCTTCGACACGCCCGGCACGGTGGGAGGGACCTTCCAGACTCGGGCCCAGGCGCATGGGCTGATCGTGCGCAACCTCGGCGATACCATCGCGCTCTGCCCGCCCCTCATCATCACCGAGGCGGAGGTCGACGAGGTCCTGCGGCGCTTCGAGAAGGCGCTCAGCGAAACATCGGCGGCGTAGCGCGGCGGCCGAGGGTCAACGGCGCGCCGTGGGCGCAGGCAGGAGAATGCGCCAGACGTCCACGGTGTAGGTGAGCTGGCGCGCGCCCAGCGTGGACGTGAGCACCGCGTAGCGCGTGGCATCGTCGGCCACCGAGATCGCGTGGAAGGCCTTCCCGCGCGAGGTCACGAGCTGCGGCTGCTTGCGCGCCACGTCGATGAGGCGCATGCCCGCGCGGTCGCCGGTGGGTGCGAGGAGGTGGCCGTCCGCGGTGAAGCGGAGCCCGCCGTGCGGCGGGCCGGTGGCGTCGTTGTCCACGTCGGCGAGGAGCTCGGCGCCGGTCTCGAGGTCCCACGCGAAGACGCTGCCTTCGATGGTGGCGACGGCGGCGCGCTTGCCATCCGCGGAGAGCGCGGCGGCGACGGCCCAGGCGGGGTCGGCCTCCATGCCCTTGGGCGGGCCGTGCTTCCGGGGCGACCGCCGTACCGAGAAGGTGCGCAGAGGCGCGCCGTGCGCGAGCTCCCACACGGTGACCCCGCCATCGTGGCCGCCGGTGACGGCCCGGCGTCCATCCGCGGAGAGGTCGAAGGCGGTGAGAGGCTCTCCGTGCGGAGCGGTCAGGCTCGCTGCCATCCGTCGCGTGGCCACCTCGAGCACCATGACGTCGGCTTCGCAGGCCACGCCGAGCAGGGCGCCCGCGGCGTCGAAGCGCAGGAAGAGACAGCGACCGATGGGCATCGCCGCCGTCTCCTTCCAGTTTCCGGCGCCATCGTCCCGCCAGAGGCGCAGCGTGCTCTCGCGATGGCGGCCGATCGTGGCGAGGAGCGCGCCGTCGGGGGAGAAGGCCAGG
>Ga0111539_10006094_pt1 | contig 15565 bp, 13 predicted proteins | sample RhiMethybrSRZTD1_FD_79667 | JGI IMG/M metagenome (GOLD analysis project Ga0111539, IMG submission 79667) | Populus rhizosphere microbial communities from Tennessee, USA - Rhizosphere MetaG P. TD hybrid SRZTD1 (version 2) (version 2) | ecosystem: Host-associated > Plants > Roots > Rhizosphere >... | reverse complement strand
CTCGTCGAGCGCGTCATGGACTCGAACGACCTGGAGCGCGAGCGCGGCATCACGATTCTCGCCAAGAACTGCGCGGTCGACTACGCCGGCACGCACATCAATATCGTGGATACGCCCGGCCACGCCGATTTCGGCGGCGAGGTCGAGCGCGTGCTGTCCATGGTGGACGGGGTGCTGTTGCTGGTGGACGCGGTCGAAGGTCCGATGCCGCAGACGCGCTTCGTGACCCGCAAGGCGCTCGCCCTGGGACTGAAGCCGATCGTGGTGGTCAACAAGGTGGACCGGCCGGGCGCCCGCGCCGAATGGGTCGTCAATCACACCTTCGATCTCTTCGACAAGCTCGGGGCCACCGAGGAGCAGCTGGATTTCCCCGTCGTCTATGCATCGGCCCTGCAGGGCTGGGCTGCAACGCAACCCGGCGAGACGGGCACGGACCTGAAGCCGCTCTTCGAAGCCGTACTCGCGCACGTCCCGATGCGCGCGGACGACCCGGACGGCCCGCTGCAGCTGCAGCTCTGTTCCCTCGACTATTCGAGTTACGTGGGGCGCATCGGCATCGGCCGTATCGCCCGCGGCCGCATCCGCTCCGGCCAGCAGGTGGCCGTGCTGCACGGCCCGGACGCCGCCCCGGTGATCGCCAAGGTCAACCAGGTGCTGGTGTTCAAGGGGCTCGAGCGCGTCGTTACCGAGGAAGCGGAGGCCGGCGACATCGTCGCGATCAACGGCGTCGACGAGATCGGCGTCGGCGTGACGGTCAGCGACCCCGAGCATCCGGATGCGCTGCCGCTCCTGAAAGTGGACGAGCCCACCCTGGTCATGAACTTCCAGGTCAATACCTCGCCGTTCGCCGGGCGGGAAGGCAAGTTCGTGACCAGCCGCCAGCTGCGCGAGCGCCTGGTGCGCGAAACGATGGGTAACGTGGCCCTGCGCGTGGAGGACACCGCGGACCCCGACGTGTTCAAGGTATCGGGGCGCGGCGAGCTCCACCTCACGATCCTGCTCGAGAACATGCGTCGGGAAGGCTACGAGATGGCGGTATCGCGGCCGCGCGTGCTGATCAAGGAAATCGACGGCGCCCGGTGCGAGCCGTTCGAAATGCTGGCGGTGGATATCGAGGAGGCGCACCAGGGGGCGATCATGGAGGCGCTCGGGGCCCGGCGCGGCGACCTGCAGGACATGCAACCTGACGGGAAGGGCCGCGTCCGGCTCGACTATCGCATTCCGGCGCGCGGGCTCATCGGATTCCAGTCCGATTTCCTCACCACCACGCGCGGCACCGGCGTCATGAGCCACGTATTCGACGACTACGGCCCGGTGAAGCCGGAGATCTCCGAGCGCCGCAACGGCGTGATGGTTTCGGTGGAGAACGGCGAGGCGGTCGCCTACGCGCTGTGGAAGCTGCAGGAACGCGGGCGCATGTTCGTGGATCCCGGCGACCCGGTCTACGAAGGCATGGTGGTAGGCCTCCACAGCCGCGACAACGATCTCGTGGTGAACCCGGTCAAGACCAAGCAGCTCACCAATATCCGTGCGGCCGGCAAGGACGAGGCGGTCCTCCTGACTCCGCCGATCCGGCACACGCTGGAATCCGCCGTCGAGTTCATCGCCGACGACGAGCTCGTCGAGATCACGCCGCAGTCGATCCGGATCCGCAAGCGGTCGCTGAAAGAACACGAGCGGAAGCGCGAACGGAAGGCGGAGCAGGCCGCCTGAGTGGCGGGATGCGGCCCGGGCGTCTTTCCATGGCCGGGCGCTGCCCCATCCAGTTGCCGGGCTGAACCGTAGGGTCTCAATGGTTGCTGGCTTAGAATCTCCGTTGCCACCACCGGAGGACGATAGCCCATGGACGCCTACTACAAGCCCCAGCACCTCGCTGATTTCCCGAGGATATCCGAAGGCAGCCCCGAGCTCGGCAAGAAATTCTTCGAATACTACGGCGCGGTGTTCGCGGACGGGGCGTTGACCGCGCGCGAGAAGAGCCTGATCGCACTCGCCGTCGCCCATACTGTCCAATGCCCGTACTGCATAGACGCCTACACCCAGGACTGCCAGCAGAAAGGGGCGGATTTCGAGCAGATGACCGAGGCGCTGCACGTGGCGGTCGCGATCCGGGGCGGCGCTTCGCTCGTCCACGGCATGCAGATGCGCGAGGGAGCGAAGAAGCTCGGCATGTAATGAACGGGCCTCAGAACCTATCTCAGTGTCAGACGCGTGATGCGTTGTGGTCAGGACGGGATGGATGCGAGGCGCACGGCGCAGGCCATATGTCGATATGGTCAAGCCGGGCAACGATGTCAGACGCCCGTCCTGGCCGCAACCCGAAGGGACGGGGCGATCTGGGCGCATTTCGTTGTCGGTCGCTCCTAACATAGAGTCTATGCGTCGTCGCGATCCTCCTAGAACTGCATCCCACCTCGCCTCCGTCGCACACGTGTCTGACACTGAGATAGGTTCTATTCTCAAGGAAGTCGCCGCGGACCTGGCGCAGGACGGGGCGACGCCGCGCGCCACGCTGAGCCTGCGCCGGCGGGATGCGCCGCTCGCATCGACGGCGCGCCAGCTCGCGATGCTGGCTGCCGTGCCGCTGGCGCGCGACGGCCGGCGCGTCGAATTCGATTCGGTGGCCGGCGGCGCGCCGAAAGCCGCCCGCCTGGATATCTTCCAGGTAAATCTCGGCAAGCTCTGCAACATGACCTGCCGCCACTGTCACGTCGACGCCGGGCCGGACCGGACCGACGCGATGATGCCGGATTCCGTGGTCGATCAGGTCGTCGCCGCCATCGCGCGCAGCAGTGCGCACACAGTCGACATCACGGGCGGCGCGCCGGAGCTGCACCCGCGCTTCCGCGATGTCGTCCAGGCCGCGCACAATGCGGGCAAGCATGTCATGGACCGTTGCAACCTCACGGTATTACTGCTGCCCCGCAACGCGGGACTCGTCGACTGGTTCGCGGAATACAGCGTCGAAGTGGTGGCCTCCCTGCCTCACTACCGCAAGCCCAACACCGACGCCCAGCGCGGCGAGGGCGTCTACGAGCGCTCGATCAAGGCGCTCAAGCTCCTGAACGGCGCCGGTTACGGCGCGGGCGATCCGCGCCGCCGCCTGACGCTGGTCTCGAATCCCGCCGGCGCCTTCCTGGGCGCATCGCAGTCGACGCTGGAACGCGAATGGAAGCAGGCTCTCGCCCGCAATGCCGGGGTGACGTTCGACCGCCTCTTCGTGCTAAACAACATGCCGATCTCGCGTTTCCTGGAATGGCTGGAGGCGACGGGCAATCTCACGGCCTACATGGAGCGGCTGGTTAATGCCTACAACCCGGCCGCGGTCGACGGCGTGATGTGCCGCAACACGCTCTCCATCGGCTGGAACGGCCGGCTCTACGACTGCGACTTCAACCAGATGCTCGACCTGGAGCTGGAGCTGCCCCAGGGTCCGGACATTTCGACGTTCAACGAAGCGGACTGGCTGCAGCGGAAGATCGTCACCGCGCGCCATTGCTTCGGCTGCACCGCGGGAGCGGGGAGTTCTTGCGGCGGCCAGACTGCCTGAAAAAAGACCCTCCCCTCCTTCCTGGTGGGAGGAGGGGTGGACGCGCAGCGGCCGGGGTGGTGAGAGAGGACGAGGCCGGGATGGGATGGTCCCGGGTCCCCGGCGCGCCGGTGAAATCATTCGCCGGCCGGTATTACTTTACTCGATGCGCGCGCCGGAGACCTCGATCACGCGACTCCATTTTGCGATTTCGGCCTTGATAAACCCGGCAAACTCCCGCGGTGTCGTCGTGATGCCTTCGGCGCCCTGGGCCAGCAGCCAAGCCTGAAGCGCCGAGGTCTGCAGGATATCGACCACGTCCCGGTTGAGCCTGTCGACAATGGTAGACGAGGTGTGTGCCGGGGCGAGCATGCCAAACCATGCCGATGACTCGAACCCTGGCAACCCTGCTTCAGACGCAGTCGGGACGTCAGGTAGCGCGGCCACACGGCTCTTCGCCGCTACTGTCAAAGCCTTCACACGGCCTGCCTTGATCTGCGGCATTCCGACCGTCGTTGAGAGCGACGCGATTTCCACTTCGCGCGCCACAACTGCCATGAGGGCTGCGCCGCCGCCTTTATAGGGGACGTGTACCATGTCGATGCGCGCCAACTGAGCCAAAAGCGCGCTCGTCAAGTGACCGGGTGTGCCGGTAGACCCTGACGCATACTTGATCGTCCCAGGGTGCTTTTTCGCGTGCGCGATCAGTTCTCTGAGGTTCATTGCAGGCACAGAGGTATGAGCCACCAACACCAGAGGCGTGGTTGCAACGAGTGTAATGGGCGCGAAGTCTCGCGTTGGATCGTACGTGACCTTGTACAGGCTTACGGCAGTAGCGAGGGAAGCTACGTCACCCATGTACAACGTGTAACCATCCGGCGTCGCTCTGGCAGCCAAGGTGGCGGCGATAGTCGAGTTGGCGCCGGGACGGTTCTCAACCACGACCGGCCGCCGCAGGCGCTCGCTGAGATGCGGCGCGAGTTGTCGCGAGAAAACATCCCCACCCGAGCCGGGCGCGGCCGCAATGATGCGCACGGGCTTTGTGGGATAGTTCTGTGCGTGCGCGTTCGCGCCGCACAAGATCAGGGATACTGCGACACCCTTGCAGACGTTTGCGAAGACGATGGCATACATAAGTCGCTCTGATGAGAGAGTGCTGGACGGCGAATCATCTTGACACTCTGCTCGCAGTACGACAATGATCCGGGAATCATCGACAAATGAATTCCGGGAATGGAGCTGCGAGACCTCGAGTACTTTGCGATAGCTGCCAAGCACGGCAACATAGGCCGGGCCGCCGAAGCGCTCGGATTGGGCCAGCCGGCGCTCAGCAAGAGTCTCCGCCGTCTCGAGACGTCGATTCGAGCGAAACTGTTCAAGCGCACGCCGAAAGGTGTCGAGTTGACGGCGGAGGGAACTACCTTGCTGGCGCGTATTGGACAGCTCCGGTTGTCGCTGGCCGATGTTGTCCACGAAGTCGCGGACGTGGGCGAAGGACGTTTGGGCCACATCAGGATCGGCATCGGTTCTGGATTCCCGGAGCACGTGCTGGCTTTGTCTTGCGTTACGTTCTTGTCGGACGCACCCAAAGCAACGGTGGACGTCATTGTTGCAACGGCGAACGAACTTGTGCCAGCCCTGTGTGAGGGCCAACTGGACTTCGTCGTGACCGGCATCCCTACAGCACATCGCGAAGCGCTGGTGCAGGAGTATTTGTGTGAAGAGGTGTTTGCCGTCTATGCATCGATTCGACATCGGCTCGCGAGCAAGAAACGCGTTACGCTGGCGGAACTCGTGCCGGAACGGTGGGCGGTTCCCAGCCACTCAAATGTGTTGTCCTGGAACATGCTGCTCCGCTCATTCGAAGATCAAGGTCTTCCGACTCCAGAGATTGCCATCGTGACGCCGTCGACGACGATCAGGCAACACGTGGTCGCTTCGTCGAATTTGATCGGGTTCGGTTCGCGGCGAGCCTGGCAGAACCCGGAGCCGCACTTGAAGCTCACCGAAATTCGCGTAGCAGACGCGACTTGGCACCGCCGCCTCGGACTCAGCTATCGAAAGTCCGGTTATATGTCGCCGGGAGCCCGACGACTCATCGACGTGCTGAAGCTCACTGCGCGTACGCTCGCGCAGGATCAATAGATTATCGGGAACACTCGAGCGTGAACGGCAGTTTGCGAGGTAGCGTTGCCGGTTTCGGGCGACGAGGCCATGTCCAATCCAACCGCCAATGTTGACCCGACCACTCCGGCGGACCTCGTGCGCCACCCTTCCTATTTGCAGGAGGGGAAGGTAGTAGTAAGCACCGCGTCGTCAGCCGTCAGAAGCGCCAGCCTCGCAAGTTACCACTGGTCACCGGTCACTGATCACGGGTCAGCACTCACTGGCCCTTGGCTCCCCCTGACGGCTCCGGCACGGTCGCCGGCTTCGTCGGATCGGTGACCTGGATGACGAGGTATTTGACCGGCTGCGTCGAGCTGCCATTGCGTGACACCGCGTGCAGGGCATTGGGAGCCTCGTAGAACGTTTCACCCGGCCCGAGCCGCTGCACCGGACCGTCGTCGATTTTGACTTCATACGTCCCTTCGAGCACGTAGCCGAACGTGTGGCTGCCGGGATGCCGGTGCGGACCACTGCCATTCCCGGGATCGCGCTCGGTCCTGCGGATCGTGACGACGCGGCCCATGACGTCGTCCATCGTCGTCTTGAAAAGATCGATCTGGCGCACTCCCGAAGCGGCCGTCTGCGCCTGTGCATGCGTCGGCGACAGGCCAGAAGGCCAGCCGGCAAGCGCCAGATAGGTAAGAGCGGAAGACAGCGCAGCGGTTGCGCAGCCAAGCACGACGTGGGATATGACGGTTTTCTTCACGACATCCTCCTGTGGAACACGCGGGGTTGGAATGGGCGTGGCGGATATGAGACGGGTCAAAGCGTGACGCCGGCCTGCTTCACCACCCGCGTCCACTTGTCGAGCTCGGCCTTGATGAACGTGGCTAACGCGTCCGGCGTGCTCGTCTGCGCGCTGGCGCCGCCCGTTTCGAGCGCTTTGCGCGCGTCGGCGCTCTCCAGCGCAACCGCGATCTCGCCGTGGAGCTGCTTCACGATCGCGGGCGGGGTGCCACGCGGCGCGAGGAGTCCGGTCCACAGCACGTTGACGTAGTCCTTCATCCCGGCTTCCCGCATGGTTGGCACCGCCGGCAAGCCCGGCACTCGCTCCCCGGTCGTCACCGCAAGCGCCTTCAGACGGCCCGCCTGGATGAACCCGATCGCCGAGGGCAGCGTCGGGATCGCCATCTGGATCTGCCCCGCCACGAGCTCGGCAGTGGCTTGCGGACTTCCCTTGTAGGGAACGTGGTTGAGCTTCACCCCGGCAAGCATGACGAAGTGCTCGACGGCGAGGTGGCTGGTCGCGCCGACGCCGGCCGAGCCGAAATCGATCTGGCCGGGACGCGCGCGCGCCAGTCGGATGAAATCGGCGACCGAACCCGCGGGCAGCGCGGGGTGCACGACGAAAACGAGCGGCACGGTGGCGACCAGCCCGATGGGAGCGAAATCGCGCACCGGGTCATAACGGATCTTCGGGTTGACTACCGGATACTGGGTCAGCTCCGAGGTCGAGCCGAGCAGGAGGGTGTAGCCGTCGGCCGGCGCGCGGGCGGCGAATTCCGCGCCGATGCTGCCGGCGGCGCCGACGCGGTTTTCCACGACGATCTGCTGTCCGAGCCGCTCGCTCATGCCGCGGGCGAGCGCGCGCCCGACCGTATCGGAGCCGCCCCCGGGCTGGAACGGCACGACCATGCGCACGGGCTTCTCGGGGTAACGCTGCGCCGCTGCGAAGCCGCACGCGAGGACGAGGCAGGCAGCGACTGCGATTTGCGAGCGGCTCATGGAGAGACGGTGGCTCCGTTTTCCGGGCCCATGCTAACATGGCCCCGCCATGTTCCAGATCAAGCGCAGCAACCCGGCCGGGCTGTGGACGGCGAAGCGGCTCACGCAGATGGTCGAAGTGGAGGGCGCGCGGATGATCTATCTCTCCGGCCAGGTCGCCGCCAACGCCGACTACAAGGTCGAAAGCAGCGATATCCGCCGGCAGGCTCACACCGTCTACGACAACATCGAGATCGCGTTGCGCGCGGCGGGCGCGACCCTGGCGAACGTGGTGAAGACGACGACCTACCTCACGAGCGCGGACTACATTGCAGGCTCGCGCGAAGTGCGCATCGAGCGCTACCGGGACCTCGAAGCGCCGCCCGCCAACACGCTCCTCATCGTGAGCCGGCTGGCGGAGCCGGAAATGCTGATCGAGATCGACGTCATCGCCGCGGTGCCTGCGCGGTAGCGCCGTCCTGCTACTGCGCCTGCAGCCCGATATCCTGGACCAACTTCCTGTAACGCTCGGCGTCTTTCTTCACCTTCGCCGCGAACTCCGCCGGCGGCATGCTCACCGGCTCCGAGCCCAGCACCGAGAAGCGCTCCTTCACGTCGGGCTGCCTGAGGGTCGTCGCAGCCTCCTTGTAGATACGGTCTACGATGGTCTTCGGCGTACCCTTCGGCACGAAGAGGCCGGTCCAGATGGAAGCATCGACGCCCGGCATGCCCGCCTCCGCCGCCGGCACCCAGTCGCGGCCGAAATCCCAGCGGCGGGCGGTGGTTACTCCCAGCACTTTGACGCGCTTTGCGTCCAGATGCGGTAGTACGCCGGGCACTCCGGCGGTAGTCAGCACGACTTCGTTCGTCGCAACGGCCGACACGGCCGGTGCGCCGCCCTTGTACGGCACGTGCAGAAGCTTGATGCCGGCGGCCGCGGCAATCCATTCCGTCGCGAGGTGATTGACGGCGCCGGAGCCCGGCGAGCCGAAGGTCAGTGCGCCCGGCTTGGCCTTGGCCGCGGCGATCAGGTCCCTGAAGCTGCCTATGGGCGACTGGCTGTTCACGACTACCAGCATCGGCCCGTCGTTGACCATCGTAACCGGCACGAAATCGTTGTTGATATCGAACGGAATGTTCTTGAAGATCCACTGGTTGATCGCGACCTCGCCGGTGTGGGCGAGAAGAACGGTGTAGCCGTCGGGCGGCGCCTTGGCGGCGATGCCGTTGCCGATCAGGCCGTTGCCGCCGGTGCGGTTGTCCACGACGAACTGCCATCCCAGGCGCTCGGTCATTTTCAGGGTCAGCACGCGGGCCGCCGTATCCACCACGCCGCCCGGCGCGAACGCTACGATGAGCCGTATGGGCCGCGCGGGATACTCTGCCGCCCACGCCGTGGGCGCCAACAGCATGGCCAGCAGTACGATCATCTTGAACGTCCGCATCATCTCCCTCTCCTCGTCAAATGCGTGATTGGCGATTGGTGATTGGGGGCGGCGGCGTTTCTTTTCGTTCTTGAGACCAATCACTAATCACGAATCACCATCGCGCCCTTCTCTGTCCGGCGCATTTCAGCAGCGCGCCGGACTGCTGCAATAATCTCCGGATATGCCGCGCACCGGCATAGATTACCCGACAGATAGTGCCTGATCTCGTCCTCTGTGGGATCGGGCTTCTCCGCCAGGAGTTGCCGGCTCATCAGGATGAAGCCCGGGGTGCAGAACCCGCACTGGAAAGCGCCGCACTCGATGAAAGCCTTCTGCACGGCGTCCAGCCCGCCTTCCTTCGAGTGTTCGATTGTCGAGACCTGGGCGCCGTCGACGAGCGCGGCAAGATAGAGGCAGCCCGAAACGGCCGTTCCGTCGACCAGAACAGTGCAGCAACCGCACAGTCCCTGCCCGCAGCTCTCCCGCGCGCCGGTGAGACCAAAGCGGCCCTGCAGCAGCTCTACCAGGTTCTCGTGCGTGGCGACCTGGGCGGACACTGCTTCGCCGTTCAACGTGAACCGTATCGTCCGTAGCGCTGTGCTCATGCTGAGTTCAATCCTTCAACGGGTTCCCCTGCGCAGCACGCAAGGCGCGGAAAACCGCCTCCGGCGTGAGCGGCAGCGAGGTCAGCCGCACGCCCACCGCATCGTCTATAGCGTTCGCAATCGCCGGCGAGACGCTGAAAGTCGCCGTTTCGCCCACTCCCTTGGCGCCGAACGGGCCGCTCTCCTGCTCGGCGTCCACCGTCTCGTTGACGATGGTAACCGGTATGTCGAGCATGCCGGGAATGCGGTAGTCCGCCAGGGAGGGATTCGTCACCTGGCCGGAGTCGAACTCCATCTTCTCGGTCATCGTGAAGCCGAGCTGCATGATCGCCCCGCCCGATAGCTGCGTCTCGACGATCCGGGGATTGATCGGCGTCCCGACATCGGCGACGTTGACGAGCTTCGTCACGGTTACGCGGCCGGTCTCGGCATCCACTTCCACCTCCACCCCCGCGCCGCCGACCATCCAGAAAGGCGTCACGTCCGGGGACAGGCCCGTGTCGTGATCCGGCGATTTGTACGACGGGATGAAGCTCCCCACGCCCACGACGTTCCCTGCCTGCATGCCGTACCTCTTCCTGAACAGATCCGGCACCGGGGTCGTCTCGGCCGACAGCCCGACCTCGCCGGCGAGCGCGGTGAGCTTGTCGAGCGCATCCTCCGCCGCGCGCTTCACGGCAAGACCCATGTGGTAGAGCGAGCGCGAGCCGAGTGTCCCCATGTCGTACGGTGTCACGTCGGTGTCCGGGTGGACGACCTTGACGGCTTCCACGGGGAGACCCAGGACCTCCGCGGTGATCTGCGCCATCGCGGTATCGGAGCCCTGCCCCATGTCCACCGTGCTGCAATAGAGGCTGGCGCTCCCGTCCGCGTACACGTTGACGATGGCGACCGAGGTCGTCGGCGAAATCGAGGCCTTGAAGCCGATGGCGATACCGCGGCCGCGCCTGACCGTTCCCGTCCCGCGGGCCATGGGACTGCCCCAGTCCATGCGTGCGGCAAGGCGCTCCAGCACCTTGTCGATCGCGGCATCGCGCATCACGGTGCCCGTCGCCTGCGGGCGGCCCTCGCGCAGTATGTTCCGCCGCCGGAATTCGAGCGTGTCGATTCCGAGGCTGCGCGCGATCATGTCGGTATGGCACTCGTAGGCCCACACGAGCTGCGGAATGCCGAAACCGCGCAGCGCCCCCGCCGCCGGGAGATTCGTGTAGAGCGCGTACGAGTCTATCTTCACGTGCTCGATATCGTACGGGCCGGGCGCGGTGAATCCCGACTTCTGCGTGACCCGCGGCCCGATGTCCGCGTAGGCGCCGCCGTTCCACCACACCTCGCACTCGCGAGCGGTAATGCGCCCGTCCTTCGCCACGCCGCTCTTGATCCGCAGCGTGGTGGCGTGCTTGGTGATGGTGTAGAACTGCTCCTCCATCGAAAGCGCGATCTTCACCGGCCGGCGGGACAGGAGCGCGAGCGCCGTCACGAGCGCCTCGAGCTTGACGTACACCTTCGCGCCGAAGCCGCCGCCGAGATGCGGCACCCTCACCCGCACGCGGCTCTCCGGCCAGCCGAGCAGCCGCGCGATCTCGATGCGCACGAAGGACGGGGTCTGCGAAGAGGTGTGCAGGGTCAGCGACTCCCCCGTGGGTTCGGCCACCGACACGAACGGCTCCAGCGGCACGTGCAGCACCTGCTGCGTGCGGAAGCTGTGCTCGAAGACACGTTCGGCTTCCGCGAAGCCGCGCGCCACGTCCCCGCGGCGCAGGTGGAAGTCCAGGGCAACGTTCGTATCCCTGCGGCCTTCCAGGTGCTTCAAGTCGGGAAACGTTCCAGCCGGCTTGAGGACTTCGTGCACGAGTGCCTTCGAGGTCATCGCCTCGACCTCGTCGAACACCGCCGGCAACTCCTCGTACTCGGCGACGATCCGTTGAGCGGCTTCCCCGGCGACGTGCGGATCCGCGGCGAGGACGACCGCGACGGGCTCGCCGGCGTGGCGCACCTTGTCGAGCGCGAGTATCGGCTGGTCGTGAAACGCCGGACCGTAGTACGGCCGCGGGATGACTTTGAGAATGTCCTCGCCGGTGATGACGCTGTGCACGCCCTCGACCGCCCGCGCCGCACTCGTGTCTATCCTCCGGATGCGCCCATGCGCGACGCTGCTGCGGAAGATTTTCCCGTAGAGCATGCCCGGCAGCACGAGGTTGTGGATGTACTCGGCGCGGCCGGTGACTTTCGCATGCCCTTCGAGCCGTGGCACTGACCGGCCAACGTGCGTACCTGCTGTTGTCGTTTTACCGGTCACTGGTCACCGGTCACTGGTCACTGGCGTCAGCGCCGCTCGCACAGCGCGCGCGACATACACGCGCACGAGTTCACGCTTGTAGGCGGCCGATCCATGGGCGTCGCCGACGACATTCGCCTCCGCCGCAGCCGCCTCTCCCGCCCGTCCCAGGACTGCATCGTCCACGCGAACATCCTTGAGCGCGTTCTCGGCCGCGGCGAGGCGCATCGGCGTATCGGTCGCGGCGCCGATCACTATTCGCGTGTCGCGCACGAACCCGTCATCGGTGGCGAGCGAGACCGCGATCCCCAGCGCCGGCCAGTCATCTGCGGAGCGCGCGGTGCACTTGAGATAGGACGCCCGGCGCGCGCCCTGGCGCGGGACGGTGACTTCGGCGATCAGCTCGCCCTGGCGCAGCGTCGTCTGCAGGTAGCCCGCGTAGAGATCCTCCACCGGAATCGTGCGCCCGCCCTTCGCGTCGGCAATGGTCACGCGGGCGCCCAGCGCGATCAGGACAGGCGGAAGATCCATGTGCGGATCGGCGTGCGCGAGATGCCCGCCGAGCGTCGCGACGTTGCGCACCCGCACGTTGGAGAGCGTGCGGAGCGCGCCCGTGATGACGGGTGCCTCTCGTGCGACGAGCGGCGAGCGGCCGAGCGCGGACAGAGAGGTCATGGCGCCGACGTACAGACCTTCCGGTCCCTCCGCAATCTCGAAGCAGCGGCGCTCGACCGCGCGCAGGCTGACGAGCCGGGTGGGGCGCAACACGCCCATCTTCATCATCAGCATCAACGCGGTGCCGCCCGCCATGGGACGCACCGAAGGCTCGCCGGTGTCGAGCAGCGCGGCTGCCTCGCGCAAAGACCCGGGCTCAACCAGTTCGAACGGCGTCACGAGGAACCCTTGCGAAGACCGAGCTTGCGCAGCCGTCCGCGCAGCGTACTCGGGTTCAGGCCGAGGATGCGCGCCGCTCCGCGCTCTCCCTCGATGGCCCACTGCGTCTGCTCAAGGACGCTGAGAATATGGTCGCGTTCCACCACCTCCAGGGTCCCGAGCGTGGGCCGCGCCGCGTCGGTTTTCGCCGCCGGCCTGACCGGACCCGACAGCAATGGTTCGCCGATCTCGAGTTGTGCGCCTCTCGCCAGCACCGCCGCGCGCTCCACGACGTTCTCCAGCTCGCGCACGTTGCCCGGCCAATCATAAGACAGGGCCTGCTCCAGGAACGCGGGAGAAACCTCGGCGAGAGGCTTACCCAGCTTGCGCGCGGCACGCGCGAGGAAATGGGCTATGAGCCGCGGAATGTCTTCACGCCTCTCCCGCAAGGACGGCAACGCGAGCGGAACGACGTTCAACCGGTAGTAGAGGTCGGACCGGAAAGCGCCGGCGTCCACCTGACGCCGGAGATCCCGGTTCGTGGCCGCGATCAGGCGCACGTCGGTGCGCAGGGTCTTCGAGCCGCCGACGCGCTCGAACTCCTGCTCCTGCAGTACGCGCAGCAGCTTCGCCTGGATGTCGAGCGGCAGCTCGCCCACCTCGTCGAGAAACAGGGTGCCGCCGTCCGCGAGCTCGAAACGTCCGCGGCGCTGCTGCGTGGCGCCGGTAAAAGCGCCCTTCTCGTGGCCGAAGAGCTCGCTCTCGACGAGCTCCCGGGGCAGTGCCGCGCAATTGACCTTGATCAGCGGACGCTCGCGCCGCTGGCTGCGGCCGTGGATGGCGCGGGCGATCAGCTCCTTGCCTGTTCCCGTCTCGCCCTGAATGAGCACGGTGCTGTCGGTCCCCGCGACCTGTCCGACCTGGTCGAGCAGCTTGAGGAGCGCCGGCGACTCGCCCAGGACTTCCCCGAAGTCGTGGCTCGAGCGGATTTCCTCCACCAGGCATTCGACCGTGCCCTTCGTGCGGTTGTGCGCCTCGATCTCCTCGCGCAGGCGGGCGTTCTGCTCTTCCAGCGAACGGCGTGCCTCGCGCAACGCAAGATGGGTTCGCACCCGGGCGAGCAGCTCCTCCGAGCGGAACGGCTTGGTGATGTAATCCACGGCCCCGGCGGAGAACGCGCGCACCTTGTCGAGGGTGCCGTCGAGTGCGGTCAGGAAGATGACCGGAATATCGCGGGTGGCGCCGTCCGCCCGCAGGCGCTCGGAGACCTCGAATCCGTCGAGGCCCGGCATCATCACGTCCAGCAGTATCAGGTCGGGAGCCTCTTCAGCCAGCCTGGCGAGCGCCTCCTCGCCGCTCGCTGCAGTCGCGACCTGGTAGCCGCGCGCCGTCAGCATGTCTTCCAGCAGCGTGACGTTGTTCGGGGTGTCGTCGACCACCAGGATCCTGGACGGCACGCTCATGTGGCCCTATCGAAGTGCAAATGCCTGACAGGTATTTGCACCTGTAATCGCCCCTCTCCTTGGGGAGAGGGGTCTGGGGGTGAGGGACGAGCGGAGTCAGGCACCATCGCGACGCTCACTCGTGCGCAGCACGCCTTCGACGACTGTGAGGAAGCTGCGCACAGTGATCGGCTTTTCGATGAAGCCGTCGAAGCCGGCGCGCATAATCTGCTCGCGATCCGCCAACATGACCGAGGCCGTCATGGCCACCACGGGGATGCCGGCGGTTGCCGGCTCCGCGCGAAGCGCTCTCAACCCCTCGATCCCGCCCATTCCGGGGAGCTGTACGTCCATCAGGATGAGATCGGGTGACCGTGCACACGCAACCTTCAGCCCCTCCTCCGCCGTTCCGGCCTCCAGGGTGCCGTAACCCTTGGCCTGGAGTATGTCGCGGACCAGCTCCAGGTTCCTGTCGTTGTCTTCGACGATCAGCACGACGCTCATGAGGTCAATCCAGTTCGATTTCTAACCACGGACCCACACGGACGGACACCGACGTCTGCCCCGCAAGATCGAACCAAACCCGGAGTCTCCGATCACGATTCCTCGCCAGCAAGGTAGTGCAAACGTCTTGCACAAATTTCCGTGTGTTTCCGTGTGATTCCGTGGCCAATGTTTCTCACGCCTGTCGGCTCAGCGGCAGCGTGAAGATAAAATCAAAGGCAAATCCCCAACCACGGACCCACACGGAAGGGCACGGACGTCAAACCCCGGATCTCTTCGTCTTCCAATTTCGCGCTGTCCGTGCAGTTCTACTTTCAAGTTGCCCTTACCGTTTTGTCCGTGTGTTTCCGTGTGATTCCGTGGCCAATGCTTCTCACGCCTGTCGGTTCAGCGGCAGCGTGACCGTGAACGTCGAGCCCTTGCCCGGCTCGCTTTCCAGCCTGATTGCGCCGCCGTGCAATTCGGCAAAGCGCCGCACGAGCGCAAGGCCAAGGCCGGTACCCTCCCGCGCGCCCGAGCCGCTGCGGCCCACCTGGCGGAACTCCTCGAAAACGGCCTGCTGGTTCTCCGGCGCTATGCCCACGCCGGTATCGCTCACCGCGACTTCCAAGTGACCGTTCGCGAGACGCGCGTCCACGTCCACGCGGCCGCCCTGCGGCGTGAACTTCACCGCGTTAGAGAGCAGGTTCAGCATGATCTGCTTGAATTTGCGCTCGTCGGCCGGAACCTCGGCGATCCGCGAATCGACGTTGCACGAGAGCGCGATGCCCTGGCGCTGCGCGCGCTCACGTATCAGCATCATCGCATTCTGCAGCGCGGACGGGATATGCACCTTCGCCACGTCGATCTCCATGCGCCCGGCTTCTATCTTCGAGAGGTCTAGGATATCGTTGATGAGCGATAGCAGGTGCTTGCCGGAAGCCTGGATGTTCCTGATGTAGTTCTCCTGCCTCGCGTTCAATTCCCCGTACATCCGCTCGAGCAGCAGGTCGGAGAAGCCGATCACCGAGTTCAGCGGCGTGCGCAGCTCGTGGCTCATG
>Ga0111539_10006093_pt1 | contig 15567 bp, 11 predicted proteins | sample RhiMethybrSRZTD1_FD_79667 | JGI IMG/M metagenome (GOLD analysis project Ga0111539, IMG submission 79667) | Populus rhizosphere microbial communities from Tennessee, USA - Rhizosphere MetaG P. TD hybrid SRZTD1 (version 2) (version 2) | ecosystem: Host-associated > Plants > Roots > Rhizosphere >... | reverse complement strand
CGGGATCGGTGTTCGCGGTGTTCACGACCGCGATGGGCACCTCCTGGGTCAAGCTCGTCCTCATCATCTCCACGATCGGCCAGCTGTTCTGCGGCATGGCCTGCCTCACCAGCGCGTCGCGCATGTGCTACGCCTTCAGCCGCGACGGGTGTGCCGTTGCGGTCCACCTTGGACAGCACGCGCCCCGCCGGCATGCCGCGGTCGCGCGCGAACGCGTAGGTCATCCGGGACATGCTCGTCACGCAGCTCATGCCGCAGAAGAACTGGCCGATCGTCGAGATGAGGATGACGGCCTTGAAGAAGCCCGACGACAGCGACGTCTCCAGCACCGTGCCGGAGAAGCCGGCCGCGCCGTTGATGGCGTCGACGTCGGTGGCCGCGAACAGCAGCGCCAGCAACAGGATCCAGCCGCCGATCGCCGAGTACGCGATCGACTGCCACAGGCCGTTGGCGGCCGCGCGGGACGCGCCCTTGGTCTCCTCGGAGACGTGCGCGCACGCGTCGAAGCCGGTGATCGTGTACTGGGTGAGCAGGAAGCCCAGCGGGAGCACGTAGAGCCAGTACATCCCGCCGCCGGTGTCACCGTCGGCGAAGCCGGAGTTGTTCAGTCGCTCCGTGAACACGAACGACATGCTCTGGTGCTTCTCCGGAACGAACATCAGGATCGCGACGATGACGGCCGCGCCGAACACGTGCCAGTACACGGAGACGTTCTGCAGCAGGTGGATGATCGGCTGGCCGAAGATGTTGATGAGGCCGTGCGCCACCAGGATGATCACGAACAGCAGGAACGCCTGGTTCAGCGTCCCGTCCCACCCGTCGAAGTAGCTCGCCATCACCAGGTTGAGGAACGTGGCGCAGCCGTAGTCCACCGACGCGGTCACCGCGATCAGGCCGGCCAGGTTGAGCCAGCCGGTGATGTACCCGGTGAGCGCGTTGCCCATCTTCGCGGCCCACCAGTAGATGCCGCCGGCGGTCGGGTAGGCCGACACCAGTTCCGACATCGAGAAGCCGATGAGCAGGATGAAGATGGAGATCAGCGGCCAGCCCCACGAGATCGCGATCGGACCGCCGTTGTTCCACGCCTGGCCGAACGTGGTGAAACAGCCGGCCAGGATCGAGATGATGCTGAACGAGATAGCGAAGTTGGAGAAGCCGCTCCACTTGCGCCTGAGCTCCTGCTTGTAACCGAGTTCGGCGAGCCGCCGTTCGTCGTCGTCCGGTTCGCGAACCTGTTGCGATGCCGTTGCCATGGCACCTCTTTCCGTGAGGGGGTAGGCCCCTAGGAGGGGAAGGTCGCGGGCCGACGACCCGTGACCGTGTCGAGTAGCCGGCCGAAGTCCGCGGCGGTGAGATCACGCACCGCCTGCCCCCATTTGTCGGCCGCCTCCCCGGCGTAGTCGAATCCACTGTCGTTGCCGCCGTCGGCGAGCAGTCCACAGTGGACCGCGAACCAGAGCGCCCAGGTGACGTTGGACGCGATGAGGTTCAGTCGCACCCGGGCCAGCAACGCCGCACTGCGTTCGGGCCCGAAGTAGGCCGTGGCCAGCCGCTCCGTCTGATCGTTGTCGAAGTCGGCTTCCGCGGCGATGTCACCCAGCTCGAACGCCGGGTCGTTGTTCCCGGACAACTGGTAGTCGATGATGCGTACCGTTCCCGGGCTCTCCTCGATGAAGTTCTCGGCCAGCAGGTCGTTGTGGCACGGCGCCGTTCTCGGCGGCTCGCTGGCGAGCGCCGCCCGCAGGCGCGCCACGGCGTCGTCGTGGTCGTGGTAACCGTCGGGCAGCGGCAGGTCGTGGCGCCGGCACAGGGCCAGCAGTTCCGCCCGCTTGGCGAAGATCTCGAAGTCGTTGCCGAACCGGGGGCCGGCGTGCAGCCGGCGGCAGGCCGCGGCGATCGGTTCGGCCCGGCCCGGATCGCGGACGTCGGCGGCGCCGAGCGTGCGGCCGGGAATGAACTCGAGCACCAGCGCCGGCACGTCGGCCAGCACCTCGACGACGGCGGCGCCCGCGCCCGACCGCGCCGCGGCGAGCGTGTTGGCGACCTCCTGCTCCGGCGGGATGCCGAGGCCCGCCGCCGACACGGCCGGCTGGAGCACCCGGAGCACGTACTCGTCGGCACCGGCGGTGACCCGGTAGATGTGGTGGCTCAGCCCGCCCGGCAGCGGTGCCCACGCGACAGCGCGGCCGGCCCAGGCCGGGACCCGGCCCAGCAGGTCGTCCACTGCCGGCACTGCCTCCATCGGGCGCCCTCCGCCGAGAACGTTCCACCCGGTGGGTGATTTTCGTCATCCACTGGAGTGATCGACGCAGTTTGGGCCGCGGGCGACGCGGCCGTCAATACTCCGGGCCCGGAAATATTCCGTTGCGGCCAGACCTTTACCCTTCCCCCTGCCCGGCGCCCGGTGCTATGACTCCCCGGTGACGATCACCCTTCCCGATCGGGCGCGTGCCGTGATCATCGGCGGCGGCGTCGCGGGCTGCAGCGTCGCCTATCACCTGGCCCGGCTCGGCTGGACCGACATCGTGCTGCTCGAGCAGCACGACCTGACCGAGGGCACCACCTGGCACTCCGCCGGGTTCGTCGGCCAACTGCGTTCGACGATCACCCAGACAAAGATGATCATGTATTCGTCGGCGCTCTACGCCGAACTGCGCGACCGCACCGGGCTCGACCCGGGCTGGCGCGGCGTCGGCGGCCTGCGCCTGGCGACCACGCCGGAACGGGTGGAGGAACTGCACCGGCAGGTCAGTGCCGCCACCACGTACGGACTGGACCTGCACCTGCTCGACCGGACGGAGACGGCTGCCCTCGCGCCGTCCCTCGACGTCGACGACGTGCTCGCGGCCGGTTGGCTCGCCGGCGACGGCTATCTGGAACCGGCCCGCCTGGCGCAGGCGCTGGCCGCCGGCGCGCGGGCACTCGGCGCGACGCTGCTCACCGGCGTCCGGGTGGTGGGCATCGAGACGGTCGACGGATCGGTCCGCGCGGTCACGACCACGCTCGGGCGCGTCGAGACCGAGGTGGTCGTGAACTGCGCCGGCGCCGCGTCCGGCCACATTGGACGGATGGCCGGCGCCGCCGTGCCTGTCGTGCCCATCAAGCACCAGTACGTCGTGTCGGAACCGCTCGGCGGCGCGGTCGACGGCCTGCCCACCGTGCGCGATCCCGACCACATCGTCTATTTCCGCGGCGAGGGCGACGGACTGCTTGTCGGCGGGTACATCCGCGACACCGAGACCTGCTGGCCGATCGCGGCGCTGGCCGAACCGCGCACCGTGTTCGAGCCGGACCTGGACAAGTTCGCCGAATCGTGGACCAACGCGAAGCGACGGGTGCCGGCGCTGCGTTCCAGCGGGATCGCCCGGGTGGTGCACGGCCCCGAGGCGTTCACGCCGGACGGCGAGTTCCTGCTCGGCGAGACGGCGGTGCGCGGGTTCTGGGTGGCGGCGGGCTTCTGCGTGCACGGGCTCGCGGCCGCGGGCGGCGTCGGCAAGGTGATGGCCGAGTGGATCGTCGAGGGCGTCCCGGAATGGGACATGTCCACGATGGACATCCGCCGCTTCGGCGCGCACGCCGCCTCGCGCTCGTGGGCCACCGCGAAGGCGCTGGACGCCTACTCCCGCTACTACGACATCGTCTACCCCAACCAGGAATGGACGGCGGCCCGGCCGCTGCGACGCTCGCCGGTCTGGCCTCGGCTGTCCACACTCGACGCGGCGCTGGGCGAGAAGGCCGGCTGGGAGCGGGTCAACTGGTTCGGTTGGGGCGCTTCGTATGCCGCGGACGCGCCGCGCGGGTGGGCCGGGCGGAACTGGTCGCCGGCGATCGCCGCCGAGTGTCTCGCCACCTCCACGGCCGCCGGCCTGTTCGACCAGTCGTCGTTCGCCAAGCTCGACGTCCGCGGCGCCGGTGCGGCGGCGTTCCTGTCCTGGATGTGCGCCGGCAACGTCGACAGGGCACCCGGTTCGGTGACGTACACCCAACTGCTCAACGAACGGGCCGGCATCGAGGCCGACCTGACGGTGACCCGGCTCGCCGACGACCACTTCCGCGTCGTCACCAGCACCGCCAGCGGTGGGCGGGACGCGCACTGGCTGCGCCGGCACGCGCCGGCGGGAGTGTCCATCGTGGACGTCACCGGCGCCTACGGCTGCCTGTGTCTGTGGGGGCCGCGGGCGCGGGAGGTGCTGGCACCGCTCACCGACGACCCGCTGGACTTCGGGTTCATGCGGGCCCGGTCGTTGACCGTGGGCGCGGTGCCGGTGCTCGCCCAGCGGGTCACGTTCGTCGGCGAGTACGGCTGGGAGTTGTACGCCGGCGCCGAGTACACGCTGACGCTGTGGGACCTGCTGCTGGACTCCGGGGTGGCGAAGCCGGCCGGATACCGGGCCATCGACTCGATGCGGCTGGAGAAGGGGTACCGGGTCTGGGGTTCCGACATCACCCCGGAGACGACGCCCGACGAGGCTGGGCTGTCGTTCGCGGTGCGGATCGGCAAGGAGTTCCTGGGGCGCACGGCGTTGCTGGCCGCCCGCGAGGCCGGCGGCTCCGGACGCCGCCTCTGCTGCCTCGTCCTCGACGACCCGGGAACCGTGTGCCTCGGCACGGAACCCGTCCGGGTGGACGGCGTGCCGGTCGGCCGGGTCACCTCCGGCGGCGTCGGGTACCGCGTGGGTGCGTCGATCGCCTACGGCTACCTGCCGTCCACTGTGGACGTCGGTACCGCCGTCGAGGTCGGCGTGTTCGGCGGGTGGGTGCCCGCGCGGGTCATGGCCGAGCCGCTGTTCGACCCGGAGAACGCGCGGGTCCGCGGCTGAACCCGCTCGCGCGATCTGGAGATTTGAGGCTCGATTTCGAGCTCCGAGCTTCCAAGATCGACGGCCCGGCCTAGTGGTCCTGCGTGGTGCGGGGGCGGTTCTGGAACTGCTGGGCCAGCGTCGGGCTCGTCGGGGGCCACGGTGGCGTCGGAACCTGCCCTGCTGTCGGTGCCTGCCCGCCGTTCGGTGCCGGCCCGCCGTTCGGCCGCTGCGGCTGCGGCTCACCGGCGCCGTGCTGGTAGTCCACCGTCGCGGGGACGATCGGGTGCGCGGAGTCGGTCAGCCCGTCCCAGCGGCCGGAGCCGGCCAGCGGCGCCCCGCTGGTCGGCTCGGTGGCCGCCAGGCCCGCGCCCATCGCTCCCGGCGCGAAGCCCGCGCCGTTGCCACCGTTGGCCCCGGCGAAGCCGCCCTGCGCCGCACCCGCGAAGCCGCCGTGGGCCGGCACGCCGTTGGCACCGTTGAGTCCCGCCGTGCCGTTCGGGCCCGTGGCGGTCGCTCCGCCGAACGCCCCGGCACCGGCCAGCCGGGCGCCGAGACCGGGGGCGCCGGAGACCGGCACCGCGCCCGCCCGCGCGGCGGCGTCGCGGTTGGCCGCCTCCCGGGCCGCTTCGCGGCCGGCGGCCTCACGGTCGGCGGCGTCGCGGCTCGCCGCCCAGAGGCCGCCCGCACGCGGACGTGCGGCGCCGCTCGCGGCGGGCTGCGGCGCACTCTCGCCGCCCCAGCCGGCGTTCGGCCCGACCGGCCCGCCGTTCAGGCGGGCGTTGATGTAGGCGGAGCCGGCCCGGTCCTCATCGGTGGGGGCCGCGAGCACGGAGTAGATCAGCCCCATGACCACGAAGACGACCGCGAGCGCGATCGGCGCGATCAGGGTCATGCTCGTCGCGCCGGCAACGTGCCCGCTTCCGTCCTCGAGCCGCACCGACATCGCGGACATGCCGGTGAAGTGCATGCCGCAGACCGCGACGCCCATCACCATGGCCGAGCCGAAGATGGCCGCACCGGTACGCACGGTGACCGACAGGAACAACGCCACCGTCGCCGCGACCACCGCGATCGCGATCGACGCACCGACCCGGAGCATGTCGTAGTTGATCGTGCCTTCCACGCGCATCGCGGCCATGCCGATGTAGTGCATCGCGTTGACGCCGAGGCCGGTGATGATGCCGCCGAGTGCGATCTTCAACACCGTCGGCTTGCCGAGACCGACGATGAACAGACCGATTCCGACAACCGTCACCGAGACCACCGCGCTCAGCGCGGTGATCGGAATGTCGTAGCGGATATCGGACCCAACCACCGCGAAGCCCAGCATCGCCATGAAATGCATGACCCAGATTCCGGTGCCGCCGATGGCCACCGACGCGAGTACGAGCCAGGAGACGCGCTTGCGAGCGGTCGGCAGCCGGCGCACGCGAGCGGTGCAAATCAACCCGAGAAGGGATCCAAGCACCGATAGCGAATAGGCCATCAGGGGCGTAATCCACCCGTACTCAAAGTGGTGGACCTCAGCCATTAGCATCTCCCGGCTTATGGGATCGGAAAGCGTTTCCACAGCATCATTCGGACACGATCAGCCAATAGCAACCTGTCGGCGAGAGAAATTCGCAGCGTAGTTGACTGATCAACGGGCGGTGCGCGACTGATCGATAATCGGTGGCAGTTCAGCACCCGGTGCCGCATCATCGAACGCATGACAGCCGCCCCGATCCAGGTCCCGGATCGGCGCTCGCCGGCACGCTGACGCGTGCTGTCGCCCGCCGAATTGCCCGGGCGACAAAGGTGCACGAAAGCCTCCCGCAATTCACCGTCTCCGCCGCGGCGATATCGAGCCGGAGCGGCACCGGGTGCGCGAACCCAACCGCAGCACCGTGCCGCACCCGGCCGATTCCTGGATCCGTCGCGGCCCCGCCACCGGCGCGAGGCGCCTCGCTTCCCGCCTCGCGCCGGTGGCCTCCTACCTGGAGGCGAAGTCAGAACAGCACTGTCGCGAACGTCCCGACCTCGCGGAACCCGCAGCGGGCGTACGCGCGGCGGGCCGGCTCGTTGTAGTCGTTGACGTAGAGGCTCACCGTCGGCGCCACCCGGCGCAGGACATCGTCGACCACCGCCGCCATGCCGGCGGTGGCGAGGCCGCGGCCGCGGCACCGCGGATCGACCCAGACGCCCTGGATCTGCGCGGTGTGCCGGGTGACCACGGCGACCTCGGCCTTGAACACGACGCGACCGCCGGCGAAGCGCGCGTACGCGCGACCGGTGCGCACCAGGTCGAGCACCCGGTCGTGGTAGGACGGGTCGCCATCGGCGGCCGGCGGCACGCCGACCTCCTCGGTGTACATCGCAACGGCGGCCGGGTACAGCGCGGCGACCTCGTCCGGCCGCACCGGGCGCACGTGCGGGTCGGCCGGCACGCTCGACGGGCGGTCGGTCGCGAGCAGCGGCTGGCAGGCCCGCACGTCGCGGGCCGGACCCCACAGCGGAGCGAGCCGGTCCCACATGGTGAGCACCGCATCCGCACTGCCCACGATCGACGAACAGCCGCGCGGCTCGCCGGCGATCAACTCGGCGAACGCGGCCGCGGCCGGCTGCGTCGCGAGGACCGGGACCAGGTTGGCACCCACCCAGCACAGCGACGCGAGCCGGCGGCCGTAGCCGAAGATGCGGGCCTCGTGCCGCCACCATGCCAGCCCGCCGGAGCTGACCCGCTCGGCGACCTGGGCGCCCGCGAACGGCGCGCTGTCGAGCAACCGGCGAACGTCGGCGGCATCGGTGTCACCGAGCAGCCGCAGCGGCACCGTGAGCATGCCGTCTAGCGTGCCAGATCCGGCCAGAACGCACACCGCCCGCCCGGTCCGCCAATTTCACGATCTTGGACGCCTGCCGGTGTCCCGGCACCGCCAGCAGTCCAAGATCGCGGAGGAGTCACTCGGCAGCCGCGTCGTATTCCATGGCGCCTACCACGTTGCCGGCGGGGTCGGTGAAGAAGATCAGGTGCCCCACGCCGGCGATCGTCGTGCGCGGCATGACGATCCGGCCGCCCGTCGCGGTCACGGCCGCGGCGGTCGCGTCGACGTCGGCAACGCCGATCGTGCACTCGTAACCGATCGTCGACTGACCCTCGACCAGCTCGCGCCGCTTCTGCAGCGCCCCACCGGGGCCGGACGGGGTCTCGATGCGGTAAAAGTCGGGCGGCCCGAACGCGGTGAAGCGCCAGCCGAACACCTTCTCATAGAAGGCCCGGGCCGCGGGGACGTCGTCGGCGTTGATCGCGAAGTGCGAGATCTCATTCATGCGACGACCGTATGGCGACGTCGGGTGGCGCGCTGCCGCTAGTGCGGCGCACACTCTCGCATATGCGACACGACGCCGAGGGCGAGCCGCCGGTCCGCGGCTACGCCGTCACGCATCCGGGCGGCGGTGCGGTGCTCCCGCAGTCGGCCGGTTGGGATCAGCTGATCTACGCGTCCAGCGGCGTGATGACGGTGCACACCGGCGACGGCACGTGGGCCGTGCCGCCCGACCGGGCGGTCTGGGTGCCGGCGCCGGTGCCGCACCGCATCGAGATGGCCGGCCGTACCGCCGTGCGCACCCTCTACTTCCGCACCGGACTCGTGCCCCTACCGCCGCGATGCCGGGCCGTCAACGTCCCGCCGCTGCTGCGCGAGCTGATCGCATACGCGGTGCCGCGCTGCCCGTTGCGTCTGACCGAGCCGACGGAACAGCGGCTGATCGGCGTGATCATCGATCAGCTGGCCGCGGCGCCCACCGCTCCGCTGCGCCTGCCGCTGCCCGCCGATCCTCGCGCACGGGTGGCGGCAGATGCGCTCCACAACCGGGTGCGGATCCCCGCGATAGAGGGCCTCTCCCGCCGTCAGCTCGAACGGATCTTCCGCGCCGACACCGGGCTGACGCTCGGCCAGTACCGCGAGCGGACCCGGCTGCTCGCGGCCCTGCCGCGCCTCGCGGCGGGCGAGCCGGTGACGCGGGTCGCGGCCGACGTGGGGTACGCGACGCCGAGCGCCTTCGGGGCGATGTTCAAGCGGGTCCTGGGCGCGAGCCCGACCGCGTACTTCAGTGCACGGTGACGGTGGGGCCGGCCAGCTCGTCGGGCAGTTCGACGCCCATCTCGTCGGCCAGCCGGAGGGCCTCCTCGACGAGCGTCTCCACGATCAGCGACTCGGGGACCGTCTTGATGACCTGGCCCCTGACGAAGATCTGGCCCTTGCCGTTGCCGGAGGCGACGCCGAGGTCGGCCTCGCGTGCCTCGCCCGGACCGTTGACGACGCAGCCCATGACGGCCACCCGCAGCGGGGCCGGGAAGCCCTCCAGGGCGGCGGTGACCTGGTCGGCAAGGGTGTAGACGTCGACCTGGGCGCGGCCGCAGGACGGGCAGGAGACGATCTCGAGGCCGCGTTCGCGCAGCGCGAGCGACTCCAGGATCGCGAGCCCGACCTTGACCTCCTCGACCGGTGGCGCGGAGAGCGAGACGCGGATCGTGTCGCCGATGCCCTCGGCGAGCAGGGCGCCGAATGCGACGGCCGACTTGATCGTGCCCTGGAACGCCGGCCCGGCCTCGGTGACGCCGAGGTGCAGCGGGTAGTCGCACTGCTCGGCGAGCAGGCGGTACGCCCGGATCATCACGACCGGGTCGTTGTGCTTGACCGAGATCTTGATGTCGCGGAAGCCGTGCTCCTCGAACAGCGAGCACTCCCAGAGGGCACTGTCCACGAGCGCTTCCGGGGTGGCCTTGCCGTACTTCTCGAGCAGCCGCTTGTCGAGCGAGCCCGCGTTCACGCCGATCCGGATCGGGACCTTGGCCGCTGCCGCCGCGTTGGCGATCTCCTTGACCTTGTCGTCGAACTGCCGGATGTTGCCCGGGTTGACCCGGACCGCCGCACAGCCGGCGTCGATCGCGGCGAACACGTACTTCGGCTGGAAGTGGATGTCGGCGATCACGGGGATCTGCGACTTCCTGGCGATCGCCGGAAGCGCCTCGACATCGTCCTGGGACGGCACCGCGACCCGCACGATCTGGCAGCCGGACGCGGTCAGCTCCGCGATCTGCTGGAGCGTCCCGTTGACGTCGGCGGTGTTCGTGGTGGTCATCGACTGCACCGACACCGGCGCGCCGCCACCGACGGCGACCGGCCCGACCATGATCTGCCGCGACTTGCGGCGGGGGGCGAGAGCCGGCGGCGGGGCGGCCGGCATCCCGAGCTGTACTGCGGTCATCCTCTGCTTCCCTCAGTTACCGAAGATCGTGATCGGGTTGACGATGTCGGCGGCGACGGTGAGCAGCGTGAACCCGCCGAACACGAGGATCACGAAGTAGGTGAGCGGCATCAGCTTGTAGTAGTCGACGCGGCCCGGGTCGGGGCGCTTCATCTTCGCGTAGAGCCAGGAGCGGGCCCGTTCGAACCAGCTGATCGCGATGTGTCCGCCGTCCAGGGGCAGCAAGGGCAGCAGGTTGAAGATGCCGACAAAGAAGTTCAGCGAGGCCAGGATCAGCAGGAACAGCGCCCACTGGCTCTGCTCGACGGTCTCGCCGCCGAGCCGGCTCGCGCCCACGACGCTGATCGGAGTGTTCGGGTCGCGCTCGGAACCGGTGAGGGAGGCCCACAGCGCGGGCACCTTCTCGGGCACCCGCTTCATGGCCTCCCAGGTGCCGACGAAGGCGTCGCCGGTGAACCCGATCGACTTCGTGAAGCCCTCGACCGGTCCGTAGGTGACCTCGAGCGGAATGACCCGCTTGAGCCCGACGCCCAGGGCCGCGCGCTTCTCGGTGCCCTCGGCCGCGACGTACTCGCCGTCGGCGTTGCGGGTCTCCTTCTGGCGCTCGACCTCCGCCAGGTCGACGTTGACGGTCTGCTGGACGCCGCCCCTGTCGATGACGATCGTGGCGGGTCCGGGCTTGGTGTTGCGCAGCGTGACGAGCAGTTCGTCCCAGTTGTTCACCGGGGTGCCGGACACCGAGATGATCTTGTCGCCGGTCTGCAGGCCGGCCTTCGTGGCGGGCGAGACCGGGTCGCCGGCGCGGCACTCGCGGACCTCAGTGGTGGGAATCACACACGGCTGGACGTTGATCACCGCCGGCTGCGGGTCGGCGAGCGCGGGATTCGGCATGCCGACGAACGACGCGGTGATCCACAGGATCACGAACCCGAGGATGAAGTGGGTGATCGAGCCGGCTGACAGCACGATCGTGCGCTTCCACACCGGGAACCGCCACATCGCCCGGTGCTCGTCGCCCGGCTCGACGTCGTCGTCCTGCGGGGTCATCCCGACGATCTTCACGAACCCGCCGAGCGGGATCGCCTTGACGCCGTACTCGGTCTCGCCCTTCCGGAACGACCACAACGTGGGGCCGAACCCGGCGAAGTACTTGGTGACCTTCATGCCGAAACTCTTGGCCGTGATCATGTGACCGGCCTCGTGCAGGCATACCGACACCAGGATCGCCAATGCAAACAGTGCGATCCCCAACGCGTACGCCATCAGGCTCCCCTCAATCCACCGCCGCGATCAGCTCGCGCGCGTGGGCCCGCGCCCAGGATTCGGCGGCGAGCACGTCTTCGACGGTACCTGGTTCGGCATAGTCCGGAGCGCCCGCCAAAACCCGCTCGACGGTGTCGACGATGGCTGTGAACGGGAGCCGACCGGCGGTGAACGCCGCAACACACTCCTCGTTCGCCGCGTTGTAGATCGCCGGGCGGCACCGGCCCGCCCGTCCGGCCGCCTTGGCGAGCGCGACGGCGGGAAAGGCCGCCCCGTCGAGGGGCTGGAACGTCCAACCGTGCGACGCCGTCCAGTCGACCGGTCCGGCCGCTTCGGGGACGCGGTCCGGCCAACCGAGGGCCAGCGCGATCGGCAGGCGCATGTCGGGCGGGCTGGCCTGCGCGATCGTCGAGCCGTCGGTGAACTCGACCATCGAGTGGATCACGCTCTGCGGGTGCACGACGACCTCGATGTCGTCGTAGCCCACGCCGAACAGCTCGTGCGCCTCGATCACCTCGAGGCCCTTGTTCACCAGCGTCGCGGAGTTGATCGTGATGACGTGGCCCATGTTCCAGGTGGGGTGCGCGAGGGCCTGTTCGACCGTGACGTTCGCCAGCTCGTCCCGTGACCGGCCGCGGAACGGACCGCCGCTGGCCGTGAGTATCAGCTTTCTGACTTCCGTCGCCGTGCCGGCACGCAGGCACTGGGCGAGGGCCGAGTGCTCGGAGTCGACGGGTACCAGCTGATCCATTCGTTGGAGCGCCGCCTTGACCAGCGGGGCGCCCGCGATCAGCGACTCCTTGTTGGCGAGGGCGAGCGTCCGGCCGGCGCGCAGGGCCGCGAGCGTCGGCGCCAGACCGATCGAACCGACGACCGCGTTAAGGACGACGTCCGCCGGCCAACCCGCGAGCTCGGCCATCGCGTCGGGACCGGTGAGCATCTTCGGGACGTGGTGGTGCCCCTGCGCGTAGCCCTGCTTCTGCGCCTCTGCGTAGAGGGCAAGCTGGAGATCCTGCGCGGTGCTCGCCCGGGCCAGCCCGACGGCGTCGACCTTGAACTCGATCGCCTGCGCGGCGAGCAGTTCGACGTTGCCGCCACCCGAGCCGAGCGCCACCACCCGGAACCGGTCCGGGTTACGGCGCACGATGTCGAGGGCCTGGGTGCCGATCGAACCGGTGGAGCCGAGGAGTACGACGTCGCGAGGGGTCACCGGTTCATTGTGCGTTGCCGCCTCTTCGTTGTGCGTTGCCGCCTCGCGATCTTGGACGCCTCTACGGCGCCAGCCGTAGCAGGCGTCCAAGATCGCCGATAACGTGTCCCCGTGCGGGTCATCGTCTACGGGGGATCAGGGGCCTGGCCGGCTGCGGGGCAGGCGTGCAGCGGGTACCTCGTGGAACTGGACGGGTTCCGGCTGCTGATGGATCCCGGTTACGCGGTGACGCCGCTGCTCGATCCGCTGGCCGTGGACGCGGTGTTCGTCAGCCACGGGCATCCCGACCACTGCGCCGACCTGAACCCGTTGCTGCGCGGGCGGGTGCTCGCCGACTCCCCACCCGTGCCGCTGCCGGTGTACGCCCTGCCGGGCGCGGTGGACGCCGTGCTCGCGTTGGACGGCCCGCGCATGATGTCCGGCGGGTGCGTGGTGGTCGACGTGTCGCCGGGAGGGTCGTTCGGGATCGGTCCCTTCACGGCGACGACGCGGCTGCTCCCGCATCACGTGGCGAACGTGGGGATCCGCTTGTCGGGTGGGGGTTCCAGCCTCGCGTACACGGGCGACACCGGGCCGAGTCCGGAGATCGTCGCGCTGGCCCGGGGTGTGGACCTGCTGATCGCGGAGGCCACGTATCCGGAGAGCGTTCCGGACGCGGACGCCCCGTACCTCAGTTCGGCCCGGCAGGCCGGCGAGCACGCCGGCGCGGCCGGCGTCGGTTCGCTGATGCTCACGCACCTGTGGCCGGGGACCGAACCGGCACGGGCGCTCGCCGGAGCGGCCGCGTCATTCGCCGGGCCGACGAGCGTGGCACGGCCCGGCCTGAGCGTGACGCTCACCTAGACCGTGTGTCGAAGTGCTGGTCGAGCCGAACACTTCGACACACGGCCTAGTAGTCCGGGCGCTCGATCCGGAAGGCCTCGCACTCGACGCCGTACCACTTGGTGGTGCGCCCCATCGGAGACATTCGAAGCCGACGGCACACCGCCATCGACGCGTCGTTGCCCGGACGCACCACGGCGAACACCTGGGTGACGCCGGCCGCGAACGCCCGATCCAGCGCGCCGGTGGCCGCCTCGGTGGCGTACCCGTTGCCCCACGAGTCGGGGTGCAGGTGCCAGCCGACCTCGATGTCGCCGGTGTCGCCGGGCAGTGGCACCAGGAGCACGCTGCCGGCAACGACCCCGGACTCGGCGACCTCGATCGCCCAGACCCCGAACGTCGAGTCGGGCTCCGAGCGCGCCGCGAACCGCTTGGCCGTCGTTTCCGCCTCGGACCGGTCGGCCATCGCGCGGGGCTGGGCGCCCAGCCAGCGCGCCACCTCCCACCGCGAGTAGATGTCGTAGATCCGGTCGAGGTCGGCCGCGTCGGTGGTCCAGTGCCGAATGGTGAGGCGCCGCGTCCGGTAGATCACCACCCCACGCTACGACCCGGCCGGGTCGGCCGCGGGCCCCGGAGGTGCGCGACCGCCACTCGCAGCTCCGGGGCCCGCCCGCCCGTTGCCGTCAGACCGCGACCTGCTCGCGCGGCTCGCGTGGCTCTTGTGGCTCGCCGGGCTCTGTCGCCTCTGGCGCCTCGACCGGCGCGGGGGAACTATCCGCAACCTCCTCCCGGATGCCGAACCTGCGGTACAGGCCGGCCAGCGGCCGAGGCAGCCACCAGTTCGCCCGGCCCAGCAGCCGCATGGTCGCCGGGACCAGCAGTGCCCGCACGATTGTGGCGTCGACGATCAGGGCCACGATCATGCCGAAGCCGATCATCTTGATGAACAGGATCTGGCCGCTGGCGAAGCCGCCGATCACGATCACCAGTAGCAGCGCGGCCGCCGTGATGATGCCGCCGGTGCGCTGCAGGCCACCGGCGACCGCCGCGGTGTTGTCACCGGTGCGGTCCCACTCCTCCCGTACCCGGGACAGCAGGAACACCTCGTAGTCGGTGGACAGCCCGAACAGGATCGCCAGCATCAGGATCAACTGGGTGGCCTCGAGATCGCCGGTGGACGTGAAGCCGAGCGGCCCGGCCAGGTGACCGTCCTGGAACGCCCAGACCACCGCGCCGAACGACGCCCCGATCGACACGACGTTCATGAGAATCGCCTTGAACGGCAGCACCACCGAGCCGAAGGCGAGGAACAGCAGCACGAACGTGCTCACGGCCACCAGCAGGGCCATCCAGGGCAGCCGGTCGCCCAGGCTGTTCAGCAGGTCGGTCAGTTCGGCCGTGGCACCGCCGACGAGCACCTCCGCGCCGGCCGGCGGCGGAAGCGCCCGGATGCCGGCCACCACCGCCTTGGCGGTGTCGCCGGTGACCCGCCCGCGGTAGTCGACGGTGATGACCGACGACTCGCCGCGCGTTCCCGTGACGGCGGCGCCGGTGACGCCTTCGACACCGGCGATCCGCTGGGCGAAGTCCGCGGCGCCGGCCTGGTCGGTGCCGCTCACCAGCACGCGCACCGGGGCGACCTCTACCTGCGGGAAGTCTGCCGTGAGCCGCTCCGACGTGACGCGCGACGCGGCTCCCGCCGGGAGCACCCGCTCGTCGGCCACGCCGAACTCGGCCCGACCGAACGGCACCGCCAGGATCGCGAGTACGGCGACGGTGCCGGCGAGCACCAGGCCGGGCCGGCGCATCACACCACGGGCCAGCCGCGCCCAGGCGGTGCCGCCGGTGCCACCCACGCCGCCGATGCCACCCACGCCGCCGGCGCCCCTGGCGCTCCGCCGCCACGGAACCGGGATCCGGATCGCGTTGATCCGCGGGCCGAGCACGGCGAGCAGCGCGGGCAGCACGGTGATCGCCACCGCCATCGCCACCAGCACGGCCGCCATCCCGCCGAAGCCCATGGACCGCAGGAACATCTGCGGGAACAGCAGCAGCCCGGCCAGCGCGAGGGCGACCGTCATCCCGCTGACCACCACAGTGCGCCCGGCCGTCTCCACGGTGCGCACGACGGCCGCCGCGGTGTCTCGCCCGGCGGCCAGTTCCTCCCGGAACCGGCTGACCACGAACAGCGAGTAGTCGATGGCCATGCCCATGCCGATCAGG
>Ga0111539_10006091_pt1 | contig 15568 bp, 16 predicted proteins | sample RhiMethybrSRZTD1_FD_79667 | JGI IMG/M metagenome (GOLD analysis project Ga0111539, IMG submission 79667) | Populus rhizosphere microbial communities from Tennessee, USA - Rhizosphere MetaG P. TD hybrid SRZTD1 (version 2) (version 2) | ecosystem: Host-associated > Plants > Roots > Rhizosphere >... | reverse complement strand
CGAACAGCTCCGGCTACGGCCGCTGACAGATTTCACCTGCGCCCGACGAGCACGTGCTGCGGACCCGGTCGATGTCGCGCTTGTTCTCCTGCTGCACAATGATGTAGTCGCGCATCTGGGCTTCGCTGTAGCACTTCTCGGTCTGGAACCGAGTGCCGATGGTCGTGTCCCTCTTGCAGAAGAGCACGTTGGCGCCACGCTTCTTTGGAATGAAGCCGATCGGCGGTTTGAATTCCTTGTCCTCGGCGGCCGGCTCGGTTGCCGCGGAATTGGACGCGACGCTTGAAACCTTGGGTTGGTCTGCAGTCGGTATCTCATCGCCGGATGCAGGCACCTGCGCGAACGCTGCAACCACCGACAGCCAGAGTGCCAACGCGATCGTCACCCTCGACATCGCTACCCCCTCCGCGGCCGGCCGCTCAGTTGGTGTTACACGACTCCACGTTGGCGCACACCTTGCGCGACTGGTCGAAGTTCGCCTGTTCCTGCTCGCGGCTGACCGTCATGGCGCGCAATTGCTCCTCGCTGTAGCAGCGTTCCTGCGAGAAGCGCGTGCCGCTCTCCATGGACTTCTTGCAGTAGACCATTTTCTTGCCGCGCGTCTTGGCCTGGTAACCGGCGGGAACTTTGAAGGGCTCCGGCTCCTTGGCCTCGTCGGCCGTGTCGGCCTCGGCCTTGTCCTGGGTCTGTTCCGCGTTCGGCGTCTCATTGCCGATCGCGCTGTCTCCCGTTCCTGCGAGCGCCGTGCCCGCGAGGAGCGCCATCAAAACCGCCAGCATCGTGCCACGCATCGTTGACTCCCTTGTTTCCCGTCGACGTCCCGGAACCACCCACGCCCGCCGCCCCGATTGCGGCTTTTGCGGGTTCACTCCCCGCCCGGCCGCCGGGTTTGCGCCTTAACGGACCTCCTGGAATTCCGGCGTTTTACGGTAGCACATGCTCGCAAAGCCTGAGCAGCACCCCCGGATAGATTCCCAGCACCAGGATCGCCAACCCGTTCACGCTCAACATAAGGCGCACGGCGATTTTCGATTCGACCGGACCGCTCTCCGTTGGTTCATCGAAGTACATCAGCTTGACGATGCGCAGGTAGTAGTAGGCGCCGACCACCGACATGACGACCGCGAGGGCGGCGAGCCAGGTCAGGTCGACGTTCACGATGGCCGCAATGACCTGAACCTTCGCCCAGAAGCCGACGGTCGGCGGGACGCCCGCCAGGCCGAACATCACGAGCAGCATCACGAATGCGAACCAGGGGTTTCGGCGGTTGAGACCCTTGTAGTCGTCGAGGGCGTCGGCTTCGAAGCCCTGGCGCGACAGCCACAGGACGATGCCGAAGGACGCGGTGGTCATGATCACGTAAGTCAGCGTGTAGAACATCGCCGCGCGGTATCCGGCGGCCGTGCCGGCGAGCACGCCGAGCAGGATGAAGCCGACGTGCGAGATCGTCGAGTACGCGAGCATGCGCTTGATGTTCGACTGGGCGATTGCGACCACGTTGCCCAAGATCATCGAGAGCGCCGCGAGCACGATCAGCATGTCCTGCCAGGCGGCGACTGCGCCGCCCAGCCCCTCCGCGAGGACGCGCATCGCGAGCGCGAAGGAGGCGATCTTCGGTGCAGCGGCGACGTAGAGCGTCACCGGCGTGCGGGCGCCATGGTAGACGTCCGGCAGCCACATGTGGAACGGCACGGCGCCGAACTTGAAGGCGACGCCGACGACAATGAAGGCGAGTCCGAACAGGAGACCGATGGCGGGGGCCTCTCCGCGGTTCACGGCCGCAGCGACGCCGTCAAGAATGAAACTGCCGGTCACGCCGTAGAGGATCGAGATGCCGTACAGGAGCGCGCCCGAGGCGATCGCCCCGAGCACGAAGTATTTCATCGCCGACTCCGCCGCGACGCCGTCTTCGCGGTCGAGGGCAATCATCGCGTACAGGGACAGCGACATGATCTCGATGCCGAGGTACAGCGTCAGGAGGCTCCCCGCCGATACGATGACCTGGATTCCCAGAACGGCGAAGAGCGCGAGGACGAGGTACTCGCCCTTCAGCAGTTCGCGACGCTCGAGGTAGTCGCGGGAATAAAGGAGCGTCACCGCGGCAGCGCCGTAGGCGAAGAGCTTAAGGACGGTGCCCATCGGGTCGGCCACGAAGTGACCGCTGAGGACGACGGTACGTCCGGGAACCGCGACCGCCGAGGTCACCCAGGCCGCGCCCGCGAGCGAGGCGATCGCGAGCAGGAATATGAGTCCCCTCACCCGGTGGCCGCCGAGGGCGTCGACCAGCAGCAGCACGCAGGTCGCGAGCGCGAGGAAAATCTCAGCGCCGGCCGGCAGGACATCCGCCATCGTCAGGACCATGTGCGTGCCTTGCATTGCGGCGCTCTCAGAGCTTGCTCGTCATGAGCTGGTCGACGAGCGCCTCGAGCGTCGGCCGCATCACGTCGAGGAGCGGCGCCGGCCACACCCCGAGCGCCAGCACGGCGATCGCGAGTGCCGCGAGCACGATGAATTCGCGCGCGTTGAGGTCCTTGAGCGAGGCGACGCCGTCGTTCGCGACCTCCCCCCAGATGACCCGCTTGACGAGCAGCAGCGTGTAGGCAGCGCCGAGGATCAGCGTCAGCGCGGCGACGAAGGCGTACCAGAAGTTCGCCTTGAAGCTCGATACGATGACGAGGAACTCGCCGACGAAGCCGGAGGTGCCGGGCAGGCCGGCATTCGCCATCGCGAACAGGACCGCGAAGAACGCGAACACCGGCATCGTGTTGACGACGCCGCCGTAGGCCGAGATGTCGCGGGTGTGCAGGCGGTCGTACAGCACGCCGACGCAGAGGAACAGCGCGCCCGACACGAGGCCGTGCGACACCATCTGCACCATCGCGCCGTCGAGGCCCATCCCCGCCCCGGTCGCTGCGCCGGTCGCCTGCCAGATGTCGTAGGCGACGAAGGCGCCGAGCGTGACGAATCCCATGTGCGCGATCGACGAATAGGCGATCAGCTTCTTCATGTCGCGCTGCGCGAGCGCGACGAAGCCGATGTAGGCGATCGCCACGAGCGAGAGCGCGATCACGAGCCAGTCGAGCTCGCGGCTGGCGTCCGGCGCGATCGGCAGGCTGAAGCGCAGGAAGCCGTACCCGCCCATCTTCAGCATGATGGCCGCGAGGATCACGGATCCGCCGGTCGGTGCCTCGACGTGCGCATCGGGCAGCCACGTGTGCACAGGCCACATCGGCACCTTGACCGCAAACGCCGCGAAGAACGCGAGGAAGATGAGCACCTGCGCAGTCATACCGATCTGCATCTGCTGCAGGTAGGCGATCTCGTAGCTCCCGCCCTGGAGGTACAGCCAGATGAGCGCGACCAGCATCAGGACCGAGCCGAGGAACGTGTAGAGGAAGAACTTGATCGTCGCATAGACGCGCCGGCTCCCGCCCCAGATGCCGATGATCAGGAACATCGGGATCAGCATCGCTTCCCAGAGCACGTAGAAGAGTAGAGCGTCCGCCGCGGCGAACACGCCGATCATGAGTCCTTCCATCACGAGGAAGGACGCGAAGTACTGCGCGGGCCGCTTCTCGATGTTGGACCAGGCCGCGATCACGACGAGAGGCGTCGTGAACGCCGTCAGCACGATGAGCGGCATCGAGATGCCGTCGACGCCGAGGTAGTACCAGGCGTTCAGGATGCCGATCCAGGGCTGTTGCTCGATGAACTGCAGCGCCGCCGTCGCGCGGTTGAAGCCTTCCCAGAGCGGCAGGCAGAGGGCGAACGTTGCGAGCGTCGCCGCGAGCGCGACCCAGCGCCCGGCCGCGATCCGTCGGTCGCCGAGCAGCAGGACGGCGAAGCCCGCCAGGACCGGGAGCCAGACGAGCCAGCTCAGGAGGTTCGCGGGTGCCGCCACCTCAGGACCTCCAGAGCAGCCAGCCGAGCAGGAGCGAGAGGCCGATGATCATCGCGAAGGCGTAGTGGTAGAGGTAGCCGGACTGCAGGTGGCGGCCGAGCGCCGCGAGTGCGGCGACGGCGCGCGCGCTGCCGTTCACGAGCCAGCCGTCGATGACCGTCTCGTCGCCGCGCTTCCACAGGCTCGCGCCGAAGTTCCGGACGCCCGTCGCGATCACGTTCTCGTTGAACCAGTCGAAGTAGTACTTGTTGACCAGCAGGCGATAGAGGCGCGAGTAACGCGACGCGATGCGGTCCGGCAGCTCCGGCCGCTTCAGGTAGAGGTACCACGCGGCGAGGACGCCGCCGAGCGCAAGGTAGAGCGCCGGCGACTCGAGCGCGTGCAGCACGAAGGCCGCAGGGCCGTGGAATTCCTCGCCCAGCATGGCGATCGGGCCGTGCGGCGACTGCGCGATCGCGCCCGCGAAGAAGTCGCCGAACACGACCGGCCCGACCGTGAGCCAGCCGATCGCGATGGACGGGATCGCGAGTGCGACGAGCGGCACGGTAACCACCCAGGGGCTCTCATGCAGGTGTTCGCGGGTGTGCTCGTCCATCCGTTCCTTGCCGTGGAAGGTCATGAACACGAGGCGGAAGCTGTAGAGCGCCGTCACGAAGACGCCGATCAGCACGCACCAGTAGGCGTAGCCCGCGCCCTCGGTCGGGCTCTCCTGGATCGCCTCGATGATGATGTCCTTGGAGAAGAACCCGGAGAAGCCCGGGAAGCCGATCAGTGCCAGCGAGCCGATGAGGCAGGTCCAGTAGGTCACGGGCATGTACTTCCTGAGGCCTCCCATCCGGCGCATGTCCTGCTCGTGGTGCATGCCGATGATCACCGAGCCGGCCGCGAGGAAGAGCAGCGCCTTGAAGAAGGCGTGCGTCATCAGGTGGAAGATGCCCGCGCCGTAGGCGCCCGCGCCGAGCGCCACGGTCATGTAGCCGAGCTGCGAGAGCGTCGAATAGGCGATCACGCGCTTGATGTCGTTGTTGACGAGGCCCAGCAGGCCCATGAAGAGCGCGGTTGTCGCGCCGATCACGACGATGAAGTGCAGCGCATCCGGCGACAGCTGGAAGAGCGGAGAAAGCCGCGCGACCATGAAGATGCCGGCCGTTACCATCGTCGCAGCATGGATCAACGCGGAGATCGGCGTCGGGCCCTCCATCGAGTCGGGCAGCCACACGTGCAACGGCACCTGTGCGGACTTGCCCATGGCGCCGAGGAAGAGGCCGACGCAGATCACGGTGATGACCTTCGACGGCTCGCCCGGCGTCAGGTAGAGGTCGTGCCCGATCGCGCGCGGGATGCGCTGGAAAACCTCGGCGTAGTCGAGGCTGCCCACGTAGGCGACGATGATCGCGATCGCGACGATGAAGGCGAAGTCGCCGATGCGGTTAACGATGAAGGCCTTGTAGTTCGCGAAGATCGCCGTCGGCCGCCGGTACCAGAAGCCGATCAGGAGGTAAGAGACGAGCCCCACCGCTTCCCAGCCGAAGAAGAGCTGCAGGAAGTTGTTCGACATCACGAGCATCAGCATCGAGAACGTGAACAGCGAGATGTACGCGAAGAAGCGCGTATAGCCCGGGTCATCGCGCATGTAACCGATCGTGTAGACGTGCACCGCCAGCGATACGAAACTGACGACCGTCATCATCAGCGCGCTCAGGTTGTCGATGAGGAACCCCACCTGCATGGCGATGCCGTCGCTGACGCCCCAGGTGTAGACCACCTCGTTGTAGACCGACGCGCCCGCGAGCATCTGCTGCAGCACCCAGGCCGAGCCCGCGAACGAGACCGCGACGCCGGCGATGCAGAGCGTGTGGGCGCCAGCGCGCCCGACGAAGCGGCCGCCGAGCCCGGCGGCCACGGAAGCCGCGAGCGGCGCGAGCACGATCGCGAGGCAGACCGATCCGAAAACCACGGTCAGCCCTTCATGGCGTCGAGTTCCTCGACGTTGATGCTGCGGCGCTGGCGGAACAGGACGACCAGGATCGCGAGGCCGATCGCGGCCTCGGCCGCCGCTACCGTGAGGATGAAGAACACGAAGACCTGGCCGTCGAGGTTTCCGAGGAAGCGCGAGAACGCAACGAAGTTGAAGTTGACCGAGAGCAGCATCAGCTCGATGCACATGAGGAGCAGGATCACGTTCTTGCGGTTGATGAAGATGCCCGCCACCGCGATGGCAAACAGCACGCCGGCGAGCAGCAGGTAGTGCGGCAGCCCGATCACGGCTCGCGCTCCGAAGGCATGCTGACGAGGCGCACGCGGTCGGCGGCCTTCACCGCTACCTGGCCGGCGATGTCCTGCAGCTTGAGGCCCGGCCGGCGGCGCATCGTCAGCGTGATCGCGGCAACGATGGCGATCAGGAGCACGACCGCGGCGAGCTGGAACGGGTAGGCGTACTGCGTATAGAGCACCGCGCCGATCTCGGCGGTGTTGCTCGAGCCCGCCGCCGCCTGCGGTGCGCCGCCTGGCAGCTCGAGTCCGAGGCGCCGGACCCAGAGCACGTAGGCGAGCTCGACGACCATGATGAGTGCAATCAGCGCGCCGAGCGGCGCGTTGCGCGCGAAGCCCTCGCGCAGCTCCTCGATGTTGATGTCGAGCATCATGACGACGAACAGGAACAGCACCATGACCGCGCCGACGTAGACGAGCACCAACACGATCGCGAGGAACTCCGCCTGGATCAGGAGCCACAGCACTGCCGCGTTGAAGAAGCACAGCACGAGGAACAGCACGGAGTGAACCGGGTTCCGCGCGAGTATCACGCCGAGCGCTGCACCGACCAGCACCGTCGCGAAGGACCAGAACAGGATGGAGACGAGCATGGACCTACCGGTAGCGCGAGTCGGCCGCCTTGTCGGCGGCGATCATCGCCTCGTACTTCTCGCCGATCGCGAGTAGCTTGTCCTTGGTCATGATGTTCTCGCCGCGGTTCTCCATGTGGTACTCGTGGATCCGCGTCTCGACGATGGCGTCGACCGGGCAGGCCTCCTCGCAGAAGCCGCAGTAGATGCACTTGAAGAGGTCGATGTCGTAGCGGGTCGTGCGGCGCGTGCCGTCGGGCCCGACTTCGGACTCGATCGTGATCGCGAGCGCCGGGCACACCGCCTCGCAGAGCTTGCAGGCGATGCAGCGCTCCTCCCCGTTCGGATAGCGGCGGAGCGCGTGCAGCCCGCGGAAGCGCGACGACTGCGGCGTCTTCTCCTCCGGGTAGTTCAGCGTCACCTTGGGCCGGAAGAAGTTCTTCACGGTGACCCAGAGGCCGCGGGCGAGCTCGGCGAGCAGGAGCGTCTGGAACAGCGAGCGGATTCGCTTCATGGACTCCTCATGCCGCCCAGGGCCCGATGCGGAGCCAGGCGAGCGCGCCCTCGACCGCGATCCATAGGAGCGTGATCGGGATAAGCACCTTCCAGCCGAGGCGCATGATCTGGTCGTAGCGGTAGCGCGGAAAGGTCGCCCGGACCCAGAGGAAGACGAACAGGAAGAACGCGACCTTGAGGAACAGCCAGTGGAATCCGTTGCCGAGCAGGAACCCGATCACCGGGACGCTTCGCACGGCGGCATCGGCGGCGAGATAGCCGTCGAGCGGGCTCAGCCAGCCGCCGAAGAAGAGCACCGAGGTCAGGGCAGAGATCAGGATCATGTTCGCGTATTCGGGGAGCGCGAAGAGCGTCGCGAATGCGGCGCCCGAGTACTCGACGTGGAAGCCCGCGACGATCTCCGACTCGCCCTCCGCGACATCGAATGGCGCGCGGTTGGTCTCTGCGATGCCCGAGATGAAATAGACGAGGAACAGCGGGAACAGCCACGACCAATTCCAGGCGAATGCCGCGCCCTCCTGCGCGCGCACAATCGCGCCGAGGTTGAGGCTGCCTGCCGCCATCAGCACGCCGACGAGCGCAAAGCCCATCGCGATCTCGTAGGCCACCATCTGCGCCGCCGATCGCATCGCGCCGAGGAAGGCGTACTTCGAATTGCTCGCCCAGCCTGCGAGGATCACGCCGTAGATCCCCATCGAGGTCAGCGCGAGGACATACAGCAGGCCGGCGTCGACGTCGGCCAGCACGAACTCCGGCGACAGGGGCATCACCGCCCAGGTCGCCATCGCAGGCACCAGCACGATGAGCGGCGCGAGCAGGAACAGGAGCCGCGAGGAGCGGCCCGGCACGATGATTTCCTTGAGCAGGAGCTTGATGACGTCGGCGAAAGGCTGCGCGAGCCCGTGCAGCACCGGCAGGCCGAAGAAGCTCACGCGGTTCGGGCCGCGCCGGAGTTGCATGTAGCCGATCACCTTGCGCTCGGCGAGCGTCAGCATCGCGACCGCGACCACGATCGAGACGAGGACGATCACGATCCAGAAGGTGGAGACGACGGCGAAGCGCCACTCCGGCGGAAGGTCCGTGAGCCAGCCGGCGGGGAACGGCACGGACATGCCTCAGCCGCCCCGTCCGCTGCGGCGCTGCGCGACGCGGGTCCGCTGCAGCGCAGGCGCGCGGCGAACAATTGCATCGACGCCGTAGATCGGCACGGTCGTCGACGAGCCGCGCCGCTCGGCGGGCGCTGCGCGCTCGGACGCGAAGCGCCCGTCGTAGCCAGCGCTTCCCGCGAGGCCGCGCAGCTCCGCCAGCACGTCGGCCGAGCTCTCGTAGTCGAAGCCATCGAGACCCAGCTGGTTCGCGAGCACGCGCAGGATCTTCCAGGTGGGCCGGGCCTCGCCGACGGGTTGGGCGCAGCCGCGAAATTCCTGCCAGCGGCCCTCAACGCTCACGTAGCTGCCCGAGGTCTCGGCGAAGCTCCCCATCGGCAGCAGGACCTGCGCGAGCTTCAGCACGGAGGCGTCGGCGTACGGCGTGATGGCGATGACGTGACGGCAGGCCGCGAGCGCGTCCTCGGCCCCGGGCCGTCCGATGTCCTTCGCCGGCTCGATTCCTCCCATCAGCACGCAGGCGGCGAGCGGGGCGTCGAGCATGCGGCCCACATCCATACCGGCCTTTGGATCCGGCACGCCGCCTGGCAGGCGATGCGGAAGCGCGCCGGCCAGCGCGCACCCCGCGGCATTGCCTCCGTCCGGCAGGAATCCGAGCGTGGCGCCCGTCTTCGCCGCGAGCGCGGCAGCCGCGGCGCGGATGTCGGCGAAATGCGTGTGGCGATGCGCAACGCCACCCAGCACGATCGCGCTGCGCCCGGCTGCGAGCGAGTCGACGATCGCGCGGCGCGCGTCGGACAACTTGACGCTTCCGGCGAGCGCGACGAGCTCCGCCGCAAGGTCGGCCGGCGGCACGACCGTCTGTTTCAGCACCGGAAAATGGCACTCCTGGGCTTCCGTCGGGAGCAGGCTCACGCTGCAGCCGGCGAGCGCCGCCTTGCGCACGCGGTGCGCGAGCATCGGCGCCTCTTCGCGCACGTGGCAGCCGACGAGGAGCAGCGCGCCCAGCGACTCGATCGCCTGCAGCGAGACGCCGAGGCCGGGATACGGCGGGTCATGGGCCTGGTCCGAGAAGTCGAGCTGGCGCAGACGCGAATCCACGTTGTGCGAGCCGAGCCCGCGGGCGAGGCGTCCGAAGAGGTAGGCCTCCTCGTTCGTCGAACCCGGCGTGGCAAGGAAGCCGATGCGGCCCGCGCCCTCCTCTTTCGCCGCGTCGCGCAGTTGTCCAGCTGCAGCCTCGAGCGCCGCCTCCCAGCCGGCCTCGCGCCACTGACCCTCGACGCGCAGCATGGGCGCGCGCAGGCGGTCGGGCGCATAAATCCCCTCGTACGAAAAGCGGTCGCGGTCCGCGATCCAAGTCTCGTTGATCTCCTCGTTCTCGCGCGGCACGACGCGCATGAGGCGGCCGCGCAGCACGTGGCCCCAGAGGTTCGTTCCAGTGCCGTCGTGCGGCGAGATGAGCGCGTGCTCGGTCATCTCCCAGGAGCGCGCACGGTGCCGGAACGGCTTGGAATTGAGCGCGCCGACCGGGCAGAGGTCGATGACGTTGCCGGACAGCTCGTGGTCCACGCTATTCTCGATCCAGGTGCCGATCTCCATCCATTCGCCGCGCCCGGTCGCACCGAGCTCCTGCAGGCCGGCGATTTCGGCGGTGAACCGCACGCAGCGCGTGCAGTGGATGCAGCGCGTCATGTCGGTTGAGATGAGCGGGCCGAGGTTCTTGTCCTTCACCGAGCGCTTACGCTCGTCGAAGCGCGAGGCCGCCGCGCCGAATCCGAGCGCGAGGTCCTGCAGCTCGCACTCGCCGCCCTGGTCGCATATCGGGCAATCGAGCGGATGATTGATCAGGAGGAACTCCATCGTCGCTTTCTGCGCGGCCCTGGCCCGCGGGGAGCGCGTGAATACCTTCATGCCCTCGGCGACCGGTGTCGCGCAGGCAGGCATCGGCTTCGGCGCCTTCTCGACCTCGACCAGGCACATCCGGCAGTTGGCCGCGATCGAGAGCTTCGCGTGGTAGCAGAAGCGCGGCACGTAGACGCCGGCCTCGTCGGTCAGCTGGATGATCATCTGGCCCTTGCGCGCCTTGAGCGGCCGGCCGTCGACCTCGATGTTGACGACGTCGTCCGTCATGCAACCGCCTGCGCGGGCGCGTCGACGATGCTGCGGCCCCCGTGCTCGACCATGTATGCGAACTCGTGGCGGAAGTGGCGCAGGAAGCTCTGCACCGGCCAGGCCGCCGCGTCGCCGAGCGCGCAGATCGTGTGGCCCTCGATCTGGTTCGCGACCTGGACCAGGAGGTCGAGGTCGGCCATGCGCCCCTGCCCCGCCAGGATCCGGCGCAGCATGCGGGTGAGCCAGCCCGTCCCTTCGCGGCAGGGCGTGCACTGCCCGCAGGACTCCGCCATGTAGAAGCGCGAGATCCGTTCGAGCACGCGCACCATGCAGGTGGTCTCATCCATCACGATCATCGCGCCGGTGCCGACGCTGCTGCCGGCCTTGCGCAACGAATCGTAGTCCATGGTGCAGTTTTCGATGAGCGCCGCCGGCAGCACCGGCACCGACGAGCCGCCCGGGATGACGGCCTTGAGCCTTCGCCCGCCGCGCATGCCGCCGCTGATCTCGAGCAGCTCCTTGAACGGGATGCCGAGCGGCAGCTCGTAATTGCCGGGCTTCGCGACGTGGCCGGAGACCGAAAAGATCACGGTGCCGCCCGCATTCGGCACGCCGAGCTCGGCGAACCACTTCGCGCCATTGCGCATGATTGCGGGTACCGAGGCGAAAGAGAGCGTGTTGTTGATCGTCGTAGGCTTTCCGTAGAGGCCGAAGTTCGCGGGGAACGGCGGCTTGAAGCGGGGCTTGCCGGGCTTGCCCTCGAGCGACTCCAGGAGCGCGGTCTCCTCGCCGCAGATGTAAGCGCCGGCGCCGGCGACGCCGTAGAGATCGAAGTCGACGCCGGAGCCCTGGATGTCCCTGCCGAGGAGGCCCGCGGCGTAGGCCTCCGCGAGCGCGGCCTCGAAGCGCGGGTACGGCTCGGCGAGAAACTCGCCGCGGATGTAGTTGTAGCCGACGGTCGCGCCCATCGCGTAGCCGCCGATCGCCATGCCCTCGATCACCGAGTGCGGGTTGTAGCGCAGGATGTCGCGGTCGTGGCAGGTGCCGGGCTCGCTCTCGTCGGAGTTGCAGACGACGTACTTCTGTCCGGGGGCGCTGCGCGGCATGAAGCTCCACTTCACGCCCGTCGGGAAGCCGGCGCCGCCGCGGCCCTTGAGGCCGGACGCCTTCACCTCTTCGATGATCGCCTCGCGCGGCGTCTTCTCCTTGAGGATCTTCCGCCAGGCCTGGTAGCCGCCGAGCTTCTCGTACACCGGCAGCGTCCAGCTCTGCGCGTGCTGCAGCGGCTCGAACACCACCTGGTTCATTGCGCGCGCCACGGTTACTTCACCCCATCCAGGATCCGGATCGCCGACTCGGGCGTCAGGTTCTCGTGGTAGACATGGTCCACCATCATCATCGGCGCGTTGTTGCAGGCCGCGAGGCACTCCTCCTCGCGCTTGAGGAAGAACTTCCCGTCCGGCGTCGTCTCGCCGGTCTCGATGCCGAGGTGCTTCTCGACGGCCGCGACGATCTCATCGGCGCCACAGAGCATGCAGCTGATGTTGGTGCAGACCGAGACATGCACGCGGCCGGCTGGCTTCGTCTCGAACATCGAGTAGAAGCTCGCGACTTCGTAGACCTGGATCGCCGGCAGCCCGACGTACGCCGCGACCGCGTCCATGAGCTCGGTAGAGAGCCAGCCGTGGTTCTGGTGCTGCGCGGCCCGGAGCGCGGCGATGACCGCGGACCGGCGCCGGTCCGGCGGGAACTTCGCGAGCCAGTGGTCGATCTCGTGCCGCGTGTGCTCGCTGAGCGCGCTGGTGCCCCGCGCATCCCCGCTCACCGGTCGATCTCCCCGAACACGATGTCCATCGTGCCGATCATCGCGACGACGTCCGCGAGCATGTGCCCGCGCGTCAGTTCGTCCATCGCGGCGAGGTGCGCGAATCCGGGCGCGCGGCACTTGACACGGTACGGCTTGTTGGCGCCGTCGGACACGAGCCACACGCCGAACTCGCCCTTCGGCGCCTCGACCGCCGCATAGGTCTCGCCCTCTGGCACGCAATACCCTTCCGTGAAGAGCTTGAAGTGGTGGATCAACGATTCCATGTCGTCCTTCATCTCGCCGCGCCGGGGCGGGGTGACCTTGTGGTCGTCCAGGATCACCGGGCCGTGGTTCGCGCGCAGCCACTCGACGCACTGGCGGATGATGCGATTCGACTGCCGGAGCTCCGCGACGCGGCAGAGGTAGCGGTCGTAGCAGTCGCCGTTGACGCCGACCGGAACGTCGAACTCGACGCGGTCGTAGGCGGCATAGGGCTGCTTCTTGCGCAGGTCCCAGGCGACTCCGGAGCCGCGCAGCATCGGTCCGGTGAAGCCGAGCTGCAGCGCGCGCTCCGGCGTGACGACGCCGATGTTCACCGTGCGCTGCTTCCAGATACGGTTGTCGGTCAGGAGCGTCTCGTACTCGTCCACGCACGCCGGGTACCGCTCCGTGAAATCCCAGATGAAGTCGAGGAGCGTTCCCGAGCGCGCGGCGTTCCGCCGCTCCAGGTCGGCGGCACTCCGGCCTTTCGCCTCCTTGTAGCGGGGCATCGAGTCCGGCAGGTCGCGGTACACGCCACCTGGCCGGTAATAGGTCGCGTGCATCCGCGTGCCGGAAACCGCTTCGTAGCAGTCCATCAGGTCTTCGCGATCGCGGAACGCGTATAGGAACACCGTCATCGCGCCGATGTCGAGCGCGTGGGAGCCGATCCACATCAGGTGGTTCAGGATGCGGGTCATCTCGTCGAACATCGTGCGGATGTACTGGGCGCGCTCCGGCGCCTCGATGCCCAGCAGCCGCTCGATCGCGCGCACGTAAGCGTGCTCGTTGCACATCATCGAGACGTAGTCGAGCCGGTCCATGTAGCCGATCGAATGGTTGAAGGGTTTCGACTCGGCCAGCTTTTCGGTCGCGCGGTGCAGGAGGCCGATGTGAGGGTCGGCCTTCTGGATCACCTCGCCGTCCATCTCGAGGACGAGGCGGAGCACACCGTGCGCGGCGGGATGTTGCGGCCCGAAGTTCAGCGTGAAGTTCTGGAACTCAGCCATTTCCGCCCGCCCCCGGCGCCCCGGGACCGCGTTCCTTGCGGATCACCTTCGGCACGGTGACGCGCGGCTCGATGCTGACCGGCTCGTAGACGACGCGGCCGCGCGACGGGTCGTAGCGCACTTCGACGTGGCCCGAGAGCGGGAAGTCCTTGCGGAACGGGTGCCCGATGAAACCGTAGTCGGTAAGGATCCGCCGGAGGTCCGGGTGACCTCGGAAGAGGATTCCGTAGAGGTCGAAGGCCTCGCGCTCATACCAGTCGGCGGACGCCCAGACGCCGGTCACCGAGTCGACCATCGGTGGCTCACCGCCTTCGCAACGGCAGCGAAGGCGCAAACGCGTGTTCCGCGACACCGACAGGAGCTGGTACACGACCGCGAAGCGGCCCGGCGTCGCCGGCGCCTCGGCGCGCGGCGCACGCTCGACACCGCGGCTGAATCCCGACGCCGTCGCGTCGTCGGTCGTCCATTCGGAACGGCCATAGTCCAGGTAGTCAATGCCAGAGAGGTCGATGAGCTGCTCGAAAGCGAGCTCCGGCACCTCCCGCAATTCGCGGCAGACGGAAAGAAGTTCTTCCGGCGCGACCTCGATGGCGATCTCGCCCGGCAGCGCCGCGAGCGGAACGGCGCGTGCGCCGATCCGGGTCGCGATGGCCTGTGCGGTCGCCTCGACGCGGGTCATGCAGAACCGCGCGCGATCGTGCTGGTACGGCGGATCTTGTCCTGGAGCTGGAGGATCCCGTAGACGAGCGCCTCGGCGGTCGGCGGGCAGCCCGGCACGTAGACGTCGACGGGCACGATGCGGTCGCAGCCGCGGACGACGGCGTAGGAATAATGATAGTAGCCGCCGCCGTTGGCGCACGAGCCCATCGAGATCACCCACCGCGGCTCCGGCATCTGGTCGTAGACCTTGCGCAGCGCCGGCGCCATCTTGTTGACGAGCGTACCGGCGACGATCATGACGTCCGACTGCCGCGGGCTTCCGCGGAAGACGACGCCGAAGCGGTCGAGGTCGTAGCGCGCGGCGCCCGCGTGCATCATCTCGACCGCGCAGCAGGCGAGGCCGAACGTCATCGGCCAGAGCGAGCCCGTGCGCGCCCAGTTCATGAGATTGTCGACCGTCGTCGTGACGAAGCCGCGGCCCTGGACGACGGGCGCGAGCTCCGGGGCAGCCTCGCTCAGTCCCATTCGAGGGCCCCCTTTTTCCACTCGTAGATGAAGCCGATCACGAGCACCGCGAGGAACACGCCCATCGAGAGCAGCCCGAAGCCGCCGATTACGTCGAGCGACACCGCCCACGGAAACAGGAAGGCGATTTCGAGGTCGAAGATGATGAAGAGGATCGCGACGAGGTAGTAGCGCACGTCGAACTTCGTGCGCGAGTCCTCGAAGGCCTCGAAGCCGCACTCGTAGGGCGAGACTTTCTCCCGGTCGGGGCGGCGCGGACCGAGCACCCATCCGAGGGCGAGCAGCAGCACGCCGAAGCCGCCGGCAACCGCCAGAAAAATCAGGATGGGCAGGTAGTTATCGAGCAAGTCGGCGACCGTTCTCGAGCGCGGGAAGCGCCCCGCAAGCCGGCCGCATTGTAACCGTCCGGGTAGCCGCTTGGGACCCCCGGGATCTCCGTCATCGAGCCGTGAATGGTGCCGACGGTCGGACTCGAACCGACACGAGTTTCCCCACTAACCCCTCAAGCTAGCGCGTCTACCAATTCCGCCACGTCGGCACTGAAATCGATCAACCGTCCGGTCACTGCCCGTCCGGCGAGGGCTGCGGTGCCGGCTTTTGCGCGGGCGGCGCTGCCGGGAGGGCCGGTACCGAGCTCTCGTCCACGCCCGAGGATGGCGCGGGCTCGGTCACAGTCGTGGTGTCCACGATGCTCTTCGGGACATCCGCGCGCGGCCGCGTCGCATACCAGGCGAGCGTCATGCTGGTCGCAAAGAAGAGCGTCGCCAGAACCGCCGTGAGCTTCGAGAAGAAAGTCGCGGAGCCGCGCGCCCCGAACACGGTGCCCGAGG
>Ga0111539_10006087_pt1 | contig 15574 bp, 17 predicted proteins | sample RhiMethybrSRZTD1_FD_79667 | JGI IMG/M metagenome (GOLD analysis project Ga0111539, IMG submission 79667) | Populus rhizosphere microbial communities from Tennessee, USA - Rhizosphere MetaG P. TD hybrid SRZTD1 (version 2) (version 2) | ecosystem: Host-associated > Plants > Roots > Rhizosphere >... | reverse complement strand
GCGACGGTGAGCACGAGCAGGATCTCCTGCGTCGCGTACGTCACCGAGGACAGCGCGTCGCTGGCGAAAATGGGCAGCGCGATCCGCTTCGACAGCGCGGTCTCGGCCAGCCGCTCGCTGCTGACCGGTCGCCCGATCACCAGTCGCTTGGCGACCCTCGTCAGCAGCGACACGCACCCAGCGTACGGTCCGCTCGGTCGGGTGCCAGGGGGGTGGCCGGGGCGATTCGGGACGGTCGGATCGCGGTACCTTCCGGGCGTGCACATCGTCGTGATGGGCTGCGGCCGGGTCGGCTCCAGCCTCGCCCGCAACCTCGAGCGGATCGGGCATTCGGTGGCGATCATCGACCAGAATCCGGCGGCGTTCCGCCGGCTCGGCCCCGAGTTCGCCGGCGACCAGGTGACCGGGGTCGGCTTCTCCCGGGACACGCTGCACCGGGCCGGCATCGACCGGGCCGGCGCGTTCGCGGCGGTGAGCAGCGGCGACAACTCGAACATCATCTCCGCCCGGGTGGCCCGCGAGACGTTCGGCGTCGCGCACGTCGTCGCCCGCATCTACGACCCGAAGCGGGCCGAGGTGTACGAGCGGCTCGGCATCCCCACCGTGGCCACGGTGCCGTGGACGGTGAACCGGTTCCTGTCCGTGCTGCTCGGCGACAAGCACGTCGAGGACTGGCGTGACCCGTCCGGGGCGGTGTCGCTGGTCCAGGTCCCGCTGCACGAGGGCTGGATCGGCCACAAGGTGCGGGCGCTGGAGGCGGCGTCCGATGCCAGGGTCGCGTTCCTGACCCGGTTCGGCCGGGGCATGCTGCCGACCGGCTCCACCATGCTGCAGGACGGCGACCAGGTGCACCTGCTGGTCACCGACGACATCGCGGACGCCGTCGAGGAGATCACCGGCACCGCGCCGCGGACGGAGGGGCACTGATGCGGGTCGCCATCGCCGGGGCCGGCGGCGTCGGCCGGTCCATCGCCCGCGAGCTGATCGAGCACGAGCACGACGTGATGCTCATCGAGCGCGACCCGGACAAGGTCGACCCCGCGCGGGTGCCGCAGGCGGAGTGGCTGCAGGCCGACGCGGCCGAGCTCGCCTCGCTGGAGGAGGCCCGGCTGCAGGACTGCGACGTGGTGATCTCGGCCACCGGCGACGACAAGGTCAACCTGGTCGTCTCGCTGCTGGCGAAGACCGAGTTCGCGGTGCGCCGGGTGGTGGCCCGGATCAACCACCCGGACAACGAGTGGCTGTTCACCGAGGCCTGGGGCGTCGACGTCGCGGTGTCGACCCCCCGGGTGATGGTGGCGCTGGTCGAGGAGGCCGTCTCGGTCGGCGACCTGGTGCGACTGATGACGTTCCGGCAGGGCCAGGCCAACCTGGTCGAGATCACCCTGCCGACGGGCGCGCCGGTGATCGGGCAGCCGGTCGCGGACATGCGGCTGCCGCGGGACTCGGCGCTGACCGCGATCGTGCGCGGCGCCCGGGTGGTGATCCCGTCTCCGGACGAACCGCTGGAGGAGGGCGACGAGCTGCTGTTCGTGGCCGTCCAGGACGCCGAGACCGAGCTGCGCCGGCTGGTCTGCGGCGACGGCAGCTGCTGAGCCTCAGCCCTCCGGGCGCAGCCGCAGCCGCTCGGCCACCACGTCCTCGGGCGTGGTGTTCTGATACTCGGACTTGCGCACCCGCCGCACGGCGAGCACCGAGACCGCGAGCGCCCCGATCGTGACCGGGTAGCCCATCGCCAGCCGGGCGAACGCCAGCCAGCCGGTCAGGTCCTGGTCGTACAGGTAGCGCTGGACCAGGCCGCGGGCCAGGAAGACCAGCACCCACAGCAGCGTGCACAGCAGGTAGACCCGCATCAGCGGGCGGTCCTTGCGCCACGCCGTGCCGATGCCGCGGCCGTCGGCGTACTCCCAGATCAGCCCGACCAGCGGCCAGCGGGCCAGCAGCGAGACCAGGAAGACTCCCGCGTAGAGGAAGCTGGCCCAGATGCCGAACAGGAAGTAGCCCTTGGCTTCACCGGTGCGGTTCGCGATGAACGCGGCGATGAGGACGCCGAAGAAGCCGCTCATCGCCTGCTGCACGGTCTGCCTGCGGGCCAGCCGGATCGCGACCAGCACGACGCCGGCGCCGATCGCGGCCCAGATCGCGGCGCGCAGTCCCGCGACGGCGTTGGCGAGGACGAACACGATCACCGGCAGGGCACTGTCGACCAGGCCGCGCCAGCCGCCGATCGACTCGACCAGCATCGGCTTGGGAGTCGGTTGCGTGGGCTGGTCCGCCGGGCGCTGGTCGTCGGCGGCGTCGGTCACGCGCTCACCGACTTCAGCTCGTACCAGGGGTTGAAGATCACCTTGACGCCGGCGTGCTCGGAGATGCGCCCGCGGGCGAGCAGCTGCCGACCCGGCTCGATGCCGGGGATGCGGCTGCGGCCGAGCCAGACCAGGTGCACCGACCCGGTGCCGTCGAAGAGCTCTGCGTCCACGGTCGGCACGGTATCCCGCGGGGTGTAGACGACCGAGCGGAGCCTGCCGGTCACGGTCACCGGCTCGCCCTGGCAACAGGTCACGACCGGGCGCGAACCCGCCTTCTGCACGTCCTCGCGCAGGTCGGCGGCGTCGAGCTCCTGCTCGTCCTCGGTCAGGCGCGCGACGACCCGGGTCAACCAGCCACGGCGGGCCGGCGTGGGTGTCTCGCTCATAATCCCAATGTAGGTCATCCGGGCGACTCCGCAGCGGTGCTCTTTGCCGTAGTGAGACCGGCCAGCGGCAAGATTTCCGGTGTGGATCAGGTCGCGGTGGTGTTGCCGGGGGCCGGGTCGTCGGCCGAGTTCGTCCGGCGGGCGTTCGCGCGGCCACTGCGGGAGGCGGGGTACGCGCTGGTCGCGCCCGCTCCGGTGCCCGGCCCGGACCTGGTCGCGGCCTCGTTCCGGGCGCTCGACGCGGCGGCGGCGCAGTACGGCCCTCGCCTCCGCCTGGTCGGCGGCGTCTCGCTCGGCGCCCACACCGCCGCCCGCTGGACCGCCGCCCGCTGCACCGCCGCCCGCGCCGGCTCCGCCGCCGGTGCCGCTTCCCCCGCCAGCACCGCTGCGGACCGGGCCACGCCGGCGCCGGCCGCACCGCCCGCGTACCCCGAGCTGGACGGCCTGGTCCTGGTGCTGCCGGCCTGGACCGGCGCTCCGGGCGCCGTGGCGGCGGCGACAGCCGCGTCGGCCGACCTGGTTGATCAGCTGGGGACCGCCGCGGCGCTCGCCGCGGCCGGGACCGCGGTCGGCTGGGTGGCGGCGGAGCTGGCCACGGCCTGGCCGGCGTACGGGGACGGGCTGGCGGCGAGCCTGCGCGCGGCCGCGGCGGCACCGGGGCCGACCCTCGCCGAGCTGGCGGCGCTGCCGGTGCCGGCCGGCCTGGTCACGTTCGCCGGCGACCCGCTGCACCCGGCCGCGGTCGCGCACGAGTGGGCCGCCGCGATGCCCCGCGCCACGGTCCGCGAGCTCCCGCTCGTCGCCCCGGCCGCCGACCGCTCGGTCCTCGCCACCACCGCCCTCGCCGCCCTCGCCGCGGCCAGGGCCGGCTGACGACCCGGGTCAGCGGCGGCGGCGGCGGGGGTTGGGGCGGGCGGGGACGGCGTCCTCCTCGGTCGGGCCGAGGTCGTCCGGCTCCTCCTCGTCCGGGTCCTCGACCGCCGCGTGCGCCCCCTGCGCCTGCTCGGCCTGTTCCTGGACCTCCGGCGGCAGGGTCAGCGGGAGAGGCTCCCGCACCGGCATCGGCGACGCCCCGCGCACGACGACGATGTTGCGGACTGCGTCCTCCAGCACCGCGGCCTTCGCCGGGTCGGCCGCGGCCGGGCCGCTGAACAGCCCGCGCAGGAACCAGCGCGGCCCGTCGACCCCGATGAACCGCACGCTCTGGTATCCGCCCTGCACCGGGATCCGCCCGCTCAGCTCGGTGCCGAACCGGCCCGAGCTCTCCTGTGCCTTGCCGCCCTGCTGGACGATCGACGCGTTGATCTCCTTGCGCACCTCGTCCCAGATCCCCGCGGTCCGCGGCGCGGCGAACACGCCGATCTGCGCCTCGCTCCCCCCGTACGACAGGGTCGCCGCGATGACCTGCCCGTCCGGCCCGACATCGACGCGCACCTCGACCCCGCGCATCACCGGCACCAGCAGCGCGCCGAGGTCGAGCCGCTCCAGCCCGTCGTCCGGCGCGTCGTCCTGGTCGTACGGCCCGGTCGTGACCTCGGTGTCGCGCTCCCGGTCGGTCGACCACGGCGGGGTGGCGTCGATCTTCTGCCGCTCCGAGCGGTGCCGCCGCCGACCCAGGGCCATCACGCACCCCTCACGAGCTGTGCGTGGCCGCCGGTGGACCCGTGCCCGCCGGCCCCACGCTCTGACTCGGGCAGCGCCTCCACGGGGGTGAACACGGCCCGCTCCACCTTCTGCAGCACCAGTTGCGCGATCCGGTCACCGCGAGTCAGCTTCAGCGGCGCGACCGGATCGTGGTTGATGACGATGACCTTGACCTCGCCGCGGTAGCCGGAGTCGACCGTGCCGGGCGCGTTCACCAGCGACATGCCGCAGCGGGCGGCCAGCCCGGACCGTGGGTGCACGAACACCGCATACCCCTCCGGCAGGGCGAGCGCCAGCCCGGTCGGCAGCACCGCCCGCTCCCCGGGCGCGAGCTCGGCGTCCACGGTGGTCACGACGTCGGCACCGGCATCGCCGGGCAGCGCGTACGCCGGGAGCGGAACGCCCGGATCGAGGCGCTGGACGAGGACCTCCACCGGCGCGGCCGGCGCCGGCTCGACATGGGATGGCGGCACAGCGCGCAGGTTACCCCGGGCGGTGTCACGCCGATGATCAGCGTCGGCCGCGCAGCTGGGCGGTGACCTTCTCACCGAGCGACCGGGTCACCCGGCGGTTGACGACGCCGCCGGCGACCGCGCCGGCGAGGAACGGCGCCAGCTTCGTCATGCTCCGCCCGGCCCGGCGCATGAGCATGGTGCGCAGCTCGCTCTTGGCGGCGGCGCCGATGATCGCGGACAGCCCGGCAGCGCCGACCTTGGGGTCGAGCGCACGCTGGCGTACCCAGCTCATCAGGTAGGCCGAGCCGCGCTGGGCGCCGCTGCCGTACGCCGGCCGGCCCATCAGCTCGTGCAGCTCGGCGAGCATCTTGATCTCGACCGCCGCCACCGCCAGCGTCTCCGCCGCCAGCTGGACCGGCGCGGCGACCAGGGTGGGTGGCGCGGTGAACTCCACGGCCGCCAGCGCACCGACGGCGGCGCCGAAGGCGGCCGTGGTGCGGGCGGCATTGCGGACCAGCACCGCCGCGATCTCGTCGTCGGACTGGCCCGGATGGTGGACCCGCAGCGTCGCCGCGTCCCGGATCCGCAGTCTCGTTGCGGCATCCGCGAGCACGTCGGCGAGCAGCGAGCCGGCGCCGCGCAGCCCGTGGCCGGTGGCGCCCTTGGCGGCACCGGCGAGCCCTCGGGTCAGCGCGGCCAGCTGGTCCTTGCGGTCGCCGGTCCGATCACGGTCGTGGTCGGCGACCCGGGCGACCAGCTCGCCCAGCTTGGCGGTCTCGGCGTCGGCGGACGGACCAGGCCCGGGAGCCATCGGCTCGGCGGGCACGGTCCGCTGCCACGGGAGACGCGCCATGTCTGTTTCCTCGCCGGTCAGGCCGCGCAGTCGCGGCAGACGGGCTGTCCGTTGCGCTCGCCGGCGAGCCGGGAGCGGTGGTGGACCAGGAAACAGCTGGAGCAGGTGAACTCGTCCTCCTGCTTCGGGACGACCCGGACGGTGAGCTCCTCACCGGACAGGTCGGCACCCGGCAGCTCGAGGTTCTCGTTGAGCTCGGCCTCGTCGACGTCGATCGAGCCGGACTGGGCCTCGGCCCTGCGGGCCTTCAGCTCCTCGAGCGAGTCCTCCCCGAGCTCGTCGACCTCGCTGCGGCGAGGCGCATCGTAGTCGGTTGCCATAACTGGATCACTCCTGTGGTCGTGCGGGTGGCTTGCGGGCAACGCCTCAGCGAGCGGATTTGTGCCCGCTCTCGCGGGTCAGTTCGGGGAGGCCGAAAACCCCCTCGGCGCGGCAGCCGCGGGAGGTTACCGTGCCGATCGAACGGCCCGCCGCAGCGGCGCGCGGGCACCGGTCCCTGTTTCCACTATGCGCCCGCAAGGGGCGTGGTGCCGCCCGTGGGAGGTGTGTCAGGTGCTCGACGAGCTGGGCTGGGATCCCGAATGGGCCGCCCTCGCCGCCGGCGCCGGCACGCCGGGCCGGGTGGTCCGGGCCGACGGGGCCAGCGCGCTGCTGGTCACGGCGGCCGGCGAGGTCCGCGCGGCCGGGTCCGGGCTGGTGACCGGCGACTGGGCGCTGGTCGAGCCGGGCCGCGGCCCGGCCGCCCCCGGCGCGGCCCGGCGGCTGCCGCGGCGGACCGAGCTGGTCCGCGGCGCCGCCGGCAAGGCGGCGGCCCGGCAGGTTTTGGCCGCGAACGTGGACCTGGTCTTCGTGCTGGTCTCGCTGGCCGCGCCACCGAGCGTCGGCCGGCTCGACCGGCTGCTCGCGGTCGCCTGGGACTCCGGCGCCCGGCCGGTCGTCGTGCTGACCAAGGCCGACCTGGCCGAGGGCACCGCGGCGGCCGAGCGGGACGAGGTGGCCGAGACCGCCGGACCGGCGCCGGTGCTGCTGGCCAGCACGGTCGACGGCCGCGGGCTGGCCGAGCTGCGGGCGATGGTGGGTCCGGGCACGACCGCCGCGCTGCTCGGCGTCTCCGGGGCCGGCAAGTCGAGCCTGCGCAACGCACTCGGCGCCGCCCCCGGGCCGGTCGCGCCGGTCGGCCCGACCGGCAAGGGCCGGCACACCACCACCGCCCGCGAGCTGGTCGCGCTGCCCGGCGGCGGCCTGCTGCTGGACACCCCTGGCCTGCGCGGCGTCCAGCTGTGGGCCGCCGACGAGGGCCTGGACATCGCCTTCACCGACATCGTCGAGCTGGCCGGGCGGTGCCGGTTCCGGGACTGCCGGCACGCCGGCGAGCCGGGCTGCGCGATCGCGGCCGCGGTCGCCGACGGGACGGTCTCGGCCCGCCGGGTGGCCAGCCACGCGGCCTTGCGGCAGGAGGTCGGCTGGCTGCGGGACCGGTACGACGCGCGCCAGCGGGCCGAGCAGCGGCGGCAGTGGAAGCAGCTGTCGAAGGCGGTCAGGGCCGGCCGGAAGGCGAGCCCGCGGCACGGGGATCGACCACGCTGAACGCGGCCACCGAGCCGTGTGAATATGCCACCGTGCCGTCGGGGGTCACCCGCAGCCGGACCGTGTCGTCGCCGGGGTGGTTGGGGTCGTAGACCGCGACCTCGGCGCTGCCGTCCGGCCGCTCGTCCAGCCCGTACCCGAGCACGACGTGGTTCTCCACCACCCGGCGTGGGTCCCAGGTGACGACCCGGATCAGCCCGAGCAGGGCCGGCTCCCCCGCCGCCAGCGACCGGCGCAGGCCGGGCAGCCCGTGCCGGAGCGTCAGCTCCCGCCGGGCGCGGTCGTTCGGCGGCAACTGGAACCACAGGTAGCGCAGCGGCCCGGCCGGCAGCCTCAGGCTGGACAGCTGCGCCTTGAACAGCCGGTCGGCCAGCACCCCGTCGGCCGGCGCGACGGTGTCGGGCGGCAGCGGCTCGCGCGCCAGCCAGGCCCGGCGCGCCTCGTACGCCATGCCGCCGCAGAGCCCGCCGTAGACCCGGCCGAACCCGACGCCGGCGAGCCGCACCGGGGCCCCGCGCGGCCAGGCGTTGCCGAACCGGAACCCGTCCCGGCTGGGCCGGAAGTCGACGGCGGTCAACAGCTCGGGGACGGGGACGGGGCGGCGGTCCTGGTCGATGTGGACCCGCCGGCCGCCTTCTTCGCCGACACGACCGGTGTCCCGGCCGGCGCCGCGCCGGGCGCCGCCTCCGACGCGAGCAGGCCCTGCCGGCCGCGGGCCAGCTCGGCCGGCGTGGACAGGCGGCGGAACTGGTCGCCCAGCACCAGGTCGACGATCGGGCCCTGCCTGGCGTCCTTGTAGAGGGTCGCGCCGGGCACCTGCCGGCGCACCAGCGCCGCCGCGCGGGCGCCGGCCGGCCCGTACCGCACCTCGGCGGCTCCCTCGACCGGCCGGATGCCGGAGAGCGGGTCGTTGTCGGTCGCGACGATCGCGTAGCCGCGGCCGACCAGCTGGCCCGCGACCTTGCGGGCCAGCCCCTCCCGGGCGGTGGCGTTGTAGACGCGGACCTGCACCTTCGACGAGTCCACCGGCCGGCTGCCGCAGGCGGCGGCGGCCACGCGGTCGTCGACCTGGTCGATCACCTTGAGCCAGGTGAGCCCGGCCAGCGCGCAGAGCACGAGCAGGCAGACCACGGCGGGCAGGGCCCGACGCAGCCGCAGGGTGTAGTGCGCGCGCGGGGGTGCGTTGGGTCCCTGGAACACCGCCCCCATCGCGCCTCCCCGCCCCGGACCGCGCTCGACGATCTACCCGAACCGAGGGTAGCCGCCGGACCGCACCTTGTGGCGATCACGATGTTCCCTATCTTGATCGTCAGGAACCGTACGGTTCGTCGCCGGCGAGCGCCGACCGTCCCGCCTCCGCCAGCGGGCCGATCCGCGCACCGAGCCCGTCGTCGGTGTTGTCGACCATGGCGCCGGCGCGCTGCCGGGCCACGATGCCGGCGACCACGACGGCGAGCTTGAAGCAGCCGAGCGCCACGTACCAGGGCAGCGCGGCGAGGTCGACGTCGCGGCGCGCCGCGTACCGGGACACCAGGGCTGACCTGGGCGGGAACCCGGGCAGGCTGGTGACCGACGGGGTGACCACCGTGCCCGGGGCGGGCTGCCAGTAGACGAGCAGCAGCCCGAGGTCCGCGAGCGGGTCGCCCAGGGTGGACATCTCCCAGTCCAGGACGGCGGCGACCCGGGTGGGGTCGGTCGGGTGGAGCACGACGTTGTCCAGCCGGTAGTCACCGTGCACGACCGGGCCGCTCGGCTCCCGCGGCACCTTGGCGACCAGCTCCGCGGCGAGCGCGTCCACCGCGGGCAGGTCGTCGCCGGCCCGCAGCGCCTGCCACTCCCCCGCCCAGCGGCGCAGCTGCCGGTCCAGGTAGCCGTCCGGTCGGCCGAACCCGGCCAGCCCGACCGCGTCCGGGTCGACGTCGTGCAGGTCGGCGAGCACGTCCACGAGCGCGTCGGTCAGCGCCGGCCGCCGCTCGGGCGGCGCGTACCCGGCCGGGAGGCGGTCGCGGGCGATCACCCCGTGCACCCGCTCCATCACGTAGAACGGCGCGCCGAGCACGTCCGGGTCGGTGCACAGCAGCAGCGGCCGCGGCACCGGGACCGCGGTCCCGTGCAGCGCGGAGATCACCCGGTGCTCGCGGGTCATGTCGTGCGCGGTCGGCCGGACCGCGCGCAACGGCGGCCGGCGCAGCACCACCGAGCCGGCCGGGCTGGAGACGTAGTAGGTGAGGTTGGACCGGCCGCCGGCGACGACCTCGACGGTCGGCGCCGCCCAGCGCACGTCGTCCAGCTCCCGCGCCAGGTAGGGCCCCAGCACCCGCGGATCGGCCCCGGGCACGCTCATCGGCTAACCGTATAGGTCGGCTATGTCGTCGGCGCCGAGCTCCTCGAGCAGCGTGGTGAGCTCGGCCGCGACGGTCGGCGAGGCGGCGACGGTGAGCACGCCCGGCGGTCGCCCGCGCAGGCCGCCGACGACCACGCCGGCCTCGGTGGCGACGAGCAACCCGGCGGCCCGGTCCCAGTCCTTGAGCCCGTGCTCGTAGTAGCCGTCCAGCCGGCCCGCGGCGACGTAGCAGAGGTCCAGCGCGGCCGAACCGAGCCGGCGCAGGTTGCCGATCCGGGGCAGCAGGCCGGCCAGCACCTCACCCTGCCCGGCCCGTACGCCGGCGTCGTACCCGAAGCCGGTCGCGATCACCGCGGTGGCCAGCTCGGCGGCGACCCAGCGGCCGCCGATCGGCGCACCGTCCAGGTATGCCCCGGCGCCCAGCGCCGCGCTGAACGTCTCCCCCGAGGTCGGGTCGTGCACGGCGCCGGCGACCACCTGCCCGTCCCGCTCCGCCGCGACCGACACCGCGTACGGGCGCAGGCCGTAGAGGAAGTTCACGGTGCCGTCGATGGGATCGACCACCCAGCGCACCCCGCTGCCGCCGGGACGGTGCGCGCCCTCCTCGCCGAGCAGCCCGTCGTCCGGGCGCAGCCGGGCCAGCTCGTCGGCCAGCCACCGCTCGGAGGCGCGGTCGACGTCGGTCACCACGTCGGTCGGCGAGCTCTTCACGGCGACGCCCAGCGAGCCGCCGTCCGCGCCGCCATCCCCGCCGCCCTCCGCGCCGCAGTCCCCGCCGCCCTCCGCGCCGCCGTCCCCGCGGCCCGCAGCGCCGCCATTCGCGCCGCCATCCGCGCCGCCGTCCCCGCGGCCCTCCGCGCCGCCATCAGCGCCGCCGTCCTCGCGGCCGTCCCCGCCGCCGTCCGGGCGGCCGTTCCCGCGGCCGTCCGCGCGGCCGTCCCCGCCGCCGTCCCCGCGGCCGTCCGCACGGCCGTCCGCGCGCAGCCGTACGGTCAGGGAGCCGGCGCCGCGGGCGAGCCGCACGGCGAGCGCCATCAACTCGGTGTGGTCATCCGTGTGGTCGGAGTCGTCCGCGCGGGGCATGGTCTAGACAGTAGGTTGCAGGCGGCGAGGGGAGTGTCGGGTGCCCAGGAGAAGCTTGTCGACGGCGTTCGGGGTCGACATCGGCGGCAGCGGGATCAAGGGTGCCATCGTCGACCTGGAGAAGGGAGACCTGGCGACGGAGCGGGTGAAGTTCTTGACCCCCAACCCGTCCACTCCGGAGGCGGTCGCCGAGGTCGTCGCCCGGCTGGTCAAGGAAGCCGAGTGGACCGGCGAGCTCGGTGCGACGTTCCCGGCCGTCATCAAGAACGGCGTGGCCAAGAGCGCCGCGAACGTCGACAAGAGCTGGATCGAGACCGACGTCGACAAGGTCTTCACCGACATCACCCACTGTGACGTGACCGTGCTCAACGACGCGGACGCGGCCGGCATCGCCGAGGCCCGGTTCGGCGCGGCCAGGGGCGTGGGCGGGGTGGTCATCCTGCTCACCTTCGGCACCGGCATCGGCAGCGCGCTGCTGCTGGACGGCCAGCTGGTGCCCAACACCGAGCTCGGGCACCTCGAGCTGGACGGGCACGACGCGGAGAAGAAGGCGTCCTCGGCGGCCAAGGACAACGAAGGCCTGTCCTGGAAGCAGTGGTCCAAGCGGGTGCAGCGATACCTGCGGCACGTGGAGAAGCTGTTCACCCCCGACCTGTTCGTGCTCGGCGGCGGGGTCAGCAAGAACGCGGAGAAGTGGGTGCCGCTGCTGGACGTGCGGACGCCGGTGAAGCCGGCCCAGCTGCTCAACAACGCCGGCATCGTCGGCGCGGCGATGGCCGCGCACGAGAAGTTCACCGAATAGGAGCAACGCCGGGTCGGCTCCGCCGGCGACGCAGCTGCGGCCAGGCGTACCGGCCGCCGCTGGCCCGTTCGGTTCGCCCGATTCTTCGGCGCTCGGACGCATGTTGCCAGCCCAGTTGGGCGGTCCGCGCCACGACTGTGGTCGGAGCGAAGTTACACTGGCACGGGCACGGGCACGGCCGGCCGGCATCGGGTGGGGTCGATGGTCCCAGGTGGGGACGACGGATGACCACCCGGACGGGCGACCGCCCCGGACCCCAACCCAACCTCCTGCCCGTCCCGGGCAGTTCCCGTCGTGCGGCCTCCTCGCCGGGAGGCATCCGTTCGTGAAAGGGCGTTCGTGGCAGCCGATCCCCGTACCGACAGCACCGCCGGAGGGTCCGACCCGACCCGCGACCTCGCGGAGCATCTCGTCTCGCGGGGACGTCACCAGGGATTCCTGCGCGCGAACGACATCAGCCGCGCCTTCGAGGAGGCCGGGCTGCCGGCCTCGCACGGCAAGCGCGTGCTTCGCACGCTCAGCGACTCGGGAGTGACAGTCATGCTCGATGCGCCTTCCGCCCCGCCGGGGCGGGGCAAATCCGCCCGGACCGCGGCCGCCGCCGCTCCGTCCCGCAGCACGGTCACGAAGAGCACCCGCCCGTCGACGCGGCCGGGATCGGAGTCGACCCGGTCGCGCGGCGCCGCCGCGGAGGGGGCCGCGCTGCAGGCGGTGCCCGACCCCCGCGCCGAGGCACCGGCCGGCGAGACCGCCGAGGCGACGGTGGCCGCCCCGGCCAAGCGGAAGCGGAAGACCGCGGCCGCCGCCCCGGCCGCCGCACCCGCTCCCGGCGCCCCGGCCGCCGCACCCGCTCCCGGCGCCCCGGCCGCCCCGCCGGCCGACGGCGAGGAGCCGGCCGAGGGCGCGCTGGCGATCGACGAGCCGACCGAGCTGACCGCCACCGGCGCCGCCGCCGTCGAGGAGGCCGACGCCGAGGACTTCACCTGGGACGAGGAGGACGAGGAGTCCGAGGCGCTGCGGCAGGCCCGCAAGGACGCCGAGCTCACCGCCTCCGCCGACTCGGTCCGGGCATACCTGAAGCAGATCGGCAAGGTCGCCCTGCTCAACGCCGAGGAAGAGGTCGACCTGGCCAAGCGGATCGAAGCCGGGCTCTATGCGGCCGAGCGGCTGCGCCGGATGGAGGAGGCCCGCCTCGCCGGCAAGAAGACCGACCAGCTGTCCCCGCAGCTGCGCCGCGACCTGATGTGGATCGTCCGTGACGGCGAGCGCGCGAAGAACCACCTGCTGGAGGCGAACCTGCGGCTGGTCGTCTCGCTGGCCAAGCGCTACACCGGCCGCGGGATGGCGTTCCTCGACCTGATCCAGGAGGGCAACCTCGGCCTGATCCGGGCGGTCGAGAAGTTCGACTACACCAAGGGCTACAAGTTCTCGACGTACGCGACGTGGTGGATCCGGCAGGCGATCACCCGCGCGATGGCCGACCAGGCCCGCACCATCCGCATCCCGGTGCACATGGTCGAGGTCATCAACAAGCTGGGCCGCATCCAGCGGGAGCTGCTCCAGGACCTCGGCCGCGAGCCGACCCCGGAGGAGCTGGCCAAGGAAATGGACATCACGCCCGAGAAGGTGCTGGAGATCCAGCAGTACGCCCGGGAGCCCATCTCGCTCGACCAGACCATCGGCGACGAGGGCGACTCGCAGCTCGGTGACTTCATCGAGGACTCCGAGGCGGTCGTCGCGGTCGACGCGGTGTCGTTCACGCTGCTGCAGGACCAGCTCCAGTCGGTGCTGCAGACGCTGTCCGAGCGGGAGGCCGGCGTGGTCCGGCTGCGGTTCGGGCTCACCGACGGCCAGCCGCGGACGCTGGACGAGATCGGGCAGGTCTACGGGGTCACCCGGGAGCGGATCCGGCAGATCGAGTCGAAGACGATGTCCAAGCTCCGTCACCCATCGCGGTCCCAGGTGCTGCGGGACTACCTCGACTGACCTCGTCCGGCCTCATCCGGCCGGCGGCCCCTCACCCTCGGGTGCGGGGCCGCTGGGCTGTTCGGGCGGTTCGCGGCGAGGCGGCGGGCGGTTCACCGCGTCGGCTGAGAGACTTGTCTCGTGTTCGCGCGCGGCTGAACGGGGAACGACGCCGGAACGTACGTAGTTGCACCAGCGTGACCGACAACCCGAAGGGAACGCCGTGACGCCGACCTTGACGCCCACGACCTCCCCTGCGCCGCCGTCCGCGGGAGACCGCTGCGACCGCTGCCGTGCCCAGGCCAAGATCCGCGTGGTCCTGCCCGGCGGCGGTGACCTGGTGTTCTGCGGCCACCACGCTCGGGAGTACGAGACGACGATCCGCGAGGTCGCGGCCGAGGTCGTGACGGCCGAGGACTGAGACCCCGCTCTCCATATCGCAACCGACGAGGCCGCCCGGGACACCGCACCGGGCGGCCTCGTCGCGTGTCCGGACCCGCTACCAGCCGAGCGGGGGCGGCGGCGGCAGGCCGCGGTCCTTCGCGTACTCGGCCAGCTGCAGGTCGAACGCCGGCGTGGAGCCGAGGTGGAACGTCTCGCCGGTCTCCTTGACCACCACCACCGGCCCGTCCCCGGGCGGCGGCGCGTCGGCCGGGTCGCGGGTCTCGAACCAGCGCGCGGTGCTCCAGGCCCACACCCACCCCCAGCCCACGTCGGCGACGTCGGCGTCGTCGACCAGGCGCAGCGGGTTGTCCGGCGAGGAGAAGCTGTCCAGCTCCGCCTGGGCGGCGGCCCGTGCCTCCGCCAGCTCCATCCCAGCTCCCATCCCTCAGTTGGTGCGCAGGAACTCGAGGCCGCCGGAGTAGTTCTCCAGGTAGGCAAGCTTCCCGGTCTGCCCGTCGAGGAAGAACACCCGGCCGTTTCGGTTCACGACATTGAACACGTGACCGGCGACGGACACGCCGCCGGGGCCGGTCCGCATCCCGTGGATGATCCCGCGCGCCCCGTCACCGGCGTTGTGCAGCTCGGTGATGATGTCGTCGTACGAGCCGACCGACGTGAACGTGTTGCTCGTGCCGACGCCGTTGGCGATGTGCTGCTTCCACAGTGGGCTCGACATCGCGTCGCCCGGCAGCCGCTCGACCGCCTGCGCGTCCTTCGCCAGCCCGGACAGCTGCTTGTCGACCGCCTGCACGCAGCTCTGGCAGTTGTTCTTGAACCCCCAGCCGGCGACGTTGGGGTGGGCGCCGTCGGTCGCCTTGGTGAGCCGGAAGAACGGGTTGGTCCCGGACAGCTCCGGGAACAGCCGCTGGACGACCTTGTTGCCGCCGTTGCCCAGGTGCACAGCGGTGGAGCCGAGCCCGGTGGTCGGGTTGCCCTTCAGCGCCGCCCCGGCCACGCCGGCCAGGTCCTCGCCCTCGGCCAGCAGCCGCTCCCCGCCGACCAGTGCCCGCTCCCCCGCGACCAACCCGCGCTCGCCGGCGACCGCGGCCTTCACGCCCTTCAGGCCGGACAGGATCTTCCCGCCGGGCAGGAACGTCAGCGCCGCGTCGATCCCGATCGACGTCCACGACCCCTTGCCGGTGGCCAGCTTGATCGCCACGTCGATGCCCAGCGCGATCGCGCCCGCCGCGATCGCGAACGGCGCGAGGAACTGCAGGCCGGGCACCAGCGACAGCACGCCGAGGACCGCCGACACGCCCTTGAGCACGGTCGAGATCTCGGCCAGCACGTCGGCGTGGTCGGCGATCCAGCCCTTGACCGAGTCCCATGCGCGGGACAGCCAGCCCGGCTCCTTGTAGGGCGCGTTCGCGACGTTGTCGATCGCGCCCGCGGCGCTCGACGCGGCCGAGCGGTGCTCGTCGAGCAACCGGCGGGCCTGCCCGATGACCTCCTGGAACTGCGAGCTGATCGACTTGGCGTGCGAGCGGGCCATGTCGTAGTGGTCCTTGAGCCGGGCGAACTCCGGGCTGCCGGACGGGGCCGTCTGCCCGGCCAGCCGGTTCACCTCGGCCACCGCGGACTGCTCCTGCCGGCGCAGGTCGGCGGCTCTGGCCTCCAGGTCGGCGGCCCGCCGCTGCCGCGCGGACAGGCCGGTGCCCCAGTCGACGAGCGTCTGCGCGGCCGTGTGGTGCGAGCGGGCGGC
>Ga0111539_10006085_pt1 | contig 15574 bp, 6 predicted proteins | sample RhiMethybrSRZTD1_FD_79667 | JGI IMG/M metagenome (GOLD analysis project Ga0111539, IMG submission 79667) | Populus rhizosphere microbial communities from Tennessee, USA - Rhizosphere MetaG P. TD hybrid SRZTD1 (version 2) (version 2) | ecosystem: Host-associated > Plants > Roots > Rhizosphere >... | reverse complement strand
TTCAAGTAGCGGATAGTCACAGGGTGAGCAAATGCAGCATAAGTGCCGCGTATTCCTTCAGGTATTTCAGGATGAAGTTTTGTAAAACCTTTTACGTGGGCTTCGTATATGATGGATTTATGATACGGAATTTTTGGAGGCCTATCGTCACCCCAGTCAAAATTCGGATCAATCACTACACACTTGGGAATAAAAGGCGCGCTGTCTGTTTCGCTGAAGCTAAGATCTTCATCAGGACTGCCAACTTCGTATCCAAACATAGCATCACTCCAATCGATTGTTCCTGCAATCGCCTTTGCGTACGGATCGATGAGCAATTTGTTAGGATTAAACCGATGTCCATTTTGAGGATCGTAGTTTCCATGCACTCTATATCCATAGAGTTGTCCAGGCTTTACGTCCGGAAAATAAGCATGCCATACGTGATGGGTGCGCTCGATGAGTTTGATGCGATATGATTCAGTTTGAACCATGGCAGAATCAAACAGGCATAGCTCCACGTGTGAAGCGTTGTCGGCATACAGCGCAAAATTAACACCTGTACCATCCCAGGTTGCACCAAGGGGATAAGGACTGCCGGGATAGACCGTTAAGCGTTTGCTTGCTGGTTTGAGTTGAGTAGTTTGCATTGTCATGAATCTCGGGTTAGTGCTTTCAACATTTTTCAGAAACCCATTTTCTTGTGCTCGCGTTGACCGTGGCACGCCGTACCCACTCCACCAATTATGTGTGGTAGGAATTCCCATCTGAAAATCGCTGGTTGCATTGAATACGGCTTCCTGTGGAAGCGTTAAGTTTAAAAATCCATCTTGAAGGTTAAATATTTAACTTGTTGGATTATTTATAAACTAACTTCCAAATTTTCGTGCCGGTCTTTTGAAACGACGGCTTCGAAAGCGTTTTTGTGGTAGATGCATTTCGAAAATATTCTTTGCTAAGCGCCCATTTGCCGATGCGTCGGTTTTAACAAATTAAAAAAGGGCGCAGTTTAAAACTACACCCTTTCAAACTCGAATATATCTTTCCAAAACCCACAACTTCAAACCAGAAACTCGAAACAAGAAACTAAAAACTCGAAACTATTCCAGCGTTGCGGTCAATGAAATATTCGTATTCAGCAATTTTGAAATAGGGCAGTTAGCTTTTGCATCGTCGGCACACGCGCTGAATTTTTCCTTGGTGATCCCAGGCACCTTGGCTTTCAAAACCAGCTGAGATTGAGTTACTGTTCCGTCCTCAATTGTAATGGTACAATCCGTTGTGATTTCCTGAGGGGTAAATCCAGCCTCACCCAAAACAAAACTCAGTTTCATGCTAAAACATCCGGCGTGTGCTGCTGCGACAAGTTCTTCGGGATTTGTGCCAGTACCTTCGGCAAATCTTGAATTAAAAGAGTATTGTGTCTTGTTCAATATGGAGCTTTGGGTCGTAAGATGTCCGCCACCTTCTTTACCAGAACCTTTCCATACGGCTGTTGCTTTTCTTTTCATAGTTAGCGTTGGTTAATTTTTTTTCAGTAAATGTAAGAATGGATACATAGTGTTCAAACCTATAGGAATGTGTGTCGGTCTTCGAAATCTCATGGTGGTAGCGCGAACACGAAATAATATTATCATTTCGGCCGATAACTAATTGGATGTCAAGAGATCGTTATTTACAAAAACCGGTAAGAGATGCAGTTGTTCAGCATTAAAAGATAATTTGCAATCGTTTTCTTGCAAAAAATTATTTACTTTCAACTAACTTTCGCAGCCTGAACCTGTGCAACCCAATGAAGAATTTTAAAGCATATTCCGATGAAGGGCTTGTCAAACTCTTGAAACAACAAGAGCTTGGAGCTTTTGAGGAAATCTACATGCGGTATTGGAAGAAGCTCTATTCGTCTGCTTATAAAAGAGTGCAATCACGGGAAGTATCGGAAGAACTGGTCCAGGATATTTTTACCGCGCTGTGGATGAATCGGCAGACACTGAACGTGGAAATTTTGTCGGCCTATTTATATTCCGCTATCAAGTATAAAGTGATTAATTACCTGGAAAAGGAAATGTCTCGTAGAGTTTATGCGCAAGCACAGGTAAAATCTTTAGTTTCCTTGGAAAACAGCACGGAAGAGACCGTTTACCTAAATGAATTGAATCTCGCGCTGGAAAAGGAAATTCAAAAGCTTCCGCCTAAACGTCAACAAATTTTCAAATTAAGCAGGCAGGGACACTTGTCTATCAAACAAGTAGCGTCTCATTTAGGCATTTCCGAAAAAACAGCAGAAAATCAACTTGGCAAAGCGCTGAAAGTGTTAAAAGTTAACCTGAAGCACTTTAATTTTTTTATGATAACGTTGGCCACCTTCAGTTAGTCGCGGAAGCAGATCAGACTGGCCGGAGCCGCCACTTACAACTCACCAACTACCACTTACGGTCGCGTTTATCCCTAAAAATATTTCTGCAAACGAGTGGGGGTAAATCCTATCTGACCGGACTATGTTATAACCACAAATCGATTTAACAGAAGCGAAAATCGATTTATCCTAAAACCGGCTTTATGAAGAAAGAGATTTTACCCGATCTCCTCCAAAAATATTTGAGAGGGGAAACTACACCTGAAGAATCTGCAACCGTAGATGAATGGTTTCTATCCCTGCAAGAAAACCCTGACGACATAAGCCTACTCGACCCGCTGGAAGTCGACATCATTGAAAACAAAATTTTTGAGCGCATCAAAGCGAACATAGAGGTTCCCGCACAGGTGGCACCGGTGCGGAAAATTTCCTCGAAATCCTTATTTATAAGGACTCCTTTCAAGTTAGCTGCAGCCATTACCGCTATAGCTGTTATTGGTCTTGGGGCAATCCTTTTTAAACAAAAAGGATTGCCTTCCCTTGAAACAAAAGGCATCGCATCCGATACACCTGAGAAAAAAGAGGTTAATGATTCAAAGTTCACCAACAAGGTTGTTTTGGAAGATGGAACGGTGATCCTCCTAAAGCCCAATAGCAGTATCGAATATCCTGCAAAATTTTCAGCGGTCGATCGAAAAGTCACGCTGAGAGGTGAGGCCTTTTTCGATGTTACCAAAGACAAGAACAGGCCGTTTATAATTTCCACTTCAGAACTTACAGTTAAAGTATTAGGCACCAGTTTTAACGTTATGGCGTATGAAGGCGCAAATGAAATCAGCGTAGCGGTTAAGACCGGTAAGGTGTCCGTTGTGAAATCCAAAGACGACGTAACTAATCAACCTCATCTTAGCGAAGTTATCTTAACTCCAAATCAAGAGGTCGTCTACAACACCAGCCAGGAATTTTTCTCGAAAAAACTGGTGGCGGAGCCTCAGCTTATTTTAGAGAAGCCGACTGTGTTCGAAACACAATATGATGGCGCACCTGTGATTAGGATTCTTGAGGTGCTGGAACAGAATTATGGAATTGATATTCAATACGATGAAAAAGCCTTATCGAATTGTATTCTGACTACTTCTATGGCTGAAGAAGGCCTTTACGAGCGTATTGAAATTATTTGTAAAGCAATCGGAGCACAATTCGAACTGGATGACACCAGAATTGTGATCAAAAGCAATGGGTGTCGCTAGTCACATTATTTAACCAAAACTGTCCAACTATGCAATAAAGTACTCTACGAATCCCCACATAAGAAAAGGCCGATGATGCTGCAACACCATCGGCCCGTCATGCCAGGATCATTCGTCCATGGCACCTAGTTTTTGCCCTATTAACAAAACAAAAACATTCAAAATTATGAAGAATAAACCTAAACCTATTGGAAATGCCCTGCTATTCTTTATGAAAATCACTCTGATACAAATGTTGATGACATGTCTATCCGTAATGATCGGATATGCCATAGATACGAGCGGCCAGGAAGTATTGGAGCGCAAAATTACCCTGCAGACCCAAAACGCAGAGGTAAAGAATATTCTTATAGAGATTGAAAAGAAAAGCGATGTAAAATTTACCTATCGACCCAGACTGATCAAGGACCTTGACAGGATGACTCTAAATGTGGTCGAAACCCCTTTGGCTGACGTATTATCCCAGGTATTGGGATCAAAGCTTGGCTACGACGTAATCGGTAAGCAAATCGTTTTGAAGGAACTGTATGCCGAAAATGAAGAAGATATTGCAGCAGCGGCAATCCTCGGAACTATTGCACAGGCGGTATCCGGAAGAGTAACCGACGAGGCTGATGCTCCAATTCCCGGCGTTAATGTGCTGGTCAAAGGCACGACGATTGGTACTACAACGGACACGGATGGCAAGTTTGCCTTGGAAGTGCCGGACAATAATGCTGTTCTGGTATTTAGCTTCATTGGTTATCAAAGTACCGAAGTCACCGTTGGCACTCAAACCAATATCGATGTTAAAATGACACTCGATATTCAGTCACTGCAAGAAGTAGTTGTGGTCGGTTATGGCGAACAAAAGAAAACGACGATTACAGGTGCAGTGACGTCGGTTAAGGGAGACGTAATTCAACAGGCGCCGGTTTCCAACCTTTCCAATGCTTTGACAGGTCGGCTGCCTGGCACAATATTCATCAACCGTTCAGGCGAGCCGGGTAATGACGCGTCGCAAATCAGAGTGCGGGGAACTAACACGGTAGGAAATCCCAGCGCCCTTATCGTCATTGATGGTATTGCCAACAGAACGGGTGGACTTGACCGTCTTAACCCTGCTGATATCGAAAGCATCACAATTCTTAAAGATGGCTCAGCTGCAATCTATGGAGCACAGGCCGCGAATGGCGTAATCCTGGTGACGACCAAGAGGGGTAAAGAAGGCAAGCCTCAAATCGGCTTTAGTTATAACCTGGGATTTAACAAACCCACGCGTCTTCCAGAAGTTACTGATGCACCAACCTATGCTACTATGCTTAATGAGATTGATGAGTATCGGGGCAATGCTCCGCGTTATTCCGATGCTGATATTCAAAAATATCGCGATGGCTCAGATCCATGGAAATATCCTAACACCGATTGGTACGGCGCTGTAATTAAAGAAACGGCAATGCAGGATATGGCGACGCTAACGGTCTCTGGTGGTTCAACGGACGTAAAGTATTACGTTTCCATGGGAACCCTTAATGAGGATGGGGTCTATAAAAATAGCGGAACCAAATACAAACAATATAATTTCAGATCGAACCTCGATGCCAAGATCACCGATTATTTTTCATTGGGCGTAGACCTTTCCGGAAGACAGGAGAGGAGAACGTACCCCACAAGACCTGCCAGTACGATCTTTAGAATGCTGATAAGAGGTAAACCGAATTTACCTGCATATTGGCCAAATGGTTTGCCCGGGCCGGATATCGAAAACGGCGACAACCCTGTCGTCATTAGCACGCCAGCAACAGGATATGTTGAAGATATCAACAGCGTATTTCAAAGCAATATCAGGGGGAAATTCGATATTCCCTGGGTGAAGGGTTTGAACGTTACTTTTAACCTTGCTTTGGATGAATCTTACAGGCCTATTAAAAGATTTAGAACACCCTGGTACCTCTACACGTGGGATTATAAGACCTATGATTCGATTACAGGAGACCCCCTGCTTCTTAAATCACAACGCGGGCTTAGTACACCTGAGCTTCAACAAGAATTTGAGCGGACCTCCGGACAAACAGGAAATATCTACATCAATTACACAAAGGATTTTGGTAATCACGCGCTCAGCATCATGGTTGGAACCGAAAAGCAGGTCCTGAAAGGAAATCAGTTCCAGGGATTCCGCAATGGCTACATTTCACAGGCAGTGGACGAGCTATTTGCCGGAAATCAAAACGCCAGTACCACAGCTGGCAACGGTACTATATCAGATGGTAAATTGTATGAACGGACGCGCTTAAATTATTTTGGCCGGATCAACTATTCGTGGAGCGAAAAATATCTCGTTGAAATGGTTTGGCGCTATGATGCTTCCTACATATTTCCTGAAGATGCTAGATGGGGATTCTTCCCGGGCATATCTGCGGGATGGGTGATATCGGAAGAAGGCTTTATGGAGGGTGCCTCGTTTGTAGATCGTTTAAAGATCAGAGGTTCCTGGGGCGAGCTTGGTAACGACAGGATGCACCCGACCAATGTATATTTCGATGAATTCCAATTTTCCAATAACTTCGGATTTGGCGGTAACTACATTTTCGACTATACAACGCTATCGACGAGTATAAACCAGGCTGCATTTCCGATTGCGAACCCGGATATTACCTGGGAAGTAGCCAACAATAAAAACATAGGTATTGAAGGAACCTTGGGTGGCGGAAAATTCACTTTTGAGTTAGATTATTTTAACAATCTCCGGTCAAACATGTTGATCCCCCGGTTTGCAACCATTCCTCGTACTTCTGGTTTCGTGCCTCCGAGTGAAAATATTGGCAAGCTTCGAAATAAAGGGTTCGACTTCCTTGTGGCTTATAATGGACAAGCTGGCGACTTTAACTTTCAGATCGGTGTGAACGGAGGATACTCAAAAAATGAAGTAGTATACTACGATGAGCCTTCTGAAACACTTGCATGGCAAACAATAACAGGACGGCCTTTCAATACACCATTGATCTACAATGCGATTGGTGTCTTCAAGGATCAGGCTGCAGTTGACGCTTATCCTCATTGGGACAACGCAAGACCCGGTGATATTATTTTTCAGGACGTAAACGAAGATGGGAAAATTGATGGTAACGACAGGATCCGGTTGGAGAACAACACGGTCCCACAGTTTCAAGGTGGGCTTACCTTGGATACGCAGTATAAGGGATTTGACTTCAGTCTTTTGTTTCAAGCTGCTTCAGGTGCCAGGTCCTATATCAGAACGCAGTCCGGTGATTTCGGAAATTATCTTACTGATTTTGCCGATGGACGCTGGACAAGTGAAAATCCAAGCTCTGAAAAACCCCGCACTTTTAACCGCGAGGATGAATACTGGATCTCCCAAGCCAACACATACTGGTATCGAAACACAAACTATGTTCGCCTGAAAAATATTCAATTGGGCTACACATTTCCATCGGAGATGATTAGCAAGGTGGGACTCAAAACGGCACGGCTATATGTTAACGCGATCAATTTGGTGACATGGGATAGCTTTAAGGTTTTTGACCCTGAAACCGATAACCAGGATGGTACTGTCTATCCGCAAAAGAAGACGTTCAACATAGGTGTCAATTTATCCTTCTAACCCTGACAGTATATGAAAAACATAATTAAATATATCGTAGGAATTAGCTTAGTCTTTTACAGCACCGCTTGTGATACAGACTTTCTCAACGTAACCCCTGAGGATCGGTTTCCAGAAGAAACCGTATGGAAAGATCCTGGTTTGGTTGAGGCTTTTGTAAACGAAATGTACCGGGGACTGAATCATGGAATTCGCGAATTAATGCTAGGATCACTAGCGGATGAATCTCAGTTTATTCACAATTACGGATCCACTCAGGTTGTCCAATCGACTTTAACACCCTCCGATATCGGGTCATTCAGCCGTGGTGATTTTGAGGAATTCAACTGGCCCGTCTTGTATGCGCGAATCCGGCAGATCAATCTTTTTCTGGAAAATATTGAAGATGTTCCCTTTGACGATAAAAAGTGGAAAGATCGATTGAAGGGTGAAGTGCACTTCCTGCATGCTTATTTTTATCACAACCTTGTGAGACTATATGGCGGTGTTCCCCTCGTTCAAAAAGCTTATGAGCTGAGAGACGACTTCACAATTTTCAGAGCCACACTACAGGAAAGTATCGATTTTGTCATCAGTGAATGTGATCTGGCTGCGTCCCTTTTACCTGAAACATACGCCGCTGGAGGTGGTGACATCGGAAGAGCTACTAAAGGAGCCGCCCTTGCTTTAAAATCTCGAATGTTGCTTTATGCAGCAAGCGACCTTTTCAATAATCCGAGTTGGGCTGCAGGATATTCCAAGCCAGAACTTATCTCTGTAACCGGTGATAGAACGGCCAAATGGCAAGCTGCAAAAGCAGCGGCGAAGGCCGTGATCGATATGGGAATTTATAGCCTGCAAAGCTCAGGAAATCCCGCTAAGGACCTTACGGATCTGTTTCTCTTAAAAGATAGTAAGGAAAGCATTTTCAGCCGATACTTCATCAAGAGCCGCGGATGGGAAGATGGAGCACTTCCAGGTTTAGCAAATGGTCCAAACGGCTATCACAACTGGGGAGGCAACACGCCAATCCAAGAGTTAGTGGATGACTACGAAATGGCCGATGGATCTAAATTCAGCTGGACAAACCCAACCCATGCTGCTGCTCCGTATGCCAATAGAGATCCTAGGTTTTCAGCAAACATCTTGTATGACCAAGCGCTCTGGAGAGCACGCCCCGCCGATGTAAAGGAGATTGATCCTGTTGGAAAGGTTATTATCAGGTCTGTAGAAACTGCCCCTGGCGTATGGACACCTGGGTTGGATACACGCGATGGTCCTATCGAAGACTGGAACGGTGGCTACTCCGGATATTATTTGAGAAAATTTGTCGATCCTACTGTGGTACATGAGTACGCTGCAGCCGGCGGCAATCAAGAAGCTCCTTGGCATTTCTTCCGCTATGGAGAAATTCTGCTGAACTACGCAGAAGCTTGTATCGCGCTGGGAGAAGATGCGGAAGCGAAGACCTACTTAAATATGCTTCGTACAAGGGCAGGTATGCCTGCGATCACTGAGACAGGTCAAGCGCTCCGGGATCGCTATCGCAATGAGCGACGCATCGAGCTTGTCTTTGAGCAACATCGTTACTTCGATATCAGACGATGGATGATTGCACCGCAAGCGATGGGCAGAAATGCTAATGGTATTGTGATAGCTGATCCACTGTCAGGACCGATAACCTACACACGAAACAAGATTCAAGATCGCGCATGGAATGACAAGATGTATTTCTTGCCGATCGTTCTCGATGAAATGAATCGCAATCAAAATCTGGTTCAAAACCCGTTGTATTAACCGCTGTGCTTAAAAAAAGCCATCTGGAAACAGATGGCTTTTTTTATTTTTGATCTCTAAATAATTGGTCCATGTTAATCAGGGTATTTTTTCTTCTCACAACATTTTCCGCCTTCGTGAGCTGCAGTCATGAGAAAGACACCCTGTTTAAACTTGTTTCTCCCGAAGACTCGGGGATTGACTTTATAAATTCAGTCGAGGAGAAGGACACAATCAATATCCTGACCGTCCAGTACATGTACCACGGAGGGGCTGTCGCTATTGGCGATTTTAACAACGATGGCCTCAGTGATATTTTTTTTAGCGGTAACATGGTGTCCAACCGACTATATCTTAACAAAGGTCAAATGAAATTCGAAGACGTTACGGAAGCGTCTGGAATTGGCGGAATCGAAAAATGGAATTCAGGTGTGGCGCTGGCAGATGTAAATGCTGATGGATGGCTTGATATTTATGTATGCGCAACGATTAGCGATGATCCTGCAAAACGGGCGAATACGCTGTTTATAAATAACGGAATTCAGGGCAATAAGAGTATCCCAACTTTTAAAGATGAAGCACATGCGTATGGCGTAGCCGATACAGGATATAGTCAGAACGCTGCCTTCTTCGATTACGATAAAGATGGTGACCTCGACCTTTACGTTCTTACCAATCTCGAAAGCGATAAAATACCAAGCAACTACCGGCCTCGGATAATGGATGGATCAGCGCTGAACAATGATCACTTGTATAGAAATAACGGCGATAACACTTTTACAGATGTTACACTACAGGCAGGAATACTCATCGAAGGATACGGCTTAGGTATCGGAATTGCAGATATCAACGACGATGACTGGCCTGATATTTATATTGGAAATGACTATGTATCCAATGATATCTTATACATCAACAACCGTGATGGCACCTTTACCAATGAAATAAAAAGTCGACTAAAACATCAGTCGCTTTTTTCCATGGGTATTGACATTTCAGATGTCAACAATGATCGTTACCTCGACATCATCACATTGGACATGCTTCCGGAAAATAACCTACGCCGTAAAACCGTCTCTGGCGCCGGCGCCACTTATTATTCCTATATCAATAATGTTGAGTATGGGTATGAATTTCAATACATGCGCAATATGCAGCATGCGAACAAAGGTGACGGTACATTCAGTGAAATCGGACAGATGGCGGGAATACATCAAACGGAATGGAGTTGGTCTTCTTTATTTATGGATGTTGACAATGATGGTAACCGTGATCTTCTGATAACAAATGGTTTTCCAAAAGACGTTACCGACAAAGATTACGTGATGTTTAAACGCGAGGTTGGCGCATTCAACAATCAACGGTCTTTGATAGACTCGATTCCGGTTTTAAAAATCCCTAATTACGCCTTTCAGAATCAAGGCGACTTTTCCTTCTCAGATAAAACAAAAGAATGGGGAATGTTTCGTCCTTCATTTTCTAACGGCGCAGCTTTCGCTGACCTTGACAATGACGGGGACCTAGATTATGTTGTGAATAATATCAACGACGTTGCCTTTTTATATGAGAATAACTTGTATGGTAATTCGGATCTTAAATCTGATAATAGTTTTTTAAGAATAAAATTAGTAGGTCCTTCAAAAAACAAGTCCGGTCTCAATACCAAAGTGACCTTAAAGTACAATGGTAAAACACAATTTCATGATCATTCTATTTACCGGGGTTACTTGTCGACCGTGGAAGATGTTGTTCACTTTGGCATGGGTAAAAATCAAATGATCGATACCATCCTTATTGAATGGCCGGATGGCAACATTCAAACGTTTTACAACACGAAGGTCAATCAGGTGTTGGAAGTGAGGTACAACGATTCACAGAAAAAATCTGATGCTGACAAACCGTTGCCTGCCGCGTTATACTTCCAGGAAGTTTCAAGCTTGTTGGATATAAAATTTAAGCATAAGGAATGGGACAAAATTGATTTCTACAAGCAGCGCACCCTTCCTCATAAATTTTCACAAGCTGGGCCAGCAATTGCCATCGGAGATGTGAACGGTGACGGCCTCGAAGATTTTGTTATTGGCGGATCATCCCTTTATGATCCTACAATATATACGCAGAACGCAAATGGCTCCTTTGCGATCTCATCGATCGTTAAGACGAAGGAAAAGAAATCTGAAGATGAGGGATTATTGCTTTTTGATGCAGACAACGACAAAGATCTCGATCTTTATATTGTCAGTGGAAGTTACGAAGGAGATGCTGATGTGGATCGTTATGAAGATCGATTATACAACAATGACGGCAGAGGTAAGTTTACCCGCAGCATCGATGCATTGCCGTCAACAGGAGCGAGCGGTTCCTGTGTAAGGGCAGCCGATTTTGATGCGGATGGTGACCTCGATTTATTTGTCGGTGGAAGAGTGGTTGTAGGATCATATCCTTTGGCACCGGAAAGTTATTTGCTGCGAAATGATGCGGGGAAATTTACCAACGTCACAGAAGAAATTGGTCGTGAATTAAGACATGCGGGTATGATTACCGATGCGTTGTGGACCGATTTCGATGGTGATGGTAAACTCGATTTGATTCTAGTTGGTGAATTTATGGAGATACTGCCGTTCAAGAATACAGCAGGTAAACTTATCCACGCTAAAAATTCTGGTTTCGAAAAATATTCTGGCTGGTGGAACAGCATTACCGGCGCTGACTTTGACAAGGACGGGGACACCGATTACCTGCTAGGAAATTTAGGATTGAATAATTATTACAATATTTCAGAACAGCAACCGCTGCGGGTATACGCAAAAGACTTCGATCTGAACGAAAGCACCGATGCGATTTTGAGTTGTTATTTCAAATCCGAGGCTGGGGACATGCGCGAGTATCCCATTCATTTTTGGGATGAACTCAACGCACAGAGTCCTAAATTCAGAAACCAATTCAGCAGCTACAAGCAATACGGAGGAGCGACGCTGGAAGGTTTATTAAAACCTTATGACACTACCGGTATGTTGGTATTGAAGGCTAACTATTCGCAAACAAGTTACGCCGAGAATGAAGGTAACGGGAAGTTTTCCCTGAAGCCGTTGCCTAAATTAGTACAGCGCTCCCCTGTAAATGGAATTATTGTGTGCGATGTTAATTTCGATGGAAACCTTGACGCGCTCATGCTTGGAAACGACTATGGTAACGAAGTTTTTTCGGGTAAATATGATGCTGGAACCGGCACCGTGTTGCTGGGCGACGGCAAAGGCAATTTTGTCGCTGTACCTTCTGTTAAGAGTGGTTTTAAGGTGGCTGGCGATGCGAAAGCTTTCGGAAGGTTGAAAAACGGTGCGGGCAAAGAATTTTTTATTGCCACGCAAAATCTTGATAGTGTTCGTGTTTTCAAGTGCAATGAGATGTCAAGGCCTATTCGATCCTTTCAACCCCTTGCGATGGATAGCTATGCCGAGCTCCACCATGAGAATGGCAGGACAGAAAAGGTTGAATTTTATTACGGTTCGGGATATCTTTCACAATCTACGAGAAGTATCACCTTGCCTTCTACGGTAACGGCGATAACAATTTTTGATTATAGCGGGAACCAGAGAAACTTGGAATACAGTCACTTGGCTTTAGGGCAACATTATTAGGTAGGTATTTACTTTTAAATTGGAATCATTTTGAAGGGTATTAAGCGCGTCTATTTTCATTGCATTGCTGTAAGCCTAATTATTTTTCAGTGTACACCGTCACAAAATCAATTTACTGAGGTCTCTGGTGAGGAGACGGGATTAAATTTTCGAAATGATATTGTTGAGACGCAGCACACCAATATCATGACCTACGAATATTCTTACAACGGGGCGGGCATTGCGGCTGGGGACGTTAACAACGATGGATTTACGGATCTTTATTTTTCCGGGAATTCGGTACCTAATAAATTATTTCTTAATAAAGGGAAATGGCATTTTCAAGACATCACCGCCAGCTCGAGTACCGGCGGCAGAGCAGACTGGAAAACCGGAGTAACGATGGCGGATGTAAACGGCGATGGATGGCTTGATATTTATGTCTGTTACTCAGGCAATGCGCCGGGAGAGGGATATAATTTGCCCGTGGTGAAAGATTACCCCAATCGCGCCAATCAACTTTTTATTAACAATGGTTGCGAGCCCGGAGGAATACCCACCTTCACAGAACGCGCCGAAGAATATGGACTGGATGCCATCGGCACATTCTCAACGCAGGCTTATTTTTTTGATTATGATGTTGACGGAGATCTCGACATGTTCCTCGTCAATCATGCCAATATGTTCTACGCGGCATTCTTTAATACGAAGCGTCTCAGAAATTTACGGCACCCTTACTTTGGGAATCGATTATATCGCAACGATACGAATACGGGTATTGTAGTATTCACGGATGTAAGCAAAGAAGCCGGCTTTCATGGAAGTGGTCTTAACTTTGGTTTAAGTGCTGCTATCAGCGATTTAAATTTTGACAATTGGCCGGATATTTATGTCACAAATGACTACGAAGAGCAGGATTTTTGCTACATCAACAATCGCGATGGAACTTTCCGCGAAGCTTCTCATACTATGTTTGGTCACTTATCAAAGTTTGGGATGGGATCTGACATCGCCGACATGAACAACGATGGCCTCCAGGATATCCTGGTGCTCGACATGCTTCCGGAAGATAATCACCGCCAGAAATTGTTAAAGGGTCCCGATGAATATGATCGTTACACAGTGGCTGTGGATAGCGGATACCACCACCAATATATGCGTAATACGCTCCAGCTTAACCGTGGATTCGCATCCGATACCCTGCCAAGATTTAGCGAGATTGGACAACTCGCCGGCATATCTAATACTGACTGGAGCTGGACGCCTTTTTTTGTGGATCTCGACAATGACGGACTGAGAGATATCTTTATTACGAACGGATACCTTCGCGACTTCACCAATCTGGATTTCATGAAATATACCAGCACGGTCTATGAAGAAGCCAAGGTGGCAAATAAACAAGTTGATTATCTAAACATTATTCAACAATTGCCGGCCACGAGGCTTAAAAAATATGTGTTTAAAAATCAAAATGGTATCCATTTCGAAAACGTAACAGGTGCTTGGGGATTGATTGATGAAAAAGTTTCTAACGGTGCCGTTTATGCTGACTTGGATAACGATGGGGACCATGATCTAGTGACAAATAATCTGAATGATAACATAACTATCTTGAAAAATAATCAAAACGAGATCCAAAAGAACAACTATTTAAAAATCAAATTGGAGGGAAAAGTACCGAATACGCAGGGGCTTGGTGCCAAAGTTCAACTCATAACAGACTCTGCAACGATCTTTCAAGAAGTATTTTTTACCCGTGGATATGCTTCCAGTGTTGAGCCGGTTTTATTGTTTGGCCTAGGAAAATCAAATCTTATAAAAGAAGTAAAAGTACAATGGCTCGATGGATCGGAGTCCAGATTGACCAACGTACAACCAAATCAATTAATCAAAATACAACAAGCGAACGCCCACTCATCCAACGAAAAATGGAGCGCATCGCCTAATAAAACGCTATTGCAGGACGTCACAAAATACGCTGGACTAAACTTTAAACATCGGGAAAATAAGTTTATTGACTTCAAGATGCAACGGCTGCTCTATTATCAACTCTCAAGGCTAGGCGGAAAGCTTGCAACAGGTGATGTCAATAAGGATGGTAACGATGATATTTTTTTTGGCGGACCCGCCGGTCAAGCAGGACAACTTTTTTTAGGCCAAGACGATGCAACATTTGTCAGTTCGACAGTCCAGCCTTGGAAATTGGATTCTCTCTGCGAGGATATCAACGCAATATTTTTTGATGCTGATAAAGACGGAGACGACGACCTTTATGTGGTAAGTGGGGGTAGCGAATATATCCCCGGGGCGCCCATGTATCAGGATCGATTGTACAGTAACAATGGCAAAGGAATTTTTATTAAAACTACAAATAGTATTCCCGTAGAAACGACGAGTGGTAGCTGCGTCGCAGCAGCTGATTTTGACAAAGACGGGGACTTGGACCTATTTGTAGGTGGCCGACATTCTCCGGCCAATTATGGTGTTATTCCAAGAAGTTTTGTCTTTCAAAACAATTCCGACAAAACAACAATCAAGTTTTCTGATGTTACCAGTCAGGCCAACGCGGAGTTAGCCAACATTGGAATGGTTACAGCAGCCCTATGGACAGACTTCAATCATGATACCTGGCCCGATTTGATAGTAATAGGAGAATGGATGCCCATAAAGTTTTTTGAAAACAAAAATGGAAAATTGGTATTGCGGGAAGACCTCCTTCAAGAGAAAGAAAGTAGTGGATGGTGGTGCAGTATATTTCCTACAGATATAGACCAAGATGGAGACATGGACTATTTCCTGGGGAATGCCGGCACAAACCTTCAATTTAAAGCGAGTGAAAAAGAGCCCGTTGAACTGATCGCAGGGGACTACAACAATGATGGGGTGCTAGATCCTATTCTAACCTACTTTATAAAAGGGGAAACTTATCCACTGGCGAGCCGCGATGAGCTATTAGACCAAATTACCTCGCTCCGGAAAAAATTCATCAAGTATGAGGACTACGCGAGTGCGA
>Ga0111539_10006079_pt1 | contig 15589 bp, 13 predicted proteins | sample RhiMethybrSRZTD1_FD_79667 | JGI IMG/M metagenome (GOLD analysis project Ga0111539, IMG submission 79667) | Populus rhizosphere microbial communities from Tennessee, USA - Rhizosphere MetaG P. TD hybrid SRZTD1 (version 2) (version 2) | ecosystem: Host-associated > Plants > Roots > Rhizosphere >... | reverse complement strand
CCGCCCGAGGTCATCACCAGCATCTCGAGGTCGAGGAACGAGCCGAGCGTTCCGGCGTTCGCCGTGCCGATGACGATCTCGATCGTCAACAGACGGCCGCCGGCGGGCATCACGCGCCGGCAGTTGCGCAGGATCTGGATTGCGCGCGCGTCGTCCCAGTCGTGCAGGATGTGCTTCACCATGTAGGCGTCGCCGCCCTCGGGAACGCCGTCGAAGAAGCTCCCCGTGACGACCTCGACGCGCTCTGCGACGCCCTCCGCGCGGAACAGCGCACGGGTCGGGTCGACGCCGGCCGGCAGGTCGAAGAGGATGCCGCGGAGACCGGGCGTCGCGCGCAGCGCGGACGCGAGCAGGAGACCGTGCCCGCCCCCGATGTCCACCAGCGTCCTGAACGCGCCGAAGTCGTAGGCCGCCACGATGGCCATCGTCTCCGCGCTCGTGATGGCCGTCATGCCGTCGTTGAAGGCCGACGCGGCGTCGGGATGCGTGGCGACGTAGTCGAATCCCGCTGCGCCGAAGACGGCCTCGAACGCCGGCGTCGCCGTGCGGACGCTCTCGGCCAGCCGCCCCCAGGGGCGCCACGTGATGTCGTGGCCGCAGAGGCGCGCGTACCCCGCGAACGACAGCGGCACGTCGCTACGGAGCTGCGCGCCGAGGTCGGTGAGCGCGAAGCGGCGTCCGTCCAGCTCCTCGACGACCTGCACCGCGGCGAGCGCGCGGAGGAGCCGGTAGAGCGCGTCCTCCGACGCGCCGACGGCGCGGGCAATCTCGGCACATGGTCGTGGGCCGTCCTTCAGCTCGTCGGCGATCCGCAGCTCGGCGGCTGCCGAGACGGCCTGTGCGACCCACTTCCCGATCAGCAGCTCCAGGACGGACGACGGCGGCGAGGTCTGCGTCATGCGCGCGACCCTAGCCTCGTGAACCGGCCGGGTCCACGGCCGTCCCCGAAACCCAGGGCCCCTTCTCCCCTGCCGGCGGCGCGAGATTGACCCTTTGTCGGCATTTTCAGGACCCGCGTCGCATGCGATCCACCTCGCATGGCCAGAATGACGGCTCATGCTCTGCTCGGCATCACGACGCTCCTCCTGACGTGCCATCGGGCGCTCGCGATCCCGGAAGGCCCCGCCGAGGGCACGCCGGAATGGACGCAGCGCGAGGCCACCAACTACGCGCGCACCACCGAGGCGCCGACCGAGCAGACGAGCCTCCAGTTCCAGCAGCTCTGGAACGCGCGCTCACAGAGCAACAATCAGGACTGGCTCGCGCGCGCTCTCGCCGACCCGTCCTGGGTCGGGCCGCCGTCGGGCAACTCGAACGTCACCCCGCTGAGCGCGACGTGGGCGACGCTCGCCACCGGCGATCCCACTCGTTACCCCGATTCCGTCGGCCCGAACGGCGCCCCGTTCTACGAGACGGAAGCGGAGGTCACGCCCGTCGTCTTCTATGACGATGGCTGCGCGCGCATCTCGGGTCGCGTCTGGTCGCCGCGCGGCTGGCAGTCGGGCGACGCGACGCTCCCCGGCATCGTCGTCGAGAACGGCTCGATCCAGGCGACCGAGCCGCTCTACTGGTGGTTTGCGCAGGCACTCGTGCGCGACGGCTACATCGTCCTCACGTTCGATCCCCGCGGCCAGGGCCGCTCCGACTTCCAGACGCCGAGCGGCGAGCAGGGAGGCAACACGAACTCGGTCGTCTTCTACACCGGCATGGTCAACGCGATCGACTTCTTCCGCTCGACGCCGGCGCAGGTCTATCCGCACAACGTGACGTGCGCGTCGTCGTACCCGACCGCCGTGACGGCCTACAATCCATTCTTCAACCGGATCGATCCCACGCGGCTCGGCATCGCCGGGCACTCGCTCGGCGCCGCGGGCGTGTCCGCGGTGCAGGGCTATCCGGGCGACCGCTTCGAATTTCCGGACGCCGATGGCGGAAACCCCGTCGACGTCGTGCTCGCCTGGGACAGCCTCGGCCTCGACGAGGATGGGCCGCCGCGCGTGCCGGCCATGGGGCACTCGAGCGAGTACGGCCTCGCGCCGGTCACGTTCACGTCGGCGCCGGATCCGGAGGACGACAAGAACGCGTACAAGGCGTACCGCGACGCCGGCATCCCGGTCTACCAGCTGACGATCCAGGGCAGCACGCACTACGAGTGGAGCCTCGTGCCGTCGCTGCCCACCACGTCGTGGTGTCCCGACCTCTCGAGCGGCTCGTGCCAGGGCGGCTGGGGCCGGCCGATGGCGGAGCACTACTCCGTCGCGTGGATGGACCGCTGGCTGAAGCTGCCGGGCGAGCCGGGCTACGGCAACGCCGATGCGCGGCTCCTCGCCGACGCCGACTGGTGTCCGCGCTACAGCTTCTACCTCCGCTCGGCGCGCACGTTCCCCGATCGCGGCGGCAAGATGCACGCATCCGAGGACATCCGCGCGGACTGCCTCGCGGGGGTCGTCGATCCGCCCGCGTGTCCGGGGCAGCCCCTCCCGTCCTCGTCCTGCCACGTGCCCACGCAGCCGCGGCGCGCGGGCCTGCGCATCCGGGACGTGTCGCCCGACGCGAAGGATCAGCTCAGGTGGACGTGGCTGCCCGGCGACGTCACGCTCCTCGACTACGGCAATCCCGCCGCCGGTACGACCAGCTACACCCTCTGCGTCTACGATCACCGCGCCGGCAACGCGGGCCTGCTGACGGCCGCCACGATACCGGCCGGCGGCACCTGCGCCGGGCGGCCCTGCTGGCGCGCGCAGTCGAGCGGCTTCCGCTACATGGACTCGAATCTCGGCCAGCGCGGCGTGAAGATGATCCGTCTCCGAGGCGGGACGATTCCGGGCCGGGGTTCGATCACGTGGCTCGCCAAGGGCGGCGGCCTCGACTTCGCGAACCTCGGAGCGGTCGTCCCGCTCCACCAGGACGCGAAGGTCACGGTGCAGATGACGAACAGCGCCGGGAAGTGCTGGACGGCCGACTACTCCACACCCGCGCGGGTGAACGGCGGCGGGCGGTTCATCGACAAGGGAGATTGAGAATTCCGTTTCGGCCTCGCGGGCCGATCAGGCATACTGCGCCGATGCGCTCGCGCCTCGTCGACCTCGACGGTCCCGTCCACGTCGCCGACTTCGGCGGGAGCGGCACACCGATCGTGCTGCTGCACGGCCTCGGCGGCAGCCACGTGAACTGGCTCGCCGTCGGCGAGCGCCTGGCGCGGCACGGACGCGTCCTGGCGCCGGACTTCGCGGGCTTCGGCCGCACGCCGCTCGCCGGCCGCTCCTCCGGCCTCGGCGCCAACCGCGCGCTCCTCGACCGCTTCCTCGGCGCCTCGTGCACCGAGCCGGCGGTCCTGGTCGGCAACTCGATGGGCGGCCTAATCGCGCTCATGGAGGCGTCGCTCCGCCCGGACAAGGTCGCGGGCCTCGTGCTCGTCGGGCCGGCGCAGCCACGGCCGCAGCTCGTCGCCGTCGACTGGATGGTCCTGGCCACCTTCGCCGCCTATGCGATGCCGCTCGTCGGGGAGAGCTTCGTCCGCTGGCGCGCGCGGCTCCTCGGGCCGGAGGGCGTCGTGCGCCAGACGCTCGCGCTCTGCTGCGTCGACGCGGATCGGGTGCCGCGCGAGGTGTTCGCCGCGCACGTGGCGCTGGCCGAGGAGCGCGCCGCCGGCATGCCGTGGGCCGCGGAGGCCTTCCTCGCGGCGGCGCGCTCGCTCGTCGGGCGGACGATGCGCGCGGGATGGTTCGCCGAGCTGGTCCGTGGCGTGCAGGCGCCCACCCTGATCGTCCAGGGCGACCGCGATCGCCTCGTCCCGCTCGCCGCGTCGCGTGCGCTCGCGGCCAGCCGCCCGGACTGGCGGCTCGAGGTGCTGGAGGGCGTCGGGCACGTGCCGCAGCTCGAGGCGCCGGAGCGCTTCGTCGCACTGTTCGGCGCGTGGCTCGACGGCGTACGCGCGCCGGCGAGCGAGGTCAGAGACCGAGCATGAGGCGCGAGAGGCGGTCCTTCAGCGCCGTCGGCAGCACCATGTCGGTCAGCGTCACGAGCTGCGCGTCGTAGCCCACCAGATAGCGCGCGCTCGGCCAGCGCGCGGTGAGTGCGCGCACGATGACCGTTGCGACGGTCGCGGGATCCCCCATGAGCATCTGCGCCCAGCGCATGCTCTCGAGCGAGCGGCGATAGGCGGTCTCGTACCGGGAGTCGCGCCGGCGCCCGAGGTCGCGTGCGTGCTCCTCCCAGATTCCCGTGCGGAAGCCGCCCGGCTCGACCAGCACCACCGAGACGCCGGCCGACGCCACCTCCATGCGGAGCGCGTCGGACAGGCCCTCGAGCGCGTGCTTGGCCGCCTGGTACCAGCCGCTGAGCGGCGTGGTCGTTCGGCCGTAGATAGACGACACGTTGACGATGCGGCCGTCGGCGGCCGTCCGCATGTGCGGCAGGGACAGGCGCGCGAGGCGCGCCGGCGCGATGACCATCGTCTCGAGCAGCTGCCGCGCCTCGTCGTCCTGCACGTCCTCGACGGCGCCGGTGAGGCTGTAGCCCGCGTTGTTGACGAGGCCCCAGGGGCGAATCTCGTCGATGACGCGCTCGCACGCGGCCGCGTCCGTCACGTCGAGCAGCACGGTCTCGACGGAGACACCGGCCTCCTCGGCGGCGCGGGCGAGCGCCTCGGCCTTCTCCGCGGAGCGCACGCTTCCCACCGACCGGAAGCCGGCCCGCGCGATCGCGATCGCAGCGGCGAGGCCGATGCCGGAGTTGGCGCCGGTGGTGAGGACCGTGTTCATGCTACACGCTTGAGATCGAGGTAGGGCACCTTCATCAGCCGGTGCCGGACGAGATCGACGGCGATGCCCGCCTGCTCCAGCGTGAGGTAGCCGAGCAGCGGCTCGATCTGCCCTTCGGCGCTCTCGGTCTCCGCGACGAAGAGCACTTCACCCGCGATGGTCCGAAAGCCCTCGATACGTATCGCCACCGGACCGCACACCTCGCCCGAGATCACGCGTCCATCGGCGGTTTGGACCTCGGCCTGCGCGCACAACGGCAACGCGCCGAGACGCTCCTTCCAGGATGCAGGCAGCGTCAGGCAGTAAGCACCGGTGTCGACGAGCGGGTCGAACCGCAGCGCACACTCCGGCTGCTGCACGTTCTGAACATATACTCCGACGTGGATGCGCCCCACGACCACCTCCCGTCGGGCGCAGACGATGCGTGTCACGCCGCGACTGTGCAATACCCAGCCGCAGGCATCAAGCTCACTCTTTCGCCTTCAGGCGCGTGTCGTTCTCTTTGATGAACGCGCGGATCTCGTCGGCCATCTCCAGGAGCCTCGTCCACTGCTCCTTGTAGAGCGTCACGGGGAAGCGGCCGAGCCCGTAGACCGAGACGCCGCCCTTCTCGCTCACCTTCAACGTGATGCCGCGGCTCTGCGTGCGCTTCAGGCGCTCGTTCTCGGCACGAAGACGCGCGAGCTCCGTCGCAGGATCGGATTCGTCACCCATGCGACGAGGGATAGCAAAGCGCTCGAATCGCGCAAACGGGACGTCAGTTGCTGCGCGCGGAGAAGGAGTCCGTCTCGTTCTTCTTGATGAAGAAGCCGAACTGCGCCGACCAGCACTTGCCGTTCGTCGACTGCGCCTGCGCCGTGATCGTCGGGAAGGTGAGAGGGGCGGTCGGCAGGTCGAGATTGACGCCCTTTCCCTGGACGGACACGTTGTTGCGGTTGGCGCTCCCGGGGTTGAGTCGCATCCGTGTGATGCCGTCGTCGTTCCCGTCGCCGTTGTAGTACTGGAGCGCGATGCCGAGGTTGCTCCCGAGGTCCTGCCAGCACGGCCGGTTGCTGCACGTGCCGCTCGCGTGGATCTGCGCCTGCATGAGCGGCTGCGGGTTACCCGAGGTGTCGTAGAGACAGAACGCGAAGCCGGTGCCGAACTTGGGATTCCCGTGGTCCTCCTGCGTCGTCGCCTCGCCCTTCCAGCGCCAGCGGAGGCGCCCCTTCGCGGGATCGCCGCCGCGACGCGAGTAGGTGAGCGAGCTCTTCTTGAACGCCCCGGCGTCGAAGCAGCCGGTCATCGGCGCGGGCGTGCAGGTGGCGGCAGGGCCCTCGCCCTCCCCGATCCGCTGCGCATACACGTCGAAGTACGTCCCCTCGTGATACTCGCTCCAGGCGACGACGAACTCGCTCCCGAGCGCGGCGACGACGGGTACGTTCCCGAAGCTGAAGTCGTTGCTCGCCTCGTCGGTGGTGAGCTCGAACTCGACTCCGTCCTTGCTGCCCGACGGCGTGATCACCTGCCCATACGCTTGCGTGCCGTTGGCGTACCCGCGCCATGCGACCACGAACCGGCCGTCGTCGAGCCGGTCGGTCGAGGGACAGCCCTGGTAGCCGTCCGTGGTGGTGTTCACGCGGAATGCGGCGCCCTTGGGCGCGCCGCCGCCGCTGAAGAAGCGACCCGCGACGTCGTACGGGCCGTTCTGGCCCTCGGCGTCGATCGATGAGGAGGACCACAGGACCAGGAAGTCGTCGTCGCCGAACCTCGCCTCGGGTGAGCTCTCGAAGTAGCTCCCGACGGGATAGGTCATGCCGTTGTACGAGTACGTCGGCTGCGTGTTCACCTGGAACTCGCCGCCGAGCGGGGCGCCGGCGGCGTCGTAGCGACGACCCACGACCGCATAGCCCCCGAACTCGTTGTGTGTGCTGCTCCACACGACAACGAACTCACCCGTGCCCTTGACGGCGACGTCGGGCGTGCGGTTCCAGTAGAAGGTGTCCGTGAGGCCCGTCAGCTCGCTCACCTGGAACGCGCTCGCGAGCGGAGTACCCGAGGCATCCAGGCGGCGGCCCATGATGTCTTTCCCGTCCACAGAGGCATCCTCGCGCGCCCAGACGACGACGAACTTCCCGCTCGCGTCGGCCTCGATCGCCGGATTGTCCGTCTTGCCGTAGTGATAGGCGGGGTACCCACCGAGCTCGTAGCCGTTCTCCGACACCTGGAACGCCGGCCCGAGCGGCGCGCCGTTCGAGTCGAAGGCCCTGGCGAAGATGTCCATGGGGTAGCCGTAGAACGCGGACGAGCCCCAGGCGACGACGAACTGGCCCGACGCGGCCTGCGCGACCACGGGCATGGTCTGCGTGCCCATCGAGCTCGTATGCACCTCGAACTCGCCCCCGAGCGGCGTCGCCGTCGAGTCGTAACGCTGGCCGAAGACGCCGTACACCGGGTAGTTGTTGCGTGACTCCCACACGACGACGAACTGGCCGCCGCCGGAGCCGATGCCGTGCTGCCGCTGCTTCCAGTAGCCACAGCTCGTATAGCCGCCGTAGCCCTGATCGCCCGTCGTCGTCGTGTTGACCTGGAACGCCGGCCCGAGCGGCGCGAGGGCGAGCGCCAGTGAAGCGTTGGCCAGGAGGGTGATGAGGGACGCGGCGGTCGTCGCGAAGCGCATGGGACCCTCCTCCAGGCTGGCTGTCGGAGGGGTACCAGCGTCCGTGCGGCGTGGTCAAGCAGTATTAGTTGATGAGATATCGTCCCGGGTCCACCGGCACGCCTGCCACCCGCACCTCGTAGTGGAGATGCGGCCCCGTCGCCCGTCCCGACGCCCCGGCGGCGCCGAGCTGCTGGCCGCGCCGGACCGTCTGGCCGACGCGCACGTAGACCGCCGAGAGGTGGGCGTACATCGTCCTGATGTCGCCGGGGTGCGCCACGATTACGAGCGCGCCGTAGCCGGGATCGCGTCCGGCGAAGATGACCTCCCCTGCGCCGCTCGCGGCCACCGGGGCACCGTAGTTGCAATCGATGTCGATGCCGCCGTGCATCTCGCCACCATGTCCGTAGGGCGATGCCCGGAAACCGAACCGTGACGTCACCGGACCGCGAACGGGCCACACCGACGGCACGCTCCCGCGCGTGTCACGCCCCGTACGGTCCTCGACCAGGGCCGCGAGCACGCCCACCGATTCGCCCGTCACCGTCATCTGCTCCGCGACCCAGCCGATCTGGTCGACGAGCTGCGCCGCGTCCTCCCCGACGAGCAGATTCGCCGGCAGGGTCGGCTCGAGGGTCGGTCGCGCCGGTTGCACCGGCTCGACGCGCGCCAGGCGCCGCGCCTTCCCGGCCCGGTCGCGCGCCGCGAGGGTCGCGCGTGCGAGGCGATCGACCGCTCCGTTGACGGCGGCCATCGCCTGTCGCTCCCGTGCGACCTCCCGCCGTCGTGCCGCGAGGCGAGCGCGAAGCCGCTCCACCCGGCTCTCCAGGCTCGACCGCTTCCGCTCGACCGAAATATAAGCCACCGCAGCGACACCGAGACAGAGCAACGCTGCGACGGCGACGAGGCGCGTCTTCTTCGCCACGTCCCGCATTTGACGAATCTCGCTTTCTGCGGCCGGCGTCCCGCTATCGAACCCGGCCAGAATCTGTCAAGGCACCGGCGTTCAGATCTGTGCACCCGCGCCGCGGCTCGCCGCCTGGCGGAGCAGCTGCTCCGCGTGCTGGCGAACCTCGGGGGTGCGTGTGGTGCCTCCGAGCATGCGTGCCAGCTCGGCGACGCGCTCCGTCGCCGACAGCGGGCGCGCGAGTGACACGGTCCGGCCGTCCTGCTGCCGCTTCTCGACCGCGATGTGGTGATCGGCGCATGCGGCGATGAGCGGCAGGTGCGTGATGCAGAGCACCTGGCGCGCGCGGCCGAGGCTCCGGAGCTTCCGCCCGACGACCTCCGCGACCGAGCCGCCGATCCCCGCGTCGACCTCGTCGAACAGGAGCGACGCCACGTCGTCGCTCCGCGGCGCGAGGCTCTTCAGCGCCAGCATGATGCGCGACAGCTCGCCGCCCGAGGCGACGCGAGCGAGCGGCCGCGGCTCCTCGCCCGGATTGGTCGACAGGAGGAACTCCACCTCATCGCGCCCCTCGGGCCCGACCGGACGCTCGCCTTCGGCGAACTGCACGACGAAGCGCGCGCCGTCGAGCGCCAGCATCTGGAGCTCGGTGACGAGGGTGCGGGTGAGATCGCGCGCCACGCGCCGGCGCTCGACGGAGAGCCGTCCGGCCCACTCGACGGCCGCGCGGCGCGCGGTCTCGGCCGCGGCCTCGAGCGCGCCGAAGTCACCGTCGGCAGCACTGGCGGACGCCACCTCGGCGGCGACCTCGTCCCGGCGACGGACCAGCTCTTCGAAGGTCTTCCCGTACTTCCGCGTGAGCCGCGCGATGAGCGCGAGGCGCTGCTCGATGGTCTCGAGGCGCTCGGGGTCGGGCGTGAGCGTGCGCAGGTGGCGGCCGAGGCTCGCCCCGACATCCTCCAGCTCTGCGAGCGACCCCTCGAGCAGGCGCCGCATCGGCTCGATGCCGCGGTCGTAGCGCTCGGCCTCCTTCAGGCGCGCGATGGCGCGGCCGAGGAGCGCGCTCGCCGCCTCGTCGTCGCCGTACACGGTCTGCTCCGCCTCGCCGACCATGCCGGCCAGCCGTTCCGCGTGCATGAGCCGCGTGCGCTCGGTCACCAGCTGCTCGTCCTCGCCGCGCTTGAGGTTCGCCTGCGTCAGCTCGGCGGCCTCGTCGGCGAGCGACCCGAGCTGGCTCTGCCGCTGCTCGTGCTCGCGCCGCGCCTGGTCGACCGCGGCGCGCGTGGCCTCCATCCGCGCGTGGCGCTCCCGCATCTCGGCGAGGGTGTTCCCGAGGGCGCCGGCGGCGTCGAGGAGATCGCGGTGGCTCTCCACGCGGCGGAGCGCCTGGTGCTCGTCCTGCCCATAGGCGCGGATGAGGTGTGGCGCCAGGTCGCGCAGGATGGCGACCGAGCCGAGCCCGCCGTTCAGGTAGGCGCGCGTGCGGCCCGCGCTCGAGACGACGCGGCGGACGAGGATCTCCTCGCCCTCGCTGAGGCCGGCCGCCTCGAGCACCGCATGCGCCGAGCGCGGGACGTCGACGAAGAGCGCCTCGACGACGGCCTCTTCGGCCCCCGTCCGAACGAGGTCGGCGTCCGCGCTCCCGCCGAGCACGATGTCCAACGCCTGCAGCAGGATCGACTTCCCCGCCCCCGTCTCGCCCGTGATGACGTTCAGGCCCGGCTCGAGCGTCAGCTCGAGCTCGTCGATGATGGCGAGATCGCGAACGCGGAGCGTGCGTAGCATCAGCGTGCCCCCCAGCCGAGCTTCGAGCGCAGGACGTCGAAGTAGGTCCGATTGGGCGAGTGGATGAGCGACACCGCCGAGCGTCCCTCGCGCACCTCGACCACGTCGCCGCCGTGGAGCGGCATGCCCTCCTGCCCGTCGATGGTGAGGAGCGCGTCCTGCTCGCGGTTGGCGATCGCGATGCGGACGACCGCGTTCGGGCGGAGGACGACGGGGCGATTCGACAGCGTGTGCGGCGAGATCGGCGAGAGGACGATCACGCGCACCGAGGGCTCGATGATCGGCCCGCCGGCCGAGAGCGAGTACGCCGTCGAGCCCGTGGGCGTGGCGACGATGAGCCCGTCGGCGCGATACGTGGTGAGGGGCATGTCGTCGACCGAGACCGAGAACTCGACGATGCGCGCGAGGGCGCCGTTGGTGATGACGACGTCGTTGACGGCCCCGACGCGGCGCACGGCGCGGCCGCGGCGCGAGAGCGTCGTCACGAGCGTCATGCGGCGCTCGGTCGTGTAGCGGCCCGCGAGCACGCGCGCGAGCATGGGCATCGCCTCGCGCTCGGTCACCGCGGTGAGAAAGCCGAGCTCGCCCATGTTGACGCCGAGGATGGGGACACGGCCGTCGGTCCGGCGGGCGATCGACAGGAGCGTCCCGTCGCCGCCGAGCACGACCAGCAGGTCGACCCGCCGCGCCAGCTCCGTCTTCGGCAGCGCCGCCACGCCGGGAAGACCCGCCTCCGCGTCGGCGAAGACGCGAATCTTCCGCCGCGCGAGCGAGGTCACCATGCGACGGGCGAGGCGCAGCGCGCGCGGACGATCGCGCTTCACCACGAGGCCCACCGTCCGGATGCGCGCCATCGCCGCCCCTCGCCGCCGCCAGCTGATACCACGCGAATCCGCTCGGTGCCAGGCTTCTACGCCTGTGCTAAGCCCTCTCTCATGGCTCGGCAGCCCGAGTTGTTCCCCGCGTCGCGCGAGGGACGAAAGCCGTCGGGGCATGCGCCGCTCGCCGAGCGCATGCGGCCCCGGACGCTCGAGGAGTTCGTCGGCCAGCACCACCTGCTCGACCCGGGGCGCGTGATCCACGACATGCTCCGCGGAGGACAGGTCGAGTCGCTCATCCTCTGGGGACCGCCCGGCAGCGGCAAGACGACGCTCGCGCATCTCCTCGCCTCCGCGGCGGGCGCCGAGGCGGTGAGCTTCTCGGCCGTGCTCCAGGGGGTGCGCGAGCTCCGCCAGGTGGTCGAGGAGGCCGAGGCCGAGCAGCGGCGGAGCGGCCGCACGACGGTCGTCTTCGTCGACGAGATCCACCGCTTCAACAAGGCGCAGCAGGACGCGTTCCTCCCGCACGTCGAGGCGGGGACCATCACCCTCGTCGGCGCGACGACCGAGAACCCGTCCTTCGAGGTGATCCCACCGCTCCTCTCGCGGACGCGCGTGCTCGTGCTCCAACCGCTCGGGCCCGACGACCTCGGGCGCATCGTCGACGCGGCCCTGACGGACACCGAGCGCGGCCTCGGGCGTGACAAGTTGACGCTCGAGCCGAAGGCGCGTGACTTCCTGATCGGCCTCGCCGACGGCGACGCGCGCGTGGCCCTCAACGCGCTCGAGCTCGCGGCGCGCTTCGCGCGCGCCCGCCGGACCCGGAGCATCGACGTCGCGCTCGTCGAGGAGGCCGCCCAGAAGCGCGCGCTCCGCTACGACAAGGCGGGCGAGGAGCACTACAACACGATCTCCGCGTTCATCAAGAGCCTCCGCGGCAGCGACCCCGACGCGGCGGTCTACTACATGATGCGCATGCTCGAGGCGGGCGAGGACCCGCTCTTCGTCGCGCGCCGCATGGTCATCTTCGCCGCCGAGGACGTCGGCAACGCCGAGCCGCAGGCGCTCCAGGTGGCCGTCGCGGCGAAGGACGCCGTGCACTTCGTCGGGCTCCCGGAGGGACGCATCCCGCTCGCGCAGGCCGCGACGTTCCTCGCCACCTGCCCGAAGTCGAACGCCGCCTATCGCGCGATGCTCGCCGCCGCCGAGGACGTGCGCGCGAAGGGCGCCCTCCCCGTCCCTCTCCATCTCCGGAACGCCCCGACGCCGCTCATGAAGGGCCTCGGCTACGGCGCCGGTTATCGCTACCCGCACGACTACGAGGCGGCCACGGTCGAGCAGCAGTATCTGCCCGACGAGCTCGCCGGTCGGGAGTACTACGAGCCGACCGACCGCGGGCGCGAGCGCGAGATCGGCGAACGGCTCCGCGCCTGGCGCGCCAGCCGGCCCCGCGGCCCCAAGCCACCCCGCTGACCTCCACCCCACGGCCAGAGGGGCAGCAAAGACGGTGCCATGGCCACCCCTTTGAAACTGCGGCGCCGTCTGCCGTGTGGTCGTGCCAGGATGTAGCGGGGCGTCAGTAGCGCACCGCTACGAGGCAGAGTCCGTGGGGGGGCGCCGTCGGACCGGCACGCCCCCGGTCGCGGCTCGCCAGCACGGCTGAGACGTCCGCCGCCGGACGCGCGCCGGAGCCCACCTCGACCAGCGTCCCGATGATGTTCCGGACCATGTGCTTCAGGAACGCGGTCGCCTCGATGCGATAGACCAGCAGCTCGTCCTCGCGGTCGATGCGGCTCACGAGCGCGCGCCGTACCGTCGAACGCAGCACCTCGGCGTCGGCGGCGCGGAAGGCGGCGAAGTCATGCTCGCCAATCAGGACGGCCGCCGCGTTTGCCATCGCGCCGACGTCGAGCGCGCGCGGCACGTGCCACGCGTGGCGGCGCCAGAAGGGCGAGGGCGCGGGCGCGTTCAGGATACGGTACTCGTACACCCGGCTCCGCGCCTGCCGGCGGGGATCGAAATCGTCGCCGACGACGGCGATCTCGCGGACGGCGACGTCGTCGGGCGTGAGCGCGTTCAGGCTCTTCTGGAGCCTCGCGAGATCGGCGGGCACCTGCGAGACGCGCACGCCCGCGACCTGGCCGCGGGCGTGCACGCCGGCGTCGGTGCGGCCGGCGCCGCGCACGCGGACGGGCTCGCGGAGGGCGGTCGCGAGCGCCGCCTCGAGGACAGCCTGTATCGTGGGTGCGTCGGGCTGGAGCTGCCAGCCCTGGTACGCCTCGCCGTCGTACTCGACGGTTAGCTTTAGCTGCACCGTGCGAGCGTATCCCGTGAACATCTACGACGGTAGAGACGCTGAACAGCCCAAGGTCCCTGAACATGCTGGTATCCTAAGGCGCCAGATGACATCTGGTAGCGCCCCTTCAGAGATGACCGTCCTAGCCATCGTCGCGTATCCCGCGCTCGAACAGGCCGACCAACGGTGGGTCGAGTCAATTCGAGCTCAGCATGATCCTCAGGCGCGTCGGCTCGGCGCTCACTTCACGCTCGTCTTTCCGGTCGAAGCCACGGCGACCGATCTTGAAGGCGAAGTCGCCGCGGTCACGCGGACGCAACGACCGATTCCGTTCGAAATATCGCGCGCTGAAGCTGTCAGCGACGCTTTCGGGAGCGGCTGGCGTGTATTCCTGGTTCCTGACGAGGGTCGACAGGCCATCACAGAGCTGCACCGCCGCCTCTATGAGGGTGTCTTGCGGCCACACCTGAGTGATGTTCCTTACGTTCCGCATGTCACGGTCGCCGCCAGTGGCAATGCTGAACCTTGCAGGCGGCTCGCGCAGGACCTGAACTCGCGTGGCAGGGTGGTGCGTGGGAGGCTTGAGACCATCAACCTCCTGAAGATCGAACCGGATCGCGTACAGTCGCTCGCGGCCTACGTTCTTCGATGATCACAGAAGCTGACGCCTACAACGCGTTCGACATCTCCGGCACCTCCGCGGTCGAGTTCCTCAGCTGGATCGCCGTAGGCTGCGGCCTGAGCGGTGAGATTCGCGTACTGGACGTCGGGTGCGGCACGGGTCGGTTACTCCCGGCGCTTCGGCAACTAGGCTGGCTCCCGCTGGGCCTCGAGCCCCACACCCCGTATTTCGAAGAAGCCGCCAGAATCGCAGCGACCTCGGCGGGAATCGAGGTCCGACAGGGAGGCTTCGACGATATCCGCGAATCCAACGCGTTCGAAGTGGTCGCCGCCATCAATGGCCCGTTTCAGTATCTCCTGAACTCGAGCGTTCGCACGGATGCGCTACAGCGCATGTTCTGCGCCCTGGTGCCCGGTGGTGTGATGGTGCTCGATATGGCGAATTTCCCCCACATCCTTACGAACTACTCGCCACCAGCTCCCCAGACGGTCGTGTTCGGCGATGGCCACCTCACTCGATCCGTAGAGCACACCATCGACCTCCGCGAGGCTCGCTTCGTCCATCGCGACCGATTCGAGCTCGTTGACCGCGCCGGCAGTAGCAAAACGTTGGAGACCACCCACACGTTCGGCATCGTGGGTTTCCCGGAGGTCGCTTCGCTCGCGCGCGCAGCCGGCTTCGTCGACGTGAAGACCTACCGCAGCCTCAAAAGTCGCAGCGAGGAACGCCTGGACGGAGCCCGCATCGTTCTGTCAGCGCGCAAGCCGGGCTCGCAGACGGCTTGAAGCACACATCGACATCCCGACACGCCAGCTGGCCTAGATCGATTCGGCCAGCAGGATCTCCGCGATCTCCACCGCGTTCAGCGCCGCGCCCTTGCGCACGCTGTCGATCGCGATCCAGAGCGCGAGTCCGTGCTCGAGCGCAGTGTCGTCGCGGATGCGGCCGACGTGCGTGGCCTCCGTGCCGGCGACGCCGGCGAGCGTCGGCGGCCGCTCGTTCGGGTCGTCGTGGACGATCAGACCGGGCGCATCGCGGAGGACGCGCACCGCCTCGTCGGCCGGCAGCCGGCGCTCCGTCTCCAGGTGGACGCTGATGCCCTGCCCGAAGAACGCGGGCACGCGGACGGCCGTGACGCTGAGCGCCAGCTCGGGCGCCGCGAGGATGCGACGCGTCTCCTCGACCAGGTGCAGCTCGTGGGAGCTGACGCCGCCGGGAAGCATCGAGCCGATGCGTGGGATGCAGTCGAAGCCGAGGCCGTCCCCCGGCTCGCTGCGCGAGTTCAGGAGCGCGATCGTGTCGCGCGAGAGCTTTCGGAGGAGACGCCGGCCGCCGCTCGCCGCCCCCTGATACGTGGACACGACCGCGCGGCTGAGCCCCGCCGCGGCCGCGAGCGGCGCGAGCGTGACGGAGAGGCCGATCGCGGTGGCGCTCGGGCTCGCGACGACGTCGTGCTGCTCGCCCATCCGGAGAAGCGCCGCGTTCACCTCGGGGACCACGAGCGGTACCTCGGGATCGAGCCGGAAGCGGCTGGAAACGTCGATCGCGCGCGCGCCCGCCGCGACGGCGATCGGCACGAACTCGCCCGCCACCGTCGGCCCGGCGGCGAAGAAGGCGAGGTCGACGTCCGCGAACGCGTCCGGCCCGAGGAGCCCGATCGTCCCGCGATCGGTCTGCGTCCCGGCCGACTTGAGCGAGCCGAGGAGCTTCAGCCGCTCGATCGGGAACTCCCGCGCCTCGAGCACCTCGATGATCTCGTT
>Ga0111539_10006078_pt1 | contig 15589 bp, 12 predicted proteins | sample RhiMethybrSRZTD1_FD_79667 | JGI IMG/M metagenome (GOLD analysis project Ga0111539, IMG submission 79667) | Populus rhizosphere microbial communities from Tennessee, USA - Rhizosphere MetaG P. TD hybrid SRZTD1 (version 2) (version 2) | ecosystem: Host-associated > Plants > Roots > Rhizosphere >... | reverse complement strand
TGTCAGCGGGCGCGGCCCCCGAGATTGTAGGAGCAATTTCCAACTTCGGCGGACGAATGAACGGGGCGACCTACCACACGTTGATGACGGCAGAAGATGGGTATGGGCGAAATCGAAGCTATCTGGCCAGTGAAGAGAATTTCAAAGTGTTGAAAGACCTGGAAACGCGCAACCTTATCATTCCCGTCGTCGGCGACTTTGGAGGCACGAAAGCGATCCGCGACGTGGCTCGGTATCTGAAGGGCGTCGATGCGCCGGTATCGGCGTTCTATGTGTCCAACGTCGAGCAGTTCCTCTCGCCAGGCAGCACGTGGGACAACTTCTGCCAGAGCGTGCGGTCTCTTCCCATCGATGAAACCAGCATGTTCATTCGCTCCGGACGGGGCGGTCCCTTTACGGTGAATTCCACGGGCGGGAATGTGCAGAATTCGTCGGCCGCAGTAATGCTGCCCGAATTGAAATGTCCTGATTTAGCGCCTTAGGTTTCGATCACGAGGTTGCTGAGGACTTCGTCCACGGTGGTCAGGCCCTCGGCCATGAGAATCATCGCGTAGTCTTTGAGGGTTTTCATTCCGTTCTTGATGGCCAACTCCTGGATAACGTCTGTATTGGAACCAGCGGCAACCGCACGTTTCAGTTCGTCGCTCATGGCGAGCAACTCATAAATGCCGACGCGTCCTTTGTAACCGGTACCCAAACATTTCTCGCAACCCTCGCCTTTGAAGAATGGGGGAGCCGAAGCCCGGGTATATCCGAAGTAGCCGAGGATGGCGTCGTCCACTTCCACCTGTTTCTTGCAGCTTTGACACACGCGCCTCGCAAGACGCTGCGCGATGATCCCGATGGTCGAGTTTGCCATCAGGAACGGCTCAATACCCATTTCCTGAAGACGTGTGAACGAACCCGGGGCATCGTTGGTATGGAGAGTCGTGAATACAAGGTGTCCGGTAAGTGCCGCCTCGACTGAAATCTTCGCCGTTTCCTGGTCGCGCGTTTCGCCCACGAGAATGATATCCGGGTCCTGGCGAAGGAAGGCTCGGAGAATGCGGGCAAAGTCGAGTCCGATATCGCTATGCGTCTGAACCTGGCAGAGTCCTGCAAGATCGTATTCGACCGGGTCCTCCGCAGTTGAAATATTGACTTCGGCGGAATTGATCTCGCTGAGGGAGCTGTAAAGGGTGGTGGTTTTTCCGGATCCCGTAGGACCCGTCACATAGATAATTCCGTAGGGCTGATTGATCATCCAGCGGAATTTTTCGACCGTCGGGCCGTGAACGATCAGCTTGTCGAGCGGCAGCAACGCTGAACTCTTGTCCAGAATACGCATGACCATTTTTTCGCCGAACTTTGCCGGAACCGTCGAGACACGGAAGTCGATACTCCTGTCATCGATCTTGATCGAAATACGTCCGTCCTGAGGCAGGCGCCGTTCTGAAATATCGAGCCGCGAAAGAATCTTCAGTCGTGAAGCCAGCGGCAGCTGGATCTTTTTCGACAGAACGCTCTCCACACGCAATACACCATCGACGCGCAATCGCAACACCACGCCGCGTTCCTGGGGCTCGAGATGGATATCGCTGGCACCTTTCTTGATCGCCATCGCAAGAATGTTGTTGGCGAGGCGCACCACTGGAGCGTCTTCAGCCGCCGTTGCCAAGTCCACAACGCTCGTGGCCTTTTCTTCCTCTTCTGCCTGCACTTCCAGGCCACTGAGGATTTCATTCTGCAGGTCTTCAAGACTCTGCATCGGCTGATCGAAAACGGATTTCTTTTTGTCCTCGCGTTTTTTGTCGGCGCGAGCTTCCTCGTTCTTCTTGTCTAACTCACCCTTCTTGTCTTTATCCAGGCCCATGACCTGCGGATAAACGGTTTCCATGAATCGTCGGAAGTCTTCGTCCGTACAGACGCGGGGCTCGATGATTGCGCCCTTCACATAACGGCGCACGTCGTCGAAGGCCACCAGATTCGATGGATTCACCATCGCGAGAGTCAGAGCGTTGTTCACGTAGGCGACAGGAACAACCTTGTGCAACAGGATCAAGGACTGGGGCAGCAGGCCGACAATCCGGGGATCAAAGTTCGACCTCTGCAACGTGACGAATTCGATTCCGACCTGGCGCGTGACCTCTTCCAGGCGTTCCGCGAGAATTCGTGCGAGTCCCAGAGAGATTTCCGGATGCGTTGTCAGAAGGTTTCTGAAATCAGAACGGGTGAGTGTGAAAACTGCGGTGGGCTGGACCGAGGTGACGGTGGCGGATCTTGGCTTTCCTGTCAACAACGACATTTCGCCAACGGCTGCGCCTTCCTTCAATCGAGCGACGAGGAAATCGATTCCTGTGGCGGGGTCCTTTTTTCGGACCTCGACCAGACCCGACTTGATGATGTACATCGAGACGCCGGGCGCACCTTCACGTACGATAACTTCTGAAGGCGGGAAGTCCGCGAGCTTGAGACAGGCACCCAGCTTCTTCAAGCTGTCGGGAGTCAGCTCAGCAAAAAGCTTTACGTTCTTCAGAAACTGAACGAGTTGCTCGCTATCCGTAGCTACTGCTGACATGAAGCCCTACTTCGCCGAGAGTTCAATGTTAGCGTCAGGTCTAACTGTCTTCACCTTCGGGCCCCGTCCACCGTCTTAGCTTCAGGTTCGCCTTCGGGATAGCTTTCCCCACGCGCTCTTTTGTCCGCACACCGCGGGCACACCGTCCTTTGAGACGGACCTGAATTCTCACCCGGGGACCCGGAAAAGCAAACCAGGTTTTCCGCTAGTTTTTGCCCTTTTTTAACTCCTCTTTCCAACCGAGGATCTTGGCGACATTTCCTTCTTTTTCCGCATCTTCTATGCGGCCCTGTGCCTGATAAATCATGGAAAGGCTGGTATGGGCGAGGACATCGTCATTGTCAATCTCAATGAGGCGTCTGGCGGTTTCTGCGGCCTCTTCGAACTTCCCGTGGTTGAAATACGCCATCCCTAGCCCATGCAAAGCATCCTGATAGCGAGGGTCTAGTTCAAGGGCTTTCTTATAGAGCTCGATGGATTGATCGAGCTTTTCTTCACCGAAAGCATCGACGGCCTGTTCGAAGAAGTCTTCCTTTGTCATTGGCAAAGTATAGCCGCGGATTTGACGGAATCCACGGATTAACCGTGTCCCGCAATCCGCGGCCATAAAGCGCCTTACTTTTCGACGCTATCGAGTTCTTTCTCTAGCGCTCGAATACGTTTCGGCAGCGGGATCTCATATCCGAGCCGAGCCGACTGGATCCAAATCTGTGTCAGGAAATAGTCGTTACCCACTCTCTGCAAAACGAGTTTCGGCTTTTCCACTACGTCCACATTCTGTAGGGACACTGGCAACACTGCAGTCTCGTACAACATCTCGTCGCGGTTATAGATCCTGATAATGGGTGCGGCGGCGTTGGGGACCTTGCGAAATTCGTATTCTCCAGCCGGCAACCGTTTTTCATTCACGATGATTTCGTGCGGGACGTCTACAAGGATCCCATTTGTCAGGTCGCGGGCATATACGCCGGCCGTTATTCCGAGAGCCAGCACCATCAGACTTAAAATCTTTGTCATCTTCATAGCTAGAACTCCTCTCTGGCGCGCCGCGGTGGCACGCAGGTTCACAAACCTGGATGAATGAAGGCCGCGCTATCTGTCAGCTTGGCAACGCAGTTGTCGCGCAGGTGCACCCCGTGTTCTCCGCGCAGCCCTGGCAACAGTACTCGTTGTTGTCGCGCATAAATCCTTCACCGAGCCAGTCTTCCCGGTCCATGCCACATCGCGGGCAGGAATCGAGTTGAGGTTCCGGTTTCGAGCGAAAGTCTCTGCTTTGGGTGCTCATGGATACCTCCTCATAACCGCTCGAAGAGCAGCCACGTTATTCCCTGCATCCTGCACGCCGCACTATGTTCTTGATAACCGGAGAGATCTCGTTGGGGCGGAAATGATAATGACTGGATTGTCTAGTTACGGGACATGACGCGTGGGGGACCGGAGGGTCATAAGGAGGCTGCCGAAGGCGGTGTACCGAGTGGAGGACCCGAGGGTAGTACGGAAGCGAGTGGCTGCCGGACTTCTGGCGTCCGGCAGCCACTTTACGCGGTTTGTCTAGAAGACAAGACCGATCGAGAACCGCCAGTTGTCCTGGCGCTGATGGGACAAGGTCGCTGGCTGAAGTACGCCGTTGCTTCCGAGGATTTGGACGCTGCGATCGCTGAGGAACACCGGCATCCAGTCCGCCTGAAACAAGCGTAGCTTCATGCGTTCGCCCATCCTCACGTCAAATCCTCCACCGACCGAGGCCGTGAAGTCGTTGGAACTCACGTCGAATGACGACGTGGAAGATCCGCCCCCCGGGAGGCTCACCGTGGTGTTGGCATCGAAACTCGTATGAGCAAGACCCGCCATGATGCGGGCAAAGGGTTGGAATTTTGAACCCCGGGCGAACTTCACGCTGGGTCCGCCAACGAAATACAACGTGTCGATATTGCGGGTCTGTTGACCGCCGGTGATGTCGTCGTTATGACCTCTCCTGGCCCACGACACGTCGCCCGTAAAAGAGAAATTCAAATCGGGTGCAGGATACCCGGTGAAGGACGCATTGATACCGTGAAGCGTGGTTCGTTGTCTGAAAAAACCAATATCAAACGGCTCGAAGCTGGGGGCGTTCGTCTCAGGCAGGCCTTCGCTCTGCAGGTTGGTGTAACCCACGAAAGCTTCGACCGCCTGGGCACTTGCAAACGGGGCAGTCACCAGAATACAGACCAGAACTACTAGCGATCCCTTGATCATGGCAGGCTCCTTTCTTTTTACGCACATACTTCTGCGCACCTGCACCTCTATTGGCCTGCGCGCCTGCGTCCCGCTTTTCAGCGGACGATGGTCTCTGGGGGGCAATTGCCATGCCTGAGCCTGCGACGAAACTAAGTTATTGAGAGGTATGACAAACAACGGTAGAGGCGTCTGAAGGAGCGGGTGCGCAAGTTGTATGTAAAACAGGGGCCTGTCTTAGTCTTGAACAGAAGACGCAGCCGCAATAGGGATCGGGGCTGGCCTTCGGTTTTAGCGTGGACCGCCGGGCCGGAAAGGCGTCTGGATGAGCCTCTGAGCCTCGGCCTGAGCGCCGTAAGCGTCATCCCCCGTGCCGGCAGCTTTCTGGTATTCCTGGACTGCCCGGTCATGATCACCGCGAGAATCGAAGATTTTGCCGAGATTGATATACGACCAGACCTCAACCCATTTTGGTTTCAGATCGCCGTTGATCGCATTGCGGAAATTCTGCGCCGCGGGCGTGATATTCCCGAGTTCGAACTGGGCTTCACCCATTCGGAAAGCCGCGAGTGAACTCTGCGGATTCTGATCGATCGCATCCTGAAAATGATCCATCGCCTCGTTGAACCGCCCATCGGTCATTTGTTCTTCGCCGCGATTGATGTTGACGGCAACGCGAATGTCGGGAGAGAGGCGCAGGATCTGCTTGCGCGGATCGATATTGATCGCCTTGGGCTTGCGCTCTGAAATCAAATTGAATTCACTGAGCTGCCTCGCCACTTCGATGCGCTGGTACTCCGGTTCATTGTCCGTCTCGATTTCCAGCTCGACCGGCATGCGGAACAAGTCCAGATCCTGTCGAATTTCACCTTCGATGCGATAACCACTCTTCACGCGGAACGTCTTGGTTTCGGCTTTCATTTCCGGCACGCCTGTGTCGACAAGCCACTGATCGAAGAAGTAACCCAGGTCTTCGCCGGAGATCTCCGATGCGAGCTTCTTCACGGCATCGGTGGAAGCGGGTGCGTTCTGAAAACTCTGCGCGTATCGAGTAACGAACTCGCCGAACTTTTCCTCACCGATAACCCAGCGCAGCATGCGAAGAACATAAGCGCCTTTGTATTGCACCAAAGCGCGGTAGTCGGAAGATTCGCGCTCGAGCTTGCCGGCCTCAACGACCGATGTCCCACCCTCGCTGGCCAGAGCTTTAACGAGAGCTTTGTCGACCTGCTCCTGGTAAGCCGCGGGCGAGAGGTTCTTCTCGGCATAGAGGAGACTGGCGAACGTCGCAAACCCGTCCGCGAGCCACGCATCACGGCCGGAATCCGCGATAGCGAACTTCAAAGGAAACCACTGATGCGCCAGAGCGACCGAGAGAGCAGGCTGATCGAAGTCGGGGCGGAACTGTCCGGTCGACATCATCAACGTTCCTACTCCCCAGCGCGATGGCCAGTTCGCATCGGCGGCCTCGATGATATGGAACTGCGGCTGGATGGGCGGCCCGAAGGTGGCTGCGTAAAAGTTCAAAACTTTGGCGGCGGCTTCGACGATGGGTTTGGCATCTTCACTCTTCGCCTTCAGGGTGTGGACACTCACTTCGCCGCGATCTGTCTTTACCGTGTTGGACGTGTATTTGCCCGCTGCGATGAGTCCCCAATACGACGGCGTCGTGCTGGAAAATCGGTTCCCGGAACCTGGCAGATCTGAAATCACGGTCCAGTCCGAAGGCGCATGAACCGTCAGTGTGACGACCGCCTTGTCTTTGTAGACCTGATTCACAGGAAACCATTTCGACTCATAAAGAAGATAGGCGCCTGCGTCGGAGATGAGAGAAAGCGCCGCGGGTCGTTTGTTTCCTGTTGGGGGATCCAGGAAGCCGGAGTATTCAAACCGAAGCGTGGAGACGTCAGACAACTGTCCGCCGGAGGTGCTGACTTCAATGGTGCCATCGAGATCATATTGGCGGTAGCGTGCTTCGCTTCCGTCCAGAAGGACTTTATCGACGCGAAGGCGATTATCGAGATCGAAAGTCAGGTACGGCGAGCGTTCCAGTTGCCGAAGTTTGACATCGACGGCCCCGCTCAGCATGTGTTCGCCGGGCTTAAAAGTGAGGTCGATCACGTACGACTCGACATCGAACCGGGGCCGGTCCGCGATGTCTGCGGGCGAGGGGCGGCGCTGTGACGAACTTCCAACGGCTACCGTCGCCACCGCGAGCCATACAACAACCAATCCAAGGCTATTCTTTGTTTTCATCATGGAATCCTGACGACCAGCTTGGCCAGGCCAACATTCTCATTCTGGTCGTATACACGGCATGTGATTACATGTTCGCCGCGTGCGAGAACTTCAGATTGCCAGGTGAATGACTCGTTTTTGGAATCCACAATCCCGTCTTTGGGGAATATCGCCCTGAATTCTCCGGCATCCACCGAAATTTCCGCCTGATTCAGTGTAGACGTAACATCTGCCGCCTCGATAGCAATACGTACCCGTCCGCCGGTCACGCCGTCCTGTTTTATCGTCACCTCGGGAGGCGTGTTGTCGATGATGAAGGGCCGGCTTTCGCGCTCGCCAGTCAGCCCGCCTTCCGCCGTATTCGACAGACTATCGCTGACAACCAGCCGAACCAGGTAGGTTCCGTCGGGAAGTGTGTCGGAATTGATCGTGTAGAAATTGTCTTCGACGTCCTTCTTGAGAAGGGCCCAGCTGTTCGCCGTATCCGCACGGTAATAGAGGTCGTACTGAAGCGCGTCGTCGTTCTTGTCGAGCGTAACCCACTGGAACGACTGGGAACCCTTCTGCAGTGTTCGACGGGGCGGCACTTTCATGATGCCGGGCAAACCCGCACGGGCCGTCGCCCGAACCGTCGCGGAATCCTGGGGACCTGCCGGCGCCCCGGTGGAAGTGAGGGACTGATTCTTGATCAGCATCACGCCAAAGGGCAGGACGTCCAATGACGTTACTTCCGGTCGAAAATTCTGCTGCAGGTACGGCACGGCGACGGACGTGAGAGTCGGCGCCTTTCCTGAATCCGCCCTCAAGACGGCCCTCCATTGAATGAAACGAGCCTTCGGACTGTTGATGCCTCCGTCGCTATCGACACGGCTCCAGTCCGACCATGTTTTATCCGCCGTTCCCGTATTCCCGCTTCGTGTGGAAATCTGAATAAGCTGAGGTGTTTCGGTCTTTACCGCCACTTTGCCCCACGTGGAAATCGCTTCGGTGTCCCGAACACTCGATTCATACGTGCCGGACGTCGCCAGCGCCTCATCCAGGCTGAACAGCTTCCCGCTGTTTGCAGTTGCCGCATAGATCCGGTTTCCCGCCTGAATCAGATTCGTCGTCTGTTCCTCGGTGGATTCCACAAGCAGCGTGGTGTATCGCGGTTTCTGAAAAGAATAGATGCGGCCCTTGGACCCTGTCGAAAAGAGCAGGCGGTCGGCACGCGGCAGTAATGCGTAGACCATCTCGGAGGTCGATCGCCAGATCGTGTTCACTGTTCCGTCTGGCAGCACTTCAAGAATTGCCGTTTGTGCGGCTGTTTCCGAGCGCGATCCCGTTGAGACCGGCGAAGAGTTAGCGGGCGTGGAGTCTCCTACTGTGATTTCAATCGTCTGAGCCGCGGTGCTCTGCGCAGAAAGGCCGACCGTCACCGATCCCTCTGCCTTACTCGTGGTTTCCGGAACCATCATGGGCACCGAGTTGGATGACAGGCCTGGCCGGGAACTGACAACAGCCGCGTAAATGGTTCCGTCCGGTGCAATGGTCACCGCATGGACTTCTCGCATCCCCGAGTCGTAGAGGACGAAAGCCCGTCGGTCGGGAGCAATGCGATACAGATAACCCTTGGGATCTCCGCCGGCGATGATGTTGCCATCCCGATCGACGGCCATCGAGATCACATGCGTTTCATCGGTATCGTAGAAGACTTCGCTCTTTCCGTCGGTCTCCACGCGGTAGAGGATTCCCTTATCCCCGGTCGCAACGATCAATCGCCCTTGCTTGTCGAACACGAGAGACCAGATGTATTTGTCTTCGGGATCAAAGAAGGGCTGGGGTTGTGCGTTGGCATCGATCTTGTAGACCTTGCCGTTGGGAGATGTCGCCGCATACAGCACGTCTTTGGAGTCCACGGCGAGGGCGAACACATCCAACTCCGCCAGGTCTACGAACATGCCGCCTTTGCCCGAAGAATCTACCTTGTAGATCTTTCCGTCGTGCCCGGTCCCAAGATACACATTGCCCCTGGAGTCGACCGCTGTAGACCAGATAAAGGATTGGTCCGTGTTGAAGACCGAAGCAAACCGGGGCGCCAGCACCAACCTGTCATCGCTCGTGAGAGAGAGATTGTTGAAGGTGCCCTTGCGGAATTCCTCGTACGTTCGAATTTCCCAGAAAATGGGCGTCACTGCGGCAAGTGGCAAAACAGCCAGGAGAACAAAGAGAAGAGCCGCGGTCTTCTTCATGGCTTCACAGACAATGTCAGAGATCGCTGCCCCTGGAGGACATAGCGAGATTGAGGCATTTCATACTCAACGACCGTGGAGTTGGACATTGGAGCCACAGTACGCGTTGAGGCGCGCCCACTATCGAGCAGAGCGATCATCGATGGCGGCAACGAGGGATATTCTTCGCCACCAATCACAACACCGGGTTCACTCGAGACGATTTTTACGTAAAGACGATCATTACGACGAAGCTTGTTCAGTTCACGGACCGCAGCGGCAAGACCCGGAGGCGCTCCCGTCACGCCGCGCCGCAACTCCGACGCTGTTACGGTGCTTCCATCTCCGACCACCAATTGAACGTTTCCTTTGGACAGCCCGGACGGGATAACAACGGGATATTCCTCGATGAGGATTTCTCCTCGCGCGCCTCGCAGTTGTGCGGTCAGTGTCACCGTATCTCCGGGATGTACCTCGTCTTTGCTGATGGAGATTCGCTCAAGCGTGGCGCTGGTCTTGCGATCGATCGTCGTAATATCGAGGTCGATGCCCTGAATCAGGTTCCCATCGAATCCGGAGGTCAGCAGATATTGAATCGGCGCGACAGCCGCCAGCGAAGCGACGACCGAACTACTCGCATCCCCCGTTGAGATATTCGAGATGTTCACAGGGTCGCTGCCTTTGAGTTGGATCTTACCGGTCACGTTCAAAGTCATCTCGCCGAGCGCGCGTTCACTGGCGCCAATCGCGTTGATCACGGTGAGACTGGCAAGCAAAGGCGTCAGATAACGGTCGTTGACGAGCTCGAATTTATAGGGTGTCGTCACGTCATTGCTGGACTTGACGCGAACGGTCAGCGGAATCATGGACGGCTTTTCGGTCATGTTCCCCAGTATTCCCGTCGAGCGATCCTGCCGAAACGCCCCGACAATGTCGACGGGAACAGCAACCTTCGAGGAACTGTCGAGCCTGGCGAGCGAAGAAATAATGTAGGCGTTCGACATCGGCAGGTCGAGCGGGCCTGCCGTCAAAAAAGGATGCCCGAACGCGTAAACCTTGTTTCCGTCCACATGAGTGACAGTGCCATTCGCACTGATGTCGAGGTCCCCTCGAACCAGCATCGCACTCACTGCCGAACCCGGTTCCAATTGTTTCGAAGGAGTTGACGGCAGGTTCAGCGGACTCCCCGAGGCGCCGGACTGAACCAGACTGAATCCGTAGGTGCCAAGGAACGAACCGAACTGCTGAAAGACGGAAGGCGACGCACCGGCGATCGAGAGGGGAATCGGAATGTGGGTGAGCGTTCCTCCGGCCGATGCTGGAGACTGTGGATAGCCCAGGATTTCCTGCAACGAGACGCCCGCACGCGCTTTTTCCAGGAGTCCCGACACGAATGCCGCGGGTGTTTGCGCCGGGACGATCTCACCAACTGACGCCGCTGCCGGGACTCCACCAGGCACAGGCCGCTTGTCGAGAATATCCAACATCTGCAGGATCGGCTGGATTCCCGCAATGGGATCCTTAGCAAATGGAAACGAGTACGCCACAGCTCCGATCAGTCGGCCATTGATGTACACGGGACTTCCACTCATCCCCTGAATCACACCGGTTTTTTCCAGAGGCCCACCGGACAGGCGCGCGAGGATGAGATCTTGTTTGGGCTGAACGTTCTTGAGGACGCCCAGAATCTCGACCTGGAAATCCTGGATTGCTGTCCCCTCGAAAACCGTTCGTCCGACGCCTTTCATGCCGGGACGAACTTCTTCGACGGGCATGAAACGGCCATTGGAAGGGTTCTGGCCCCAGACGATGGTCACGGAGCACATCAGGATAAGAAACGTAATGATCTTCATCGGATGGGGTCAATTGCTCCTAAACAAAACATTTTCAAATACTAAAGGAAGTCCCATATTAGTGGAATGGCGGGAAAAACGTCAACGAACGGGTTCGTGCTCGCCGGCGGCAAGAGCCGCCGAATGGGTCGTGACAAAGCCCTGGTCGAATGGGGCAACACTTCCCTCCTGGAACACATGGCGAAATTACTTTTGACGGTCGCGGATAAGGTTCAGATCATCGGTCGTGGCGATTTCCCGGACAAGATTACAGGTAAAGGTCCTCTGGGGGGCATTCTCACCGCCCTCAACCTTACCGATCGGGACGACAACCTCTTCGTTGCCGTCGATCTGCCGCTCCTCACGCCGACTTTTCTCAACTACTTTCAAGATAGGTTCCTGGCCAGTCCGAAAAACCTGATGGCGTGCCGGGTTGGAAGTCGCTTTCCTCTTTGTCTTGGCATTCGGCCCCGATTGGTCGATGACGTCGCACGGCGGGTAGAGGACGGACGTCTTGCCATCCATACTTTCATCGAAGAGTCCGATCCCGAGATCCTCGAACCGGAAGAGCTCGGGGCTCAGGGCTTCGACCCCACAATCTTTTTAAACATAAATACTTCTGACGATCTGGCCAAATTCCGTTAATATCCCGGACCTAACGAGGATGCCTGCACTGATGGGTGTCCAAACTCATGGGAGAAGTCCCTACAAATGGAACAAAAACCGGAAGTAGTCACGGACGGTTTATCCAATGTGGGCGCGGTTCAGACAGGGACGCTGGAAGCGCTCGCCATGGCTCTCGATTACAGAGACCAAAGCACCAGCGGCCATTCGCGTCGAGTGGCCAATTTGACGGTAAACGTTGCCCGCGCGTATGGCGTGGATGGCCACGCCCTCCAACAGGTGGAGCAGGGTGCATTGCTGCACGACATCGGAAAGCTGAAGATTCCGGACAGCATCCTCTGGAAACCTTCGCAACTGGATGATGCCGAGTGGGTCACCATGCGAAGACACCCCGAATACGGATACGAAATGCTCCGAAGTCTTGAGTTCTACGATGAGGCTGCAGAACTCGTGCTATCTCATCATGAGAAGTTCGACGGCAGCGGGTATCCGCGAGGATTGCGCGGTGATCTTATTCCCCTCGGAGCGCGCATCTTTTCGGTCGTCGATGCCGTGGACGCGATGATTTATAAGCGTCCCTACAACGAGCCGATCACGTTTAAAGAAGCGGCGGAAGAAGTCCGCAGGTGCGCCGGCACTCAATTCGATCCGGATCTGATTCCCTTGACGATAGAAGTTCTCGAGGAATGCGTTCCGAAGAATCTGCGGGGTTGATCTAGCTTTCAAGAAGGAAGCAGGCTATTCCTTCTCAGGCACGCGCCACGCCCAGAACAGCCATTGGTCTCCGACTGAGGTAACGACTTTCATCTCCATTCCGGGCACCTGGGTCAACTCCGCCTGGCCTTTAGCGTCGGATACAAAAAGCACTTTCGGACCCGAATCCAGAGCACTATCCAGTTCTTCCTGCGTCCAGACAAACTTCGTGTTCTTCGACCGATAGTACTGGAGTCCATACTCCGCCCACCGCGCCGGCCGATACACGAAAACTGTCTGGTCGCCGGGAACTCGAGCTTCCAGAATGCTCCGCCATGGACGCATCGTGTCGGTGTTTTCAAAGCGGGGAAGAACAAAACTTGTCCCGATGAGAACAATCGCGCCCATCGCAAGAGCATTGAATGAGGCAAGGGCTGTCGGAGGAAGCAACATGGCAATCGCTGCCAATGCCATCGCGAGTCCGAAGGCTGTCGCGGCGATCAGGGTGCCGCTCATGTGCGGGTCGACGTTCAGCATCTGTCCGAAGAATCCCAGGGCCACTCCAATAAACACCATCATTCCCGCTTCAATAAAGGTCGCAATCCGAAACGCGCGACTCGAGACATTCGAGATTGACCGCGCGCACAGGATCGCAATCGGAGGAATCGATGGAAGGATGTAACCGGGAAGTTTTGAGCCCGAAAACGAGAAAAACACGATCGGCACCACGGCAAGCCAGAAGAGGATTCTGTCATGTCGATCCAGCGTTCGACGAAGCGCCGGGATAATCATGAATGTCCAGGGGAAGGTCAGCATCAGCAGCACGGGCAGATAGAAATAAAACGGTCGTTCGTGACCATGCACGATGCTCGTGAACCTGTCGAGGTTGTGATTGATCAGAAAAACCTGGACGAATTCGTAGCCATTCGCACGCACCACGCCGACGTACCAGGGAGCCGCAACCAGCAGAGTCATCAGCGAGTATGCCGGGAACCACTCTTTCCATTCGTCGCGGCGGCCTTGCAGCATCACGTAGCACGCGAGGGACAGTGCGGGGAGAACAATGGCGACAGGCCCCTTCGCAAGCACCCCGCATCCGACGAAAGTATAGAAAGCCAGGAACCACCATCGCCGTCCGGGCTCGCGCAGGTTGTATCCCATCAGGAAGCAAAGAGACGCGATCGTCAAACAGGCGGTCAGGAGCATGTCCATGGAGCCCGCCCGCGAGAACGCAAGATATCCTGCGCTGGATGCCAATATGAGACTGGCCCACGCTGCCGTCGAGACACCCCACAGCCGCCGGCAAGCGAAGTACATGAAATAGACCGTCACCGTGGCCGCCATGGCCGAAGGGAATCGGATTGCGAATTCGCCGATCCCGAACAGTCCAAAACTCGCCGCAGTCAACCAATACATAAGGACCGGTTTCTCGAACCACGGCACTCCATGGAGCCGCGGTGTGATGTAGTCGCCGGTTTGATACATCTGGCGGGCTACCGCCGCATACCGAGGTTCGTCCGGCCCCACGAGCCCGATGCTTGCAAGGCCATTAAAGAAGAAGATGTAGCAGGCCGCCGCCAGCAAAAGCAGAATCAAAGGCTCGATGAAAGGTTTAATGTCCGTGCGTGGTATGGGATTGCGCATCGTTAGCGTGTAAGCACGGCCTCGCGGAGAGGCGGCGAAAGTATGCGAAGATACCACGGATGACAGAAAGCGTTAAAGACGCGCTCCAATACGCAGCCGCCGTCGTGTTGCTCAAGACGTTCCAATGGATGCCGCGTTCCCTCGCCTACTCTGCTGCTGAAATCGTTGCGGGCCTGGGATTTCGCTTCGCTGCTCGCCAACGCCGGGCGGGCTTTCAGAACCTGGTCATGGCAATGCCCCACCTGACCGAACCACAGCGCCAGGCGATTCTGCGCGGTGCTTTCTCAAACCTGGGCCGCTTGCTTGTAGAGTTCAGCCACTTCCCGGAACTTCACAGCAAGAACATCGCGAATCTCGTCACCTGCGAAGGCTTCGAACACTACACCGCTGCCGTGAGACGGGGCAAAGGCGTGATCTTTATTACGGGGCACTTTGGCGCGTGGGAACTCAGTTGTTTCGCCCACTCGCTCTACGCAGGTCCAATGAAGTTCGTGGTCCGCGAGATCGACAATGCTCGCGTGGAAAGATTGATTGAAAGCTATCGCGGCCTTTCCGGCAACACGCCCATCGAAAAGCGTCACGCATCGAGAGACATCCTGAAGGCTCTGCGTAATAACGAGACAATCGGCATCCTCGTAGACCAAAACACCACGCGTGACGAAGGCGTGTTCGCGGATTTCTTCGGCATACCCGCGTCGACGACACCCGCGGTGGCTACTCTCGCGCTGAGGACCGGAGCATCTGTGATCCCGGGCTTCCTGATCTGGGACGCGAAGTCGCGTCGTCATCGACTCCGCTTTGAACCTCCTGTCGAGTTAACCGTGACCGGGGATACGGCTCAGGACGTCGTCAGTAACACACAAGCCTTCAACAGAATTCTCGAAGACATCATTCGAAAGTATCCGGATCAGTGGTTATGGATCCACCGTCGCTGGAAAACACGCCCTGAAGGTGAGCCCAGCCTGTACGACAACATCCAACACATGAACCACGCATCCCCGAAAGGCATTCCCGGCACACAATCATCGCGGTAAGATGCCCGGCATGAAAATGGACCGGCGCACTTTTTTTATCTCATCTGCAGTGTTTGCGGGGCTTCCGCTACCCGCAGCCCGATACGATCTCGTCATCAAGGGAGGTCGTGTTCTTGATCCAAGCCAGCGACTCGATCGGGTGATCGACGTCGCAATCCGCAACGGCAGGATCGCTGTACTACAGACGAACATCCCCGCTGCGGATGCAGCAAAAGTGTTTGACGCCAGGGGAAAGCTCGTCACTCCCGGGCTCGTCGACATCCATGCCCACCCACGACCGGGAGAAGTGTCGGCAGAGCAAATTCTGTCCGCTGGCGTCACGACCGTAGTTGACGGAGGATCGCGAGGCGCTAGCAACATTCGGGACATGCTCGACGTGGTGAAGAAGGCGCCCAACAGGGTTCGCTTGCTCATCAATGTTGCGCGGAACGGTAACAACACGGTGGAGGGAGAACTCCTCAATTTCGAAAACGCGGATACGGAAGCCGGCCGCACTGCAGTACGGAATCATCGGGAGACCGTCGTTGGCGTCAAGGCCAGGTT
>Ga0111539_10006076_pt1 | contig 15592 bp, 15 predicted proteins | sample RhiMethybrSRZTD1_FD_79667 | JGI IMG/M metagenome (GOLD analysis project Ga0111539, IMG submission 79667) | Populus rhizosphere microbial communities from Tennessee, USA - Rhizosphere MetaG P. TD hybrid SRZTD1 (version 2) (version 2) | ecosystem: Host-associated > Plants > Roots > Rhizosphere >... | reverse complement strand
CGGCACGAGGACGATGAGCGGCAGGTACGCGAGGGTGAATCCCAGCGACAACCCGAACCCGGGCAGAATCTTGTGGGCGCGCGCAGCAGCCATCAGCGGTTCACGATGATCTGGTCGTAGATGGCGCCGTCGGCGAAGTGCTTGGCCTGGACCTCGGCCCAGCCACCGAGCGCCCCCTCCACAGTGAATGTGTTTATGGGCGGAAAGCGGTCCACAAACTTGTGCAGCACTTGCTCGTCGCGCGGCCGGAAGGCGTGCTTGGCGATGATCTCCTGACCCTGCGGCGAGAAGAGGAATTCGAGGTAGGCTGTGGCGACCTTCCGCGTGCCCTTCTTGTCGACGACTTTTTCGACCACTGCTACCGGGGCAGCCGCTTCGATGCTGAGCGTGGGATAGACGATATCGAATTTGCCCGATCCGAGCTCGGCATTGATGGCAAACGCCTCGTTCTCGAAGGTTGCCAGCACATCGCCAACATCACGTTGCGTGAAGGTGGTGGTCGCCCCGCGCCCGCCGCCGTCGAGCACGGGAACGTTGGCAAAGAGCTTTGTCACGAAGTCCCTCGCAACCGACTCGTTCTTCGATTTCTGCAGGGCGTAGCCCCAGGCGGCCAGATAGGTGTAGCGACCGTTGCCGGAGGTCTTGGGGTTGGGCACGATGACCTGCAGGCCGGCGCTGACGAGGTCGTCCCAATCCTTGATTCCTTTCGGGTTGCCCTTGCGCACGAGGAACACCGTCGTCGTCGTGTAGGGGGACGCATCATGCGGATGGTGCTTACGCCAATCCGTGGCGACATACCCGCCCCGCTCGACCAGAATGTCGATGTCGGGCGCCTGGTTCATGGTCACCACGTCGGCCTCAAGCCCAGCAGTGACCGACAACGCTTGCTTGCTCGAGCCGCCGTGCGACTGGTTGACGATGATTGTCTCGCCAGTCTTCGCCTTCCGGTCGGCAATGAACGCAGGGTTGATATCCTTGTAGAGCTCGCGCGATACATCGTAGGACACGTTGAGGATTGTGGTCTGGGCCAGGACGGCAACAGACGACAAGAACAGGCAGGCAGTGGTGTACCCGCCGTAGGCTACGAACCGACTCCAGGGCATGCTGCCGCCTCCACCAGGTTTGGACGCGAACGCAAGCTAGGGCTGGCCCCAGCCAGCCCTAACCAATTTGAATTGCATTCCATATTCACCAGTCTACTAAGCGGCGGCGCTTGAGCTCCGCTCGTGTCCGCAGCGTTCACTTCCTGCCATAGATCTGGTCGAACACGCCGCCGTCGGCGAAGTGTGTCTTCTGGGCCTTCTGCCAGCCGCCGAACACGTCATCGATGGAGATGAGCTTCACGTTGACGAACTGCTCTCCGTACTTGGCCAGCGCCTGCGGGTCGCGCGGACGGTAATAGTTCTTGCCCGCGATCTCCTGGGCTTCCGGCGTGTACCAGAATTTCAGATACTCTGTTGCCAGCTCACGTGTGCCGCGCTTGTCAACGACTTTGTCGACTACAGTGATCGGCGGCTCAGCGAGGATCGACAGACTCGGCACGACAATCTCAATCTTGTCCTTGCCAAGTTCTTTCTGAGCCAGGAAGGCCTCGTTCTCCCACGAGATGAAAACGTCACCTATACCGCGCTCGACGAAGGTAGTGGTGGAGCCGCGCGCGCCCGAGTCGAGTACGAGCACGTTCTTGTAAATCTTCGCGACGAAGTCTCTTGCTGACGCCTCGTTGCCGCCCGGCTGCGCAAGTGCATAGGCCCAGGCCGCGAGGTAGTTCCAGCGCGCGCCGCCTGAGGTCTTGGGATTGGGTGTGATCACCCCAACGCCTGCCTTCCCGAGATCATTCCAGTCCTTAATGCCTTTGGGGTTACCCTTCCGGACCACGAAGACGATGGTCGAGGTGTAGGGCGAAGAATTGTTGGGTAGGCGATTCTGCCAGTCGGCGGGTATCAACTTGCCGACCTCGTGAAGAGCATCGATGTCGTAGGCAAGAGCCAGCGTCACCACATCAGCCTCAAGCCCATCGATGACGGCGCGGGCCTGCTTGGCGGCTCCACCGTGCGATTGCTTTATGGTGACGTCCTGGCCGGTCTTGGCCTTCCAGTGCTTGGCGAAGGCAGCATTGAATTCCTGGTAGAGCTCCCGCGTGGGATCGTAAGAGACATTGAGCAAAGTTGTTTGAGCTTGCGCGGCAACAGGCGTGCCGAGCAGCAGCGTGGCACCGAAAGCCAGTGCATGCCGGCGACTGAGGATCATGATCATAGGTTGCGACCTCTCCTGAGGATGTCGGCAAAGCCTAAGTCGAACCGGCACGCCTTCCGAACCAAGAAGATTTCATGAGCAATCCAGCCTGAGTGAAATTCTGCCTGCGGTTTCCAGTTCCCGAAATCGGTGCAAGAGAGGAACGGACTTGAGTCTTGATCAAGACTCGAGTCCCAAGGAAACGCGGGGACGGGATGTTGGTGAAGTCTTATACAAGTGCCGCCTACATCCAGTTCGCCATCAGGATCTGCAGCTCGCGTAGGCGCTCCTGATGACAGGCTCGTCCGACCAAGCAGTCCGGCTCTGCTCGAAGTTGGCTGGCCCTGCCCGCTGCCCATCACTCGTGGCGAACACGTCGAAGGACAACCCTCGCGCAACTGCATTGGCAACGCTGTGCATCGAGGCGGGAGGTTGGACCGCCGCGCAGCACGGTCGGCACCGGCTGGGCGGGCCGGAGGCGACGCCTGTCGATGCGTCCCGCCTCCATATCGTGAAGAATTGGTCCAACAATCGCTGAGCTCCGCCCTATGTGATGCCTGCTGACCGTACGTTGACTCCGCGTTCTACTTTTCGAGGCGAAATCTACTACTCTTTGAATTGTTTGGGTTATTCCCGTCGTTTCCTATCTTGGCAGGGAAAACCTTTTTGACAGCACGGGGCGTTGACGCGAAGCTTCCGCCACACGGCGGAGCGATTCGCGGCGATGAAGGCCACTTTCGAGCTGGAGAGGGTCGAGTTGGCGGTGCACGGCGGTCCGATCGCCGGCGTCGACGAAGCGGGCCGCGGGCCTCTCGCGGGTCCCGTCGTCGCCGCAGCCGTCGTGCTCGACCCCAAGGCGATACCGGACGGCATCGCCGACTCCAAGGCGCTGGACGCCAAGGATCGTCGCTCGGTCTACCTGGAGATCCTGGCCATGGCACGCGTGGCCATCGGCGTTGCCGACGTCGACCGTATCGATACCGATAACATCCTCAACGCCTCGCTCTGGGCCATGGCGCAGGCAGTCGCGCTGCTCGATTGCCGGCCGAGGCTCGTCCTCGTCGACGGCAATCGATCCCCGCACCTCGACTGCGCGACCCGAGCCATCGTTCAGGGCGATGCCAAGTGCTTCTCCATCGCCGCCGCCTCCATCGTCGCCAAGGTGACGCGCGACGCCATGATGGCCGAGCTCGCCCGCGACTATCCCGACTACGGCTTCGACCGGCACAAGGGCTACGGCACGCGGGAGCACCATGCCGCCATAGCCCGGCACGGGGTCACGCCGCATCATCGCCGCTCCTTCCGGCCGGTGCAGCTGGCCCTCGGCCTCGCCTAGCCAGCCGACCGGCTCCGCTTGTCGTCATCCGGAATTCGCCAAAGGCGAATATCCCGCAGCCAGTGCAACTATGCAGGGGCTGAAAGGGGTCGAAATGGCTTGGCCCCGCGGCCACCGACGGGATGCCTGATCCCGGCTCGACAAGGCCCTACTCCCCGGCTAGTACCGGCCGGACACAGATCGGGAAACAGCGCTACGATGCGACGGCTCTACGACTGGATGATGCGCATGGCCGCACATGCCAAGGCCCCCCAGGCGCTGTTCTGGGTCGCCTTCGTCGAGAGTTCGGTCTTCCCCATTCCGCCGGATGTCATGCTGATCCCCATGATCCTGGCGCAGCGTGCCAAGGCATGGGCTTACGCAACGATCTGCACGGTCGGGTCGGTGATCGGCGGACTCGCGGGCTACGCCATCGGCTACTACCTGTTCGAGTATCTGGGCGAGCCCATCCTCAGGATCTACGGCTACGGCCAGAAATACGCGGAGACCGCCGCGCTCTTCGACGCGTGGGGTCCCTGGATTCTGATCGCCAAGGGCTGGACGCCGTTCCCCTACAAGGTCCTGACGATCGCCGCCGGCGTGTTCAAGATGAGCATCGTGCCTTTCGTCCTCGCCAGCATCGTCGCCCGCGCCATGCGCTTCTATCTCGTGGCGGCGCTGCTGTATTGGTTCGGCGAGCCGATTCGCAATTTCGTCGAGAAGCGCCTTTCGCTCGTCACCACGGCGTTCGTCGTGCTGCTGGTTGGCGGCTTCGTCGCCGTGCGCTACGTGTTCTGAGGCTCGAGTCGGGTTGCCATGCCGCGCATGTCCCAAACGCCGCTGCAGTCCAGCGCCTACCGCACGGGCGCACTGGTGCTGCTGGGCACCGTCGCCGTCATCCTCGGAGCCCTGGCTTTCGAGCACCTGGGCGGCTATGCGCCCTGCCCGCTCTGCCTGCAGCAGCGATATGCCTACTACGCCGGCATTCCCCTGCTGTTCCTCGCCCTGGTGCTTGTCGCCGCGCGCCGGGAGAAGGCGGCAGCCGCGATATTCCTCCTCGTCGGCTTGGGCTTTCTTGCCAACGCCGCGCTCGGCGGCTATCACGCTGGCGTCGAATGGCACTTCTGGCCGGGCCCCGACACGTGCGCGGCGACCAGCACGGCCCCTCTGGGATCGGGCGGCGGCGGAATACTCGGCGACCTCGGCAAGACGCGGGTGATTCGCTGCGACGAAGCTCCGTGGTCGTTCCTGGGGCTTTCGCTCGCCGGCTGGAACGTGGTGGCGTCGCTGATTCTGGCGACGGGCGCGATCTCGGCTGCGGCCAAGGCATCGCGCGGCTGAAGCGCGACTGTGGGAAAGAAATCACTGTTTCGGCCGTATCCGGCGCCTATACTCGGCCTGCCATCGCGTGGGTGAAAGACGCAAGAGAAGCAGCAAGGGGACAGAGGGATGCGTGTCATCGGCATCTGCTGTGCGCTCGCTCTGGCGGCAAGCACACCGGCGCCATTGCGTGCCGAGGAAGGTGGCCCGCCTGACGTCACGGGGCAGGCAAAAGTCATGCTCGCGGCCGCGAAGAAGAAGCCGGTTCCCAAGAAGAAGGTGGTGAAACCGGCGGGGCCGCCGGCCAAGGAACTGTTCGGCGCCGCCAAGACGCCGGCGGCCCTGCAGGCGCGCGCGATCGGCTTCTACGCCAAGGGCTGCCTCGCCGGCGCGGCCGCCCTTCCCGTCGATGGCGAGGCGTGGCAGGCCATGCGCTTGTCGCGCAACCGCAACTGGGGCCATCCTGAGCTCGTCGGTCTCGTGCAGAAGCTAGCCCGCGAAGCACGCAAGCACGACGGGTGGCCGGGTCTGCTCGTCGGCGACCTGTCGCAGCCGCGCGGCGGGCCGATGCTCACCGGCCACGCCAGCCATCAAGTCGGCCTCGACGCCGATATCTGGCTCACACCGATGCCGGATCGTCGCCTGACGGGCCAGGAGCGCGAGGACCTGTCCGCCACCTCGATGCTGGCCGAGGACAAGGTATCGGTCGATCCCAAAATCTGGACCGACAAGCATGCCAAGCTGATCAAGCGTGCAGCGGCCTATCCCAACGTCGAGCGGATTTTCGTGCATCCGGCGATCAAGAAGGCTCTGTGCGAAGGCACGCCGAAGGAGGGGGACCGCGCGTGGCTGCACAAGGTGCAGTCCTACTGGGGCCATTTCTATCACTTCCACATACGCATGGGTTGCCCCAAGGGCAGCGCCACCTGCGAGGCCCAGGCCCCGCTGCCCAACAACGACGGCTGCGGAAAGGAGCTGACCGACTGGCTGGCGCGGGTGAAGCCGAAGCCGCCGGCGCCGCCGACGGCGACTCCGGCCAAGCCCGTGCGCCCGGCGCCGCCGAAACCGGCACTCACGCTCGACCAGCTGCCTGCGGAATGCAAGGCGGTGCTCGCCAGCGGGTCGCCGGACGTGCCTCCGGCGCCTGTTCCCGCGGTGAGGCCCGCACCCGCCAAGGAAGCGACGACAAAAAAGCCGGCAGCCGCCACGAAGTGAACGACCGCCGGAGAAGCTTCAAGACGGCATCTGGGCCCGAACGGAACTGAGCCGCTCCCGGCGGCCCGTCAGATCACCTGCCCGCTGGCGTCGTCGATCAGATGCATGTTGTTGAGGTTCGCCGCCATCCTGAGCGAAGCCCCGTCGCGCGCACCCGCATTCGGATTGACGCGACCGCACACCTGCGTTCCGTTGATAGGGAAGTAGACGAGCGTCTCCATGCCCATCGGCTCGGTGACCTCGAGGCTGGCCTCGAAAGGAACCTCGCCCGGCTCCAGGTGCGCTCCGGCCTCCGTGATGTGCTCGGGCCTCAGGCCGAGGAGCAGCTTGCCGTTCTTGGCGTGCCCGCGATAGCGGTCGGCCTGCGACGGCGGAACGGGGAGGGTAATCTGGTCCGAGAGCCGGATGCTGAGGCCGCTGCCCGCCTCCTCCATGCGACAGGGGATGAAGTTCATGGCCGGCGAGCCGATGAAGCCGGCGACAAAGCGCGTCTTCGGACGGTGGTAGAGTTCCTGCGGCGTGCCGACCTGCTCGATGATGCCGTTGTTCATGACCACTACGCGGTCGGCGAGCGTCATGGCCTCGACCTGGTCGTGGGTGACGTAGACCGTCGTCGTACGCACCTGCTGGTGCACCTTTTTGATCTCGGTGCGCATCTGCACCCTGAGCTTGGCATCCAGGTTCGAGAGCGGCTCGTCGAACAGGAACACCTTGGGGTTGCGCACGATGGCGCGACCCATGGCGACGCGCTGGCGCTGGCCGCCGGAGAGCTGCTTGGGCTTGCGGGTGAGCAGCTCCTTGATGTCGAGGATTCGGGCGGCCTCGTCCACGCGCTTTCTGATCTCGGCCTTGGGATAGCGCTTGAGGCGCAGGCCGAACGACATGTTCTGCTCGACCGTCATGTGCGGATAGAGCGCGTAGTTCTGGAACACCATGGCGATGTCCCGGTCCTTCGGGGGCACGTCGTTGACGACGTCGCCGCCGATGAAGATCTCGCCGTCGGTGATGTCCTCCAGCCCCGCGATCATGCGCAGTGTCGTCGACTTGCCGCAGCCGGACGGGCCGACCAGGACCACGAACTCGTGGTCGGCGATGTCGAGGTCGATGCCCCTCACGGCCTCCACTTCATCGTAGCGCTTGACGATTTTGCGCAGAGTGACTTCCGACATCGTTTCCTCGACCCTTCGCTTTTCAGCCCTTCGTGGCACCGGCAGTGAGGCCGGCGATGTAGTAGTCCATCAGGAACGCATAGATGATGAGCGGAGGCGCGGCGCCGAGCAGCGCGCCCGTCATGATCTGGCCCCAGTTGAAGACGTCGCCCTTGATCAGTGACGTTATGATGCCGACCGGCAGCACCAGCTGGTCCGCCGACGTCGTGAAGGCCAGCGGATAGAGGAACTGCGCCCAGCTTACCGTGAAGGCGAAGATGGTCGCGGCGATCAGGCCAGGCAGCGCCACGGGAATGAAGATCTTCGTCAGCGTCTGCGTCCAGGTGGCGCCGTCGATCAGCGCGGCCTCGTCGAGCTCCTTGGGGATGGAGGCGAAGTAGCCGATCATGATCCAGGTGCAGAACGGCACCGTCAGTGTGGGATAGAGGATCAGCAGCACCCACCAGCGGTTGATCAGCTCAATGCCGGTCCACTCATTGAACACCGCGAACATCTTGAAGAGCGGCAGGAACAGCAGCGTCTCCGGGATCAGATAGGTGAGGAAGACGCCGGTGGCGAGCGTTGCCGAGCCCCAGAACTTCATGCGCGCGAGCGCGAAGGCGGCAGGAACCGAGATGAGCATCGTCAGTGTCACGACCACGACCGACACGATCGCCGAGTTGCGGAAGTAGGTCAGATAGGAGTTGGAGGTCAGCAGCTCCTTGTAGTTATCGAGCGTGGGCCTGTAGACCCACCACGGGTTGGTCGCGGCCGAGATCTCCGCGCTGGTCTTCAGCGACGTGATCAGCATGTAGATCGGCGGCAGCAGAAAGAAGATCGCGAACAGGGTCAGGAAGAAGTACGACCAGCGCAGGGCCCACTGCCGGTCCTGGCTCATGCTCCCGTATTTGCGGCGGCCCGCTGAGGCGGCAGCAGCGCTTGCGGTGACGGCTGTCATTATACCTCGCTCCCCCGCTTGGTGATGTCGCGCAGGATGAAGATGGCGGCAATCGTGAGGATGGGCACCATGAAGAGCGACACGCTGGCACCCAACGGGATGTCACCGCCCTCGATGCCGACGCGGAACGACCAGGTGGCGAACACGTGCGTCATGTCGATGGGGCCGCCGGCCGTCAGGATACGCACGATGTCGAAGTTGGCGAACGTGACGATCAGCGAGAACAGCGCCGTGATGGCTATGATGTTGCGCATCATCGGCAGCGTCACGTACCAGATGCGCTGCCACCAGCTGGCGCCGTCGATGGCGGCCGCCTCGTAGAGCTGATCCGGCACCGACTTGAGCGCCGCAAGGTACATGATCATGAAGAACGGTGCGCCGATCCAGATGTTGACCAGGATCACCGAGAAGCGCGCCCAGTAGGCGTCGCCAGTCCAGGGGATGGGACCGATGCCGAAGTGGGCGAAGATCCAGTTGAAGGCGCTGTAGGAGGGATCGAACAGCCACAGCCAGGCCAGGCAGCTCATGGCCGGCGGGATGACCCACGGCACCAGCAGCATGCCGCGCCACTTGCGCTGGCCCTTGGAGGGAATGTTGTGGACGAAGTGGGCGACGATGAAGCCGATCAGCGCTTTGAAGAACACCGCCGTGAGGGCGAAGATGCAGGACTGCTGCACCACCAGCCAGAATGTCTGCCGCTTGAAGAGGAACGTGAAGTTGCTCAAGCCGACGAAGCGCTCCATCGACTTGTTCAGCGTGGCGAGATGCAGCGAGTAAAGCGCCGGGTAGAGCACCAGGATGGCGATCAGAAGGATGAGCGGCAGCGCCATGAAGAAGGCGATTGTTGACTTGCGCTGCATCGTGCGCCGCAAGCTCGAGCGCGACTGAGTGCGGGCCGCCTGCCGGGGTGCCGAGATTGCTGCATCGACCATGGTCTGCCTCGTTCGCTGTGCTGCCGCCTGCCCCGCACCCGGTGGAGGGTGCGGGGCAGGCGGGTAGGTCTAGGACCGCATGAAGCCTTCCAGCTCGCCCTCGGCCCAGGCAAGCGTCTTCTCCATCGGCTCGCCCTGGAAATGGCGAACCGCCATCTTGGTCATCAGGCCCTGCACATAGATCTGCACGGCGATCTTGTGCGGCGTCGGCGCGGCCGCCACCGACAGCGTCTGATGATTGTTGCGGTTGGGATAGTGATAGAGGGTGCCCTTGGGAGGCGATTCCTCCTCCCAGGTCTTGAAGTCCTGGAAATTGGCAAACGAGGGAATGTCGTAGCCGCCGCTCGCCGCCACCATCTTCTCAGCCGCAGTGCGCGTGGAAAGATGAGCCAGCAGGCTCTTGGCCGCCGACTTGTTCTTGCCGAAGCTCCAGGTCGACCAGAAGTAGTTGACGAACGGTGCGAAGCGGCCTTTCGGGCCCGCTGGCATCCCGTGTGTCCACAACTGCTCAGCAACCTGCGGAGCATCGCGCTTGGCGACCGCCCAGGCGCTTGGCGGGTTCATGATGAGCGCGCCCTTGCCGGCAACCAGCCACTTGTTGTTGGAGCTGTCGTCCCAGGCGGGCACGTCGGGCGGCAGGAACGCCATGAGCCGCTTGTAGTAATCCAGCGCCTGGCGCACGGGGTCCGACTTGACCAGGATCTTCGTGTCCTTGTCGACCAGAACGGCGCCGTAAGAGTGGAAGATAGCGCCAGCCGTATCCACGTTGTCCGCGGTCGTGCCGAGGCCGATGCCGAATGGGAATCCCGCCTTGTGGCAGGCCTCCGCGGCCTTCAGGAACACATCGAGTGTCCAGCCGTCCGCATTGGCCGGCTTGCCGGCAGGATAGAGCGCCTGCACGTCGATGCCGGCGTGCTGCTTCATCAGATCGATGCGCGAGCAGGGTCCCTTGATCTGGCTGCCGACGGTGGCCGGCACCGCTACCCAGCTGCCATTGATCTTGCCGAGATACTGGACGGTGTCGTTGACGTTGCCGTTCTGCTTGATGAGCTCGGCCATCACGTCATCGACGGGCTCGAGGTTGCGCGCGTGCTCGCTCGGGAGCCAGGTCGACATGGCGATGATGTCGTGACCTGACTTGGCTTGCGCTTCGGCCGCGATGGTGAGGAGCAGCTTGTTGCCCTGGGAGGGGATGAAGTCCATCTGGACCTCGACCTTCTCCTTGGCGGCCCACTCGTTGACGAGCGCTTCCGTCGCCTTGTTGGCGCCCGGCACCCAGTGGTCCCAGAAGCCGATCGAAAGCTTGCCGGCGGCGCCGGCGGTGTGCACGAACGGCGCGGAAATCATGGTCGCGGACGCGGCCGCCGTGGTCGCTACGAATTGACGTCGACTGATCTTGCCTTTCTTCATCTACATAGTCCTCCCAACGGGTTGCGCCGGGGCGGATTCTTCCGATCCGCCTCCGGCAACGCTTGAAGTCGTGCGTCAGCTGCGCATGAAGCCTTCCACCTCGCTTTCGGCCCAAGCCAGCGTCTTTTCCATCGACTCGCCCTGCATGTGGCGCACGATCATCTTGGTCATGATCCCCTGCGTGTAGATCTGGACAGCGATCTTGTGCGGGGTCGGCGCGGCGGCGATGGACAGGATCTGGTGGTTGTGCGGGTTGGGATAGTGATAGAGCGTGCCCTTGGGCGGGCCGATCTCGCTCCACGTCTTGAAGGTGGTAAGCTTCTCGAACGAGGGAATATCGTAGCCCTTGCTCGCCTCCACCATCTTCTGCGCCGAGTCGGCGGTCGAGAGGTGCCGCAGCAGGCTCTTGGCGGCTGACTTGTTCTTGCCGAACGACCACACGCCCCAGAAGTAGGGCAGGAACGGGCCGAAGCGCCCTTTCGGCCCCACCGGCATGCCGTGGTGCCAGCACTGCTCCGCGACCGCCGGCGCATCACGCACGGCCACGGCCCAGGCGCTCGGCGGATTCATGATCAGAGCGCCCCTGCCGGATACCAGCCACTTGTTGTTGGAGGCGTCGTCCCAGGCGGGGGAGTCGGCAGGATAGAACTTCGCCAGCCTGGCGCAGTAGTCGAGGGCCTGGCGCACGGGGTCGGACTTGACCAGGATCTTCTCGTTCTCGTCGACGAGAACGGCGCCGAAGGCGTTGAAGAACGCACCGGCCGTGTCGACCGAGTCGGAGGTGGTGCCCAGACCGATGCCGAAGGGTACGCCAGCCTTGTGGCAGGCTTCCGCAGCCTTCAGGAAAGCATCGAGCGTCCAGCCGTCGGCCTTGGGCGGACCGCCAGCGGGATAGAGGGCCTGGATGTCGATGCCCGCGTGCTGCTTCATGAGATCGATGCGCGAGACGGGACCTTTCATCTGGCTCCCGACTGTGGCCGGCACCGCGACCCACTTGCCCTTGATCTTGCCGAGATACTCGACCGTGCGGTTGACCGCGCCGTGCTCCTTGATGAGGTCGCCCATGATGTCGTCCACGGGCTCCAGGTTGCGATCGCGCTCGGCCGGCTGCCAGGTCGGCAGCGCCAGGATGTCGTGGCCGGACTTGGCCTGCTCCTCGGCGGCAATGGTGAGCAGGATCTTGTTGCCTTGCGAGGTGATGAAGTCGATCTGGACCTCCACCTTCTCCTTTGCGGCCCACGCTTCCACCAGGCTCTTGGTGGCATCGTTGGCGCCGGGCACCCAGTGGTCCCAGAAGCCGACCGAGAGCTTGCCGGCGGCACCGGCGGTGCGCACGAAAGGTGCTGCAACCACCGTCGCGGTCGCGGCTGCCGTGGTGGCTACGAACCGCCTGCGCGAAATATTCCTACGTGACATTCACTTCCTCCAATTGCGCCGGGAGAGCGGTCCCGGGGGTTGGTTGTTCGCAAGCGGCCGCTTTGCGCAGCTCTTTCCTCGCCTTGATCGGGTTGGCTGCGTTGCGACGGGGCTGCGCCCTCGACGGCCGACGAGCCTCAGTTTCGGGATGCGTATTCGAGACTTCGCCGAAATCCCGTGCGAAGCGCTCGTGCGACTGCTCCAGATGATCGCGCATGGCTCTGCGGGCGCGGGCCGGATTGCGCGCGGCGATGGCGTCGCGGATGGCCACGTGCTCGACGTGCGCGACCCGCCTGGTGGAGTCGTTGCAGATGTGCCGCGAGAGTTGCGCGAAATATGGATTGATACGCTGGTCGAAGAGTTCCCCGACGGTCCGCAGCAGCACAACGTTACCGAGCGGCATGGCTACGGCCCTGTGAAACCGGCGGTCGAGATCGATCCAATGCTCGATCGTCAGCACCGGGCCCACCTCCGCCAGAATCTCGTCGAGGCGGGCAACATCCTCGCGCGTGGCGCAGCGCGCCGCCTCCTCCGCCACGGCGCTTTCCACGAAAGCGCGGGCGCGCAGAACCTCGAATGGCCCCTCGATCGGCGTGTGCAGAAGAGAGCTTGCGATCGACTGCTGGGAGGTGACGTAGACGCCGGAGCCGACCCTGATGCGCAGGCGCCCTTCGACCTCGAGCGCGATCAGCGCCTCGCGGACGGTCGGCCGCGACACTCCGAGCCTATCGGCGAGGTCGCGCTCGCTCGGCAGCCGGCTGCCGACCGCATATTCGCCCCGATCGATGAGCTGTCGCAGCTGATCTGCGATCAGGCGATAAAGCCGACGCTGTTCGATGGCTTCGAGCGGCAAGCCTCGTTCCTTTGTGCGTTTCCCCGTCTGCCGTGTCTTTTGCTGTCGCACCGGTCAGGTGGTCTGACCATTGAGGCATGGAGCTGGGCCGTGTCAAGATCGTTTGGCGCAACCGCCGGCTCATTTGGGCCAAAGTCGTAAAAAGCCAAAGTCGCGCCGACAGAAGCGGCGGGCTCCGCCGCGGAATGCTGAGACCCTTGCATGCCACGCCTCATCCATCTCGCACCGGATCACGCAGCCAAGCGAATCGCCAGAAGCGGCATTCGAGCCACCCGGTTGGGGTATCCCCTAGCTGGAGCTTCAGATCGCGCCGTGTGGGCGTTCCCGATCCTGCCAAGTCACACGCTCACTTTCCAATGGCTGAGGGAACTCAAGCGTCGCTGGCACAGCCCACGCACGCTGGTGGCCATCACGTTCAAAGTTCCTGATGATCAGGTGGTGTTCGTCCGCCACTACAACGAGCGCCCGGTGCAGATGACGGCTGCTCAGGCCGTAGGCAGCATTCGCAATCATCCCAGTCCGCTCGGTTACGAAATCATCGTGCCGCGGAGCATTCCTGCCTATGAAATCATCAAGATCGCAACGCCGCCGCAGAAGATCGGCTGGCGCACCGCGCCGATGCGGCAGCGCTTTCCCTGCTCATGCCCGGCGTGCATACCGCCAGGACTGCCCAACTCGGCGCGCCGCCGCGCCTATGCCGAGCGGCGCATGAACTCGGGAAAATAAAGGTGGTCACCGCTTGAGGAATGCGCTGGCCCCGGCGCTGAGCAAGCGCGGCAGATGCGTATAGATGTACTTGCAGCCTTTGCCGGCGACCTCGCCGACCGTCTCCGCAGTGGCGGGCATTCCCGGTGTCCGTCCGGCCGCGACGATTCTTGCCAGGGCATCGGAGATTGCCTTCGCGACAGGCGGCGCCTTCGGATTGCCGGGGTGCCCCATCGATTGGGAGAGATCTGAGGGACCGATGAAAAACACATCGATGCCATCGACCGCGAGGATGGCATCGATATTCTTCAGCGCCGTCTCGTGCTCCAGCTGAACGCAGACGAGCGACTGCGCATTGGCCGCCTGCGTGAAGTCATCCATGCGTCCGCCCATGCCCCATCGGTCGGGCCGGGTCCCGGCCGCCAGCCCACGCGCAGCGCCCGGGCCGAACTTCACCGCCGCCACCGTCCGCCGCGCATCCTCTGCCGTGTTGACGTGAGGCACCTGCACGCCCATGACCCCCCGATCCATCACGCCCTGGATGTCGCTTGCGGCGTTGGTCTTGGGACGCGCGATCGGCGTGATGCCGACGGCGTCGCACGCCATCGCCATCAGCTCCACCTCAGCTGGTGCGATGCTGCCGTGCTCGCAATCGATGAGGACCCAATCGAAGCCGGCAAAGCCAAGCATCTCCACGATCTGGGGGGAAGGAAACATCACCGAGCACCCGAGTGCGGGCTCGCCGCGAATGATCTTCTCCTTCATGCGGTTTGGCTTCATGGTCGCGATGTCCTTGTCAGCTGTCGCCTGCGCAGAGCGATATAGAGGCCCGCGTCGACGACGATGGCAATGACGCGTCTCGAAGAGGGACCGGAATGCCCACCTTGGACAAGGATGGGTTCAGCGCAAGCGACGGATCCTCTACCCGCCCGTGACGCTCATATGGCGGGAGACGGCCGGCTGCCGGGTGCGGCGATCGATGACGAAGTCGTGGCCCTTCGGCTTGCGGGAGATGGCCTCGTCGATGGCGCGCCCGAGAAGCGCATCATCCGCGCTCGCGCGCAGGGCCGCCCGCAAATCGGCAGCGTCGTCCTGACCGAGGCACATGTAGAGCGTGCCGGTGCAGGTGAGGCGCACGCGATTGCAGCTCTCGCAGAAATTATGCGTCATCGGCGTGATGAAGCCGAGGCGGCCGCCCGTCTCCCCGATCCGCACGTAGCGGGCGGGGCCTCCGGTTCGGAACGGGATGTCCTCCAGCGTGAAGCTGTCCATGAGTCTGGCGCGCACGATCGACAGCGGCAGATACTGATCGGTGCGATCGCCGTCGATGTCGCCCAGCGGCATGGTCTCGATCAGGGTGAGGTCGAAGCCGCGCCCGTGCGCGAACCGGACGAGATCCTCGATCTCATCCTCGTTGACGCCCTTGAGAGCCACGGCGTTGAGCTTGATGGCGAGGCCGGCCTTGTCGGCGGCCTCGATGCCCGCCATCACCTGATCCAGGTTGCCCCAGCGCGTGATCGCCTTGAATTTATCGGGGTCGAGGGTGTCGACGGAGACGTTGATGCGGCGCACGCCCGCGTCCTTGAGCTCATGCGCGTACCTGGGCAGCTGGCTGCCGTTGGTGGTCAGCGTCAGCTCATCCAGCGTGCCGTCGCGCAAGTGACGAGAGAGGGCCCGGAACAACCACATGATGTTCTTGCGCACCAGCGGCTCGCCGCCTGTGATCCTGAGCTTGCGCACGCCCTTGGCTACGAACGCCGCACACACGCGGTCCAGTTCTTCCAGCGACAGGAGGTCCCTCTTGGGAAGGAACGTCATGTGCTCGGCCATGCAGTACGTGCAGCGAAATTCGCACCGATCCGTCACCGAGACGCGAAGGTAGGTCACGCTCCGCCCGAACGGATCGATCATCGCCGGGTTGGCTGTGGGTGCAGTCAGCAGGGTCATAGGCGTGTCCCAGACGACATCAGGGGCGGAGGGAGAGCTTGCGGATCATCCGGTCGATCTGACTGGAAGGTAGTGAGACGATATCGAACTGCAAGGCCGGTCCGGCATGCTCTCCGGGCTCTCCGCGGCGTCCCAGGT
>Ga0111539_10006075_pt1 | contig 15592 bp, 9 predicted proteins | sample RhiMethybrSRZTD1_FD_79667 | JGI IMG/M metagenome (GOLD analysis project Ga0111539, IMG submission 79667) | Populus rhizosphere microbial communities from Tennessee, USA - Rhizosphere MetaG P. TD hybrid SRZTD1 (version 2) (version 2) | ecosystem: Host-associated > Plants > Roots > Rhizosphere >... | reverse complement strand
TTGCCGGCGCGGTCGAACCACGTCTGATCGTTGAAATCGGTGACGTCGACGACGAGCGTATCTCCTTCCCAGCGACCACGCGACCAGCCCATCCACGACGGGCTCGGGCTGTCCCCGACCTTGTCCATGTGGATCGTTCGCGTCGTCCCCGCGAATTCATACGCGATCAGGATCTTGTCGGTGCCTTGAAGGATCTGAAATGGATACGGCATGTAGGTCGCGCGCGGAACACCGGGCATGAAGCATTTGATTTCCGGATCGCGCTCGAGCCAATGCTCGAAGTTCTCCTTCTTCTTCGCCGCGGCCCACGGCTGATACGGGATCTCGTCGCCGTCTACGACTCCCTCGCCTGCGGGCACGCCGCCGACAGCTCCGAAGGCGCGCACCGCTGGTGCCGGAAGGTCGGTTGGCGTCGCGCGAACCAGCCCGGGGCCACCTGTGCGGGACGGTGCAGGAATTACGGCCAATGCCGGTCGGGCCGGATGGGACTGAATGTCGTAGTTCGCGGTGTTGAGGGCCTGCCACACCCCACTCAGATCCGGCTTGCCATCGGTCGTTCGCGCGGGCTGGTAGCCGGCGTTGCGACGTGAGGACCGTACTTGCGCCCAGACCGAGCCGATGACGATAGCGGCAACGATTGCAACGAGCGCGGCTTTGAACCAGGTCGACATCGCTGAGTCTTTCTGCCGGCCGAGATTATGGGATCTTTGGTACCTCGCACACAACAACGGCCTCCGCCGAATCGATCTGGCGGTAGACTCCCCGCATGAGGAAGGCTCTTGTGCTCTCCGGAGTGGTCGCGGGCCTCGCTCTGCTCCTTGATTCAGGCACTGCGGCGCAACAACCCCCTCCCGCATCGGAACGATGGGTCACCGCGTGGGGAACCTCGCAGAGCGGACTCGGCACGGACGCGATGTCGAACACCACGGTACGGATGATGGCAAGAGTGACCGTTTCGGGCCAGGCCGTGCGCATTCGAGTCGACAACACGTTTGGGACCTCGCCGCTCGTCATCGGGAAGGCGTACGTCGGATATCGGATTCAGGGGGCAGCGGTTGCGCCCGGGTCGAATCGACCAGTCTCTTTCAACAAGTCCGCAGGTGTGACGATTCCCGCCGGCAGAAGCGTGACGAGCGATCCGGTGCCGATGAATGTATTGGCGCAGCAAGACCTGGCTGTGAGCCTGCACCTCCCGGGCGCCGGCGTGCGGCCCAGCCAACACGGCGGAGCCCAGGTGACGTCTTACTTGGCGGCCAATGGTGCTGGCGATGTGGCGGCCGAGGAAAGCGCCAAGCCCTTTACCGCCACGACCACTTCAATGTTCTGGCTGAAGTCCATCGACGTGTCCTCTTCCTCCGCCCCAGGATCGATCGTCGCGTTCGGCGATTCCATTACCGACGGCACCTGCTCGACCGTCGATGCGCACGATCGATGGGAAGACTTGGTCGCCGTGCGTCTGGCACTCGATGCGGCCGGCCGCGGAAACAACGACGCACACAAGGCGGTCGTCAACGAAGGGATCGGAGGCAACACGATCACGCGTGAGAACCTGCAACCGCCGCCCGACAGCCCTCCGGGCGTCGAGCGTTTCGAGCGCGACGTGCTGACCCATTCCGGGGTGACGCACATGATCTTGTTCATGGGCACCAACGATATCCGCCGTGGTGCGCCTGCCGCACAAGTCATCGCGGGAATGCAGGACCTCGCGAGGCGAGCAAAGGCCCGTGGCCTGAAGACGATCGGCGTCACGATCATTCCGCGACACAACCGGCCGCCCGAACCGAACAACACGGGATGGGATCCGGCCAAGACGCAGATCCGGCACGAGGTGAATCAATGGATCCGCACCAAAGCCCCGTTCGACGGGCTCATCGATTTCGACAAGGTCGTGCAGGATCCGAAGAACGTCGATCTGATTCTTCCTGCGTTCAACTGTGGTGACGGCATCCATCCGAGCCCGCGCGGCTACTACGAAATGGGCCGATCGGTGCGCCTCGGACTCTTCCAATGACGGTGCCGAATCAACGAATCCGATACGACAGGCCACTCAGGACTCGCATATCGCGTATCGTGTCGTCCGTGGTGCGATCCAGCGTGAACAGGAGCGACACGGTGCGACCAACATTGATGGATGTCGAGCCGCTCCATCGACGCGTCCGCGGTCGCGTTTCGATGATCACGCCGTCCAATTGCGCGAATCGAATGACGGAGAGTGACGTCGAGTAGTCGACCGATGCGTAGGCGGCGCGACCGATGCCACGGCCGACGGATACGTATCGCGAGTGATATGGGCCCGTCGAGTGTTCGATACGCGCATCCGAGACCGCGACGTCTACACCGGTCTTCATGACGTCTCCGGCCTGTCCCCCAAACGTCACACGTGCCGTAGGTGCGTCATCGCGATTTTGCGGTCGCGCGCATACGACGCATACACGTGAACACTGCGGACGGGTTGCACCGTTACGCGGCCTCCAGCCGATTCGTACGTGAGGCCTTCCACGGCCTGTTGTGTGAGAGAACGCCCCGTGAGAAGGTCAGCGGTGAGCTGACGTGCATCGAGCGCCCGACCACGGTTGTAGGTGCCGAGCAGTTCGAGCCGCGATGCGGGACTGACGCGGACATTTGCCAGAAAGTACGAGAGCCCGCGCTGCGCCACACCTTGCGCGGGACCACGGACTTCGTACTCGGCTGCCTGGTACACGTTGACGGCACGTCCCATCGGAAGAAAGTTGGTCGTCGACAGAACCGAGCGTTCCGTCATGGAACCCTGTTGGACGCGTGCATAGCCGATGACGTGACGTTGAAGATATCCGCGCTGAATGGCGGCGTACACTCCGCCTTTACGAACATCAGGGGCGTAACCGACGTCGAACGATTTCGGTTCGAGGCCGATGAACCCCCCGACTCGAACCCGCGTTTTTGTGCTCGACGGTCGCTGCGCGATTTCCACCAACGCACCGGCGAGGTTGCCAATCGTTCCCAGATCGGGCAGCCACATATGACCCGCGCGTACCCTGACCCCGGTTTCGCCGCCGACGCGCGCGCCGACGAATCCGGTGTATAGGGACAAACGATCGGGATGTGCTCCCGTGAGCCACCGGGACTGACGGACGTCCAGGCCGATCTCCAACCCGTTCGAGGCGCTCTCACGTTCCGGCGTTTCGAATGTCGCGGCGGTCGTCACCACAGCTTCCGACTGCGGTCCCAGTCCCTCCACGTCGCGTCGTGCGGCGTCCGTATGTACGCTGACGCGCCCGGATATCCCGACAGCGTTCTGCGGTGTCGCGATCGCGGGAACGATCAGCAGCACCCCGGCAAGCCGCGCGATGCGCCTGAGCGCGCCCGACGCCACGACGGGTTTCTTAGTGTCGTCCATTAGGGTGGCAGCTATAGCAGGCGAGTGAGTCGTACCGGTAGCCAGCACGTCCGCGATGCTTCGCGTCCATGGTGGAGCGGTCGTGTTCGTGACACACGAGACAGGTGAATACCGCGTAGCTGGTGCTCGTCTGATGGCACGTCGCGCACGACTGGCGGTGCGGACCAGAGGTGATTGGGAATCGGTGACTGAAGGTCCCCTGCTGCCACGAGGTGTCGGTTGCGCGATGACACCCTTCGCAGGTCGGAGGGAATCCAGCAGCAAGGTGGTTCGGCGAGGACGTCCTGTCGTACAGCGTTCGATGGCAGCCGACACAGTCGCGCGGCGTGCCGAGGTAGACGTTGTTCACATGACAAGCGGAACACGCCGCCTGCGCATGCCTGCCAACGAGAGGGTAGAAGGTGTGGGCGGTCGCGCCGCGGAAGCTCGTGTCGCTGGCCCGGTGACACATCTCGCACGTCGTGGAGAATCCCGCGGCAACGTGATTGGGTGCCTGTGTGGCCCGGTAATCCTTCTCGTGGCACGCAATGCACGTCGCCTGCGTCATGCGAAACGTGCCGTTCTGATGACATGACTGGCACGACAGCGTGCGATGCGCCGCACCCAGTGCCATGCCGGTCATCCCGCCGTGATTCCATTGGACGGACGTCCACGCCGACGTGCGGTGGCAGGTCTCACACTGCGTCCCAAGCTGCAACCGGTAACGATCGTCCTGACGACGCGTCCAGTGACAGTCGAAGCACCTCGACGGTGTGCCCTTGTACGTGCCTTGGAGATGGCACGATTCGCACGCGACGTCACGGTGGCGACCTTCCAGATGAAACGGCGTCTGATCGTGGAAAGCGCGGCTGGTCGGGTCGAACTGCGCCGCGGCAGGCGCCGCACACAGGAGGACAACTGCCGCAGCAATCGTGACTACGCCGAATGACCGTTGCGTACATCTTTCTGTCATGGCCGATGACACGTCTCACACCTGGGCCCCAAGGCCCCGTGATGAACGTCCGTATGACAACTCACGCACGACGTCGACTGCTTGAACGACATAAGAGAGCCGGCCCCGGCGCCGGCCCGCGTCACAGTCGGTTTGTGACACACCTCGCAGGTCGCTGTCAGATGTCGGCCCGTGAAGAACGACTTCAGGGCGCTCGCGTTGATGTGGGTGTACGTGGTGACCTGGAATGTGTTCGTCGAATGACACCGCTCGCATTGCAGCGACACCTCGCCACGATGCGAGTCCTGATGGCAGTTCGCACATGCTGTTCCGATCCCCTTGAAGACGCGCGCTTCGCCGTGACCCGACGGGAAATCGGCCGTCGCCGACTTATGACACGCGATGCACATGACGGCGGCGTGTTTGCCCATCAACGGGAACGTCGTGCGCTCATGTGCGAAGGCGCTTATCGCGAAGTGAGCCGTCTGCACCGAATGACACGTTTCACAGGCGGTACCGAGCTGACCGAGGTGAACGTCGCGGTGGCACGACGCACATCGTTCGGTGGTATCCACGAAACCGACACGGATCGGACGAGCGTCCGCGGCCGACGGTAGCGGTCCGAGTGTGTTCGCGTGGCATTTCGCGCACGTCAGCGACGCGTGCTGCCCCTGGAAGAACGGTCCCGGCTTGGCGTGCGCGAAGGTCGTCACCTGGAACGTTCGCGCGTTGTGGCAGCTCGCGCATACCGTCCCCAGCTCGCCTCTGTGGACGTCCATGTGACACGAGGCGCATTCGGTGCGAAGCCCGCGAAAATCCGCGTCGCTTCTCACCGCCGCGACCCGCCTCCCAACGTTGACGCTCTTGTGGCAGTCGACGCACGCGAGCATCGCGTGCCTCTCGGTCAGCGGAAAGCGCGTGGAGCTGTGATCGAACTGCCCCTTCTGAAAACCTGACTCGCTGTGACAGGCCTTGCAGTCCTGCCTGAACGTGCCCTGATGCGGATCCTTGTGGCAGCTCGAGCAGAGCTCAGCCTTTGGCTTTACTGCCATCGCCGGCATCACGTGGCAGGCGATGCACGACACTGATGCGTGCAGACCCTTGAGCGGGAACGCCGTGCGCGTGTGATCGACTTTCGTGGTGCGCCATGTCTGTGTGATGTGACAGGACGAACACGCGCTCCCGAACGCCTGCCGGTGTCGATCCTGATGACAGGCGCTGCACGTCGCGAACGCGACGCCTTTGAACGTGTTCCCGCGGTGGCAGGACTCACAACCGACCGACATGTGCGCCCCAGTCAGCGGAAACGCGGTGCGTGAATGGTCGAACCGGCTCTTCGTATTGGCGAACTTCACTGAGGTCGCGTGGCACGTGGTGCACTGCGTGCCGAGCGTTCCTTTGTGCGGATCCGTGTGACATGAGGCGCACGACACCTCGAGCCCCAGAAACGAGCGGGTCTTGTGACACGCGGCGCAGGACCCCGCGAGCGTGGCATGCAGGCCATCAAGCGGAAACCCGGTGTCCCGCCGATGATCGAACCGTCGCTGATCGAATGGCCGCAGCTCGGCATCAGGACCGTTGTGCTCGACGTGGCACGTTACGCAGTTACCTGTGACGTTCCGGTGAACGCCTTTCTTCTGCGCGATCCGCTGCGACACCGGTTGATGGCACACGAGGCATTTCGTGGCGGAGACCTGCTCGCCGGCGGCGTGACACTTCAAACAGTTGGTGATCCCCTCGAGCGAGGCATGGGCACGCGCCAGTCGCCCCGGCGACACAAGGGCGCCAAGTTGAGCGGATGCCGACCGCGGAGCCGCCACGCCGAGCAGTAACGTGGCCATCAGAACCACCCACCCGCGAGCAATAACCGTGAATCGGCGAGCCATGTCCGGTCGGCGTTACAGAAACAGGCGCGCATATCCAAGGTACAGCGCGACAGCCACGTGTATGCCCACGATCAGGAACATCGCGGAGACCAGCGGTCGATGGAAGACGTGCCACGCCTCGAACAAACGATGCGTGCGCTGGAGATGCGCGGCCCTTCGGGCAAGGGTGGATCGCTCCGCGGCGAGTGCGATGCAATCGCGCAGTGTGTCGGCGTTGACCCCGGCTGCCCGCAGACGTCGCGCGAGCACAAACAACCGCAGGCGCTCAGCCGCCTCGCCGAAGAACAGGTCCATGACGCCGCGCGCGCGCTGACGATCGACGTCAATCGACGCGTCAAACGCATTCATGTGCCGCCGCGCGGCTTCCGCTATCGTCGCCGACCTAAGCTGTGCGCGCACTGCGTCGAGCCGCGTCTCCACCTCGCGACGCGACAATTCGACACCGCGGATCGTTTTCGGAATGCGGACGTACAGATATCGACCCACGAAGCCGGAGGCCCAAACGGTCATCATCAACCAGTAACCGACCGAAATCAGACCGTTGAACTTGAACGACGTATGAAACGTGATGAGGACCGGACCGACGACGCCGAAGAAGATGTGCATCTCGAGCCAGTTCTTCAGTGCGCCGACCGTTGACAGCCGCTTCCACCGCTTCCGCACCGCGTACGGAATCGTGCACAGCATCGCGACGACACCACCTGCACCAAGCGTGAGACCGACGGCTCCAGACGGACGCAGCAGCGCATGCGCCGGGAGATAACCGCGGGTCGTCAGCGGCGCGCGGTAGTACTCCCAGCCGCCGAAGACTTCGAGCAGCACCAACGCGACCGCGCTACAGAACAGACCCGCGATCACGAGGACGTGAGTCAGGGCGCGGGTCGTCAACCACGGCTCGCCCGACTCGTTGACCGCCGTTGTCGATGGGAGCGTGTATCCAGTGACGCCCATCACGCTTCCACGACACAGTCGCTGACAGCCCATGAAACGCACGGGAGCACGTAACCCGCCGCTCGATCCTCTGGATCGAGCACGTCAGATCGACAGTCGACAGTTCCTTCGCGCACCCGCGTACGGCAGGCCTGGCACACCCCCGACCGGCACGAGAACGCCATCTCGACACCTTCCGATTCCGCGATCTCGAGCAGAGTCAGGGACGACGCTGCCGCAGCGATTCGTCCACTGCAGGCAAACGTCACCGAAGCGGCTTGACCGGCGGCGGGGCGTTCATCGCCCGCGCGACCGGCGACCGGGTCGCCTGCCGAATCGGCATGAAGGGCTGTCGCCGCGACCGCAAGCTCGAAATGTTCGGAGCGAATCTGACCGGGCGGAACCGCGAGCGTCTGGAAAAGCGCCGTCGTGTCCGCAATCATCTGAGCGGGACCGCAAATGCAGAAGATCGACTGATCGGGGTGCGTGACGTACTGCCGAACCATCGAGGCGTCGATTCGCCCGGTTCGCCAGCGTGTTGCCGATGACGGACGTGTCAGCGTGATCCCGATGCGGACCTGTGGGTGACGCTCGGCGATGAGCCGAAGTTCGCCGACAAAGGCGAGATCGTTCTCCGAGCGAGCCGAATAGAGCAGCGTGACCGGCCGCGACGGCTCGATCGCGACCGCGTGTCGCAGCATCGAGAGCAACGGCGTGATCCCAATGCCGCCTGCAACCAGCACAATCGGCCGATCGTCGCCAGCGGGGTACACGAAGGTTCCAGCAGGCCGGCCGACCACAACCGATGTCCCGGTCCGCAGCGTCGCGTGGAGCATGGTCGAAACCACTCCCTGGCGACGGACGGAAATTTCGAGATAGCCTCGCGTTTCCGGAGACGAGCTCACGGAGTAGCAGCGCACGTGAGGCTTGCCATCGACGCGAACGCGTACGGGCACAAATTGGCCTGAAGAAAAATCAAAGCCGTGTGGTCGAAGAAGCCTGAAGGTCTTGATGTCGTTTGCTTCGTCAAGCACGGCAACGACCGAAGTCGTTTCGAAACGGTTCGTCGCGACGGGTTTCCGGTCGTGCACGGGCGTTGAACGCCGTGGTGCAGCAGTCGAACGCGGGGCGAGAGCCTCGCAGATGGCGAACCAGGCCACGTGTGCGGCCAACCCGACGCCGATAGCGGCCGGAGACGACCAAATCCATGGGGCGACCGGGAACAAGAACGACGACAATACGAAAGGGCTCAACAGACCGCCCTGACCGGCTCGATGACGGCGAAGGATCGCCAGCGCCACGTGGATAGCTGTGGCGAACGCTGGAGCGAAATCGGGTCGCAAGAAGTCCGTGGAAAGGGGACTCCGGGGGAGAATCAATCTCCGTTCCACTCAGCCGACGTGCACGTAAGGTGCTTACCCTGCGTCTGTGCGAGCGGTGAGCGACCGCAATGACCGGCGGCAATTACGTGCTTGTACAAGGAATCGCAAAAACGACAGTCACCAAGTTTGCGTCAGACGCCGCACGTCATTCCGCCATACTTGGGGTGTAAGAACGACCGCCCGACGGGTGCAGGCTGCCCGGAATTTCTGCCGGCAGTTAGCCGGGCGGGGTAGTAAACCGCCTGCCTGGCGCCCCAGTAATGTCACTTGCGGATACATCAGCGAGGGTCTCACCAATGGTCCGGAGGCAATCCCCGGCGGCCGTTTCGGCAGTGTTCGCTGCGGCGCTGCTCGCCTCGCAGCCGTTTGCGAATGCGCAGGACGCAGTAAAGGGCGCAGCGCTGCTGGCGGAAGCGCGCAAAGCGCTCGGAGGCGAGGATAAGCTCGCCGCGGTCAAGCGGCTTCAGGCCTCCGGAACCTTCCTTCGCTCCACGGGCCCCGATCAGGTCGTCGACGGCGACGTCGACGTGTTCATCGAGCTGCCGGACAAGTACCGCAGGAACGAGATCACCGGATTTGCGGGCGCGAACGTCGAGCGCACCGAAGCGCTCAACGGCGCGGACGTCTGGGACGAGACGAGCGGCGGACTGGCCGCGGGGCGCGGCTTCGGCGGCGGAGGGGGCTTCGGCCGCGATCGTGGAGGTGGTGGTGGCGGGTTCCGCGGAGGCGGCTTCGACCGCGGCCGCAACCAGCCGCAGAACGCCGGCGCCACTCAAGCCGATGCTTCTCAGGCAGACGAACGAGTCAGAGAACTGCAGCGCCGCACGCGGCAGGCGGAGTTTGCGCGCCTGGCGCTCGTGTGGCTGCTGAGCGTCGACGGACCGGCTGCATGGATCGGTACGGCGCAAGCGCCCGAAGGAACGGCCGATGTTCTCGAAGTCAAACCGGCGAACGGCGTGCCGACGCGTCTCTTCCTCGATCCAATGACGCATCTACCGCTGATGATCACCTGGTCGGGCCAGCCATCGCGCGGCGGCGACATCCGGCGGCGCGGGGCGGCAGCGCCAGCGCCTCCGGCACAGGGACAGGCCACGCTCGTGCTGCACATGAGCGAGTACAAGACGGTGAACGGCATCAGGCTGCCGCACTTGATCACTCGTGGCACGGAAGACACCACGCAGGAAGAGATTAAGGTCAAGAGCTTCAAGATCAATCCGACGTTCAAGGCCGACACCTTTACTCATAGTCAGTGATGCGCACCGCACTTGCGCTGGCCGTGCTGTGTGTCGCCTCGCCTGCGCTGGCGCAAGCGCCTGCGGCGAACGGGCCGGCGCAGCTGCGCGTGACGGTGCTCGATCAGACGACCGCGGGCATCCCTGCGGCAGTCGTCACGGTCACGGTTCCCGGAGCGGCTCCAGTGAAGGTTGTCGCCGATGAACGCGGCGTCGCTACCGTCCCCGGGCTTCCCGCCGTTGCGGCGCAGGTCCATGTCGAAGCAGCCGGCTTCGTGGCGCGTGACGCGCCGGTGACGCTGCGTCGGGGCGCGAACACCCAGACCGTGACGCTGACGATTGAAGGCTTCCAGGAGCAGGTCCTCGTCGACGATGCGGCGGCAGCCGCGGAGACGTCGGGAGGCGCCACCACGACCAACGTGCTCGACGAGAGTGTCGTCGAGCAACTGCCGGACGACCCCGATGAACTCCAGGCCGTGCTCGAACAGATGGCCGGCGGCGTCGGCGCGGTCTTCCGCGTGAACGGTTTCACGGGCGGCCGCCTTCCGAACCGTGAGGACATCCGTCAGATCCGGTTCCGTACGAATTCGTTCGCCGCCGACAACCACGATGCGGGGCGCGTGCAGGTCGAGATCATCACTCGTCCGAACGTGACGGCATGGACCGGGAACCTGAATGCCAACATCCGCAACGACATCTTCAACGCGCGCGACGCGTTTGCCGCGACGAAGACGCCGCAGAACATCGCGCGCGTCGGCGGCGGCATCCGCGGACCGATTGTCGTGCGCAAGACGTCGCTGCGCCTGAATCTCGACCGCAACGAGTCGAACACCGCCGCCAACATCTACGCCCTCAGGCCGGACGGCAGCCCGTTCCTTGGATTCGTCTCGAACCCGTCACACAACACCTTCGGCGTCGTCGGCATCGAGCACGCGCTGACCGATATGCAGACACTGCGCGTCGAATATCAACGGCAGCAGAACGTCTCGCGCAACGGCGGCGTCGGCGGCTTCAATCTGCCGGAGAGGGCGAACAATCGCGACAACGGTAACGGACAACTGCGGACGCAGGTGCAGGGGCTGTTCGGACGATCGACACTCAACGAATTCCACTTCGAGTGGCGCGACACCTGGAACAACCAGGTGTCAGTGTCCACGGCGCCGGCGGTCAACGTCCTCGACGCGTTCAACGCCGGAGGCTCGGGCATCAACACGCACTCGAACCAGCGCACGTTCAATATGGCCGACAACCTGGACTTCACGATCGGCCGCAAGCACGCGACCCGTGTGGGCTTCGAGCTGTCTGGCGGTCGGTACAAGTACTTCGACGCGCGAAACGCCACCGGGACGTTCACATTCAGCAGCCTCGACGCCTATCGCGCGGGAACGCCGCTCCAGTTCACGCAGCGGCTCGGCGAGGTGAACACATCGTTTACCGCCTATCAGGGCGCGGTCTACTGGCAGGACGACATCCGCACGACGCGCACGCTGACGATCAGCGTCGGCGTCCGGCAGGAGATGCAGTCGCTGATCGCGGACACACTGAATCTGATGCCGCGCCTGGGACTCACCTACAGCCCGCGCAGCAGCAAGACGATCATCCGTGGGGGCTACGGGCTGTTCTACGACTGGTACGAATCGAACCTGTACGATCAGACGCTTCGCGTGAACGGCATCGCGCAGCGCGACCTGCGCGTGAACTGTCCCGGCTATCCCGATGCGTTTGCCGCGTCATCCGATCCGTTGTGCCAGGCGGCGTTTGGAGGAGTCCCGGTCGTGCAACCCGGTGGGCGCATTCAGGCGCATCCGGATCTGCGCATGCCGCACGTGCATCAAGCGTCGGCGAGCATCGAGCGTCCGATTGGCGCAAACCTGCGGACGATGATCAGTTATCAGATGCTGCGCGGCCGTCACCAGATGCGCTCGCGCGACATCAACACGCCCGATCCGCTGACCGGTCTCAGGCCCGAACCGACCATCGGCAGCGTGACGCAATTCGAATCGACCGGCAAGTCTGCGCGCGACAGCCTGAACGTCAATGTCGCATACGCGATCCCACGCCGGCAGATCAACGTGGCGATGAACTACACCCTGGCGCAGTTCAAGAATCACGCGGATAACGCGATGCAACTGCCGGTGGACAGCTATAACCCCGATGCGGAATGGGGTCCCTCGTCACAAGACATCCGGCACCGCCTGCAGGCGAACGTCTTTCTTCCGCCACTGCGGGGCTTTCGCCTGTCGGTCAACGGATTGGTCTATCAGTCGGGCGCGCCGTACAACATCACGACGGGGCGCGACGACAACCACGATCTCGTCATCAACGATCGTCCGCTTGACGCGTCGGGCACGATGGTCAGGCGCAACAGCGCACGCGGCGCGGCACGATGGGGAGACCTGAGCATGCGCCTCGGGCGGGCATTCGCGTTCGGGCGCCGCTCGGCGGAGAGCGGGACGCCGCCCGGCCGTAATGTCGAATTCTTCGCGCAGGCCGACAACGTGCTCAACCGCGTGAACTTCACGAACTATGCGGGGACGATGACGTCGCGACTCTTCGCACAGCCGACCGCCGCGTCGCAGGCGCGACGGGTGCAGGTCGGCATGCAGTTGCGGTTTTAGTCAATCCCAAACCCCAAATCCCAAATGTTCTTCGTGCCTCCGTGGTTCGTGAAACGACTTGGGATTTGGGATCTACGAGGGCGCCGCCCCCTGAATATTCAGGTACACCGCATACAGCGACTGGCTCGCGACCATGAACAGCCGGTTGCGCTTCGGGCCTCCAAACGTGATGTTCGCGCAAACTTCCGGCAGCCGGATGCGGCCGATGAGTTTGCCGGTCGGATTCCAGACGGTGACGCCGCTATACCCGAGCTCCCGTCCTGCGTTGCTGCCTGCCCAGAGATTGCCGTCCACGTCGACGCGAATGCCGTCGGGCGCGCACTTGATGCCGTCGATCATGAAATCGCTGAACAGCTTCGGCGCGCCCAGCCGGTTGTTGGCGCCAACATCGAAGACGTAGACGCTGCGATCGCCGCCGCGCCCGGTGTCGCCGGGGAATTTCGCAAAGCTGACGACGTACAGCTTTTTCTGATCGGGTGAAAACGCGAGGCCGTTGGGATCCGGCAGCACACCTTCGTCCGCCAGCAAATCGACGCGGCCGCTCGGATCGATGCGGTAGACGCCGGTCGGCAACTCGCGATGGAACGTCCCTAGATCGGGCGGAATGCCGATACGCGGATTGACGTGGCCTGCCTGATTCAGGCCGGTCCCCGCGGCGTCGGGCTGCCCTTCGAACAGCTGGCCGCCGTAGGCAGGATCCGTAAACCAAATGCTGCCGTCCGGGTGCGCGATCACATCGTTGGGCGAGTTGAGACGCTTGCCGTTGTACTTGTCGGCGAGGATCGTGATCGTCCCGTCGTGCTCGTAGCGGACCACACGACGCGTCAGGTGCTCGCACGAGATCTGGCGTCCTTGGTAGTCGAACGTGTTGCCATTGCTGTTGTTCGACGGATTGCGGAAGACAGAAACGCCCGCGGTGTCCTCGAGCCATCGCATCTGCATGTTGTTGCCGATGTCGCTGAACGCGAGGAATCGTCCAACGCTGCTCCACGCCGGTCCCTCGAGCCACAGGCCGCCGGTCCACAGCCGTTTGATCGAGTTCACCGGAACGGTGAGGCCATCGAATGACGGGTCAACGGTGAGAATGTCGGGATCGGTAAAGTAAGTCGTCGGCTGACTGAAATCGCGGGGAGGATTCGAGATCACCGTCGGCGGCGAGGCTCGCTGCGCGAGCAGCGAATCACCGGCGAGCGCGGCGCCAGCGACGGCGCCGATCGCCTTCACCATGCCGCGCCGCGAGATCTGCTGTGTCTTCATGACTCGTATTTTTCATTAAAATGCCCAATGACGGAAAAGGAAAAGGAATGAGGGGAAACGAATGAAGGTTCGACTTGCCGTCGGCATCGCGGGTATCTGGATCGCCGCATCCGTTCTCTCCGCGCAGCAGCAGGGCGGCAGCGCGGTCGCGATTGACGCCGATGACGTCGGCGGCATCGTGACGAGCGCCAAAGGACCGGAAGCCGGCGTGTGGGTGATCGCCGAGACGCGTGAGCTGCCGACGCGCTTTGCCAGGATCGTCGTGACCGACGATCGCGGCCGTTACCTGCTTCCCGATCTGCCGAAGGCGAACTACGACATCTGGGTGCGCGGCTACGGTCTCGTCGACTCACAGAAGGTGAAGGCGGCGCCTGGCAAAGCGTTGAATCTCACCGCGTCCGTCGCGCCAAATCCAAAGGCCGCGGCGCAGTACTACCCTGCGGCGTACTGGATGTCACTGCTCAACGTGCCGGAGAAGAGTGAGTTTCCCGGGAAAGGCGGCGCCAGCAACTTCACCGCCAACATCAAGAGCCAGGATCACTTTCTGGCGCTGATGAAGACGGGGGACATCTTCGGAAGCTGCATGACATGCCACCAGCTTGGCGACAAAGCGACGCGGGAGATTCCGAAGGAGCTCGGCACGTTCGCCAGCAGCCGCGAAGCGTGGTTGCGGCGCATCCAATCGGGCCAGGCCGGCGCCGACATGGTGAAGATGTTCAGCTTCATGGGCATGCAGCGCACGACCGCGATGTTCGCCGACTGGACGGATCGCATCGCCGGAGGCGAGCTGCCGCCGGCGCCGCCGCGTCCACAGGGCGTGGAGCGGAACATCGTCATCACCGAGTGGAACTGGGGTGACGCGAAGACGTATCTCCACGATCTCGCGGTCACCGACCGACGCAACCCGACTGTCAACGCGAACGGCCTGGTCTTCGGCGCGCCCGAAATGAGCACGGACAACAACCCGGTGCTCGATCCCGCCTCGTCAAAGACCTCGATGCTCAACGTGCCGCCGCAGGATCCGAAGACGCCGCGGGCGTCGGGACCGAACCTGAAAGCGTCGCCGTTCTGGGCCGACGAAGCGATCTGGACCAGCCGGAGCGACGTCCACAACGCCATGTTCGACAGCCAGGGCCGCCTCTGGATGACTGCGCGTATCCGTCCACCGGCAACGCCCGCGTGGTGCAGGGCCGGCTCGAGCCACCCGTCCGCAAAACGTTTCCCGATGAACGAGGCCGTGCGCCAGGCGGCGATGTACGACCCGAAGACGAAGAAGCTGTCTTACATCGACCTGTGCTTCCACGCGCATCACCTGATGTTCGCGGAGGATGCCAACAACACGCTCTGGTTCAACGACCTCGGCATGGGTCACTCGATCTTCGGGTGGCTGAACACCAAGATGTGGGATCAGACGCAGGACGCCCAGAAGTCTCAGGGGTGGACGGGGCTTGTCCTCGACACGAACGGCAATGGCAAACGCGACGCGTATGTCGGCGCCAAGGACCCGATCGATCCCGCCAAAGACAAGTTGATTGGCGACGAGCTCTACAGCGTCAACCCGGCTCCGGACGGATCGATTTGGGGCTCGGTCAACGGCTATCCAGGCGCGATCATCCGGTTGACTCCCGGCCCGAATCCGACCGAGACGTCGCTCGCTGAACGGTTCGAGGTGCCTGCCGACAAGGGGTACGCGGCGCGTGGCATGGACGTGGATCGGAGCGGTGTCGCCTGGGTGGCGCTCGGCAGCGGCCATCTGGCCAGCTTCGACCGCCGCAAGTGCAAAGCGCCGCTCAACGGACCGAAAGCCACCGGCCGCCACTGCGATGAAGGGTGGACCTTCTATGCGCAGCCGCTGCCGCAGTTCAAGAACCTGAAACAGTCAGGGAGCGTCGAAGGCAGCTATTTCGCGTGGGTCGATCAGCGGAACACGTTCGGCCTCGGCGACAACACGCCGATTGCGACCGGCAATGAGTCCGACGG
>Ga0111539_10006070_pt1 | contig 15597 bp, 13 predicted proteins | sample RhiMethybrSRZTD1_FD_79667 | JGI IMG/M metagenome (GOLD analysis project Ga0111539, IMG submission 79667) | Populus rhizosphere microbial communities from Tennessee, USA - Rhizosphere MetaG P. TD hybrid SRZTD1 (version 2) (version 2) | ecosystem: Host-associated > Plants > Roots > Rhizosphere >... | reverse complement strand
TTTGGCTTCTGCAGGGTATGCGGAATTGGCGCCGACGCCACCCTGAAGTACAGCTCGTCAACCTGCTTCACGAGCTATATGCAACCGGCAAACCATGGAATAGCTCCTTCTGGCTCCAGCCCTTGCAAAAATATGTCGCGCGCGAGCTTTGGAAACTATCTGACAGCGGGCTCACCACCAACGCGCGGGAGTATCCAGAGCTGTTAGCCTGGCGTCCTGCTGCCGCCAATCACCTTGTGCTGATGCCGGTCGTTTCCAACGTTGGGGAGCCGGTTGAGACGCCGAGCATCCACGCACGTCCAGCGCGCGCCGCCATATTCGGCGCGCCCGGCACCGAGAGAATCTACACAATTCACCGCGAGCTTTTGGAAGGTGCAGTTAGGGAACTCGGCATTCGTGAGATTGTGGACATCGGAGCACGCCTTGTCCCGCCGCCATCTGACATCGGGGGTGCCTGTGTAACTTGCCAGGGCGTACAGCCGGCAGACGTGGTTAGTCGAGAGCTTGCGGATTGCCGCTATGGGTTCTTGTCCTATGAGCTTTCCCTCGTGGGCAAGTCGGGCGTATTCGCAGCCTATGCTGCACATGGCATCATTCCGATTTGCTTCGGATCGGCTTCACAGCCCGGCCTCAATTTGGTGCCCGGCCAGCACTTTTTGACCCCGCCGCTCCATGCCTTGGACACGGTGGCGCTCGTATCGATGCAGCACGCGATCAAAACTTGGTACCGAGGACACGATACAGCCCGGTTGACCGATTCCGTTGTTCACTTGTGCACGAATAGGTCCGCATTACCGCAGCAAAGTAACCGCTTTCGCGTTTCGCCCGCCTGCAACTCTATCGACCTTCCATGACGCAAATTGCCATGTTAGCCGCCGTGCTGGTGGCGCCCGTCCTATTCGTAACGGCTACCCGGAGGTGGGAGCTAACGCTCTTCGCCGCGATGATCCTCATGGTCTTCGAGGGCGCATTGCGAAAATGGGTGATGCCGGAATTCCAGGCCTATATTTATCTCTTAAAAGACGTGCTGATCGTCATTGCTCTACTAGGCTTTCTGTCGGTGCGCGGAGCTTTTCTGTCGCTGCGAGGAGAGCGAGGTCCGCACGAGGGGCTGATGACAGGCATTAAGATACTGCTCGCCCTGAACCTTGCGTTTGCGTTCATCCAACTGGCAAACCCGTACAGCCCGTCCATCTTGCTCGGATTGCTCGGTTTCAAGAACTATCTGTTGTATTGCGCGCTCGTGTTCATGGTTCCCTATGCGTTTAGCTCCATTGGGGACCTCGAGCGCAAACTGAAGGTTTACATGCTGCTCATGATCCCCGTTGCGGTTTTGGGGCTGGTGCAATTTGCCTCTCCTGCCAACAGCATCATAAACACTTATGTCGATCAATACGGTGATAGCGACCTGCACATCGCCCGATTTGGTGAGGACAATCGCGCGCGTGCCTCTGGAACATTCTCCTACATTAGCGGCTTCGGGACCTTCGTCACGGCCATGTTCAGTTTCTCCCTCGCATATATCCTTGCGGGGCGGTGGGATTTTCGAAAAAATCTAGTTCAGACGGCACTGCTCGTTACCAGCGCTGCAGCGATGTTCACCACCGGCTCTCGGGCTGTCATCTGGGGCCAGCTCTTCATTACCCCTATAATATTGTTTCTCTGCGCGCGTGGTGGTCTGCTCAGCAGCAGCATGGTTGCGCGGCTCCTGTTTGCGGTCGTGGTGCTTGGCGGGATTACCTTTTACGCCTCAGGTGACGCGGTCGACGCCTTTATCCAGCGTAGCGGGAATGCCGACAATCCTGTCGACCGGATGGAAGCGCCCTTCACGGAGCTCGCCTACGCCTTCGAGGGAACGCCGGCGTTCGGCCTCGGGATCGGTGTCACTCACGGCTCGGCGGCAAGCATTATGGGCACGCGCGATCAATGGTGGCTTATGGGAAATGTGTACGAGCTGGAGACGGCTCGCGTGATGACGGAGGTCGGGATATTTGGCTTTATTCTGGTGTTCGCGCTAAGGTTCTATCTGCTCTACTTAGCCATCGCGATGGTCACTCGGCTGCGAACGCCCTTTTTTAGGGCGCTGAGCGCGGTCATAGCAGGATTTTTTGTTTTGCATTTATGGCTCAACGTGATCAACAACGCCACAGCTGGGCTTTACTATTGGTTCGCTGCAGGACTGTTGTTCGCAATGTTTCGCTTGGAGAGGGAAACGGTCCAGAAACACGCACCAATGAGCGCCCATGTCTCAGGCGATCCTCGCCGGGCGCATGTCTAGCCGCTTGTCGGACCGCCTCTTGCATTCGGTGGTTGTGGCCCATCCGGAGTTGCAGCACTCCCACCAGCTCGCCGCCGCGCTCTATGGGGCAGGTCTGCTCGGATATTATTTTCATGGCGCCGCCCTGCCTGCCAACATCGAAGCAGAGATACCGAGCGAGCGACGCCGACGCGTGCGCTGGTTTCAACCCCTGCGCCGAGCTCTGCCATACACACTGCCGCGCACCACGGCTGCCTCCGTTTTCACCGCCATGTTGCAGCACTACGACCGTTTGCTGGCGCGACGTCTGGGACATCTCGGTGTGGCGGCGGTCGTGGCCTACGAAGTATCGGCTGTACACACGTTTCAGGCCGCCAAGCGTGCTGGCATGGCCTGCATTCTAGATGCCGCGAGCGTCCACCACACGATGCAGTCGGCGTGGATTCCCTCCTCGAACGACGAATGGACCGCATCGAATAAGGATCACACCCTAGCTTTGGCCGATCTCGTGCTCACCTGCTCAACCTTAGCGCGGGATAGCTATGTCGCGGCAGGCATTCCGGCAGCGAAAGTGCGAACGCTGCCACTTGGAGTGGACACGATGGCATTTGCAAATCGGCAACCGGCCTCGCAGGCTTGCGAGCACGAAGCTTTGCGATTTTGCTTCGCCGGACGAGTAAACCGTCTCAAAGGCGCCGACCTGCTCGCGGCTGCGTGCAGGAACATCTACGCCTCTGGCAAGGACTTCACGCTCAGGATAGCGGGGTCGCAAGTGGGATCCGATCCTGCTCTCCTCAGCCAATTCGAGGAGTTCGCTGACCTTTGTGGGCGCATTCGCCATGCCGATCTGGCGAATTTTTACAGTCAAGCAGACGTCTTGGTCCTACCCTCGCGATTCGATTCCTTCGGATTGACAGTCGCTGAGGCACTTGCCTGCGGTTTGCCGGCAATTGTAACCGAGAACGTTGACGCCAAAGACATAATCACCGAAGGTGTCAATGGCTGGATCATCCCGGCAGGTGATGAGAACGCCCTCACTGAACGTATGGCCTGGTGCGCTACTAACCCGCGAGCCGTGCGCGCAATGTCCTCGGCGGCTCGAGCCAGTGCTGAGGCGCACGATTGGCACGCATACCGCGGCAAAGCCGTCGCCGCGGTGCGAACTTTCCTTGACGATTGGACCCTGAGGAACGCGCGCTGTCGAATGACCGCAGCGCGGCCCACGGCCGACGGTTTTTGATGCGCATTCTGCATATCGTTCCGACTTATTTGCCCGCGGTCCGCTACGGGGGACCGATTTATTCCGTGCACGCTTTGGCCCGGGAAACGGCTCGGCGCGGCCATCAAACGGAGGTGTTTACGACGAATGTCGACGGGGAAGGGACCTCTGCGGTCCCCGTCGGGGTCCCCATTAGCGTCGAAGACGTCAACGTCTGGTATTTTCCATGCAGTATAGGACGACGCCTTTATCGCTCGCCAGCAATGGGCCGAGCACTTGCTGACCGCATTTTGGGCTTCGATGTGCTTCACTTGCACTCAGTGTTTTTGTGGCCGACGCTGGCGGCTGCACGCCTGGCCCAAAAGGCGGCGGTGCCATATGTGCTTTCCCCAAGGGGCATGTTGGTGGGCGATCTTATCCGTCGCAAGAGCCAGTGGCCGAAGTCAGCCTGGATCAATCTTTTTGAGCGCAAGAACATTGCTGCGGCCGCAGCGATCCACGTGACCTCCGAGGTGGAAAGGACCGAGTTTAAAAAGCTCGGATTGCGAGCTCAGCGGCTGGAGGTGATCGCTAACGGCATCGACTTACCCGACGTCGAGCCCGGGCCTGCCCCCCGAATGGAAGGGCGACGCATCGTTCTCTGTTTAGGGCGCATCAATTGGAAAAAGGGCCTTGATCGTCTGATTCGCGCCATGGTGCATGTGCAGGACGCTGATCTGGTCATTGCTGGCAATGACGAGGAAAACCATCGCGCTGACCTAGATCAGCTTGTACGTGAGCTCGGGCTTGGAGGGCGTGTACGCTTCTGTGACCCTGTGCAAGGATCGGAAAAATGGGCTTTGATCCGGTCGGCCGCAGTATTTGCGCTCGCCTCCTACTCGGAAAACTTTGGCATCGCCGTCCTCGAGGCGATGGCGTGCAGGGTGCCCGTAGTCGTCACTCCCGAAGTCGGGCTCGCCAGTGCCGTCCATGCATCGGGAGCTGGCATCGTTGTTGAAGGCGACGCGGAGAAGTTGGGAGCTGCGATTACGAGGGTTCTCGCCGAACCCGCGCTGCAGCAGACGATGGGATTTGCCGGCCACAAGGTTGCACGGGAACAATTCGCCTGGGATAGGATCGCCAAAGAAACCGAAGCCATGTATCAAAGCATTTTGCGGCGGCGCCACCACGCAATTGTGACCGACAGGGCGCATTGATCGCCCGCCAGTAAGCAACTTTGCTGGCGGCCGTGGACGCGCGCGATCCTGCGGCCGGCAACTCCCCTGTAACGGTGTCCGCGGTCGCATTTGCACCGCACGGCCTACAGCTGAGACCGGTGGCCCATATTCCGGCAAATCACCTGATCTACGCTCAAGCGCTTGAAAATAGCTTGTTGCTGTGAATAGCGGGGGGACAATGAGATTGGACGAGACGGTGGTGCCGCAGGCGTCAAGCTCGAGACTCATTCATCTTGATATGGTCCGCGGCCTAGCGGCGCTGGCAGTCGTAGCAGGGCACCTGCGTGGCTTTCTCTTCGTGGACTACGGTGCTCTCGAGCAGCCCGGCTTAGCGCACAATGCGCTTTATTTTCTGACCGGCTTTGGCCACCAGGCGGTCATCGTATTCTTCGCGCTAAGCGGGTATCTTGTGGGTGGCAAGGCGCTCAAAGACATGCTGTCAGGAGGTTGGTCTGGTTCGCGCTATATGGTCGCGCGCCTCTCTCGACTATGGACCGTCGCAATTCCAGCACTCGGACTGACCCTCATCCTCGATGTTGCCGGTCGCGCCCTCGGCGCTGGCGCCGGCTATGATGGGACCTACTGGGACCTGCTGTCCAGCGGGCCAACGCTCCGTGAGCCAGCGGACAACAGCTTTGCGACCTTTCTTGCCAACGTGTTTTTCCTGCAGACGATCGTCGCTCCTGCCTATGGAACGAACGGCCCACTGTGGAGTCTCGCCTACGAGTTCTGGTACTACGCTCTATTTCCTCTCGCTGCATCGGCGATTTTTACAAGTCAGGCGGCCTGGCAGCGGCTCTCCGCCATTGTTGCTGCAGCCGCAATGGCCTGTCTACTGCCCCAGCATTTGCTGCTGCTCGGTGCAATCTGGGTAGCCGGAGCCATTGCCAATCACTTGACGACGTTGGCTTCGGCGCGACGGCTTTTCAGGAGCACGACCTATCTTTGCGCCACTGCCCTGAGCGCTGCCGTTTGCAGCGGTGTCCTGCGGCTGCATACGGGAACCGTTGCGCACGATCTTTTGCTCGGTGGCGTGTGGGCACTGTTCCTACCGGCGCTTGTGGCTCTACCCCCCTGGGGAGAAGTGTATGCGCGCGTGGCAACGCTGCTCTCAGAAATGTCCTATACGCTTTACGCCACGCATTTTCCGCTTCTATCGTTCCTCTGGTTCACGGCATTGGCGCCGACACAATTCGCACCCGGTCTTTTTTCTATCGCATTAGGCCTCGCTCTGCTCAGCTTAACGCTCCTCTACGCAGGCGTGATCTGGTGGTGCTTCGAGCGGCATACAGGAAAAGTGCGAAGCAAAATCCTCGCCATGCTGGAGGGCCCGATGTCTTCAGTCTTTACGACGAAGGCACTTGTTAAGCATCGTTAGCGGCTTCGATCCGCAGTTCGGCTCGAAAGCACATTGAGGCAAAAGATCCCTTACGGGGCGAGACATGAGAAAGACCCGGATTTGTGTTCTCAATAGCCATCCCATTCAATACTTTGCGCCACTCTATGCGTTTCTTAACCAGCAACCGGATTTAGAGGTCTCGGTAATTTATCTCTCGGACTGCGGCGTGCATGACGGGCATGATGATGGTTTTCAGCGCAAGGTCGTATGGGATGTCGATCTGCTGGAGGGATATCCCTACCAGTTTATCAGCGGCGCCGCGAAGCGTCGGTCCCTTTCAGGCAAATTCCTATCCATTTGGGCGCCAGCGGTGTGGGGCGCTATTCGCAGTGGTGGTTTCGATGTGTTGTGGCTGCATGGGCACGGCTATGCAGCAAATGTGATTGCGCTTTTGGCGGCCCGCTCGATCGGCCTGCCGGTTCTGATGCGTTGCGAAACCCATTTGGGGCTAAGGCGAGGCCACCTTAAAGCACTTGTTAGGAAACCCGCGCTTGGTGGACTCTATGGTTTATGCACTGGATTTCTTGCGATCGGCTCCGCCAATGAAGACTTCTATCGATGGCTCGAGATCCCTCAGTCGAGGATCTTTCGCGTGCCCTACGCGGTCGACAACAAGCGTTTCATCAACGCTGCGCACCTCACGCCGGCCGAACGGGCTGAGGTACGAAAATCTCTTGGCGTACACGACGAGCAGCCAATCGTGCTCTACGCAGCAAAATTTCAGCGGCATAAGCGCCCGCACGATCTCGTTCAAGCCTGCCAGAGGCTCGTTGGCGAGGGAGTGTCGTTCCACCTCGTTATGGTGGGCTCTGGAGAAATGGAAAAAGAACTGAAGGAGATGGTCGGGCAGGATGATCGCCGGCATTGGCTCCACTTTCCTGGATTTATCAATCAATCCCAATTGCCGCGCGTCTATGGGGCTGCGGACGTCTTCGTGCTTCCCTCGGAGGAAGAGCCATGGGGGCTTGTGGTCAACGAGGCCATGTGCGCAGGACTACCGATCATCGCCACGAGCGCAGTTGCCAGTGCGCGAGACCTTGTCCGCCAAGGTGAGAATGGCGCAATTTATCGAGCCGGCAGTGTGGAAGACCTAGCCGCTGCATTGAAGCCCATGCTTGCCGACCCGTCCAGGAGAGCGGCCATGTCTCGACGCAGTCTCGAGCTCATATCGGAATGGGGGTTCGAGCAATGCCTCACCGGGTTACGCAAAGCATTGGCTGCCTCTCTCACGGGGTCGGTACAAGCCGATGGCATGGCTACAGAAGATATAACGCGAGCACACGTGAGCGAGACGTGAATGGCGGGGCACTAGCGATGTGCCGATGCTCTAATAAACACGCTTGAATTTCCCATGCTCGACCAAATCACCCCGGTCCTTCTCACCTTCAATGAAGAAGCGAACATCGGTCGGTCTCTCGAACACCTGCGCTGGGCGCGGGATATCGTGATCGTCGATAGCGGCAGTGTGGACCGAACCGTAGACATTGCGCGTTCCGTTCCGCAAGTTCGCGTCTTCGTGCGCACGTTCGACAGCCACTCAAACCAATGGAATTTTGCCACCCGAGAGACAGGGATCACGAGCGAGTGGATATTAGCTCTTGACGCCGACTACATGGCTTCCGACGCTGTGATCGAGGAAATTAGCAACCTCGACTCCGCCGCCTCAATCAATGGTTACTCGGCCGCCTTCACGTATTGTGTTTCGGGTGTGCCGCTGCGCGGCTCCCTCTATCCGCCAGTGACGGTGCTGTTTCGCCGTACCAAGGGCATGTTCTATCAGGACGGACACACGCAGCGCCTGACGCTCGACGGCACATCCGCGATGCTCCGAAACAAGCTGTTGCACGATGACCGCAAGTCCCTCTCTCACTGGCTTGCTGCACAGGACCGCTACATGCGTCTGGAGGCTGCCAATATCGTGACGCGCGCATGGTCAGAACTCAGCGCCGCGGACCGCATTCGCCGCCTAGCCCTCCTCGCTCCATTTGCTGTCTTCGCCAACTGCTATTTCCTCAAGCGCGGCTGCCTTGATGGATCCGCTGGCCTCTACTACGCGTTGCAACGTACGCTTTCCGAAGCGTTGCTCGCGTTGCGGATACTGGAATTGAGGGTCAACGCACTGAATTGCGGACCATCCAACAATGCGAGTTAACGGCCTCACCGCAGGTCTGCGTACGTTGCAGGAATGCTTCTGCGCGCAGTTCGTTGCTGGGCTATGGTGTCATAGGGCGGATCGCGGGCACCGTCGAAGCCGCGGTGCTCACTGCTTGCTTTTGTTCGACGCTCTTCTCATAAGTATGAGACATTCCCACTCCCGACCTCGGCTCGCGCCGTGGCTCCGAGATACCGCTCTGCTGTCCCTCTTCACCTCTTCTGGGGAAAGTCTGTCTCTCGGTGCCTGCTGCCGAGACGGCCGGCGTTGGAAGGGGCGTGAACTTGACGTCAGCCTTTTGTCTGCGGAACTGCAGAACCAGGCGCTCTGATAAAGAGCTCCACCGTTCGGCGAACTTAAAGTCCCTCCATTTGACCAACATGTCTGCAGCTCTATCCGTGGCGGCGTCTTCACGCCCGTCCACGCCACAGCCTGAGTCCTGCATCTGCACACTGTTTGAGGGGGACTACCACTTCGGTGTTGCTGCGTTTGTCAACTCGATAGTCCGCAGCGGCTTCAAAGGTGAGATTTTTGCGGGATACCGCGGCGAGCTGCCAACCTGGGCATCTGCGCACAAGACAGCCAGCGAGTCGGCCATTCTGGTAGACGCGGGCGTAACCCTTACATTTCTGAAGGTGCAAACGACTTGGCATCTCACCAACTATAAGCCGATTTTCATGCAGCAGATCATCGCCCAACGTACCGCGCACCCCGGGGTGCTCTTCTATTTTGATCCGGACATTACGGTCCGAGCTCCATGGTCTTTTTTCGTAGAATGGGCACAGAATGGCATTGCCGTGTGCGAAGATGTGAATTCACCAATGCCCGCCAGCCATCCGCGGCGCCTGAAATGGCGAAAGTTGTTCCCCGATCTCGAGTTCGATGACCGCATCGCGCCGTGTTACGTAAACGGGGGGTTTGTCGGCCTGGCTTATGAATGGCGGCGGTTCCTTGATCTGTGGGCAGAAATCATAAGTCGGGCGGGTGAGTACACCGGCGGGCCCGACAAGTGGTATGCGTTAAAACCTCATCGCCCAGAGCAGCCTTTCTCAGCCTTTGATCAGGATGCGCTGAATGTTGCGCTTATGACCAGCTCTATGCCTTTCAGCATCATTGGCCAGGACGGGATGGATTTCGGGCCCATTGGCTATCTCATGTCACATGCAATCGGACCCCGAAAGCCTTGGCATGGCGGGTTCGCGCTCAACGCGCTCAAGGGTGTGCGCCCTTCGATCGCCGATCGGCAATACATGCACAACATCGATGGTCCGCTATTCGCATTGAGCCTTGCTCAACGTGCCTTGAGCCGCGGTGATCTCGCGATCGGGAAGCTCCTAGGGAGACTATTGGCTTGATTTTGCCGAAGCTGCCTAGTGAAGCGGACTTTATGTCGGCGCGCAGTCATCGATAATCAGCGACTCGCCATGTCAGAAGCAAAAGCCAAACATTATGCAGGACTTGCAAAACGCATCGAGTACCTGCGCGTCGCGGTATCCATAATACATTATGCGGGCCTGCAGTCGCTCGCACAAATCATCTCAATCCTGAGTGGAATCGTCATCATTCGCCACATGCTCCCCCAGGAATACGGGTACTTCGTGCTGGCGGCGACAGCTGCGAGCGCCATAGCTGTGGTGGGCGATAGCGGCATTACAAGCGGCATGAGTGCAATCGGTGGCAGAATCTGGAATGACGTGACGTCGATCGGCCGCCTTCTAGCGACAGCTATGTTTCTTCAACGAAGGCTGTTCCTGCTGGGCATATTATTTGCGCTCCCCATCATGCCCGGAGTTTTTGTTGCCAGAGAGATCATGCTCGGCACCATGTGCGGTTTGGGGGCGATTGCTGTCGTCACAGCATATCTGCAACTCAGACTATCGATTTTCTCGGCTGTACCCCGCTTGTTGCTTGAGCCCGGGACGTTGGCGGTGATCAACCTGACCGGTTCGATAGTCAGGCTTGCACTCATTGCGTTGTTGGCGGTCACATCGCTCTTAAGTGTATATTCCGCGTTGATCTTTGGACTGGCAGCGGTTTTCCTGCAATTGCAGCTTCTCCAGCGGTGGGTGGGAGGCAAGGTACCGCTGAACGCAGACATGGATTCCGATTTCAAGACCCGTATGCGCGCGCTCTCGACCCGGCAACTGCCAGGGACGCTGTTTTATCTGTTCCAGGGTCATCTGGTGATATTTCTCGCTGGGCTGTTTGGCACCACAGAAAGCGTAGCGAATATCGGTGCTCTCGGCCGACTCGGCATACTGGTCGCAATTTGCGTCTCTATATTGAATGACGTAATTCAGCCTCGCTTCACGCGGCTTCAGGAACCAGACCAGATCTGGCGCTCATACATTGTCATGATGATCCTTCTGGTTGCCGCTGGAAGCCTACTGGTACTCGTGGCAGTGGTGTTGCCGAGTCCAATGCTGTGGATCCTCGGGGAACAATATCTGCACCTGGAGCGAGAACTCCCGATTGCCGTCGGCAGCGCTGCATTGAGCACGCTGGCGACGGCCGCGCACGGCTTTAATATGTCCAGGGGATGGATTTTGCACGGGAAGATCGCCATCCCTGTCGGACTCGCAACTCAGGCCGTTCTCCTCTATGTGTGCGATTTAAATTCGATAGCGGGCCTACTCCTGATGAACTGCTTTGCGTTCTCGGCGAGCGTATTGTTTTCTGCATGCTACACTTACTACAACATTCGCTTGCACTCTAAAGCAACGGACGAGTTGAACGCCGGACGCTCCGGGGATCGCAACTGCCCCCAAGCCGACGCGCCGTAACGGAATCTCCACAAAATGATTAGGACGCGCGTGGCTGACCTTCTTCGCGCCATGCTGGCTCGGAGGGGCTATCTGCTTCTTAATTGTGCTGTCATGCCGTTCGGAATTTCACCGTTCGCCGATATGGGGCGCCTCAACAGGCAATGGAAACGGCGCTTGAACATCGTCTTTGACGTCGGCGCCAATGTCGGACAGTTTGCTTTAAAAGCGATGCGAGAGCTTCCGGGTGCTCGAATTTATTCGTTCGAGCCCCATCCTCAGACTTTCCGTCGGCTGCAAACGGCGATGGCCACTAGGGAAATATCAATGTACCAGTTGGCGTTGGGACAGAGAAGCGGCTGTGCAACGCTTTATGAATATGACGAGTCCGGTGACTTGACGCAAATCAACAGCCTCGTCCCAGACTCCAGATTTGCCGTGGCAAAGGGGGTGTCGGCCGCGGAAATTCAAGTGCCCTGCGCCACGATTGATAGCTTTTGTTTGCAAGAAAATATCGACCATATCGGGCTTCTGAAGATCGACACGGAGGGGTTTGATCTTTTTGTCTTACGTGGAGCTCGACGGATGCTGAGCGAACACCGCGTAGATTTCGTCTACGTTGAGTTCAACGACCTCTACCCTAAACAAGGCACCACGGGAGGGGCTTTACTACCTATCGCAGATTATTTATCGCAGTTTGGGCTAAGATACGTGACGTCCTACACTGATACCGTTGTCGACCTGGGTGAGGTTTTCATTTCAGCGAATGCTTTATTTGCGTTGCCGCCCGTGCGGGGTCCTAATTTGACCACCACGGCAAACGAGCCACACCACGATAAAGCGTGCCGGAGTTGAGCGAGGCCGTGGCAAGCGCGTGCTGCGACGTGGTCTCCTAGATATGCTGAGGATGAGCGCCGCCCTTCTCGCGCGAGATACGATCCCTTGGTTTGGGAATCACACAGGCTATGAGCAGCTCCCGGGTTATCTTGCACGGCACTTGAAGTGCAGCATCGTGAGCCGCCGGCCCGGAATGGCCCCGCGTTACATCGGCAGTGTGATCGACACCCTGTTGCGGCGACCACGCGCCGGGTCGGTGACGACAAGCGACATTGAGCTGCTGTTCAAGCGCGGTACGCTTCGCCCAGCCGTTACACACATACTTTACGGGGATCAACGACTGCGGCTGCTTAATCCATGGCGCAAGGCTCCACGGGATATTGTAGCGACGCTGCATCTGCCTCAGTCAACTTGGAATAACGATGCAAGAGCGAGGTTGAACAGGCTCAGTTCCGCGATCGTGCTCTATCAACGGGATATTGACTTTTTTCAAGGGGCGGTAGGGCGAGGGCGCGTTCGATTCAACCGGCATGGAGTGGACACTGACTTCTTTTCTCCGGGAGCGCGGAATTTCAACAAGCCGCGACGGATCTTGTACAATGGTATTTATTTGCGCAATTTGCCCATGCTTGGCCGAGTGATCATGCGGCTGATGCAGACGCGCCGAGATATAGTGTTTGATTTCCTTGTCCCCAAACACGCGCGGAGCGAGGTTGCTCTTAGACCGTTTATCGGTCACCCAGCGGTAACCTGGCATGCTGAGCTAACTGACGAAGCCCTGCGCGATCTTTATCGGCAGGCGTATCTTTTGCTACTTCCGATGGATGAAAGCGGGGCCAACACGGCAGTGGTCGAGGCGTTGTCGAGCGGCCTCCCAATTGTCACCACAGATGTCGGCGGCATCCGCGATTACGGTGGAGGGAGCGTGTTTCCTGTTCTCGCCAATAACGACGACGACGGAATGGTGGCAGCGGTGATCAGGTATCTCGATGACAGCTCCTTGAGAGATGACGTGGGAAGACGCGGCCGGCAATTTGCCGAGGATCAGCTTGCCTGGCCTTTGATCGCGGAGCAGCATATCGAGGCGTACCGGCAGTTGCTGCAAACATAGCCACACGCCTTCTGGATAAGGATGGGGCGCGACCACGCCACCGTCACGCGGATCCCCCATGGAAAATAGCCTGCAATCGCTTCTGCCTTTGTTGGCCTGTCCACATGACCGGACTGGGCTTCAGCTGACGGAGTCTTGGGTTTGCTGCGAGCAAGGACACCGATTTCCTGTCGTTGAAAATGTGCCCGTTCTACTCCGCGACGATGTCCTCCAGACAATCGGCATCGCTCCGACATCGCTGCATCTTGCCTACCTTCACGCGGAAGGACGAAACGACGACCCGTTCTTTGTGGGTTCGCTGGGGCTGTCGGAGGACGAGCGCCGCCAGCTGCAGATGGAGATCGCAAAGAAACGACGTGAGATCGATCCTGTCGTTTCCTATCTCGTGGGTGCGACCAATGGCAACTTGTACCAACACCTCATCGGCTCGCTCCCGGACTATCCGATTCCGACTCTGCCCATGCCTTCCGCCCCCGGGGATCGGCTGCTCGATTTAGGTTGCAGCTGGGGACGCTGGTCGATTGCTGCGGCAAGAAAGGGATACGACCCAGTGGGGCTTGATCCGAGTTTGGGCGCCGTGTTGGCGGCACAACGCTTGTCTGTCAGGCTCGGCGTTCCTTTCATCGGTGTCGTCGGCGACGCTCGCTACTTGCCCTTCAAGGCGGAAGTGTTCGATGCCGTTTACTCTTACAGCGTGTTGCAGCACTTTTCGAAACAGGACACACGAAACGCTCTCCACGAAATCAGGCGGACGCTCAGAGATCGCGGCAGGTTCGGCATTCAGATGGCTTCTGCCTGGGGCGTGCGCTCATTCCAACTTCAGGCTAGGCGGCGGTTTCGCCAGCCCAGCTCCTTCGAGGTACGGTATTGGTCGCCCCTCGAGTTAACCCGGACCTTCAGGGAGATCTTTGGCCTTGTGCGAATGTCGGTCGATTGCTATTTCGGATTGGGACTGCAAGCTGCCGATATCCGCTTCATGTCGCCTACGAGGCGATACCTCATATACGTCTCCGAGTTCTTGAAGGGCGTCGCGGGCTGGTTTCGCCCTCTTGTCTACGCGGCCGATAGCTTGCTGCTAGAAGGGCAAATCGACGCCAGGCCCGGTACGCGCCCTTGACGGAGCTGCGCCAGCCATGGCGCAATCACAGGCCTTTGGCACCGAACCAACCACGTCGCAAGGCTCTACAGTTCTGGCACATGCCGGACAGCGAGCGAAGCACCGGGCGCAATGCCGGCGGACGCAAAGAGCACGTAAAAAGGCTCTTCCTCAGGTTCAGTGTGGCAGTCGTGGCGGGCTTAGCCGTTCTGCTTTTACTACTTTGGCTCGAGGCCTTGCCTGAGCCTGCGGCGAAGCTGCTGCGCGAAGGCATCATGCTCTTCAAAGATCCGGTTGAGACAAGCTTTCAAGCACTGGATCTTCGCTCGGTCGACCGCGTTTCTGGCATTGTCGTGCTTGGCGGACAGTACTCGCGCTTTCACGCCGCGGCGAGGTTAGCGTCACGATTTCCCGAGGCCCGGATGATGGTAACCGGCGCCTCGTCAGAAGAACTCACACTACTGCGATCGGAAATGCCGCATCGGCGTGTCGAAGTTGACGCAAGCGCAAGGAACACTTTCGAGAACGCCTGCCATGCCCTACGTTTGGCCAACCCGAGGCCGGGTGACCGGTGGCTGCTCGTGACCTCCGCACTCCATATGCCACGCGCAGTGGGTGCCTTCCGCGGCTATGGCTTTGATGTCCTGGCTTTCCCGGTTCGAGATTCTAACGAGCAACCCAGATACGCTGCGCCCGTGGTGCTGCGGGAGATGACCGCTTTGTTGGTCTATCGATTGAGGGGGTGGATGTCATTTCCGCCTCCATGCCCACACTCGACACCTCTGGGGCGCTAGTGCTTTTGGGCGATTTCTCGAGCGCGGCCTCGGGATAAGGCTTCGCGCACTCGCTCGGCACCTCCACGAGGATGGCAGCGGACGGCCGCGCCGCTCATCAAACGCTAGCGTCTCAACAACTGTGAGCCATTGCACCGGACTGCTCAAGACGCAACTGGCCCCGCGGCAGCGCCGCTAGCAAACTGGCGCAGCGCTGGTGCACGCAGGAACATTTACGGCACTTGAATATCCGATGCCGCTTCTTCATACGCAACCGAGCCCATTCTGCAGCGCGTCCGCGGAGGGCCCGTCTCACCATAACACCTGGGCAGATCTCGGAGCCGCAAGCAGCGGCGTGGTCTTGCCACGACACCATTGAGGGTCCCGGACGAGCAAAGTGCCTCAAAACTGGGTCTTCGCGATGAACTTACCGGTAGCGCTTCTAGCAAATCTTATGCGTGCAATACCCGCTCCATTAGCGACGTCCGCATATTGGAAGCTTTTTCACAAGCGACAGACATTGCCAATCTTTGCGCCGCTGTTTTCCGGCGCCCGGTTGCGTTTTGCAAACGATGTCCGAATGCATTTAAATTCTTTTGCCCACATGCACGGTATTTACGGGCGTGTATGAGGTCGACTTAAGTCACGTGATTGCAAAAAGGGCGAAGAAATTGTTCGTCGATGTCGGTGCGAATTGGGGCTATTTCAGCTTAATTTGGGCCGCTGCTCGGCCACGGAATCGAGCAATTGCGATCGAGGCTTCCCCGAGAAATT